>Ga0183260_10000190_pt1 | contig 47471 bp, 35 predicted proteins | sample AntDrymUQ4972206_2_FD_129768 | JGI IMG/M metagenome (GOLD analysis project Ga0183260, IMG submission 129768) | Polar desert sand microbial communities from Dry Valleys, Antarctica - metaG UQ497 (22.06) (version 2) (version 2) | ecosystem: Environmental > Terrestrial > Soil > Desert | place... | reverse complement strand
GGTGCACAGGTTAACACATAAAGAAAGTAACCGGAGTGTAGCCTTGCAACAGGAATTTAGAAAAATGAGCGTAGAAATATTTTTGGATAAAGATGTGATGAAGATAAAAGGTGCCCAAAAGTTGAGTGGCGCAATTGTAGACTCGCACCACGACCACCGCATAGCCATGGCGTGTGCAATCGCAGGACTAAATGCCTTGGGGAGTACAACTGTTAATGATGCAGAAGCAGTTAATAAATCTTATCCTCAATTTTGGAATCATCTGCATGAGCTTGGAGCTTCTGTATCTTTAAACCACAATTAGCCCAATGAATTCTTTCGGAAGATTATTTCGGGTAACCATTTTTGGAGAATCACATGGCCCCGCTGTAGGTATAGTGGTAGATGGTTGCCCAGCTGGAATTCCCTTAGTAGAAAATGACTTTCAAACTGATTTGGATCGTCGAAAAGGGGGTATGCAAAAAGGCACTACGCCACGTAAGGAAGATGATATACCGGATTTTGTTTCCGGCCTGTTCAATGATAAAACAACGGGCGCACCGATCACGATGCTTTTTAAAAATGCAAATACACGTTCATCTGATTACGAGAAGCAAAAAGATATTCCACGGCCCGGTCATGCAGATTTTGTAGCTAATATAAAATTTGGCGGTTATGAAGATTATCGGGGTGGAGGACATTTCAGCGGCAGACTTACTGTTTGTCTTGTTGCTGCCGGAGTCATTGCAAAAAAATTATTAAAAGAGCTTTCAATAGAAGCCAGATTGCTGGAGGTAGGCGGTGAGAGAGATATTGAACTGGGTTTACAAAAAGCAATTGATGCGAAAGATTCCATTGGTGGAATCGTAGAGTGCACCGTAAAAAATTTACCTGTGGGTTTGGGTGAGCCTTTTTTTGATTCAGTCGAATCCCTTATCAGCCATGCAGTATTTTCTATTCCCGCAGTAAAAGGGATTGAGTTCGGTGCAGGTTTTACCGCTGCCAAAATGTTTGGTAGCATACACAACGATACCATTGAAGATAGCACAGGCAAAACAAAAACAAATCATTCCGGGGGAGTTGTGGGTGGATTAACGAATGGAAACGATCTGATTTTTAGAGTAGTAGTGAAGCCAACATCTTCTACACCCAAAGAGCAGGAGTCATTCAATAAGGAAAGTGGTAACGTAGAAAAATTTTCAATAAAAGGAAGACATGACCTCTGTATTGCACTGCGTGTACCCCCGGTGCTGGAAGCTGTGACAGCTATGGTGCTTGCTGATTTGATGATGACTGAGCAGAAAATAAGAAAAATAAATCCTGGCTAAAAGGGATTACAGATAATGGGCAAAAGCAAGGAAAAGTTACTGTATCACCACCTTCTGCCTGATAACATCATTTTCTCCAACCACCTGTGCTATGTATAGCTGATGTAGGTTGCGCATGAATCTCACTTTGTTTCAAAAAAGCAAAATGCAGAAGAAGGCAAGAGCTAACGGTTTGCAGCTACCCGAAGGTGGCGATTTGGAACACTAAACTGTCTATATGCACCAAACTTTATTAGATGCACAACTGTTTATATTCGCACTTCCCCGCCACTTTTGGGTAGCTGTTGTTATGTGCTGCCATTATCAAGTCATTACTACTGTCTTATAGTTGTCCGAGAATTGATTTTAAGTCAAGGATGTAACTCTTAATTTCAGGTGGAATTTGAGAAGTGTCCGTGTCAATATGAAATTTATTAATTTTTGAGTTTTCTTTAATTTCAATGTAATATGCACCTTGGTCGCGGCAGTCCGGGCAGCCAAATGTTGAAGATGAAGAGTTTTTTAAATAGTCAGGCAATTTGTCAATTAATTGTTTAGCTAAGTTGTATTTGTCTTGCGATAGTTTTTGATTTTTGAACCTAAGTTTGTCTAAAGCATTGGTCATGTCGTCCGGATACAATTGGTCTTTTTTAATTATAAAATAATTCACGCAATTTCCTCCGCATTCAGAATAAGATGAGCCAAATATAAAATGGTCTCCACTTAGCGAAGTCTTTTTACAAGAGGTCAAAACGACCAAGATTAAAACTGTCAAGATTATTTTTTTCATATTGATTAATTTAAATTTTACCTCTAGTTTCGTCTATGGCCGCACATAACGTTTGTATTTATGATATAAGACGCAATATAATAAAAGTAAAATCTTTGATAATCAATGATTTAGTGTTAGTCTTTTTATATTGTCGTTAGTACAATCCATTCTACCAATCTATATCATTTCTTTATAAGTCATCAAAAGGATTAATAATGTTACGAATTGCTCTTTACTTACGTGCAATGTAAACTGGGGTCTTTCGCGGGGTGATTTTGAATTTAGAAATGCCTTTCTAAATTCCTATTTCTTTTTACCAAAGTAATCAAACCTTTTAGCACTGTACTCCGCCATATCAGGTATTGCTTCTGATTTATATTCACCGGCAATAAGTTTCTTTTTTGTTTCGCTAAAAGCATTTAATGTTTGCTCTATGTCCTCATCCGTATGTGCGGCAGTAGGTATCAGCCGGTAAATAATATTTCCTTTTGGTATTACCGGGTAAACCACTACGGATGCAAATACACCATAGTTTTCACGCAGATCCATCACCATGGCAGTAGCCTCTTCCACTCCTCCTTTCATATAGATGGGTGTAACCGGGCTGTCAGTTTTACCTATGTCGAATCCTTTTTCTTTTAGTCCGTTTTGAAGCTTACGTGCATTCTCCCATAGTTTATTTTTCAGTTCAGGATTAGTGCGCAACAGATCAAGCCGCTTCAAATTACCAATGGTCAAAGGCATTGGAAGGCTTTTTGCAAAAATCTGGCTGCGGATATTCCACCTGATATAGTCAATGATCTTTTTATCGCCTGCTACGAAAGCGCCAATAGAAGCCATAGACTTGGCAAAAGTGGAAAAATAAAGATCAATGTCATCCTGCACACCCTGCTCTTCACCTGCGCCTGCACCGGTAGTGCCCAATGTACCAAAGCCATGTGCATCATCTACAAGCAATCGGAAATTATATTTTTCCTTCAGGCCCACGATATCTTTTAAAGCTCCCTGATCTCCTGCCATGCCGAACACACCTTCAGTGATCACAAGTATGCCACCTGCCGCTTGTTTTTCTATCAAAGCTGCTGCTCTTTGTAATTGCTTTTCGAAATCTTCTATATCGTTATGCTTGAATACGAAACGCTGACCGGGGTGCAGTCGCACACCGTCTATAATGCATGCATGACTTTCTGCATCATACACTATTACATCATGCCGGCTGCATAAAACATCAATTATCGAAACCATTCCCTGGTAACCATAGTTTAGCAAAAGCGCATCTTCTTTCATTTCGAAAGCTGCAAGTTCACTTTCCAGTTGCTCATGATGATTACTGTTGCCACTCATCATGCGGGCACCCATAGGGTAAGCCAGTCCATATTCTTTAGCGGCATCCGCATCCGCTTTACGCACTTCAGGATGGTTGGCCAAACCCAAATAATTGTTCAGGCTCCACACGATCACTTCCTTTCCGCGAAATAGCATTCGGCTTTTGATCTCTCCTTCCAGTTTTGGAAATGCAAAATATCCATACGCCCTTTCTCTATGCTGTCCAAGGGGTCCGTAGTTTTTCACAAGCCTTTCAAAAATGTCTGCCATATATTAATTTATAGTTTCTTATTTGAGGTTTATGGTTTTTGCCGGGTTCTTTTCTTATTCAATTTTCTTTCTTACCCGTTGTTATATTATTTTATCATCTGCATTACTACTATCATCTTTTGTTGCCCGTCCGTACCGGCACGGGCGGACGTCGCACCCTTGTAGGTTCGGTAACATTATTCAGCATTATGCAGTTATGCATTACCTTTTTACATTTTTTATGCTCTGGGCAAAGTTAGGGTTTGAACCGCTGCGGACAAAGCATCATGAATTTATCGTTAACAGGCTATTATGAAATAGTAAGGTCTTAAATTGCCCCATGAAAAAAACCTTGCTGAGCATCTTATGTATCTGCAGTTTGATCTCTGCATATACGCAGGCAAAACCAAAGCTTGTTGTAGGCATTATGATAGATCAGATGCGCTGGGACTATTTATATCGTTACCAAAATCGTTTTGGTCCGGATGGATTCAAACGATTAATGATGCAAGGGTTGAACTGCGAAAATGCATTGATTCCTTATACACCTACCTACACAGCAGCAGGCCATGCTTGTGTATATACAGGCAGTGTACCCTCCCTCCATGGTATTATTGGCAATGCCTGGTATAGCAAAGAATTACGCCGTACTGTGTATTGTACCGAAGATGATAGTGTACAGACAGTAGGAAGCACAGGAATTGCAGGCAAGCAATCGCCTAAAAATCTATGGGCAAATACCATCAGCGATGAAATGCGCCTAAGTAATAATTTTCGCAGCAAAACCATTGCGATAGCTATAAAAGACCGCGGCTCAATTTTGACCGGCGGTCATACATCTAACGGCTCTTATTGGTTCGACAATGTAAGCGGGGGCTTTATTACCAGCAGCTTTTATATGAATGCATTGCCTGCCTGGGTTGTAAACTTCAATTCAAAAAAGCTCCCTGATATGTATTTAAATCAGGACTGGAAGACCTTATATCCTATGAATAGTTATTTGCAAAGCACTACCGATGCAAAGCCTTATGAAGATGCTTTACCAGGCGAGGACAATACATTCGAACACAACATACGTGATATCAAAACCAACAAGTATGAAAGTTTTAAATATACGCCCGGTGGCAATTCCTACACTTTCGACATGGGCAGAGAAGCCATAAAATCTGAAGGATTGGGAAAAGATCAATATACAGATATGTTGGCCTTGTCCTTTTCGTCACCTGATTATATCGGGCATAAGTTCGGGCCTAACTCTATCGAAGTAGAAGACACTTATTTACGTTTTGATAAAGACCTGGCTTCATTTTTAAACTACCTCGATGAAACAGTAGGGAAGGGGCAATACCTCATTTTTCTTACTGCTGATCATGGGGTTGCACAGATACCCGGTTTTATGAAAGAAAACCGTTTACCCGCCGGCATTATGAACGATGCCCTGATCATGCAGCAGGTGAATGATTCTGTAAAAAAAGAATTCGGTATTTCTAATCTTATTGATTATGTGTTGAATTATCAGGTGTACCTGAATGAGCATGTAATGGTACAAAGCAAAGCATCAGGACCTGTAATCAAAAATTATATTATACAAAAGCTGTTGCAGTATCCTGGTATTGCTCATGCAGTAGATCTTGCCACACTCAATAATTTTACATTGCCTCAACAGGTAAAAGATATGCTCGCTAATGGGTATAGCCCTAAACGAAGCGGCGATATACAATTTATTTTTAAGCCACAATGGTTCGATGGTTGGGACCGTGGTACTACGCACGGTGTGTGGAATCCTTACGATTCTCATATTCCATTGATCTGGTATGGCACAGGCATCAAACCCGGCAAGCTTTACCGTGAAGTATATATGACAGACATTGCGCCCACACTTGCTGCTATGTTACAAATACAAATGCCCAATGCATCAATAGGCAAGGTGATCGAAGAAGTTTTTGATAAGTAGATACGCAAAATGGAGGGTGAAAAGATTATATTGAATAAATGAGGATTGCAATCCGGAAGGGGTGATATGATTATAATTTTAGATCAGGTTTTTTCTGTTAAGTATTTCCAATACATGCGGGGCATGTGCTGAATGTGCAGTTTTGTATTTTTCCGGGCAGCAATATTTACACTTTTAAAATATTGATGCCATAGCTGTTGATATATTTCTTCATCTGAATTATAAATCGTTTGGACTTTTTAGAGCATAAATTAATAAAGGTTATAGCAACCCATCATGTTACAGATGATATTTTACATTATAAAAACGTTTGTTTATGAATGAGTGCTTACCATGCTTATAATATTCAACAAACCCCCTAAAAGCTTAGTTGGTGTACTTTCCCCTGTTATTATTTAATACTATGCTGGCAATACAATCGTGAAGACTGATCCTTCATTTGGTTTTCCTAAAGCGTAAATAATACCGCCGTGGTGTTCAGCTATTTTCTTACAAATAGCCAATCCAATGCCGGTGCCTTCATAATGGCTGCGTCCATGCAAGCGCTGAAAGATCTGGAATATCTTTCCTGCATATTCTTCTTCGAATCCAATTCCATTATCCTCAAATACTAGTCGCAGACAACGGCCGTTATGTGCAAGTTGATATGGTGCCGTTTCTTCAGCAGATATATATTTCGAGGTGATCCTGACTACAGGTTGCACATCATCTTTTGCAAACTTTAATGAATTGCTTAATAGGTTCTGAAAGAGTTGCCTGAATTGGGAAGGAACAATGTTTGCCTCCGGTAATGATTCTCCGATGATCAATGCATTTTTTTGTTCTATTTTTATTTCCAGAGCATGCATGGCATCTTCCAGAATAGTTTGCAGACTGTACATTTGAAATGATCGGTCGCCGGAAATAAGTGAAATAGATAAAAGGTCATTAATCATTGTTTGCATGCGTTGAGATGCATCCACAATTTTGTTCAGGTATATTTTTCCATCTTCATTTAATCTGTCGAGCTGCGTATTGATAAGCCGGTCGCCGAATGTAGAGATCTTACGAAGTGGCTCTTTTAAATCATGGCTTGCCACATAAGCAAATTCTTCGAGGCTTGCATTGGATTGCTCAAGCTGATGGGAATTATTTACAATGGATCGTTCCATTTCTTTTCTATTTGTAATATCAAGTGCAGCTCCGAGAATTTGTAGAGGTTTTCCATTATCATCTGTTTTGAATATCACTTCTCTTGCCAACATCCACTTCCAGTCTTTGTCCTTATGTTTCACTCGGCACTCATATTGTATCATTGAGTTCCGGTGTTGAAATCTCCGATCACTTTCTCGTCGTTGCGGCAATAATGCATATTCTGCAGGATGGTAAAGTGTTGGAATTACATGGGATCCCATCCCAATGATCTCATCTGTAGTATATCCCAACACGAAATATATTTCCTTATTCACATAAGCGATACTGTTCTTCTGCACATCGAATAGATACAAAATAGTAGGTGATGCATCTGCAAGGTGTTGTATAAATAAATCCTGCTCTGCAATTCTTTCTTCAGCATGTATCCTGTCAGTAATATCGTGTGTTATATTCAATATATTTTCTACCTCCCCCTGGGCATTGCGATCAAATATGGTTCCGTATGTTTGAAACCATTTATAGGTTCCATTTCGATGGCGCATGCGGTAGGTAAATTCTAAAATCTGGCTACTATTTGTGGGATCTTCATTTGCGTCTTCCAATCCTTTTAAATGTTTATTCATTACCTCCTCCATATCATCAGGATGGATGATATCATTGAAAAAAGCTGTTCCTTTTTGAAGTACTTCTGCTACATCATAACCCAGCAGTTTCGTTAAGCCACCACTGATGTATGCATATTTACCGGTCTTGATATTATAAGAAGAAATAATGGATGGGGCAGCATCAGTGATTTTCCTAATGAAGTTTTGATTGTCCTTCAACTCCTGTTGTATGCGATGCTGTTCTGTAACGTCTTGTGCGGTACCTACCAGTTCGTAAGGTTCTCCTTTGCTATCGAGGTACACACTGCCCCTTGAGTGCAATACTTTCACCGTACCATCATTCAATAGGATCTTGTGATAAAATTGATATGGCATGTGATCTATAATGGACTGTTGTACAGTATCTACAACCATTGTGCGATCAGTAGGGTGGAGTAAGGTAACATAGGTCTTAAAGTCCATTCGGCGGGCTTTGGGAGACAAGCCAAAAATGCGATACAATTCGTCGGACCATAGTATTTTATCGTTGCGCAAATCCCAACTCCAGTTTCCAATATGAGCGAGGGATTGGGCCTGGATAAAAAGTTCTTCACTATGCTTTAGACGGTCTATTAAACTTTGTCTTTCTGTAATGTCTCTTTCTGTTCCTATGATCTTTATTAATTTTCCTTTTTCATCATACCGGCTCTGGGCGATAGAATGCAAAGTTTTGATCTTTCCATCTCTTGTAATAATTCTAAACCTTCGATCAAGAATCTTTTCTTTTCCCAATAGTAAATGGTCTTCCAACACCCTTTTAATATCATGAGGGTGAATGAATGAAAAGAACTTCCCTAGGTTCATATTTTCGGATTGAGGTTTCATTCCGTAAATACTGAATAGCTGATCTGTCCACGCGAGGTCTTCACTTACCGGATCATAACTCCAGTTTCCCATGCCTACCATTTCTTCGGCCATCTTGTACTGCGATTCTATTTCTTTCAAACGCTCCAGCAAACCTTCCCGCTCACTCACATCCTGCACTGTTCCCTGAAGATTGCAGCATTTACCGACAACATCCTTTTCAGCTTGTCCTTTGAGATGTAATATTTTTTTTGCACCACCCGGCAATTGAATCCGGTAATAAAAATCAAATGGTTCGAAATTTTCAAGGCTTTTTTTTATTGCATTGTTGATCTTTAATTGATCATGGGGATGGTTGTGGGCCTGCACTGATAAATTGCTTAAGGGAGTACCGGGTACCATTTCATATATTCTATACAATTCATCTGACCATTGGAGCTTGCCTTCTTTTATATCCCAACTCCAGTTGCCGAAGCCTGCTAAAGATTGAGCTTGCTGATATAGCTTTTGACTTTGTTCTAATTTTTCAGATGTCTGCTTTTCACTATCTACATTCAAAGCAGTGGCGATCAATTGCCATACACGCCCCTCCGGTGTTCTCTTGAAAACAGATTCATAATGCCTGATCCATCTGTATTGACCTTTATTATCCTGTATACGGTATTTATAACTTTTTATTTCTCCATCTACTGCATGCTGCATTTCCTGTAAATGGTTTCTTATAATTTCCTTATCATCAGGATGAATGAGTTCATCAATAGCTGAAAGGCCTTTTTGATTTAATTCTTCCTGGGTGTAACCTAATATAGTAGCCACTTTATCACTTGCATACACTCCCTGGTTATTGATAATATCGAAAATATAAATTGCGCTCGGTGAGGTCTTATTTATTCGTTCAATAAAGTGAGTATGTTCAGAGATCCTTTCTTTAAGAAGATCAATATATGCATGGGTAAAAGCGGATTCGGAATAAAACAGGCAAAGATCAATCTCATGGATTAATGAAACCAGATCCTCCATCGCCAAGGGATATTCGGGTAGAAAATGGAGAAAAGTTTTTTTTCTCACAAGAGTAATAAGCAAAATTTCCTCTTCCTGTATGTCCTCTTTATTAATATTAGGGAATTGATTTTCTTTCCAGTTGATTATGGAATTCTTTATTTCATCCCTTGCTTTATTTTGCGCAAGGAAACTAAGATATTCCAAAGAAGAATCCCTGGTGAGCTGCCATAACTCTTGCTCAGAAAATGCGTTCAGTTTTTCAAGTAAAGGCACATTCAATTCACGGGAGTACCTTATTTGTACTTCTGCCCATTCATCAAGTTTATTTGCTAAAATATATTCAGCAAAGGCAGGTAAATGAATAAAGTGTTTAAGCGTATGGATAGAATATTTGCTCACCTGCACAAAAAATATATCGGGGTTGCCAATTGTTGTCAGGGATAAAAATAGTATTAAGTGCTTTGAAAAATATTTTAAATAATCAATAATACTGATGCCCCATTCAATTCAATGTAATTTGTATTTTGCTTTTTCCCAGCCCTTTTTTTCTGTCAGATAAGTATTTCCAGATATCTGCTGTGGTTTTTAAATGTATGGAATCTTTAGCACTGTTTATTTCTAATGACTCAAGGTCATCAGCGAGGCTTTTAAGCATTTCATTTGTCCAGCTTCCTATACCAAAAGACATATTGGCTTCATTATTCGGCCGTTTTGTTTTCAAATGAAACTTCACTTCTTCGTCGTTACTGATAAAAAGCAGACTTGTCTTAGCGCTGTCTTTTAATAAAGTCCAGATTATATCGGCATCTTCCCCACTTCGGTTTTTTATATTGATACGCCGCAAAGGATCGCAACTGTACAACAGACAAAGAGAAAGAAGCACAGCCAGCATATATTTCATAACAAAGTATTACTCTCTGTTTGGTGACGAATCGGGATTCTCTTCTCCGCTTTCGTGTCTGTCGCCACCTAAACTATAATAGTTATTTTCTTCATCTTCTTCTCCTATGGCTTCAGATTCATCGTCAAGCTCTGTTCCCGGTATGTCGAGGTCGTCATTCAATTCTTCTGTTTCTATATTTTGAGGCACGCCTATTTCTGCATTAGTAGCATTTAAAATAGCGAGGTCGTCTTCATCTACATCCGCTTCTGTACCGGGCCGAAGGTCCAGGTCATCATCACCTAAACCCGGTTGAGGAGTCATTGCCTGCTTAGCTTTATCGGCATCATTACCAAAACGTTGGTTTACGCCTGTTTTATTATTAGAAAGATTCTCCATTTCTACATCTACCCGATGGCTATCTGTGCGTTGATCCATTATATCTTCGCGGGCAGGGTAATGAGGGTAGCCAGGAAAATCTTGTCCTATTTTTTCATCATTTGCATTTTCTACATCTTTTTTGCTATCCATCGGTTTTGAGGATTTTTGTTCCTTATTATTTCCTGAGTGTTGTTCATTCGAATTTTGCTTTTCCATAATTACTGTTTCGTCAATTGTATAAAATCTTGTGCCGTATTCATTAAATATAGCAAAAGGATCTCTGCAATACTTACGTGGCTTGATTTTTATTAAAATTTTTTCATTCAGAGATGTTAGGATATGAGGCTGTTGCAGCCAAGCTTAGAATGATCCTCGAAGAAGAGCAACAGGCCGATACAAAGTTGAATTTTATGGCTAAAAACCTGATCAACCAAAGAGCCCAAATGGTGATTCAGGAATAACTAAAAAGTTTTCTAAAAATAAAGACGCCCTGCAATAGCGGGGCGTCATGTTTTCATACGGTTTTTTATTCTGTTACTGACCAGCTCCCATTTTCTTTTTCAAATTTTCATCAATAGCATCCAAAAATTCTTCGGTGTATAAATAATCAGAACCATGTTCAGCCTTAGACTTTATGGTAAGTGCAAGGTCCTTTGTCATTTTACCACTTTCAACAGTCTCTATACATACGGCTTCCAGGGCGTGGCAGAAATCAATCAGTTCTGTATTATCATCAAGTTTGCCCCGAAACGCTAAACCTCTTGTCCATGCAAAGATTGATGCGATAGGGTTGGTGGAAGTTGGGTTGCCTTTCTGGTGCTCACGGTAGTGGCGTGTAACTGTGCCATGTGCTGCTTCCGCTTCCATAGTATTGCCATCAGGTGTTACTAGCACAGAAGTCATCAATCCCAAAGAACCAAAGCCCTGTGCTACAGAATCGCTTTGCACATCTCCGTCGTAATTTTTGCAGGCCCAAACAAATCCTCCATTCCATTTCATTGCACTCGCTACCATGTCATCTATAAGACGATGCTCATAAGTAATGCCTGATTCTTTAAATTTCGATGCAAAACCGGCATCGAATACTTCCTGGAAAATATCCTTGAAGCGGCCATCGTATTTTTTTAAAATCGTGTTTTTTGTGCTGAGGTAAAGTGGCCATCCTTTTTGTAAAGCCATATTCATACAGCTACCGGCAAATCCACGAATACTTTCATCTGTATTGTACATAGCCATTGCTACACCTCCTTCTCCTGTATAATTATATACTTCGTATTGCTGCTTTTCTCCGCTGTCTCCTTCAAATGTTATCGTGAGTTTGCCTTTTCCTTTTACCACAAAATCAGTGGCTTTGTATTGATCACCAAAAGCATGTCGCCCCACTACAATCGGACGATCCCAAGTGGTAACAAGGCGTGGAATGTTTTTGATAACAATAGGTTCCCGGAATACAGTACCATCGAGTATGTTGCGGATAGTACCATTAGGACTCTTCCACATTTGCTTCAGATTAAATTCCTTTACGCGGTCTTCATCGGGTGTGATGGTTGCGCATTTAATGCCGACACCATATTGCCTGATCGCATTTGCAGCATCTATAGTTACCTGGTCACCTGTTTGATCGCGGTATTCTACACCTAAGTCATAATATTTTATATCGAGATCGAGATAAGGGAGTATTAGTTTGTCTTTAATAAATTTCCATATAATACGGGTCATTTCATCACCATCCAACTCCACTATGGGGTTGGAAACTTTTATTTTTTGCGCCATTAGTTCAAATATTTTATGTAAGCAAATCTAAGGTTTAACCAAAGATGGATTTCTATTGTATCTAAGCAAAATGATTATAGGTTGACAATGAGAACAGGTATTTTCAATTTGTGTCTTACTGCGTTAATGGTTTCTCCATAGAGCCAGTCTTTCATACCACTATGGCCATGAGCACCGATGACAAGCAGATTGGCATTGGAAGTTATTACATGACGGGCAATCTCTTCACTTCTGTTGCGAAACCCTAAGGCGGGTGTTGCCTCATATCCTTTGGCTCTCAGTTGCAATGCATAAGCTTCTAATTTTTCAAGGTCTTTTTTCGATTCCAGATCAGCAGTCTCATCTCCCAACACTTTTGCAGATGCACTCTCTACTACATGAATAAGTATAAAACGAGTTCCGGGATGGCCCTGACCCATAGCGAATGCGATCACCTGTTTATCATTTTGGCTTAGCTCTAATGCAACGGCTATCCTATCATATTTAATTAATGTGGGTTCACCAATATCTACAACCGGTGTGGGATGAACTTCAACTGCGACATCCTGTCCTTTTAAATTCAATAAAGGATATATCAGCGCTATCAATAAGAGGCTTACAAAAGCAAGTGCTCCGGCTATGATCACGATCTTCCAAAATAAGTTGTCACTTTCAGCAAAGAATTCCATTGCCTGCCCGCTTACCATCCGCACATTCAGATAGACCAATACAATCGTAATTAACCAGGCTAAGGCCTGCACCCATCTCTTGATCACAAATTCACCCATTTTCTTTTTATTGCTCACAAAGTGTATGAGTGGTATTACTGCAAAACCTAATTGAAGACTTAAAATAACCTGGCTAAATATCAGCAGGTCATCTATATTTTCTTCACCATTGATAAGAATTACAATTACAGCGGGGATAATAGCAAGCAATCGGGTAAGCAATCGCCTGACCCACGGGTTCATCCGAAGCCTTAGGTATCCTTCCATTACAATTTGTCCGGCAAGTGTACCCGTCACTGTAGAACTTTGTCCTGAAGCAATAAGTGCAACAGCAAATAAAATAGGTGCCAGGCTGGAGCCGAGCATAGGTGCAAGCAGTTCGTGTGCCTGCCTTATTTCTCCTACATCGGTGCGCCCTGTTTTATAAAATACTGTGGCAGCTAATACCAGTATGGCTGCATTTACAAAAAAAGCAAGGTTGAGGGCAACAGCGGTATCAATGAAATTTAATTTCAGGGCCTTTTTTATTCCGGGAGTATCACGTTTTATTTTTCTAGTTTGCACCAGTGCAGAATGTAAGTAAAGGTTATGTGGCATCACGGTAGCACCAATTATACCAATGGCTATATACAATGCAGTTTCATTGGGGACAGAAGGAATGAACCCCACCACTACTTCGCTTAAGTTAGGTTGAGCAATTAAGATTTGGATTAAAAATGAAATGCCAATAATAGCAACAAGCGAAATAATAAAGGCTTCCATTTTGCGCATACCGAGCCGCTGAAGCAACAATAAAAGAAAAGTATCTAAAACTGTAATAGATACTCCCCATATCAATGGCATACCCGTAAGCAGTTGAATACCTATTGCCATCCCCAATATTTCGGCCAGATCAGTAGCCGCAATGGCTACTTCTGCTAATATGTATAAACAAAAATTGATTCCTTTCGGATAGGTTTCTCTATTGGCTTGTGCAAGGTCTCTGCCCCTTACAATGCCAAGCCTTGCACACAAGCTTTGAAGTAGCAAAGCCATAAGATTACTCATGAGCAAAACCCAGATCAGCTTATACCCAAATTGACTTCCACCCGCAAGATCTGTAGCCCAGTTACCAGGGTCCATATAACCTACACTCACCAGGTAAGCAGGCCCAAAAAAAGACAGGATCCTTCTCCATCCGGGTTTGGCAGTGGATGTTGTATCTACGCTGTTATGCACTTCACTAAGAGAGGCATCCTGAAAATTATTTTTCATAAGTAACAAATATGTTTTTAGCTAATTGTTCGCTGATTGTTTCAGTTCTATTTCCTTTCAGTTTTATTTGCATGGAACGATCAAATTCAAAATATTTTTTTATTTCTATTATACTTCCTATGAATATTTTTTTATGTTGCATCAATTCCAGCATTTGAGCAGACTGTTGAGAGACCCGGCTTACAAGTGCGGGTTGATGCAAAGGCAAATGGTTGAGTGATAAGTTATCTGATGTTTTTATCCGACCTCTTTTATCAGGTATGGGGTCTCCGTGTGGATCGAACTTCGGAAAGTCTAAATATTCATCTAGCTTGTCTATTAATTTTTTACTGCTTACATGCTCAAGCTGCTCTGCAACTGTATGTATTTCATCCCAGCCAAAACCAAGCTTGTCAGATAGAAAAAATTCCCATAACCGGTGCCTCCTGATTACTGACAAGGCCACTTTTCTGCCTTCAGTCGTTAAATTAAACCCATGATAAGGTTTATAGTGCAGGAGCTTTTTGGCACTCAGTTTTTTCATCATATCTGTAATAGAAGCCGGACGGCTCTGCAGTCGTTCAGCCAATGCGCTGGTGCTGACTATATGACTATCTAACTGGAGATGGAAGATGGCTTTAATATAATTCTCTTCACTTTCTGTAAAATTCAAGTTGTCTAATTTTAAATTTAGACAAATCTAAAAAATATTTCATTTACGAAAAAATAAATGTTTACAATCATCTTGGTAATATTGCATTATTTTACTCTAAATTGATCCTATGGTCAGATATCTTCATCTGGTGTTACTATCATTATTTTTTATCGCTTGTAGTGATAACGATAAAAAACCATCCACAGGTAACAACGGTGAAGAGTTAAACAATGCAGATTTTACAAACAGTTTTAGAAAAGTCTCTCTTCCTTATCATCTTACCGATACAGGCCTGCTTGCTAATAAAGACACAATGAGTATTCAATATAATACATTCGAGACCTACATACCCGATAGCCTGAGTAAATTGCTGTTCAAAAAACCGGAGAAAATAAAATACATACCACTTGTACGGATAGAAGAGAAGGGTAAAGAAAAATACTTTTTGGTGAAGGCAGTAAGCGGCAATCAAAAAGCTACTTTAATAATCGCTTTCGATAAGAAAAATAATTATGCTGCTACTTTTCCTTTTTTAGTGCCCGATAGCGATCCCAAAACTACACAGACCAGTACGATAGATAAAGCATATTCAATATCACGAAATCTAAGCCGCCGAGTATCAGATGATGAAGTGATAGATGGAAAAGATGTCTATGCTTACAACCCTGAGAGCAAATCATTTATTTTGATTATGACCGACCTGTTAGATGACGGTTCGGGAGAATTGCTGAATCCGATAGACACATTTAAGAAGACACACCCTTTTGCAGCAGATTATTTTCGAGGCGAAAAAAATATTGTTTCCATACGGGATGGAAGAGCTGAAAATGAAATTTTATTCTTTATACATTTTGAGAATAAAGACAAAAAGTGTAAAGGAGAACTAAAGGGCAAAGCTGTGTTTACATCTCCTAAATCTGCTGTTTACCGTGAGGGCGGCGATCCCTGTGTTCTTGAATTGCATTTTGCATCATCATCAGTAACCATAAAAGAAGTAGAAGGCTGCGGTTCGCAAAGAGGGCTGGATTGTAAGTTCGATGCAACATTTACAAAGAAAAAACTGCCTGCAACCAAAGCTGCAAACAAGAAGACAAAGAAGAAATAAACCTTTACCGATTTGTCTGAAAAGCAATGTCTTTTAATTCCCTTTATTTTGCGAAAGTTTTAAAAATATATAATGGATTTTAAATCATACACTGTACCCTATATACCCGATGAACAGTATAAAAAGAAAGTCGCTTATTTCTCAATGGAATTTGCTGTACATCAGCCCTTAAAAATTTACAGCGGTGGGTTAGGTTTCCTTGCAGGCTCGCATTTACGCAGTGCTTTCGAATTGCAACAGAACTTAGTAGGCATCGGCATTTTATGGAAATATGGATATTACGATCAGGCCCGTCATCAGGACCAAACCCTGCATGTAACCTGGATGGAAAAAATATATAGTTTTTTGGAAGACACCGGTATTAGGTATCAAGTTACGATTCATGAACATCCGGTGTGGGTAAAAGTTTTGTACCTGCCACCAAATGTTTTTAATTCGGCACCCCTATTTCTCATGTCAACAGACATATCAGAAAATGACTATGTTTCACAAACAATTACACATAGGCTGTATGATGCGAACGTAGCTACGAAAGTGGCTCAGTTTATTTTGCTTGGCAAGGGAGGGGCTAGGCTTTTAGATGAAATTGGTTTCAATCCGGAAGTATATCACCTGAATGAAGCTCATGGACTTTCAGCAGCCTTTTATCTGTATAAAAAATTTGACAGAAACATTGAGGAAGTTAAAAAGCGTTTGGTATTCACTACCCACACTCCTGAAGAAGCAGGTAATGAAAAACATGATATTTATTTATGCCATAAAATGAGCTATTTCTCCGGTCTTTCGGTGGAAGAAACCAAACATTTAACGGGTATGCCTGATGACCACTTCAATCATTCACTTGCAGCACTTCGCTTTGCAAGAATTGCTAACGGTGTATCGCAACTTCATGGTGAAGTATCGCGGCATATGTGGAAAAAATACGAAGACATTTGTGAAATACTTTCTATTACCAATGCGCAGAACTGGCGTTATTGGGCGGACAAGCAATTATATAAATTCGGACAAATAGGGGATGACTATGGCTTCGATGACCGCAAAAAATATTTGAAAAAACGTGCATTCGAGATCGTTGCGGATCAAACAGGTAAGTTACTCGACCCTGATGTATTTACTATTGTTTGGGCCCGCCGTTTTGCGGGTTATAAAAGAGCCAATCTTATTACAAGAGATATTGAACGATTCAATGCATTACTGTCAAATACAAAATATCCGGTACAAATCATTTGGGCAGGAAAACCTTACCCGGTAGATTACCCGGCCATTTCAGAGTTCAATGAGCTCGTACACTTAAGTAAGGATTATAAAAATGTGGCTGTATTGATTGGTTACGAACTGGGCTTATCGAAGCGAATAAAACAGGCTGCTGATTGCTGGTTAAATAATCCGCGTGTGCCCAGAGAAGCTTCGGGTACTAGCGGAATGACGGCTGCTATGAACGGAGCGGTAAACTTTTCAACCAATGACGGATGGATACCTGAATTCATGCATCATGGCAATAATGGCTTTGTCATACCACCGGTTGAGTACACCAAAATGAGTACGCAGGAACAGGATCAATACGACCTGGATAAACTATATGAAATTTTAAATGGAGAAATACTGCCTTTGTATTATGATGATTATAATACATGGAGAAGGGTAATTAAAAATGGAATGAGCGATGTGCGGATCCAGTTTGACAGCAATCGTATGGCCAATGAATATTATGAACTGCTGTACAAACAACCGCATAATATTGAAGATAGGTATTAGTACTTCACCTTGACTAAATTGTAAAAAGAGCCGTATCACGATAAATGATACGGCTCTTTTTATGAAGCTTTATAATTTAAAAGGTTCTGGCAGGATTTTCTTTTTCTCTCTTTAATTTTTCCTGCATGGGTACACCTTCAGTGATCCACTTTTCTGCGGGCTTGCCCAGAAGGTAGTGATCAAAATATTCTTTTTGTCTTCTTTGATAATCTATCTGGTTTTCTTTTTTTGCCAGCCCATGGTTTTCATCAGCATATACAAGCATAATATGGGGCTTTTGCATTCTGCGCATGGTGCTGTACATTTCTATTCCCTGGTGCCAATCCACGGCGCCATCTTTATCACCAAAAGCTACTAATAATGGTGTTGTTATATTCTTTGCATTATACATAGGAGAGTTGCGCATGTGTTCCTCCATCCTTTCGTACCAGGGGCCATCAAAACGTCCCTGGCTTGTTTCAAATATTTTAGAATCAGGTGTACCTGTATTCCAATAAATTGAATTCGACATACTGATCAGGTTTGTAAGTGGTGCACCTGCTATGGCAGCTTTAAACATGTCAGTTTGAGTAATGATGAATGATGTCTGGTAAGCGCCCCAGCTATGCCCCATTATTCCCAATTTATCTTTATCAACTTTTCCTGTTTTCAGCACTTCTTCTACCGCAGGTATCACGCAGTTCACTGCACTTATGCCTGGATCATTTATTTCATAGACTATATCCGGCCTAAAGACGAAATAACCGTTAGTAGTAAAATTAGTAGTGTTGTAGGCGCCTCGTTGTGAAGGGGCTGTATATCCATGTACCGTATTAGAAAGAGTTTCATATATGTACACGATCATGGGATATTTCTTTTCAGGGTTGTAATTAGCCGGATAAAAAAGAGCACCCTGCAGTTTCTTTCCTTTTTTACTTGTAAACGAGATCAATTCACTTTTACCCCAATGGTAATTTTTGTGTTGAAGATTTATACCCACAACTTCTTTTGTTGCATTAAAATTTTCTGATACATGCAAAGTGGGCGGCTTATCATAATTCTGTTTTACATATAAAAATGTATTTGCATCTTTAGCTTTTACCAACCGGTTGATTTGAGCATCTTCAAAAATCAATCGCTCAACCTTTCCTTTTTCGAATTTTGCATAACCGTACTTTTTGGTCTTGTCCCCATATGCCGATAACATAATGGGTTTTGCATCATCAAGATAATTATTTTCAAAATTAGTACGTACCACCCTGTAAACAGTTTCATCTTTAGCACCCTCCGTTAACTTTCGTGCCCCTTTACCATCAGGCTTTACAGCCCACACATCATATTCATCATAGAGCAATATTTCCTTGTCACCTTTTGTCCATCCTGCGCTGCCTACCGGTGGCCTGCTTGCCGGATGATCGTCCCTTACATTCCAAAAATTTGTTTTTATGTTTCCTGTTATGTTGATGTTTTCACTCGTAGCCATATTGTAACTCCACCAATGATTGTCTTTAAAATAAACAAGATATTTACCTTCAGGTGAGGTTTGGGGAAAATTATTAAAGCCTGCAAGTGATTTTTCGAAAGCCAATTTTTCCTTCCCGGTCTTTACATTTACAATGTATGCATCCGCATAGTCTTCTTTGAATGCGGGTTTGTATTTGGTGTCGGTATAAATAATAACGTGTTTTTGGTTTCCGGTTAATTGTGCCCGTGGTGCTTCATCTTTTGCGAGCAGATAAAAAGAATTGTTATCAAGGTTCCATGCGCTCAAATAACTAAAAACCGTATCCTGACCGAGGGTCATTTTTTGTCTTGGTTGTATCTCAGGATCTTTCCAATGCCAGATGTCCACGCCGGCAAGCTTTTCCGGTGATGTACCTTTTTTCGCTGCCACGATTGCTCGTGTAGAATCTATTCTGGTTGTATCTTTTTTTGTCAAACTATCACCTGCTTTGCGGTCTTCTTTTTTTGCGAGTGCATTGTAAGTCCACTTTTTTAAACCAAAAAAAGCAGTGGTCATGTCATCGCTCAATGTGATATTAGAACCGTTGAAAATGCGCATGCCCGCTGGGATTCCTTTTGCTGTTTCCGGATCAAATGATTTGAGTGATGGAGATTTGGCAATGGCATAAGTATATATAACTGCATTGTCTTCTTCGTACCGGTCCTTGCGATAGTTTTTAAAGAAAGCCAATCCTTCACCTTCTTTTTGCCATGTTAGTTTTGAAAATTTAGAAGTATCGCTGGCAAGGACTTTCAATGAATAATTCTGCAGATTAAAAATCTCAACAGAATTACCTGCAGTATTCGCAGCTTCTACTATGTATGCGAAGTGGTCACTTTTTTTATTAAAACTAAATTCGGTTACATTCCCAATAGTCCGTGTCGTGCCATCTGATAAGTTTTTAAGTAATAATACAGCACCTTTTTCTTTACTTTCTTTTGGGGGGGCAAGGTATGCTGCAAGAAATTTTCCATTTCTCGAAAAATTGAAGCGACTGATATTTTGAACTATTTCTTTTTTCCCTGTGTTTAGATTCAACAATCCCATTTTAGACTCAACCGGCTTACTTTGTTCTCTTAATTTTTCCACTTCTTTGTATGGCATGCCTATGCGGTATGCAATCCATTGATTATCCTTGGAAAACTCAGGTGTTGATCCGAATTCGAGCTTATACATTTTGTTGGTACTGCTATTGACTACAAAGAGTGTATCATTATCTTCCTGCACAGTTACCTGGTAAGCTACCCAATCCCCGTTTGGAGAAAGATCAATGGCCCCCAGTGATTGCCATTTCCCATAATCTTCCACGGTCAGGTCTTTTTTATTTTGGGCGAGGATAGTTTCATTTATTAAAAAAAGGGAAAGCAGGATGCTGAGGAAGTAGGTCTTAAACATTGTGAAGAGTATTTGAAAACAAGTTAAATAAAGAGGATGAAAAATCAGGAAATGATTTCCATTTGTTTGCTCATTGGTTTTTTTACTGTTAAAAGACTATACGGTCCCGTAATAAATTAAAATTCCGCAATCACTTCTTCAATGGACCGGGCGTCTGCATAAAATGAACACAATTTTTGTATCACACCTTCCACCAATGCATCGGGGCAGGATGCACCACTGGTAATCAAGACAGTAGCAGTATGATTTTCAGGTAAATAGTTTTCCGTTATTAATTCTATCCTTGTATGAAAATCATAATGGCTGATCGCCTCTTGAGATAATAATTTTTCTTCACTATTGATAAAAAAAGTGGGCAATTTTTCTTCGCACAATTCTACCAGATGCGAAGTGTTTGATGAATTGTATCCGCCCACTACAATAGCTATATCAGCAGGTATTTGAAGCAGTCCTTTTACAGCAGTTTGATTATCATGGGTGGCATAGCAAAGGGTATCTCTCGTATCTGCAAAATGATCTTTTATATCCTCCTCATTTAATGCATACTTTTTCTGCATGGTTTCTTTAAGAAAGTCAGCAATATCCTGTGTATCACTCGCAAGCATTGTCGTTTGATTTACCACACCAATGCGCTGCAGGTGTTGTTGTACATCAAACCCTTCGGAGTACCTGTTTTTAAACTCTCTATAAAATTGGCTTGATGGTTTTTCTCCAAGTATATATTTACTTAATTCTTGCGCATCGGTCATGTCATTCACTACTACTGAAGGTGCATTTCGTGAAGCATGAGAAAAAGTAGCTCTGGTTTCTTCATGGGTGGGTTTTCCATGTATTACTATTGTATAATTGTTTTGGGCAATTGCATCGCTACGGTTCCAGACTTTTTCTACAAACGGACAGGTGGTATCATACCTATCCGTTTGTATGCCAATGGCTTTCAGTTTTTTTTCAATTTCCAGCGTAGTGCCGAAGGCGGGTATCAGCACTATATCATCGGAATTAAGCGTTTCAAAAGAGACGATCTGTTGTCCGGAAGTATCCTGTAAAAATTGTACTCCGCTTTCTTTCAGGTCCTCATTTACCTGAGGGTTATGTATCATTTCGCTCAGCAGGAAAATTCTTTTATCCTTGTTTTCTTCAATGGTTCTGAATGCAATTTCAATTGCATTTTCCACACCATAACAAAATCCAAAATGGCGTGCAAGATAGATGCGTAACGAACCGAAATCGAGAAGGGTAGGTGAGAAGTCCTTTTTCATGCGATCCTGTTCTTTACGCTTTTCTTTGATAGCGGAAATAAGAGGACTTCGATAAATAATAGGGACATCAAATGTCTTCATCAATGTAAAGTTACCCGGTAAAGTGTGAATGCTCTTTTAATGTGTTATTTTGCTCCTTTCTTGATTAATTTTTATGAACAAAATTATTTGTTGTCTCGTCACCCTGGGCCTTATACTTGCCTGCAACTCAAACAATAATTCTAGTCAAGTAAAAACAAACGATATGGATACCAGTGAAAAAAAAGAATGGATCAACCATACTAATATATATGAGGTAAATGTGCGTCAATATACTCCTCAAGGCACATTTAATGCATTTGCAAAAGAGCTTACCCGTTTAAAAGAAATGGGAGTAAAGACCTTATGGTTTATGCCCATTACACCTATAGCTCAAAAAAATAAGAAAGGAGAATTAGGTAGCTATTATGCATGTTCAGATTATACGGCTATCAATCCTGAGTTTGGCACATTGGAAGATTTTAAAAATTTAGTGAAGAACGCTCATGAACAGGGCTTTAAAGTGATTATTGACTGGGTAGCCAATCATACAGGGTGGGATCACAAATGGACAAAAGAACATCCAGATTGGTTTCTCAAAGACTCTTCAACCAATGATTTTCAGAAAGCATCCGGGATGGACGATATTATTGAATTGGATTTCAAAAATCCGGCGTTAAGGAGGGCAATGATTGATGCTATGAAATTCTGGATAGTTGAAGCTGATATTGACGGTTTCCGTGCTGACCTTGCTTTTTGGGTTGAACTGGATTTTTGGAAGGAAGCAAAATCTGAATTAGAAAAAACAAAACCACTTTTTTGGCTGGGTGAATTAGACCCTCTTGATAATGCAGATTATATGCAGGTTTTTGATGCTGCCTATACATGGACCTGGATGCATAAAACAAAAGACTTTTATCAAAATGGATTAACCATTAACCACCTCGATAGTGTATTACAACGTTATCAATCTGCACCGGGTATAAAAGCATGGTTCACTACCAATCATGATGAGAACAGTTGGAATGGTACAGAGTATGAAAAATACGGGGAAGCTGCAAAAGCATTGGCTGTATTCAGTTGCACCTATCCGGGTATTCCGCTTATTTACAGTGGTCAGGAGGTTGCAAATAAGAAAAGACTCAAATTTTTTGAAAAGGATGTAATACAATGGAATGGAAAATATGAGCTATCTCAATTTTATAAAAAATTATTTGATCTCAAATCAACGCATCCTGCCCTTTCTACTAATATCAAAAATGCAACTATGAATAGGATTAATATTGAAAATCAACCCAACCTTATGTATTATGTAAGAAAAGCCGGTGAAAGAAATGTGATGGTGATGCTTAACCTGTCAGGTAAACCTCAGAGTTTTGATTTTGAAAACCAGGAATTAAAAGGAATGTATAATGAGTTGTTCAGTGAGGAAAAACGTGATTTCACAAATAATAAAAACATAAAAATGGAGCCCTGGGGATTCCAGGTTTTTTCTAATTAGTAAAATATAAATTTCATAATTGAGTAATAGATAATAAATTTTTAAAATGGTAATACTTCAAATTGAACATAAAATTCAAAACTTTGATTCCTGGAAAAAAGCATTTGACAATGATCCTATAGACCGCAGGGGTTCCGGTGTCACTGCCTACAGGATTTTACAACCAAGGGAAGACCCAAACTATATAATAGTAGAACTGGAGTTTGATAATTCTACCGACGCAGATAAAGCCCTAGCTGCACTTCGGAATTTGTGGACTAAAGTAGAGGGAAATTTGATGTTTGAACCACAAGCCAGGATTCTTAAAATAGCAGAAGAAAAAAAGATCAGTAAAGTATAGAATTAATACCTCTTAATCTTTTATTGTTTTTTCATTGCTTCTAAACCGCACTCCAGCCATTCCCTGAAGTCATGAGGATCGGGTGTATATGCCTTTGTTCGGGTAAGAGCCTTTTCATTAGGGCTGATAATAGCATATTGAGGTTGAGATACAGCATTAAAGTTTTCAGATTGAAACGTAGCCCATTTATCACCTACTGTAATAATACTTTTTTGATCACCTGTTTTGGTGGTGTATTCCAATTGCTCAGAAGCAGAAAGTTTTTTCCGTTCATCAACATACAGTGAAACGACAATAAATTTTTCTTTCATTAATTTTTCAACTTCGGGGTCAATCCATACATTTTCTTCCATGCGACGACAGTTCACACAAGCCCACCCTGTAAAATCAATAAGCACGGGTTTGTTTTGCTCACGAGCCATTTGCAATGCTTTTTCATAATCATTATGCAAAGGCTTAATTGTGATCTCTCTGTCATATAAGCTGTAAGAAAGCGGAGGTGGAAAACCGCTGATCAGTCTCAACGCTGCAGCATCTGTGTTGGTAAGTCCTGGAATAAGGTATATGGTAGCTGCTGTAAATAATGCAACAAATGCCCATCTGGTTTTCGTCATTTTAGGTTTGTTATCGTGCGGAAAACGGATGATGCCCAGAAGATAAAGCACTATGGCAATTCCGATAATGATCCAGATACCCAGGAAAACTTCTCTTTTTAAAAAACCCCATTGCTTTACGAGGTCGGCGTTTGATAAAAATTTAACAGCCATAGCTAATTCCAAAAAACCAAGCACCACTTTTACGCTTGTTAGCCATCCCCCGGATTTGGGTAATGAGTGTAACCAATTTGGAAACAAAGCAAATAATGCGAATGGCAAAGCAAGACCCAACCCAAAACCAGACATGCCTGCTGTTAATTGCCATGCTCCTCCATCATTGGTTAATGCACCGGCGAGCAATGAACCCAAAATAGGGCCTGTGCAGGAAAAAGAGACAATTGCTAGGGTCAATGCCATAAAAAAAACGCCTGCAAAATCACCAATGCCTGATTTTGAATCAATCTTATTTGCAAACGAGCCAGGCAGGCCTATCTCATAAAAACCAAAGAAAGAAAAAGCGAAAACAATGAAGATGGCAAAGAATAAAATATTTAAAGTAACACTGGTAGAAATGTTATTTAATATTTCCGGGTCTGTTTTATCTAATAAATGAAAAGGTGTGCTCAGCAATGCGTAGATACCAAAAATGCAAAATCCATACAGCAAAGCATTGCGAATACCTTTGCTGCGGGTGCCAGACCTTTTTGTAAAAAATGAAACTGTTAATGGGATAAGAGGAAATACACATGGTGTGATGAGTGCAATCAAACCTCCAATAAATCCAAGAAAAAATATCGCGGCCAGGCTTTTATCTGCGGCTTCCGTATCACCACAGGGGGCTACAGTATTTTTTAGATCAATAGAAGGAATTAGAATTCTACCCGTGCTGACTGTACCACCTTCAAGGCCTATTGAAAAGATTAATGATTCCTGGTAAAACTCATCGCCTTTGCCATAACTGTATTGCAGGGTATCGGTATAAACGGCAGGCACCGGATCATCAATTTTGATTAGCTGCTTCCATGTTGTCGGGCCTTCAAATACTTTTACACTTGTTTCAAATATTGGACTTTGAAAGCTTTTCGCCACACCTGAATCTTTAAAAGATCCTTCTAATAAAAAGCCGGGTTCGGGTAAAAGCTGTACAGCAGCAACACCGCTCAACGTTTGATTCGGGGCATAAAGTTGCCAGTTTGCAGCACCGCTTGTAGAAAAAGTCAATTCGTATAAATTGGAATCTGCTTTTTTACTTGTTCCAACCCATTTATATACAGTACTATCCTGGCCCCATGAAATATTCAAACAAAAAAACAGAGTGAAAAACAGAATGAAGTGACGCAACAAAATCATAGAGAGATTTAACCAATAAACGGATTCACTGTGGAATCCGTTTGCAAAAGAAGGGAAAACCTTTTATTTCAATGCAATTGTAAAAGGAATTGTTTTCGGGGGAAGACATTTTTTATCATCACAGGTTTGGTATTCCAATTTTCCAATGACTGCTGTTTTCGCATTGCCTTTCAGTTTTACTATTTGAACAAAATTTACTTTATTGCTATACTGATATGCAGATAAATCCAACACTTTATCCTTATATTTTTCCAGTTTGCCTACTTCTTTTACTTTACCATCAAAGTTGAGCAAAGGGTTATTGTTGAATTGAAATGAAGTAGGTTGAGCAATAGCATCTTTGGGCTGTGTTTGTGCATATAGATGCCATCCTTTTATGATAGTTGCAGTCATGTGCACTTCATAAACTTTATCACTGATTTTTTTGGAAGTGAAAGCCCATGATACAGGACTTTGTGCCAAAGCAGTCATGGTAATTAAAATGACAGCCAGACTGAAAAATATTTTTTTCATATAAGTATACGTTCGATTTGCAAATCTCTTCTATATTTCAATGAAGAGATGTTAAAGTAGAAACATACACTCATCAGGCAAATGAATATTGCTCTATATCCTGGAACAGGCTGTTAAAAATCAACCGTCCATCTGTGTTACCAAGGGCAGCGGCACATGCTCTTTCAGGGTGAGGCATCATACCAAAAACATTTCGTTTGGTATTGCAAATACCTGCTATATTCCGGGCAGATCCATTAGGATTGGCTTTTTCATTAATGGAGCCATTCTCGGTGCAATACCTGAAAAGAATTTGCTCATTTGCTTCAAGTTTATCCAGTGTATTATCATCTGCATGATACCTGCCTTCACCATGAGCAATTGGAATTTTATAAATATGATCTTTATTATCTTTTATATTTAAGTTTTTACATATATATTGTTGGTTGGCATTACGTAATAGTACTCCTGGCAATAAATGAGATTCGCATAAGATTTGAAATCCATTACACACACCCAACACTTTTCCACCACGATTAGCAAATGCAATTATGGAATGCATAATTGGGCTGAAACGTGCTATAGCTCCTGTACGTAAATAATCGCCAAAAGAAAATCCTCCTGGTAAAATGATACAATCATTGGCATTGAATTGGGAAAGGTTGTCGTCTTTATGCCAAAGCATCACACATTCCTGATTCAGATCATATACCAAAGCATCATGCATATCACGATCGCAATTTGATCCAGGAAAAACAACGACTCCAAATTTCATATTCATTATTGGGGTTCAAAGATAAGCCAGACTGCAAAAATAAGTTTAGTTCCAGACAGACGAAGCATATTGCTGTACAAGAATAAATGCAATAAAAATAAGGAAGCAAAGGGTGGATATCCATTTTTTGCGTAGGTAGAGATAGCCGGAAGCATGAAAGGCAGCAAAAGGAGCAAGAGCCAATATCCAATTTGTAAGATCATTATTGTTGTTGAGCAGAGGAATGAAAAGAGCAAGCATTAAAAGCAATAAGATGATGCTCCAGTTTTTACGAGCTTGAATCAACATTTTTCCCAGCTGATGTTGAATGTAATACCCGCCTAATACAAAAGGAATTATAATTAAAAGAAAAGTAACAAGCGTCCATACTGATCTTTTGAAATGGGGTATATGCCATTCTACCGTAAGTATAATTTTGTTGATTGAAAACCCGTCTGTTAAAAAGAGATAGACTGCTAACAAATAAGCAGGAGTAAGTATGCCAATTAAAAATAGTAGTATCTCATTAAGTTTGAAAGCTCTTAAAATCAACAAACCTGTTATAACACATAATACAAAACCTAACGAAGGGTAATATATATATGAGGCTAATCCTAATAGTAACCCAGAATTGTAAATCTTGCTGTTGCCTGCACTTACATTGTACAGGCTAAAAAGTTGCCTTATGCTTAAGAGAATGAATGTAGATGCAATGAGGGCAGGAGACAAATAGTTCCATTCAGGGATCAGCGATGTAATAAGTATGTAAGCCATGCCAGGAAGAAAAGTGGCCCTGGTAGTCATTCGGTGTTCATTAACCAGATTTGTAATGATGAGGGCATGCACATATAACAGGCTGAATGACAAGAGTCCGAAAATATACCATTCATCAGGACTATTGAACCACGCAGTGATCAATTGGTATAGAGGACCATCTCCCGGGGAAATGGGCAAGGCACGCGGATACAAAAAAATGGGCAATTTTAAAATAAGGGAGAGAATTAGTAATAATGCTACATTACCGGGTTCTTTTTTTTTGAATGCTGCTATCACACATCTATGCTATTGGTTATAATCTATTTTAGCAAAGCAAATATAATTGCGGTAATAACAAGGTATAATCATTTGAAGAGCACTAACCTGCTTACCAAATTTTGGCAAAAACTCGTATCCTCTATCCAGATTTTTTAGAGTAGGGTTCCGGTTCATGCTCCCATCACCAGTCAATGTGTAATCATTTAATAATTGGGCACGCTTTTCTTCCTGATTGAATACAAAATGTAATTGGGAGCCTGTATTGATCAATTGATAAGAAATATAATCACCGGACTCATCATCAAATTGATCTTTGTGAATTACATTACTCCATTCCAGCTTTCCATCTTTATTGAAAGAAAAAATAGTAAGGTTATCGGCATGATGCCGCATTGCCTGGTTATTGTACCGGGTACGCCAGTACCAGCTATTGTAAATAGGTGATGTTGTATAATAGTCCCATCTCGAGTTGAAAGGTGATCCAAAAAGGTAATCCCACCGGTTCCAGTTATTTCCTCTCGAACTGGTATAATAAGATTCGCTGCCTATAATAAAACCTCCGTTCTTTTTAATAATAATATTTCGTATGAAGTAATCATTAAATGCCAGTTTGATATTGGCATCACCCTTAGCTTCTTTACGTAATTCTTCACTGAAGGTGATCGTGTTTTCCATGCCGGTACTACGAGTGCTTTTATCCCAGACATAAAAATAAAAGCCATCAATATTTCCGCGTCTTTGCTTATAATAAAAAGAAGTAAGGAAGTATCGTTTATTTGCATTGTCTATTTTCAAATGCACTTCATCCAGATATATTTTATCGAGCGTAATATCTGTGATGGCAAAGGAGTCGCTTAATGCAGGCTTCCATACCAATAGAGTTTTTGCAATATTATCGTTGTTATTACGTGTAAATTTGGTAAAAACAAAATCACCATCATTATCTACTCCGAATTCATCCAGATAATCATTTTGTTCTTCCATAGGCATTACCATACTTGTCTTCTTTTTTAATGCAAGATTTTCAGAGAGTAGTAAGGTAGTGATACGGTATCTGGATTTGTTTCGTGTATTTATTCGGAAAACCATCAGATGGCTTTTATCTTCACTGCTGACAGTAGAATAAATTTTATTGTCTGTGGTAAAACTAATATGTGCAGTATCAATCTCGATTACATCAGAAGACTTTTTTCCCATATTATTTAGTTTGACTGCTTTGCAATACACTACATTTTTCTTCTGGTATTGAAAGAGCATATATACAAAGTCAGTATAGGGGAAAAAATCAACATTGATCAGCCGTTCGTCAGGTAAATATTCATGCTCTTCACGAGCTATCTGCTTCATATCATTATCATATACAGCTATGTAATTTCTGCCTCTGATATTTTTATAGATCAAAAAATTACCTGTCACTTTACCTATGACTTCAAAGTTCATGCGGCGTGTATCATCTTTTTCTGGTTGAGAATACACTACTCTCTGGCCTAAGGCAGATAATGTAAAAACAGATGAAAAAATGAAGAACAGGCATTTTGCAAATATCATAATTCAGATTTTTCTCAATAAAATTAGAAGAAGAACTTAATAAGGATGGTTAAAAATTCATTTTTCGAACCATATCATTTGACTGAGGAACTTCAAAAAGATAATCTTTGTAATCCTAAAATTGTTTTAACATTATTTTTAAGTATAGTTTTACAACTCTTTTTTTTAAATCAAGAATATTTTGAGAATTCCATTGAATAAAGTAACCGGAGCCGGGCTCATAGTCGCTTTGGGCATCATCTACGGTGATATAGGTACTTCTCCTTTATATGTTTTTAATGCTATCATTAAAGACAGGCTCATTAACGAAGAGTTGATCATAGGGAGTTTATCCTGCATAATATGGACGATCACTCTTCAAACAACTATAAAATATGTCTGGCTCGTATTGCGTGCTGATAACAGGGGTGAAGGGGGCACTTTCGCATTATATGCACTGGTACGCCGACATAAGAAATGGTTGGTGCTTCCTGCAATGATAGGAGGGGCAGCACTACTTGCGGATGGAATTATCACCCCACCTATTTCCATTACTGCGGCAGTAGAAGGCCTACAGAAATTACCTGCATTTAAGGGTATCGAAGAATATATAGTATATATTGTTATAGTCATTGTTGCTATGTTCTTTTTCCTCCAGCAATTCGGTACGGCATCTATCGGAAAATTTTTTGGACCTGTTATGTTTATATGGTTCTCAATGCTTGCTGTATTGGGCATAACACATATATCTGATGAGTTATCAATATTGCGGGCATTCAGTCCATATTATGCTTTTCAATTTCTGACTGTGTATCCTCATGCACTATGGTTATTAGGCGCTGTATTTCTTTGTACTACCGGTGCAGAGGCACTTTACAGCGATCTGGGGCATTGTGGAAAAAGTAATATACGGGTATCCTGGATATTTGTGAAAACCTGCTTAATCCTAAATTATCTGGGTCAGGGAGCTTCACTTCTTGCGCACCATTCTGGACAAACGATCACAACAGAGCTAAAGGACCAATTAGGTATAAATGCTTTTTATGATCTGATGCCACAATGGTTTATCATATTTGGAGTAGTAATCGCCACTACTGCAGCAATCATTGCAAGCCAGGCCATGATTTCGGGATCATTTACCCTCATCAGCGAAGCAATGCGCCTCAATCTATGGCCCAAATTAAAGATCAGATATCCTTCTGAAGCAAGGGGCCAGCTTTTTATACCCTCACTCAATACGCTGATGTTTGTAGGATGTGTAGGAGTGGTACTTTATTTTCAAACTTCCCAGCGAATGGAAGCTGCTTATGGTTTAGCCATCATAGTGACCATGTTGATGACCACAATTCTTTTTTCAAATTTTCTGCTACTGCGGCGTATAAAAAAAGTTTATATCTGGATATTTCTGATCTTTTACATCATTATAGAAATATTATTTTTATTTGCCCTCCTTCAAAAGTTTCTTCACGGAGGCTATATCACATTGATCATTGGTGGGATCATGTTTGCGGTAATGTACATATGGTTTAAAGCGAGAAAAATTAAAAATCGCTATGTGGAGTTTGTCCGGCTGGAACATTATATTCCCAAAATACAAGAGCTTAGCAATGACCGTTCTGTTCCGAAGTATGCGACACACCTGGTGTACCTGACCAGTGCAGATAACCCAAAAGAGATTGAGCATAAGATCATTTATTCCATACTTAATAAAAAGCCCAAGCGGGCTGACATCTATTGGTTCATACATGTGGATACACTCGACGATCCATATACTTCTGAATATAAAGTGGATCACATCATTCCCAATGATATTATACGTATAGAATTTAGATTGGGCTTTAGAATGGAACCACGCATAAACCTGATGTTCAGAAAAGTAGTGGAAGACCTGGTAGCAAATAAAGAAGTAAATATTACCAGCAGGTACGAAAGCCTTGAACGTAGTAATATTGTTGGCGACTTCTCTTTTGTAGTAATGGAAAAATACTTAAGCCAGGATAATGAGTTACCCATTTGGGAAAGAATGATGATGAAGTTTCACTTTTGGCTAAAGGATATGAGCTTATCCGAAGAACGCGGTTTTGGTCTCGATGCGAGCACAGTTGTAATTGAGAAGTTTCCATTGATCGTAGCTCCCGTCACTAATTTCAAAATGAAGAGAATAGAATAAACATTGGGTTTGTATTCAAGTTCAACTTGTACTAAGGTTTTGGATAAGCTTTCAATTGATACAAGCAAACTTGCGGAATCAGCGTAATACATTCTATGAAGATGTAATTCAAATTGAATATTCTTATCTTTTCCGCAAACAAATCATTGCATGCCTTTTTGGCTTTACATTCTTGCCTCGCTTATTCTATTATCCTTATTGGTTTACTTCTTCCAGGATTTATTTATTTTCCGTCCTGAAAAACTGAGTGCTGATTTTCAATTCAAATTTGATATTCCTTTCAAAGAATTAAACTTCGCTGTAGCTCCAGGCGTGGTAATTAATGGCTTACATTTTTACCGCGAAAAGCCGAAAGGATTGATACTTTATTTTCATGGAAATTCGAGAAGTATAAAAGGTTGGTCTAAATATGCAAAAGACTTTTATCGTTATGATTATGATGTGATATTAGTGGATTACAGAGGGTTCGGAAAAAGCACTGGTAAAAGAAATGAAAATGAGATGCTTAATGACGTACAGGTCATCTATGCAACATTAAAAAAGCAATATAGTGAAGAACATCTGATAGTATATGGCCGAAGCCTGGGCAGTGGCTTCGCCGCTAAAGTTGCTTCTGAAAATCAGCCCAGGTACTTAATTCTCGATGCTCCTTTCTACAATTTTACAAAAGTGATTGAGCGTTTTTTACCCTTTTTACCTATTCGATATGTACTTCGCTATCACCTTCGTACAGATAGGTGGATAACAAAAGCAAGGTGTGTAGTGTATATTCTCCATGGTACTCGAGACAAACTTATTCCCATTCGCCATAGTGAAGCATTGCAAAAGCTTTCCCCCCGGCGTATTACATTGATTCGCATACATGGAGGTGGGCATAACAACCTTCCCAAATTTCCAGAATATCATAATTTCATCCGTGACATTCTAAAACATTATTAGTCTTTTATAAAATTGAACAGTTTAAAATAATTTAAAAACTAAAATAATGAGGAAAGAGTATAAAAAAATACTATATTTGGTATATAATTTTACTTTCTCTTTTAAAATCGTAATAAAATGAAACCGGAAAATTTATATCAAACTCAAAACAATGCGGTTAAACCAAACACAAAGGTTGCAAAAAAAATAAAATACCCGGTTTCAAAATCTACAACCCAAGGTGTCAGGCAAGAGCTCAATGAACCTGAGGCGATGTTCAACCATGCCACGAACACAAAACGTAATTTTTTAAGGCCGGTTAATGACCAGGTTATTTTGATTAGTTTAAAAGGAAAGCCGGAATACAAGATGACTTCTTTTGAGAAAATGGAGCTTAGTGAAGATGGTATTTCCAAAAAAGCACTACAAAATTTAAAAGATAAGGCACAACTTGATTATAATCAACTTTCCAGGGTGTTGAATGTTGCAAGAGCTACTTTGATCAATAAAAAAGGCAATGAAAAATTTAGCAGAGATGTGAGTGATAAGATTCTTGGTCTTGCTGATATTTATTCTTATGGCTATGAAGTATTTGAAGATATGAATCGCTTTAATGAATGGGTATTTCGCGAAAACCTGGCTTTAGGGGGTAAAACACCCTTTGATCTATTGCATAATACTTTTGGCCGCGAAGAGGTAAAGCACCTAATTGGCAGAATAGATTACGGAGTTTATTCATAACATGATCGTTTACCGCGTAGGAAAAACCAAGTGGTCCAATGTATTGGATGGCGAAGGTTCAAGAATTAATGGGGGCAGATGGAACCATGTAGGAGACCCGTGCATTTACACCTCTGAAAGCAGAGCATTAGCTGTGTTAGAATATACGGTAAACACGAACATAGCAGATGTTCCGCGTTCATTGAGTATAACTTCTATTGAAATACCTGAGGATATACGTGATCATCCTATTCCCGATTTGCCAGGAGACTGGATGGATGTGCCTGCTCCCGGATCAACAAAAGATCTTGGAAGTCTTTCGTTGAAAGCGAAAACTCATTCGGTACTGAGATTCCCATCCTCAATACTGCCGTCAGAATTCAATTACATTTTAAATCCATTACATACTAACAGTGCAAAATTTAAGATAATAGATGTGCGTGATTTTGTATATGACATTCGGATTAAATGGTTTAAATTATTAGAAAAAAATAAATTTGTTAATAGCTGGTAAAATAACTTTTTATAAGTAACATTTGGTTGTGCTTTTGCGACAAACAGTTAAAGGCAGGTATGATTATTAAACTTTACTTATTCATATTTATATCCGGGATCATTTTTTTAGGATGTAAAACCGCAAACAGGGCTTTTGATAATGGCAACTACCTTGATGCAATTAACCTGGCAATAAAAAAATTGAAGAAAAATCCTAATGACGGGGAGTCCAAAGCACTAGCACAGGCTGCTTACAAAAAGGCAGTAGAATTGCGTGAATCTAACATACGATCACTATCTGCTTCCAACGATGAACTACACCATGAAAAAATTTACAATGAATATCGTGGGCTTCAACAATTATATGTACTGATTCAAAAAGAAAATGTATTACGAGGGGTAGTTCAGCCTACGGACTATTCAGAATATTTATTAACATACAAAGGAAAATCAGGAGAAGTGCTTTATCAAAAGGGTTTGTCAAAGATGGAACAGAGGGATAAAGCCGGGTACAGGGAAGCATACAGGCTTTTTCAAAAAGCACTTCAATTTATCTCTCATGATTCCATCGCTAGAAAAAAGGATGAAGCTTACCAGGCAGCTGTTGTGAAAATAGTAATATTGCCAATGAATAATAACAACTATGGATACCAATACAGCAGCAACTCATACCATTTAAAAAACTTTGAACAAAACCTGGTTCGTAACCTTCAGTTTTCCCAAAATAATGAATTTATTAAATTTTATTCTGACTGGGATGCCCGTGCAGAAAATATAGATGCTGATGAAGTATTGGAAATGTATTTAAACCGATTAGAAATCGGAAGGCCTTACGATCAGCATTCGACCCGCAATGTTTCTAAAGAGATCGTAGTCAAAGAAACAGTTTTCAAACCGGATTCTGTAGTCAAACAATATGCAAGAGTTTCAGCTCAACTTACAGTAACACGTCGTACACTGGTATCGGAAGGAGACCTATATATCAATGCACGGGATATGGGTGGGAGAGTTTTATGGAGCGATATGGTGCGGGGCGAACATCGCTGGCAAACAGAATTTGCAACTTACAGAGGGGATGAACGTGCACTCAGCGAAAGTGACCGTGCCCTTATCAACCGATACGATGGCAATACTCCGAGGGAAGATGAAGTAATGGAAGCATTATTAAGGCAAATAGAAAATGAACTACAGTATAGGTTGAAAAGCCATTTCAACAGGTATTATTAAAACATTTATAAGAAAATCATGCGGATTTGGCCCAGGCGTAATGAACCATATTAAAAGCTAAAGCTTTCCCTTTATATTTTTTTATAGCCCTGCTTTTTGCAGGGTTATTTTTATCATAGAATTTGAAATACGTAATGCAATCACGGTTCGAAAAAAAAATTTGGAAATCAGTAAAGATCATTCTTCTTATATACATACTTGCAGGCTGTACTTTATATTTTGTACAAGATCTCCTTCTTTTTCACCCAACACCCTTAAGTGCAGATCATAAGTTTGCATTTGCAAATGAATACAAAGAACACAATATCCGTTTAAGTGATCGGAATTTAAACATTATCCAGTTCCAATCAAGGGTATTCGCAAAGGGGATTGTTTTGTATTTCCATGGAAATATGCAAAACATAGAGCGATATGCAGAATTCATTACTCCATTTATTAATAAGAGTTACGAAGTTTGGATGGTAGATTATCCCGGATTTGGAAAGAGTACAGGCCAGCTTACAGAAGAAAACATAAATGCAGATGCCATATTGGTCTACAATATGGCCTTGAAAACGAAAAGCGAAAACATAATTATTTATGGTAAATCAATAGGCACTGGTGTTGCTTCATATCTTGCTTCAATAAAGCCTTGCAAGCAACTAATATTAGAAACACCCTATTACAGCATACCTGAATTAGCACAAGCCCGTGTTATTGTGTATCCTACAGCACTTTTGACCAGATACAAATTTCCTATACATGAATATTTACATAAAGTGAAAGCGCGGGTAACTATATTTCATGGTACCGATGACGGTGTGATCCCTTACAGGCATGCAATGAGTTTGAAAAATGAAAATCAATCAATAGAATTTATAACCATTGAAGGTGGCAGCCATAATAATTTATATCAATACGATCTATATCAAAGAAAGCTGGATAGTTTGATCAGCAATTAGTTTTCTTTCAAGATCACATTGTCATCAGATACATTTAGTAAATATTCTTGGCCAATTTTAAGTGTATAGTTTTCTTTCTCATGGCTTACGGGGAAGTGAAAACAAACCGGGTATTTATATTCTTTTATATGATCGTGGATTATTTCATCTACTGTTTTTCCAAATGGGCGTTCAGTGTCTTTATTGTCAGTAAATCCACCAATGATAAGGCCTTTCAGATGTCCAAATTTTCCACTTCTTTTATATTGCAGCATCATACGGTCTATATTATAAGTGTATTCACCAATATCTTCTAGAAACAAAATTTTTCCTCTAAAATTCAAATCAGAAGCAGTACCTATTAAATGGCAAAGAAGGGACAGATTTCCACCTACTAAGGCACCTTTTGCTTTACCTGGATTATTAAATGGATGCACTGGACATTCGTAATCCGCAGGGTGCCCTTCAAGTGTAGATTTCAAATTTTCGATGTATGTATTATTTTGCTCTCCATCATTAAAAGCTGCGGCCATGGGACCATGGATAGATGCAATATTATACTTACAATAAAGATGCAAATGCAATACTGTAATGTCACTGAAACCAATAATCCATTTAGGATTTTTTTTAAATTTTTTAAAATTAAGGGCATCAATAATCCGGCTCATGCCATAGCCTCCTCTTGCACAAAGAATAGCATTCACCTCTCTATCATCGAGCATTTGTTGAAAGTCTGCAAGTCGCTCTTCATCTGAGCCTGAAAAATAACAAGAGGAATTGCTCATGGTCGTAGCGCCGAGTTTTACTTTATATCCCCAATCCTGCAATGTATCTATACACGATTCCATTTTATCAAGAGGCATATAACCTGATGGGGCTACAATTCCGATGGTATCACCTTTTTTAAGGTATGGAGGAATTTTACTCATATAAATTGAATATTTTTTTCAATTGCTTATTGGATAGAAAATGTATTTAAAAGTCAGCAAAATAATTTGTTGGGTTGCAACTTACAACGGGTTAAAATGCTTTAGGTAATTTCGCATTTATTTTTTGCAAATACAATTAAAGCAAAATATATTCTCTTCTCCTTGATTTGGATATCAATTGAATAGAGAAAAAAAATTATTGCTAAATCAAATTCTGTAAATTAAATGACTTAAAAAAGTAATGACGATTCCAAAGCGATATTTAGTAACCTCAGCACTCCCTTATGCCAATGGGCTAAAACATATTGGCCATTTGGCGGGAGCCTACCTACCCGCAGATATTTATGTACGCTATCTGCGGGCCCAAAAGCGGGACGTGTTGTATGTATGCGGCTCGGATGAGCACGGAACTGCTATACCTATACAGGCCATGAAAGAGGGGAGTACACCACAGCTTATTATAGATAAGTATCATGATCTGATGAAACAGAATTTCGAAGATCTTTCTATTTCATTCGATGTATATGACCGCACTTCTAATCCATTGCACCATGAAACCGCACAGGAATTTTTCACCTTTCTCAATGATCGCGGTTTATTTGAAATAAAAGAGACTGAACAATATTTTGATGAAAAGGCTCAGACTTTTTTGGCAGATAGATACATCAAAGGCACCTGCCCTAATTGTAGTTTTGATGGAGCTTTTGGCGATCAATGTGAAAAATGCGGAACAGCATTGAGCCCAGAGGAATTGATAAATCCTGTGAGTACATTGAGTGGTGCAGCACCAATAAAAAGACCAACCACACATTGGTATCTTCCTTTAAATAAACATGAGGAATGGTTCCGCAAATGGATACTCAATGAACATGCAAAGGATTGGAAAGCAAATGTTTTAGGGCAATGTAAAAGTTGGATAGATGGTGGGCTGCAGGCAAGAGCAGTAACCAGGGATTTGGATTGGGGGGTAAAAGTACCAAGCCCATCCCCGACAACTTCTCCGAATGTGCAAAAGGGTGCTATCGCCCCTTCCCGGTGGAAAGGGGAAGGAAAGAATACCAATCAAGAGGCGATTACTTTGAATAGAGGAAATCAAGATAATAAAAGCAGTAGCGCAAACCTAAGTTCCCGCACCGGGGAACAGGGGGCTAAAGTTCTATACGTTTGGTTTGATGCACCGATTGGATACATATCTGCAACCAAACAATGGGCTTTGGATAAGGGTAAGGATTGGGAGCCCTATTGGCTCGATAAAGAAACAAAACTTGTCCATTTTGTAGGCAAGGATAATATAGTATTTCACTGCATCATTTTTCCTTTGATGCTTAAGTTGCATGGCTACATATTACCGGAAAATGTACCCGCCAATGAGTTCATGAATCTGGAAGGAAAAAAGATGAGTACTAGTCGCAATTGGAAACTTGAAATGCAAGACTTCATTGATGACTTTGTAAAAAAAGATAATGGCGGAACACAAATGGTTGATGGATTGCGTTTTTACCTGACCACTATTTTACCGGAAACAAAAGACAGTGAATTTACCTGGAAAGGTTTTCAGGATGCAGTGAACGGAGAACTTGTTGCCATATTTGCAAATTACTTCAACCGCACATTTGTATTGATGCATAAGTTGACGAAAGGTAAGGTGCCTCCTTTTCATAATGAAATTCGCGATGAAAAGGATAATGAACTTATTGAAGAAATAAAAAACGCGGGTATTAAAATTCAAAACTTCATTGAAGAATATAAGTTTCGTGATGCACTATTCGAAGTAATAGACTTATCGAGGAAAGGCAATAAATACATGCAGGAAAAAGAGCCCTGGACAAAAGCCAGGCAAATCAATTCTGAAGGGTATGTGATATCTAAAGCGCAGGCACAGATTGACAATTGCCTGCACTTATGTCTGCAGCTTAGCGCTAATCTGGCTATTTATATCAATCCTTTTTTACCAAACACGGCAAGGAAAATGTGTGGACTAATGAAGGTAGTTGACAAAGTACTGGAATGGAAGAATGCAGGTTCACTTAAATTATTGAGTGTTGGGTATTCACTTCGGCCACCTGAACTTTTATTTCGTAAAATAGAGGATGGAGAAGTAGCTTATCAAATAGAAAAATTAAAACAAGGATTAGAAAAATCTATTATGGAACAAACTCAATCAGAATTTAAAACTAATGTATCCAATAGCCCGTTAATTATAGAAAATACTGCGGATAAAGGTAACAACGAAATTCAAGCTTCATATCTCAAACCGGAAATTGTATATGATGATTTCGGCAAACTGGATTTGCGCATCGGAACCATTATCAGTGCACAAAAAGTAGAAAAAGCAGATAAGCTTTTGAATCTCCGGATTGACCTTGGTTTCGAGCAAAGAACTATTCTTTCCGGAATAGCACAACACTTTACCCCTGAATCATTAATGGGCAAACAGGTAATCGTAGTGGCGAACCTAGCGCCGCGTAAAATGCTGGGCATTGAAAGCCAGGGGATGATACTCACTGCAGAGCAGGGTGATGGCAAACTTATACTGGTAAACCCGGATGCACTAACAGAAAACGGCTCCGGGGTGCGTTAATGCATAATTCTGTTTCGTTAGTTTAACATGAGTACAGCCATTAATAATGTTATTGTCTGTAATTTTAGGCTCTAAGTATAATGTCAGCTACCCACCCCCGATCCAGACAAAAGAAAATTCTCAAAGCATCACTTATTGTGATCCTTGTTCTCGCCTTGAGTATTCTGGGCATGCATATATGGTTTGTGAATAACGCAAGAAGTATTCTCAAAGAAATCGTTACTACTAAATCTAAAGGGAAACTTAAATTGGAACTTTCACAAATCAGTTTTGATTTTCTCTCAAGGAAAATAAAAGTACGTGAAGCAGATCTTGTAAATACTGATACGGTTTCATCTCCTACAACATACCATGTAAAATTCAGAAAACTGACGCTGAAAGTTGGATCTTTTTGGGCTTTACTGCTAAAAAATAAATTGATATTGGATTCCATAAAATTGCACGACCCTGAAATAGAAGTGCTGCAATGGCGAAAAGACACAGCGTTAAAAAAAACCAATGATGATCTTTCTATATCACAGGAAATGGGTAAGCTTTATAATTCCATGCTGGATGCACTGGAAGGTTTTGGCATTCGCCGCATTATTATTAATAATGCAAAGTTGAGTCTTATTAATAAGATGAAAACGGGTGTGGAGCCTGTGATGATTTCAAATATTTATTTTGACCTTGTGCGAACTGCACGTGATGTGAGAAAACGTGATCAATTTGTAGAAAATGAACAAAGTATTGAATTACTTACTACAAATCAGAATATTGCACTACCCGGAGGCAGGCACCGATTAGCTTTTAAAGAATTTCACCTCGAGTTATTTCAAAAACGGATCGTGCTTGATAGTTGCACCATTACAGCTATAGCAACAGACAGTACCAAAAGCAGTTACTCAATATTTTTCAAAAAATTATTGCTAAAAGGGGTTGATTTTGATGCCATGTACCGGCATAATCTTATTAAAGCAGATTCAGTGTATTGTGAAAATCCACTGTTTAATATCAATTTAAGAACCAATGAAACTGCCAATACAAAAAAGAAAGAACAACCTGACCCTGATAAGATTATTCAGGACCTTACCGGAGATCTCGATCTGGCTTTTGTAGGTGTAAAAGATGCGGGTATACATATCAACATACAGGGTAAAAAAGAAAGGTCACTATTTAATTCGAATAGAGACGATTTTGAAATGAGAGGCTTGCGCATCAATGCAGATTCTTCAAAGCCTGTAGTTGTTAAACGATTCGATATGTTGGTGCGTGATTACAGATTGTTCAATGAGGACAGTTCTGCAGCTTATACTTTCGACAGTATTCATTTTGTAAATAATAAAATTGTTCTCAGTAATTTTTCAGTTACTACTGCCTTGAATAAGGCCCGCCATAATAATTACAGAGATTTTAAAATTCCGTATTTTGAATTAACAGGGTTAAATTGGTACAGTCTGATTTTCGATCAGAACCTGATAGCAAGAGAAGCAGTGCTTCATAATCCCATTATAAAATATACTGCTACCACACCAAAAAAAGTACGTAAGAAAAAAAACTTATTTGCTTCCCTCGCAAGTCTCGACAACCTGATCACTCTGAATAAAATAGAAATTGTTAATGGGCAGTTGGACATGAAACTGTCACCTACTACCTCATTTGATTTAAAGAATGTAAACCTGAATTTGCACAGTGATAGGTTATTAAATTCCACAAACAAAGAAGGCTTGAAACGAGCAGTTGAATTATTATATTTCTCCAACGGACTTATCCGGTTGAAAACGATTACAGCAAAACTTGAAAATGTTCGTTACACAGGCAAAAACCTGATAGAAGCTGACCGTTTAGACGTAACAGACCATTCAAATAAAATAAAAGCCAACATGCAGGGTATCACGATCAACGACTTGTTGCTGGATGATGCTGCAGAAACAGTAGTGCTTGATGGCTTGAAATGGAATGCTGCGAAAGTGGCATTGCAGAGTGGGAAAACGGGCAGTAAAAAGCCGGGTAAAGGTGGAAACTTTCAAGTAAAAAATCTTTCAGGAAGCAACACACAATTTTCTTTCTCCAGTGATAAAACTGCTGTTTCTACCTTTGTGCAATCATTAAAACTTTCGTCGCTTTCAAAAGTGGGTTTAGCTCCTGCTAAAATTGAAGGTTTAGCTGTAAATGGAAATAATCTTACTCTTCGCAGCGGGCCCATGAATGTAAAAGCCGCAGGTTACCAACTTTTAAGTAACGGAAATTCTCAGCTATCGGGAGTAAAAATTGACCGCATTCAAAATGGAGATTCTTTAAATGTGCAGGCTCCGCATATCAATTTTTCAGCAGATATCAATAGTTTTTTTGCAAAAGATATACTCCTTAATAATGTAGAAGCTTTTTCACCGGTAATAAAAATCAATAAGTGGAGTACAGCAACTCCCGAAGCGGGGACAAAACCGATGCCCATAAGAATTGATAACATAATCGCAACAGAACCAATAATCTCAATCGCTACACACCGCAATGATTCTGTTACACTTATTAATTTGCCCTATTCACCAAACAGTACCGTGCGGGCTTCAGGACTAAGAATAAATGGTGGAACCATCGAGCTCTCTAAACTTAAAATTGCAACCACTTCAGCTACATTTGTAAAGAGTACTGGTGAAGTATTGGGAGTGGAAAAAGGTAGAGTAAATCTTGAAATTTCTGATGTTCATTTAGCTAAAAAAGATGGGAAGTCGGTATGGAGTGCAGTGATTGATAATCTGGATCTGGAGAATCCAAACAACCTTACTTTAGGCAAGAAAAAAAGCAAACTATCAATGGCAATGGCCTCTTTCGGAAATGTGCGTTTGTCGTCAGAATATTTATCAGATTTTGACCGCCTTGTAAAATTTAATGTTTCTGCATGGTTGCGTACTGCGACCGGCGAATTTTCAGATAGCTCCACCACACTTAAGTGGTATAATGCAGAATATAGTTATGGTAACAAAACACTTAGTCTTGATTCTTTTACCTATTTCCCTACACAGCCCAGAGATTCAGTGATTGCACATACCCCACACCAAACTGATTACCTTACTTTCCACTCAGGTGCCATACGACTTACAGACTTTAATCTTGAAAAATATAAAAAGGACAGTGCAATCCTAGCCAATACACTCACTATTACGGATCCAGTGATCACCACTTATCGCGACAAACAACCACCTTTTCTCGGGGGCATCATAAAGCCTTTACCTGTAGATGCTATTAAAAAAATAAATATTCCCCTGCACTTGAATGGTGTAAACCTGATCAACGGCACTTTGAAATACACAGAAAAAAATGCAAAGACCAGAGCTGAAGGCACACTGGAACTCCACCGTATGAATGTTGCCTTGCGGAATATAAAAAACAGAAACATTAGCTCAACCGATTCACTTTCTCTTACCATGAAAGCATTCCTGATGGACTCTGCAGAACTGAATCTTAAGGTAAAAGAATCTTATACCGATTCCCTGAGCGGCTTTTTGATGACGCTGCGCATGAAACCTACTTCCTTGTCTTTCCTGAATCCTGTGCTTGCTCCATTATCTAATGTGATCATTACTTCAGGAACAATAGATTCTTTTCACCTCCGGGCAATAGGAAGAGAAAACCTGGCTTTGGGAAAAATGAATATGTATTATCATGATCTGCGGATAAAACTTATAAAAGATGGAGACATGGAAAAATCTTCTTTCATTGGCAGAGCGGTAAGTTATTTAGCAAATACAATTCTTATAAAGAAAAATAATGATGGCCGAACAGGCTTAGTATATTTTGAAAGGCTTCGGGATCGTTCATTTTTTAATTACATCATAAAAATGACTTTCAGCGGAATGGCTACCAGTGTAGGCGTGGTAAAGAATAGAAAATACATGAAAAAATACAATAAGGAATTAAAAGAGAAAAACCTTCCTCCTATAGATTTTGAGTAATGTTTCAGTACTCCGTTTTAATATTTTACAATTTTCTCCATGGTTAATAATCATTTAGCCCCTTTGTTATTAAAGGCAATTATTCCTGTACTATGATGATTCACATCTAAAATATTCAGGTTTTTAGAGGCTTGCGTTAAGTGATAAATAAATAGGAAGAATTGATTTTTGTCAACCATCATCTTTTTTCTAAAGCAATAAACAAAATTCATTTTTACACTATCTTCACCAGATATAGTTGTTTAACTAACTAATTTTTATGAGCAAGCGTGTCATCAGGAAAGTTGCTGTGTTAGGCAGTGGTGTAATGGGTTCTAGAATTGCGCTGCATTTTGCAGGAGTTGGTTTGCAGGTATTGCTTTTGGATATCGCAGCCCCATCTAACTCCCCTGAAGGACAGGGAATAAAAGCAGAACGAAATAAAATTGTAAACGATTCTCTGGCAGCAGCCATTAAAAGCAATCCATCTCCTGTGTACCACAAAGAGGCAATAATTAGAGTAACTACAGGAAACTTTGATGATAACTTAAAAGAAATATCTGCTTACGACTGGATCATTGAAGTGGTGGTGGAAAGGTTAGATATCAAACAATCTTTGTATGAAAAAGTAGATGAATTCCGCAAACCTTGTACCCTCATCACATCAAATACTTCGGGAATTCCTATTCACTTATTAAGCGAAGGCAGAAGTCATGATTTTAAAAAACATTTTTGCGGAACCCATTTTTTCAACCCACCCCGATACCTGCGCTTGTTGGAAATAATTTCCACGCCCGATACCGATGCTGAAGTAGTAAGTTTTTTAATGCATTATGGGGACCTCTTTTTAGGCAAAACGACTGTGCTTGCAAAAGATACCCCTGCGTTTATTGCTAATCGCGTAGGTGTGTTCAGCATTATGTCCATATTTGGTTTGGTAGATAAACTTGGCCTAACCATAGATGAAGTTGATGCCTTAACAGGCCCGCTAATTGGCAGGCCAAAATCTGCAACATTTCGCACTGCAGATGTAGTTGGCATAGACACATTGGTAAAAGTAGCTAAAGGTGTTTCTGAAAATTGTACGGATGATGAAGCGAAGGCAACATTTGAAATACCCGAATGGCTCAATAAAGTAGTTGAGAATAATTGGCTGGGAGATAAAACAGGTCAGGGTTTTTTTAAAAAAGTAAAAGGTGGGGAGGGAGAAAAAGAGATATTGACATTGGATTTACAAACTTTGGAATATGGCCCAAGACAAAAGCCCCAATTCGCTTCAGTAGATGCTTCAAAGCCTGTCGAAGATCTGAAACAAAGAATCAAAATTTTGGTGGGATCGCAAGACAAAGCAGGAGAATTCTATCGTCAATTCCATTACAATTTATTTTCCTACATCTCTCATCGCATACCTGAGATCAGTGATGAAGTATATCGTATAGACGATGCGATGATGGCGGGATTTGGTTGGGAGATCGGTGCATTTGAAAGTTGGGATGTGTTAGGTGTGGAAAAAACGTTGGAACAGATGAAGGCTGCGGGTCATGAAGTAGCTCCATGGGTAAATGAAATGATAGCCCTTGGCAATAAAACATTTTACAAAATAGAAGGCGGAAAAAAACTTTCTTATGATCCCGCATCAAAAACTTACAAACCAATTCCCGGAACTGATGCATTTGTGATACTGAGTAACCAAAGTGATAAACTGGTTTGGAAAAATAACAGTTGTAATGTGTATGATACAGGAGATGATGTACTGGCGCTTCAATGGAATACGAAAATGGGAAGCATTGGTGGTGATGTGCTTAGCGGTATTAACAAAGCAATTGAGTTGGCAGAGAAAGATTTCAAAGGTTTGGTGATTGCCAATGAAGGGCCCAACTTTAGTGCAGGGGCCAACGTGGGGATGATTTTCATGCTCGCTATCGAACAGGAATGGGATGAATTGGATTTTGCAATACGTGCATTTCAAAATGCGATGATGCGGGTGCGTTATTCATCAATACCTGTTGTAGTAGCTCCCCATGGCCTGGCATTGGGTGGCGCATGCGAAATGAGTTTACATGCAGATAAGTGTTGCCCGGCTGCGGAAACATATACCGGCCTTGTAGAGTTGGGTGTAGGACTAATTCCCGGTGGCGGCGGCACCAAAGAATTCGTGTTGCGGGCATCTGCAGAAATGCATGAAGACGAACCTGAAACCATTACTTTGAAAAGCAGGTTTCTTACAATAGCAACTGCAAAAGTGGCTACTTCGGCCTATGAGGCTTATGATCTTGGTATTTACAGAAAAGGTTTGGATGAAGTGATCGTTAACCCGGCACGCAGGATCAGCGAAGCAAAAATATCAGTGATAGATCTACATGACAGCGGTTATGTAATGCCAGTGCAGAGACGTGATATCAAGGTTTTAGGACGCACTGCTCTCGGTGCACTCTATGCAGGCATCCATGGGATGAGGCAAGCAAATTATGCAACGGAACACGATTCACTTGTGGCAAAAAAATTAGCTTATGTAATGTGCGGTGGAGACTTGAGTGAGCCGACTTTGGTGACTGAGCAATACCTTCTTGATCTGGAGCGGGAAGCCTTTCTTTCACTCTGTGGTGAACGTAAATCGCTCGAGCGCATTCAAAGTGTATTGAAAAGCGGAAAGCCAATAAGGAATTAAGTCTTAATTGATATTTAATCCGGAATATTTAGCTAATTTTCTCGTCGGCTATGCCAAGAAAACTGCTGCTTTATCGCTTACGTGTCCTTTTTACTATTTCATTTATCTGGTTGCTTTTTGGTTTTGTATTTCATTTTAACCAGGTAGAAGCAAGTAATGATTTAGGGGTACATATTTCAGCAATTTCATTTGCGTTCATTTTTGCCTTTATTGGATTGATCATAACTGCAACGCTGATTTTTTATTTAAAACCTGCTTTTAATCATCAGCCAGTCTGGCTTTCTTCCTTGATAAAACTGGCATTAACAGTAATTCTGCTTCTTGTGATAGCCATCATGTCGATGATAAGCTATTATGAATTTTTATATAAGAGCGACTTTTCACACTTTCTCGATAGCTTTTTTACCAAAGTAGTTTATACCAAAACCTTCCTCATGTTCATGCTGGAAATGTGTCTCATGACTGCTATGTCGATTATTTTATTAGAGGTGAATGATAAATATGGGCCCGGTATGTTTTGGAGTATGATGAAAGGGGAGTACCACAAACCTGTACAGCAAAACCGCATATTTATTTTTCTGGATATCAATGAATCAACCTCAATTGCTGAAGAATTGGGTCACGATAGATATTTTCACATGCTCAGAAGATTTTTTAGGGATATCACAATTCCGGTGCTGGCTAATGATGGAGAAATCTATCAATATGTAGGCGATGAGATCGTGTTGAGCTGGCCCAATACACCAGACAATAAGATCAAAGCACTGAAATTTATTCGCAATACTTTTTATCTTATTGAGCGGCAAAAATCAGTTTATCAAAAAAATTATGGTAAGATCCCCGGCTTTAAAGCAGGTGTACATGCAGGCGCAGTAACGGCAGGTTTCATTGGGGTCATAAAAAAAGAATTGATCTATTCAGGCGATACATTGAACACTACATCAAGACTCTGCAGCATGTGTCATTCATTGAACTCTTCTTATTTGCTTTCTGAAAATTTTATGAATGATTTTTATCAGCCGCATGGATATGAAATAACAGAAGTAGGCACCATGGAGCTTCGGGGAAGACATGAACCCGTTAAGGTTTTTTCAATGAAATTTGACTAATGGGACATGCAGAAATAGATGGCCTGGACGGTATCATTACTATTCATTCGCACATTATTACTTATGGGAATGCTACTGATGGCTTTTTGACTGAACAAATTCGTGATGAAATACAAAGCATGTGGAATGAGCCTAATGCACAGATCCTGAACAATGGCAGAAAGATGAATATTGTTTTTCGGATTACTGCTGAAGTCCGCAAAGACATTACGGAACTTGAAATGTACCAGAATGTTGACCCTCGTGTCAACTATTTTCGAATAGAGGAATTTGCAATCTCGAATATATCATTTGTAGATGGATTGGGCTGTAACAGTGGTTATTTCAAATTGGAAAATTTATACAAAGGCTCGACTACGGCTGCGCATGAATACGGTCATACATTGGGGCTCGACCATCCACAGAATATGGAT
>Ga0183260_10000189_pt1 | contig 47696 bp, 46 predicted proteins | sample AntDrymUQ4972206_2_FD_129768 | JGI IMG/M metagenome (GOLD analysis project Ga0183260, IMG submission 129768) | Polar desert sand microbial communities from Dry Valleys, Antarctica - metaG UQ497 (22.06) (version 2) (version 2) | ecosystem: Environmental > Terrestrial > Soil > Desert | place... | reverse complement strand
GACGACGACGACGATGACGGCGGGGATGACGACGGCGGCGGGGATGACGACGGCGGCGGGGATGACGACGGCGGCGGGGATGACGACGGCGGCGGGGATGACGACGGCGGCGGGGATGACGACTGAGCCGTCACCACGCGGTCGCCGTTGGCGGGCCGGCACCGGTGTCCGAATGCGGATCCTCGGGTGGTACGTCCTGCTGTTGTTCGGAGCCATCGCGGTCGGCCTCCTGCTGCAGCGCGAGGCACTGCTGCAGCGACTGGACAGTCAGGTGTCGGAGTCGCTGGCCCAGGAAGCCGGGGAACTCGACACGCTCGCCCGCACCGGCGTCAACCCGGAGACCGGCGAGCCCTTCGGCGACGATGTCGCGGCGATCCTGGACACCTTCCTGGACCGCAACCTGCCCAACGAGGGCGAGGTGTTCCTGTCCTTGGTCAGGGGCCAAGGTCCGACGTCGACGAGTTCTCCCGAGCCGCTCATAGACGACGAGGCGCTGACTGCCCGCTGGTCGGCGCTGAGCGAGAGCGAAGCCGGGGAACTGTCCACGCCGTCGGGCCCGGTGCGCTACCTCGCCGTACCCCTGGAGTCCGGCGGTGAGACCGCCGCGACATTCGTCATCGCCGACTTCGTCGCCGAACGTCAGGACCGAATCGACTCAGCGGTCATCCTGACCGCACTGGTGCTGCTGGTGAGCCTCCTGCTGGCGACCGGTGCGGCGTGGTTCGTGGCCGGGCGGATCCTGCGTCCCGTGCACGAAGTCACCAACACCGCGCGCACCATCACCGAGGGCGCGTTCGGCAAGCGCATCCCCGTCCGCGGTGACGATGAGATCGCCGAACTGGCCCGCAGCTTCAACGCGATGGTCGACCGGCTGGAACTCGCGTTCGACACCCAGCGGACCTTCATCAGCGACGCCGGGCACGAACTGCGGACGCCGATCACGATCATCAGCGGACACCTGGAGATGCTGGGGGACGACCCCGAGGAGCGGGCCGACACGATGGCGATCGTCAACGACGAACTGCACCGGATGGCCCGGATGGTCGACGACCTTCTGCTGCTGGCCCGTTCGGAGATCCCCGACTTCCTGCAGCTCGAACCGCTCGACCTGCCCGGCCTGGTCCACGACGTTTTCGCCAAATGCACGGCCCTCGGTGACCGGGACTGGACGCTGGATTCCACGGCCCAGGGCACGATCGTCGCCGACCGGCAGCGGGTCACCCAGGCTCTGCTCAACCTGGCCCGCAATGCAGTGGGGCACACCCAGCCGGGGCAGAACATCACCGTCGGCTCGACCCGCGACCTCGCCGGCGTCCGCATCTGGGTCAGGGACGACGGGACCGGGGTCGCGCCAGTGGACCGCGAGCGGATCTTCGAACGGTTCGCGCGAGGCAGCGACCGCCGCCGCAGCGCCGACGGGGCGGGGCTGGGGCTGGCCATCGTCTCGGCCATCGTCGCGGCGCACGGCGGACGCATCGAGCTGGTCAGCGAGCTGGGGGTGGGCTCGCAGTTCACCCTGGTCCTGCCCAGCGGGCAGTCCGTCGGTCGGCCCGACCGCACCACCCTGACCGATCACTTCGCCCGCGACCCAGTTTCTGCCGGCGCCCCGGGCAGGTTCACCGTGGACACGGCCAGAGAGGACACCCCTTGGCAGCCATCCTGATCGCTGAGGACGAGCCGCGCATCGCCGCCTTCGTCTCCAAGGGCCTGACCGCGAACGGCTTTTCCACCGTCGTCGTCGACAACGGGGTCGATGCCGCCGCGTTGGCGCGGGATGACGAGTTCGCGCTGCTGATCCTCGACCTCGGGTTGCCGGGCAAGAACGGCATGTCCGTCCTGGCCGAGATCCGGCAGCGCGGCGAGCGGATGCCGGTGTTGATCCTGACCGCCCGCGGCGAGATCGACGCGACGATCGCAGGGTTCGAGACCGGCGCGGACGACTACATGACCAAGCCGTTCCGCTTCGAGGAGCTGCTGGCCCGCGTCCGGGCGCGGTTACGCGGCGACCGGTTCGAAGAGCCGACCTTGCTGCGGGCGGGGGACATCGTCTTGGACCTGCGCACCCGCCGGGTGACCAGTGCCGGGCGCACGGTCGAGTTGACGGCGCGCGAGTTCGCGCTGGCCGAGACGTTTCTGCGCCATCCCGACCAGGTGTTGAGCCGCCAGCAGTTGCTCAGCGCCGTCTGGGGTTACGACTTCGACCCGGGCTCGAACGTCGTCGACGTCTACGTGCGCTACCTGCGGCGCAAGCTCGGGGCCTCGGTCATCGAGACGATCCGCAACATGGGCTACCGGCTCACCATCCGACGGCAGTGACAGCTCCGCCCCGGCCGGGGAGCCGGCCGGGGCGGAGGGTCAAGCGATCAGCTGGTGACTTCGAACGTGGGTCAGAGCCGGGCGCACTGGTCTTCCTTGTTGCCCTGCACGATGTTGCCGCCGCCGGTCGGGGCCGGGCGGTTCTCCTTGCACTGCAGGTTGCCGTCGATCCGGTTGGCGCGCAGCTCGACGCCGCCGGTGTTCTGGAAGGCCTGCAGGTCGCCGTCGATGGTGTTGTTGTTCGCGACCAGCCGGAGGTTGTTGTCGTCGTAGAGCAGGGTGCCGCCGATCTGGTTGCCGGTGAAGGAGGCGCCGCCGCCCTGGACGATCTGGACCGCCTGGTTGATCGACGAGCGGGAGACCTGCACCGACCGGGCGTTCTCGGCCTGCACGTTGCCGATGACCCGGATTCCGCTGGCCCGGAGGGTCGCGTTGGCCTCGACCTTCACGGTGCCCTGGACCCGGGTGCCGTTGAGGGTGCAGGTGGCGCCCTGCGGGACCCGCAGGTTGTCGACGGTGACCGCGCCGAGGCTGCCGCGGCAGGTGGTCTCCTCGGCGTGGGCCGCGGTGGGGGCGGCGAGGGCGGCAGCAGCCGCGATCCCGGCCGCCAGGACGAGGGTGGTGATGCGCTTCATGGGGTGCTCCTCGGAGTGTGGGGGGACAGTCCCGGTGGGCCGTCTACGGAGAGCGTGCCCCGGGCGGATGGCGACGACGTGAGAGCGCGGTGAGAGCGCTCTCATCTGTGCACCGGCAGCATCGTCGTACCGTGCTGGGCATGCACGTCGCCGAACTGTCCGCCGCCCCCCTGCCCGAGCTGGCCGACGTACTGCCGCCGTGGCCCGGCCAGACGGTCACCTTGGCCTCCGGTGAGGTCTTCCTCCGCCGTACGCCGACGACCGCGCCGGACACCGAGCCGGCGTTGTACGTCCACGGGCTCGGTGGCGCGGCGACCAACTGGACCGACCTCGCCGCGCTGCTGGCCGGCCGGGTCTCCGGCCAGGCCGTGGACCTGCCCGGGTTCGGCCAGTCCCCGCCCCCGCCGCGCCGCGACTACTCGATCCGGGCCCGGGTGCGCACCGTCGTGGAGCTGATCGAACGCGGCGGGGCGCCGGTCCATCTCCTGGGCAACTCCCTCGGCGGGCTGGTCTCGCTGATCGTCGCGGCCACCCGACCGGAACTCCTGCGCACGCTGACGCTGATCAGCCCGGCGGTTCCTGGCCGACGGCTACCGGCCCGCTCCGACCCGACCCTGCCGCTGCTCCTCGTGCCCGGCCTGCACCGCATCGCCGAGCGGCGACTCATGCGGATGAGCCCGCAGGAGCGCGCGCACCAGGTCATCGAGTTGTGCTTCGCCGATCCGTCGCGGATCCCGGCGCAACGGCTGGCCGAGGCCACCGAGGAGGTCGCCCGCCGTCAGGAGCTGCCCTGGGTGCACGACGCACTCACCGGCAGCTTGCGCGGACTCGTGGCGTACTACCTCCGGGCCGGACCGCAGGGCCCATGGCGGCTCGCGCGCAGCATCGACGTACCGACGCTGGTGATCTGGGGCACCGAGGACCGGCTGGTCAGCGTCTCGCTCGCCCCCCGGCTCGCCAAGGCCATCACGGGTTCGCGGCTGCTGGTGCTGCCGGGTATCGGACACACGGCGCAGCTGGAGGACCCGCGGACCACCGCCCGCGCCGTCCTGGCGCTGCTCGACGCGAGCGCGCGTACGACCACACGCTGAGCGGCGCCGAACACACGCTGTGGCAGGGTTGGGCAGGTGAGCGACAGTCGGCTGCGTCGCTTCGTCCAGCTCTACGGCTGGCGGGCGTACGCCGTCCCCGTGCTCGCGGTGGCGACCCTGCTTACCCTCGTCGACGTGGCCGGTCAGGAGTCCTCGGCCGAGCAGTCGGCGGCTCGCTCGTCGGCCTCGGCCCGCTCCTCGGTCACCACGGCCGCGGCGCCCACCTCCTCCGCGGCGCCGGCCCCCACCCCGACGGCGACCGGTGGTGAGCCCGAGCGGAGCGCGCCCGCGCCGACCGGGACCGCCCCCGCGCCGACCGAGACCGCCCCGGGCACCCAGTTCGTGCAGCGCGGCGAAGGGACGCTGCGGGTGGTCCCGGGCGGGTCGGAGGTCCTCGGGATCGGGCCGCTGCTGCGCTTCCGGGTCGAGGTGGAGAACGGCATCGACCTGGACGGCCGGGCCTTCGCCGCCGAGGTGGAGGCCACCCTCACCGACCCGCGCGGCTGGGGGGCTGACGGCCGGCGGTCCTTCCAGCGGGTCAGCGACGGGCCGTACGACTTCCGGGTCGCGCTGGTCTCACCGGACAACGTGAACTCCTTCTGCCCCGGCCTGGACACCGGCGGGTACACCTCGTGCCGGTCCGGGGACCGCGCCGTGATCAACCTGGCCCGCTGGCTCGACGCCGTACCGGACTACGAAGGTGACGTCGCTACGTACCGGCAGTACGTCGTCAACCACGAGGTCGGCCATTTCCTGGGCAACAGCCACGAGCAGTGCCCCGGTCAGGGCGAACTCGCCCCGGTCATGCAGCAGCAGACTCTCGGCCTGGACGGCTGCGTCAAGAACCCCTGGCCCTATCCCCGCGCGGGCTGACCGCGCGGAACATCTCGCGGCCCCGGCCGGTTGTCCGGCCGAATGCCCGTGTGACGAAGGAGCGCCCACAGTGTCTTTGCCGCCGTTGGTGGAGCCCGCCGCCGAGTTGAGCGTCGAGGAGGTCCGCCGCTACAGCCGGCACCTGATCATCCCCGACGTCGGGATGGACGGGCAGAAGCGACTCAAGAACGCCAAGGTGCTCGCCGTCGGGGCCGGCGGGCTCGGCTCGCCGACGCTGATGTACCTCGCCGCGGCGGGGGTGGGCACTCTCGGCGTCGTCGACTTCGACGTCGTGGACGAGTCCAACCTGCAGCGGCAGATCATCCACGGCCAGTCCGACATCGGGAAGCCCAAGGCGGTCTCGGCGAAGGAGTCGATCAACGAGATCAACCCGTTCGTCGACGTACGGCTGCACGAGGAGCGGCTGGACAGCTCCAACGTCATGGAGATCTTCGCCGACTACGACCTGATCGTGGACGGCACCGACAACTTCGCCACCCGCTACCTCGTCAACGACGCCTGCGTGCTGCTGGACAAGCCCTACGTGTGGGGCTCGATCTTCCGCTTCGACGGACAGGTCTCGGTGTTCTGGGCTTCCCACGGCCCCAACTACCGCGACCTGTACCCCGTCCCGCCGCCGCCGGGCATGGTGCCGTCCTGCGCGGAGGGCGGCGTGCTCGGCGTGCTGTGCGCGTCGGTCGGCGCGGTACAGGCCACCGAGGCGATCAAGCTGATCACCGGGATCGGCGAGACCTTGCTGGGCCGGCTGATGGTGTACGACGCCCTGGAGATGACCTGGCGGACCATCAAGGTGCGCAAGGACCCGAACGCCGAGCCCATCACCGAGCTGATCGACTACGAACTGTTCTGCGGCACCGTCTCCGACGCCGCCGCGGAGGCGGCCGCCGGCTCCACCATCGGCGTGCACGAACTCAAGGACATGATCGACAGCGGCAAGGACTTCCTGCTCGTCGACGTCCGGGAGCCCAACGAGTACGAGATCATTAAAATCCCCGGCTCGGTGCTCATCCCCAAGGACCGGATCCTGCGTGGGGAGGCGCTGTCCGAGCTGCCGCACGACAAGCCGATCGTCCTGCACTGCAAGTCCGGAGCCCGCTCGGCCGAGGCGCTGGCCGCGGTCAAGGCGGCCGGCTTCCGGGACGCGGTGCACGTGCAGGGCGGCGTACTGGCCTGGCAGTCCCAGATCGATCAGTCGCTCCCGACGTACTGAGGTTCATCAGAACCCAGGTGGGTGTCCCGAGCGACTTCGACGAGCTGGTGTACGACGTCGTCGAGCGCATCCCGCCCGGTCAGGTGCTCTCCTACGGCGACATCGCCGAACTGCTCGGCGGGTACGGCCCGCGCCGGGTCGCGCAGGCGTTGTCGCGCTCGGGCGGCGCCGTGCCGTGGCACCGCGTGATTCGCGCCGACGGCACCCCGGCGCCCGCGGTCGCGATGGAGCAATTGGCGCGCCTGCGGGCGGAATGCACCCCGCTGCACGGGGATCGGGTGGACCTGCGGCGAGCCCGCTGGGCCGGCCCCAGCTCGCCATGATCACGCAGAACTGTCGGCCGCGCGTGATTGCATCGGGACATGACCGCATCCGCGCCGTACCGGCTGGTCCGGCCGACGCCGAGGCCCGCCGCGGCGGTCGAGCTGGATTCCGCCCAGCGCCGCGTGGTCGAGCACCGCGGCGGGCCGCTGCGGGTTCTGGCCGGGCCGGGGACGGGTAAGACCACCACGCTCGTGGAGGCGGCGGCGGCCCGGATCGAGGCCGGCGCCGATCCCGAGTCGGTGCTGCTGCTGACTTTCAGCCGGCGGGCCGCCGCCGAGCTTCGCGTGCGGATCGGCGCCCGGGTGGGGCGGACGATCCGCGAGCCGCTGGCCCGGACCTTCCACTCCTACGCCTTCGGGTTGCTCCGGCGTACGTCGGCGTTGCGCGGCGAACCGCCGCCCCGGCTGCTGTCCGGCCCGGAGCAGGACGCGGTGATCCGTGACCTGCTGGCCGGGCAGGCCCGCGGCGAGGGCGGGGTCCGATGGCCGGCGGGGTTCGGCCAGGCGATCACCACCCGCGGCTTCGCCGCGGAGCTGCGCGATTTGATGCTCCGAACCTTCGAGCGTGGGGTGCCGCCCGCCCAGCTCGCGGCCTGGGGCCAGGCCCGTAACCGGCCGGACTGGGTGGCTGCAGCGGCGTTCCTGCAGGAGTACCTGGACGTCACCGCATTGGCCGGGACGCACTCGATGGCCCTCGACCCGGCCGAGCTGATCCGCGCCGCCATCGACCTCCTGCACGCCGAGCCCGGCGGGCTGGACGCCGAGCGCTCCCGGCTCACGCTGGTTCTGGTCGACGAGTACCAGGACACCGATCCCGCGCAGGAGGAGCTGCTGGCCCTGCTGGCCGGTGGCGGCCGCGATCTGATCGTCGTCGGTGACCCCGACCAGTCCATCTACGCCTTTCGCGGTACGACGCAGCGCGGCCTCCTCGACTTCCCGGAGCGCTTCTCGCAGGCCGATGGCCGTCCGGCGCCGACCATCGTCCTGACCACCTGCCGGCGCAGCGGTGCGAACCTTGTCGCCGCGTCCAGGCGGGTCATCGCGCACGTGTCCGGGCCACCGTGGCGGGAGCACCGGGCGCTCGAATCAACGGTGGCCGAGGCCGGTGAGGTGGCGGTGCACGTGCTGACTTCAGCCAGCCAGGAAGGGGCCTACGTCGCGCACCGGCTGCGCGAGGCGCACCTGCGCCACGGCATCCCCTGGTCGCGGATGGCGGTCCTGGTCCGTTCGACCACTCGTCAGCTGTCGGTGCTCCGGCGTGCCTTCACCTCCGCCGGGGTCCCCGTAGCGGTGGCCGGCGACGAGCTGCCATTGGCTGAGCAGCCCGCCGTCATGGCCTTGCTGGAGCTGCTCGACGCGGCCCTCGTACCCGACGGGGCGCCGCCGGACAGCTGGCCGGCCGGCTTCGACGAGCAGCTGGCGGTCGCCCTGCTCGGGTCGCCGCTCGGCGGGGCGGACGCCTTGGCGCTACGCCGGCTGCGTCAGCAGTTGCGCCGATTGGTGGCCGACCCGAGCCGGCCCTCGGGCGCACTGCTCGTGGAGGCGCTGTGCGATCCGCGCGACCTGCTGGCCCTCGACGACCTGGCGGCCGCGCCCGCGCAGCGGGTCGCCGACCTGCTGGCCACCGCCCGCCGGGTGGCCGCCGAGCCGGGTCGGACCGTGGAGGACATCCTCTGGACGGTGTGGCAGGCCAGCGGGCTGGGGCCGCGCTGGCAGCGGACCAGCCGGCAGCCGGGCGTGCGCGGCGCGGCGGCCGATCGGGACCTGGACGGTGTGGTCGCCCTGTTCGACGCGGCCGCCCGCTTCGTGGACCGGTTGCCGCTGGCTGGCCCACGACGCTTCCTGGACCACGTGCGGGCCCAGCAGATCCCGGCGGACTCGCTGGCCGCGCGGGCCCCGGCCGGCGAGGCGGTCCGCATCCTCACCGCGCACGCCGCGAAAGGCCTGGAGTGGGACCTCGTCGTGGTGGCTGGTGTGCAGGACGGACTCTGGCCTGACCTGCGGGTGCGGGGCAGCCTGCTCGGCTCGGAGCAGGTGGTCGACCTCGCCACCGGGCACGACCCGAGCACGTTGTCCCCGGTGAGCGCGCTGCGCGACGAGGAGTGGCGGCTGTTCTACGTCGCGGTCACCCGAGCCCGTCAGCAGGTGGTCGTCACTGCGGTGGACAGCCCCGACGGCGACGTACCGTCCAGGCTGCTCGACGCGATCGACGAGCGGGTGCTCACCGCCGATGCGCGCCGGCACAGCGCCGTACCGAGGCTGCTGACGTTGCCGGCGCTGGTCTCGGAGCTGCGCGCCACCGTCGCTGACCCCGCGGCGGAGGCCGAACGCCGGACTCAGGCCGCGGGTGCGCTGCAGCGGCTCGCCGCGGAGGAGGTCGCCGGGGCGGACCCGGACGGCTGGTGGGGCGCTCTGCCGCTGTCCGACGACCGGCCGGTGCGCGGTCCCGACGAGCAGGTCTGGGTGTCGCCGTCGAAGGTGGAGCGGTTCAGCACCTGCGGGCTGCAGTGGCTCCTGGAATCCGCCGGCGGCGCCAGCGGACCGGGTGCGAGCCAGGGACTGGGCACGCTGGTGCACGACGTGGCCACGCTGGCCGTCGACGCGCGGGTGGATCTCGACACGTTGCTGACCCGCCTGGACGAGAGCTGGGCCGAGCTGGACTTCGGCGGTCCCTGGTACTCCCGGCACCAACACGAGGCTGCACGGCAGATGCTCGAGCGGCTCCGAACCTGGTTGGCGGACAACCCGCGCACCCTCGTCGGCTGCGAACTGGACTTCGAGGTGCCGGTGGGCCGGGTCGTCCTGCGCGGGCGGGTGGACCGGTTGGAGCGCGACGCGCAGGGACGGCTGGTCGTCGTCGACCTCAAGACCGGCTCGACCCTGCCGAAGGCCGACGATCTGCCCGAGCACCCGCAGCTCGGCGCCTATCAGGTGGCCGTCGAACGCGGCGGTTTCGGGGACGAGGGCGTCGTTTCCGGTGGCGCCGAGCTGCTCTACATCAAGAAGCGGAGCAAGGCCGACCGGCAGCCGGCGCTGGCCGAGTCCGGCGATCCGGCCTGGGCCGAGCGGCTCGTGCGCCGGGTGGCCGACGGGATGGCGGCGGCGACGTTCGCGGCCACCGAGAATTCGTTCTGCCGGATGTGTCCGGTGGCCACGTCCTGCCCGCTGCATGCGCGCGGCCGGCAGGTGACGCAGTGACGGCCGTCCAGGCCGCCGTGGGTGCCGCGGAGCTGGCCCGGCTGCTCGACCAGCCGCCGCCGACCGACGAGCAGGCCGCCGTGATCGAGGCGCCGCCCGGGCCGGGGCTCGTCGTGGCCGGCGCCGGCTCGGGCAAGACCGAGACGATGGCCGGGCGGGTCGTGTGGCTGGTGGCCAACGGGCACGTGCGTCCCGAGCAGGTGCTCGGCCTGACGTTCACCCGCAAGGCCGCCGGTGAACTGGGCACCCGGATCGCCCACCGGGTGCGGCAGCTCGCGGCGGCCGGTGTCGTCGGCGAGGAGGTGGTCCTCGGCGGCGAACCCACGGTGTCGACGTACCACGCCTACGCTGCCCGGATCGTGGCCGAGCACGGCGTCCGGCTGGGCGTCGAGCCCACATCACGGGTGCTGACCGATGCCGTCCGCTGGCAGTACGCCGCCCGGGTGGTGTCGGCGTACGACGGCGAGATGAGCCACGTGACGGTCACCCCGTCGACGGTGACGGCCGAGCTGTTGGATCTGGCCGACGAGTTGGGCGAGCACTTCGTGACGCCGGAGGAGCTGCGCCGGTTCACCGAGCAGCTGGTCGCCGACGTCCACGCGCTGCCCGGCTCGGCCCGCAAGAGCGACCCGTACGCCGCGGTCAAGGGCGCGTTGGTCCGGCAGCAGGCCCGGCTGCAGCTGCTGCCGCTGGTCGAGGGCTACCTCGCGAGCAAGCAGGCCGGCGAGGCGATGGACTACGGCGACCAGATGGGAGTCGCGGCCCGGCTAGCCGCGAGCGTGCCGGAGATCGCACGGGTCGAGCGGGCCCGGTACGCCGCCGTCCTCCTCGATGAGTACCAGGACACCAGCCACTCCCAGCTCGTCCTGCTGTGCGGCCTGTTCGGCGACGGGCACCCGGTCACGGCCGTCGGCGACCCATGCCAGTCGATCTACGGCTGGCGCGGGGCGAGCGCGGGCAGCCTGCAGCGGTTCCCGGAACACTTCCCGAGTGACGACGGCAGCCTGCTGCCTGCCCCGGCGCCGGTCCACCAACTGTCGACGAGCTGGCGCAACGACGGGCGGATCCTCGATCTCGCCAACTGGGTGTCCGAGCCGCTGCGGCTCGAGGGCGCCGTCGTGCCGGTGCTGACCTCGCGGCCGGGGCGGGAGGCCGAGGGCTCGGTGCAGTGCGCTCTGCTGGAGACCGCGGAGGACGAGGCGCGCTGGCTGGCCGAGCGGTTGCGCGCGCTGTGGGCGGTCGAGCCCCGCCCGACCGTCGCCGTGCTGACCCGGCGCAGGTCCCAGCAGAGGCTGCTGGAAACTGCCTTGCGCGAGTCCGGCCTACCAGTCGAGGTGCTGGGTTTGGGCGGTCTGCTGGACACGCCCGAGGTGCTCGACGTGGTGTCGACGTTGCGGGTGGCCGTCGATCCGAGCGCCGGGGATGCGCTGCTTCGGCTGCTGGGGGGTGCGCGCTGGCGGATCGGTCCGCGGGACCTGGTGGCGCTCGGTCGGCGGGCCCGCCAGCTGGCCGCGGCCGTCCGCGGGGCAGCTGTCGACCGCTCGCTCGCGGTCGACCCGGACATCGAAGGCAGCGTCGTCGACGCGCTGGACGACCTGGGGGATCCGGCGGCGTACTCGGCGGCGGGATACGTACGCCTCGGCGCGCTGCGGGCGGAGCTGCGCGCGCTGCGGCAACGGCTGGATCAACCACTGCCCGACCTGTTGGCCGACATCGAGCGGACGATCGGGCTGGACGTGGAGGTCGCCGTACGCCGGCCGGCCGAGCAGGAACTCGCCCGAGGTCACCTGGACGCCCTTCTCGACATCGCCGCCGACTTCGCGACCGACCTGAGCGGGGAGGCGGCGGGTGGGCTGGTCGAGGCGTTCCTGAGCTACCTGCGAGCGGCCGAGGAGCACGAGCGTGGGCTGGAGGCCGGCGTCGTCGAGCGACACGCCCACGCGGTGCAGATCCTGACCGTGCACGGGGCCAAGGGCCTGGAGTGGGACGTCGTCGCCGTACCAGGCCTGACCAAGGACGTGTTCCCGTCGCGCGATGCCGGTGCTGACGTGTGGACGACCAAGCTGGGCATGCTGCCCTACCCGCTGCGCGGTGACAACGCGGACCTGCCGCGGTGGGAGGTCGCCCGCGCCAGCGACCAGAAGGACGCCGAGACCAGGCTCAAGGGGTTCAAGGCCGATGCGCGGGCCATCGGGTTGCGCGAGGAGCGGCGGCTGGCCTACGTCGCGTTCACCCGGGCTCGCGGCGTCCTGCTGTGCTCGGGGTACTGGTGGGACGACGCCAAGGGGGCTCGCGGGCCGTCCGACCTGCTGACCGAGGTCTTCGAGCACTGCTCGGCCGGCGGCGGGGCGGTGGGGGACTGGGAGACGCCACCGGCCGACGGTGTAAGCAACCCGCGCAAGGCCGAGGTGCGCAGCGCGTCCTGGCCGGTGGACCCGCTCGGCGCACGCCGCGATGCGGTGACGTCGGCGGCCGATGCCGTCCGCGCGGCCGATGCCGCCGCCGAGCTGGGGGAGTGGGCCCTCGACCTGGAGCTGCTGCTCGAGGAGCGCTCGACCAGGGTGGGGGAGACAGCGGACGTCGCCGTACCGGCTCAGCTGTCCGTGTCGCAACTCGTGGCGCTGCGGCGGGACCCGGCGCGGTTGGCCGAGCAGATCCGCCGCCCGATGCCGTATCCGCCCGCGCCGCTGGCCCGGCGTGGGACGGCGTTCCACCTGTGGCTGGAGCAGCGCTTCGGCGCGGCCCGGTTGCTGGACCTCGACGAGCTGCCCGGCGCGGAGGATGCGGGGGCCGACGCCGCCGACCTGCTGGTGCTGCGGGAGGCGTTCCTGGCCTCGGAGTGGGCGGATCGCACGCCGATCGAGGTGGAGGTGCCGTTCGAGCTGCGGCTGGCCGGGTTGTCGTTGCGGGGCCGGATGGATGCCGTGTTCGTCGGCGCCGACGGACGGTACGACGTCGTGGACTGGAAGACCGGGCAGCCGCCGACCGGCGCCGAGGCTCAGGCCGCCGCGGTGCAGCTGGCGGCGTACCGCCTGGCCTGGGCCGAGCTGGCCGGGGTCGCCCTGGAGCAGGTCAGCGCGGCGTTCCACTACGTGCGGCAGGATCGCACGGTCCGCCCGGCCGACCTGCTCGACGCTGCGGGCCTCCGTGCGCTGGTCGAGGGCCTGCCACTGGCGTAGTGCGTTAGGGCAGGGTCGGGTGGTCGGTCGGGTACAGGCCGACGACGAACCCGTACACCTGCTCGCCCTCCCTCGGCAGTTGGTTGAACTCGTCGACGACCTGGAAGACGCGCTCCCAGAACTCCCTGGCCTGCTGACGGGAGACCCGGGCATACCGGTGCAGGGCGTACATGCGGTCGGCGCGGTAGGCGGGCATGGACTCGGCGGCGGCATCGGCCAGGAAGTTGGTCCACGGCAGCGCGGCCATCTGCTCCAGCGGGACCTGACCGACGAAGAAGACCCGGGCGGTGCGCCCGTAGAACCGCTCGTCGATCGCGCGCACCCGTCGCGTGCGCACCACGCGCAGCATCCCCGCGTCCACCAGCACCTTGACGTGGTGGGCCACCGTGCTCTTCGGACGCCCGATCGCACTGGCCAGCTCGCTCACCGTCGCGGCCCGCTCGAGCAGCAGGTCGAGCACGGTCGAGCGCAACGGGTTGGCCATCGCCCGCAGCTCCACGGGGGTGGTCACCACGATCCTGTCCACCAGGTCGTAGTCGGGGAACTGGCTATTGATCGACACTATTGGATCATTCTATAGTTCTGGATCGTTGGGCGCCCGCCGTAAGACGAGGAGTGTAGAGATGGCCGAGGTACTGCTCTTCCACCACGCGCTGGGGTTGACCCCGGGCGTGGTCGCGTTCGCCGACGAGCTGCGCGGCGCCGGCCACACCGTGCACACGCCCGACCTGTTCGAGGGCCGCACCTTCGACACCATCGAGGAGGGGGTCGGGTACGCCGGGGAGGTCGGCTTCGGCGAGGTGATCCAACGCGGCGTCCGAGCCGCCGAGCAGCTGCCCGCTGAGCTGGTCTACGCCGGGTTCTCCCTCGGCGTGCTCCCGGCGCAGAACCTGGCGCAGACGCGGGCCGGTGCACGTGGTGCGCTCCTTCTCTATTCCTGTGTGCCGGTGTCGGAGTTCGGCTCCACCTGGCCCGACGGTGTCCCGGTCCAGATCCACGGGATGGACGCCGACCCGTACTTCATCGACGACGGCGACATCGACGCCGCCCGCGCCCTCGTGGCCGAGGCCGACGACGCCGAGCTGTTCCTCTACGCCGGCGACCAGCACTACTTCGCCGACAGAACGATGCCGTCCTACGACGCGGACGCCGCGGGGCTGCTGACCCAGCGGGTGCTCACCTTCCTCGGCGCGCGGTAGTCGAGCGTCGGGTCGCCGCGGTGACGGCCGACGAGCCTCAGGCCCCGACGGTGGCCATGGCCTCGGCCAGCAGGCTGACCGAACGCAGCCGACCGTCGACGGTCGACGAGTGGTGGGCCACCATCAGCTCGTCGGCGTCGGCGAGCTCGCTGAACCGGTCGAGGTAGTCCCGGACCTGCGGTGGGGCGCCGACGGCGGAGTAGGTCATCATCTGGTCCACCTGCGCACCGCCCCCCGCGGCGAGCAGCTGCTCGGCCTCAGCGTCGGTCAGGGTCCGGCCGCGTCCGAACATCGCCGCGGCGCGGGCTCGGCGTACGGCATGAAGTTGTTCGCGAGCCACCTCGGCAGTGTCGGCGGCGATCACGTTGACCCCGGCAATGACGTGTGGCCGGTCCAGCTGCTCGGACGGGCAGAACTCCCGCCGGTACGCCGCGACCGCAGCCTCCAGCGCCTGCGGAGCGAAGTGGGAGGCGAAGGCGTAGGGCAGGCCGAGTGCCGCGGCCAGCGTCGCTCCGAACAGCGACGAGCCCAGGATGTAGAGCGGCACGCGCGACCCCTTGCCGGGGATGGCGTCGACGCCAGGGACCCGGGACTCGCCGGCCAGGTAGGCCTGCAGCTCCAGGACGTCCTGTGGGAAGGTGCCGCTTGCGCCCAGGTCGCGGCGCAGCGCGTACATCGTGGTGCGGTCCGTGCCCGGAGCGCGGCCGAGCCCGAGGTCGATCCGGCCGGGATACATGGCCTCGAGCGTGCCGAACTGTTCGGCGATCGTCAGCGGGGCGTGGTTGGGCAGCATGACTCCGCCGGCCCCCAGCCTGATCCGGCGGGTGTGGGCGCCGACGTGCGCGATCAGCACGCTGGTCGCCGACGACGCGATGCTCGGCATGTTGTGGTGCTCGGCGTACCAGACCCGTCGGTAACCGTGCTCCTCCGCGCGCTGGGCCAGGGCGACGCTGGCCGCGATGCTGTCACCGAAGGTCTCCCCGCGCGCGACAGGAACCAGGTCGAGGACGGAAAGCGGGATGGCCATGGCCCGACCCTTCCACCGCGGCTTCGACATCGTGGGATCTGCGGTCACCGTTCCCTCCGCCGGAGAAGTTCCAGGGTCTCGCCGGTCCGTTGGGCGCCGATCCCCTCGAGCAGAGCCACCGAGGCGACGTTCATCGCGTCGGCCTCGGCCGCGACCGAGGTGACGCTGCGCTCGTGCAACGGGAGGAAGGCCGCGCCCAGCAGCGCGCGAGCCAGACCACGTCGGCGGTACGGCGGCGCGACCCCGATCAGACCGAGCCGCGCGTGGCGGGGGTGGGTCCAGACCCGCACCAACCCGGCGAACGTCTCCCGGGCGTCGTCCACCGCCACCAGGTACGTCGCGGGATCGAAGTACCGCTCGTCGAACGTGTGCTCTCGGAACTCGGCCGGATCGTTGACCCACCCCTCCGTCCCGGGCACGTCGGCCCGCAGCGCGTTGTCCAGTTCCCGGAGCCGGTTCTCCTCGGCCGCGTCGGCCGAGAGCAACACGATCCCCGGCGGTAGAACATCGCCGAGCCCGGTGATCGCCGGATCGACCGGCACTGCGTACAGGATCTCCCGACGGGCGACGGCGAAGCCCAGCCGACGCCACCGGTCCAAGCCGGGCCCGTCGTCGCCGCTGAGGTTCGTGTACAGGTCCTGACGCAGGTCGTCGGACACCGCGCTGAGCAGCGGCGCGTAGGCGGCCTCGTCCCAGGTGTCGATCGAGACGAACCAGCGTCGGTCCGGACGGCAGACGGCGTACGCGCTGGCCGTGCACTCGCCATCGTCGATCAGGTTCCAGGTGGCGGTTCGCGTCAACCGGACGACGGTTCCGGCGGCAAGCGCGGTCATCGCGCCACGCTAGGGCGGGCCGGTGGAACGGCGTACCGAGTTACCTCGATCAGCCCAAGGCGAGGCGGTCGAGGATCGCCTCGGTCAGCACATCGGGCGCCTGTTCCGGGATCCAGTGCGAGATGCCGTCCAGCTCGACGAAGCGGTAGTCCGCGGCGACGTACTCACCGCTCCGTTCGGCGCCCGAGCGCGCCAGCGCCGCGTCCCCGCTGCTCCACACGTACGTCGTCGGCACGCTGAGGGGCTCGAGGTCCGGACCTCGCCGTACGCCGTCGAACGCGGCCCGGTACCAGTTCAACGCCGCGGTCAGCGCACCCGGTTCGGACAGCGTCGTGACGTAGTGCTCGATCGCGTCCTCCGCCAGCGAACCACCGGCGAACATCCGCCGGAACCGGCGGGCGTCCTCGGCCAGCAACGCGTCCTCCGCCTTGCCCTCCAGCAGGAACAGCTTGATGTAGGAACCTTTCTGCTGCTGCTCGGGGTCGTGGCGCATCGCCCAGCCGTACGCCTTGGGGTGCGGCACGGACACCGCGGTCAGCGTGCGCACGCGGTCGGGGTGCCAGGACGCCAGCAGCCATCCGACGTTCGCCCCCCAGTCGTGCCCCACGACGTCGACCTGGTCGATACCGAGGGCGTCGAGGATCCCAACGGCGTCGGCGACGATGGCGTCCATGCGGTACGCCGCGACGCCGACCGGCCGCGCCGACGGGGAGTAGCCACGCTGGTCGGGCGCCAGGCAACGGTAACCGGAGGCCGCGAGCCGTGTCGCGACCGCGTCCCACGAGCGCGAGGTCTGCGGGAACCCGTGCAGCAGCAGCACGGGCCGCCCGTCCGCGGGTCCGGTCTCGCGGACGTCGAACGAGAACTCGCCCACAGCGATCCGCATGCAGCCGACGCTACCCAGCCCGTCGAGGACCGGCGAAACGCCTGACCAGTCAGGCCAACGTGCGCGCCCGCGGGCCGTTGCGGGCATAGATTTCCAGACCGTGGCCAGACCGCGTTTGCTGACGCCGGAATCCCGGGCCGGTAGCAGCGGCATCAACGTCCTGCTGCCGCAGTCCACGATCAGCCCGATCCGCGCGATCGTGCGCCGGATGCTGATCGCGCTGTCGATCCTGGTCGGGACCGTGCTCATCGTGTACGTCGACCGCGAGGGCTACCGCGACAGCAACGGAGACGGCCTGTCGCTGCTCGACGCGGCGTACTACACGACGGTGACGCTCTCGACCACCGGGTACGGGGACATCGCGCCGTTCAGCGACAGCGCCCGGTTGGCCAACATCATCCTGGTCACGCCGCTGCGGGTGATGTTCTTGATCATCCTGGTCGGCACGACCCTCGAAGTACTCACCGAACGCGGCCGGATGATCCTGCAAATCAATCGCTGGAGGTCACGGGTGAGAGACCATGTCGTCGTCTGCGGGTACGGCACCAAGGGCCGCAGCGCCATCCGGGTCCTGCTCGGGGAAGGGATCCCGGCCGAAAGCGTCGTCATCGTCGACGCCGACCGGGGTGCCCTGGAGGAGGCCCGGGCCGCCGGGTTCGCCGTCGTCGCCGGCTCCTCGACCCGTTCGGAGGTGCTCCGGGAGGCACAGGTCCACCGGGCTCGGGCCGTGGTGATCGCCACCGACGCCGACGACTCCGCCGTCCTGACCACGCTGACCGCGCGTGAACTCTCGGCCAAGGTCAACATCTCCGTCGCCGTCCGCGAGTCGGAGAACGCGCACCTCCTGCGGCAGAGCGGCGCCAACAGCGTCGTGGTGTCCTCGGAGACGTCCGGCCGGCTGCTCGGCCTGTCCTCCAGCGCGCCGCTGATCGTCAACGTCGTGGAGGACCTGCTCACCTCGGACGCGGGCCTGGCCATCGTCGAGCGCCCGGTGCACGACGAGGAGATCGGCAAGGGCCCCCGGTTCGCCGCCGACCCGGTGCTCGCGGTGGTCCGTGACGGCGCGATCATGCCCTACGCCGACGACCGGGCCTGGTCCCTGCGTGCCGGTGACCGGCTGATCTGCGTGAAGTCCAAGCCGCTGGCCGAGGAGCTGGAGTCCCTCACCTGACCGGGGCACCTCGCCTACAGTGCGAGGGGTGAGCGCCGCGCCGGGTTGGTACGACGACCCGGACGGCGTGCCCGGTCGGCAGCGGTGGTGGGATGGCTCCGCCTGGGGCGACCTGACCCAGGGTGGTCCGACGTACGGCGCAAGCGGCTCAGCGTATGGCGGCGCGGCGTACGGCGGCCCGGCGTACGGCAGCCACGCCAGCGGGCACGGCGCCGTGGCCACCAAACCCCCGCGGACGCTGACAGACGTGATCGGCTCTCCCGAGCGGCCGCCGTGGCGGGACCGCCCGGGGTTGCTCCCCGGGCTCCTGATCGGCGGCGCCGTCCTGGTCATCGTGCTGCTCGCCGTCACCCTGGTCACGGGCCGCTCCGCGGACCCGGTCGCCGGTCCCGGCGTACCCACGTTCCCGACGTTTCCGTCCGATCCGACGCAGGATCCGCCGGGCACCTTCCCCCCCGGCACCGTCCGGATCATCGACTCTGACGCGGGCCTCTCCTACGCCTACCTCGGCGAGGGCTGGCGCGAGGTGAACTTCGGCCAGCGCCCGGAGATGATCACGACGCACGGGCAGTACATCGTCACCCAGGAGACCACCCCCGACGGGGGCTCGTTCATCGCCGAGGTGAGCTCCGGGCCGTTGGCCGAGCAGTTCGTCGTCGCCGGCCCGCCAGGCTTCCCCGCTGCCATCGAGTCGTTGACCGACTCGTTCCGCTCCAACTACTACCCGGCCCCGAACGAGCTGGACGTGCTGTCGTCAGAGCCAGTCACCCTCGACGGTGCGCCAGGCTACCTGCTGCGCTTCGACCTCACCTGGGACGTCGCCGGCTACGAATCCACCGGCGAGCGGGTCGCCCTGCTCCTGCTCGACACCGGTCGGGAACGACCCGCCGTCGTCTACATCTCAATCCCCAACACCCACGCCGAGTTGTACGGGATCATCGATCAGGTCGTCGCCTCCATCCTGGTGCTCGCCTGAAGCGGACCCGCGGCGCCGCCGCCACTCCTGGCAGCGGCGTGGCCCGACACAGCCTGGCCAATGGTCTGCGCGTCGTCCTCGCGCCCGACCGCAGCTCCGCGGTGGTCGGCGTGGCCGTCTACTACGACGTCGGGATGCGCTCGGAGCCCGAGGGCCGGACCGGCTTCGCCCACCTGTTCGAGCACATGATGTTCCAGGGCTCTCAGCACGTCGAGAAGATGGCGCACATGCGCCACGTGCAGTCCTCGGGCGGCACGGTCAACGGCAGCACGCGCATGGACTACACGAACTACTTCGAGCTGCTGCCGAGCAACGCCCTGGAACGCGCGCTGTTCCTGGAGGCCGACCGGATGCGCAGTCCGCGGATCACCGCAGCGAACCTCACGAACCAGATCTCCGTGGTGAAGGAGGAGATCCGGGTCAACGTGCTGAACCAGCCTTACGGCGGGTTCCCGTGGCTGTCCCTGCCGCCCGTGCTGTTCGATACGTTTCCCAACGCGCACAACGGATACGGCGACTTCGTCGACCTCGACAGCGCCACCGTGGACGACGCGACGGCCTTCTTCAACACCTACTACGCGCCGTCCAACGCTGTCCTGGTCGTCTGCGGCGACATCGACCCGGAACTGACGACCGATCTGATCGAGCGCCACTTCGCCGACATCGCGGCCCGGCCCAAGCCGTCCCGGCCGTGCACGGCCGAACCCGACCTGACCGCACCGCGCCGGTCGCGGGTCACCGACGCGCTCGCCCCGGCCCCTGCGCTCGCCCTGGGCTGGCGGGTCCCGGACCCGGTCGCAGACCTCGAGGCCTACCTCCCGTACGTCGTCGCCGCCGAGGTGCTCTCGGAGGGGGACGCCTCCCGGTTGGAGCAGCGGCTGGTCCGCCGCGACCAGCTCGCCCTGAGCCAGTCGGCCTACCTCGGCCTGTTCGGGGATCCGTTCGACAGCCGAGACCCGGTCACGCTGAGCATGACGCTGCACCACCCCGCAACGGTGATTGCCGACGCCGTCCTCGACGCCCTGGACGACGAGCTGCGCCGGTTCGCCGCCGACGGCCTCGCCGACGGCGAGCTGCGCCGGGTGAACGCCAGGATCGCCAGCCAACTGCTGCGCGAGGCGGATTCGGTGCTCGGGCGGACGCTGCAGTTCGCGGCGTACGAGCTGATCTACGGCCGGGCCGAGTTGCTGACCGAGCTGCCCGGGCGGCTGGCCGCCGTGACCGGCGAACAGGTGGTCGCGGCGGTCGCGACGCTGACCCCCGACCACCGGGCCGTGGTCGAACTCGTGCCGGGGGCCGCGCGGACGCATTCCGCTCCGCGGAGGGGCCGATGACACCGCCGACGCACTCCGCTCCGCGGAGGGGCCAGTGACCGGCGTGAGCGGCTTGCTGCCGCCGCTCGGGCCGAGCCGGGCTGCCCGGCGACCCTCCTCGGCGGAGCGGACGCTGGGCAACGGGCTGACAGTGCTCGCCGTCCGCCGCCCCGCCGTACCGCTGGTCGAACTGCGGCTGCGCATCCCGTTCGCCGGGAACCGGCCGGGGCACCGCGCCCGGGCCTCGCTGCTGGCCAACAGCCTGCTGCTGGGCACCGCTCAGCGAAGCGAGCTGGAGCTGGTCCAGGCGTTGCAGGAGGTCGGCACCGAGCTGGCGGTCGGCAGCGACAACGACCGGGTGCTGATCAGCGGCTCGGTGCTGCGCGCCGGGCTGAACACGGGGCTGGACCTGCTGGCCGAGGTGCTCACGGCGGCGGCGTACCCAGCGCGGCTCGTGGCCGGCGAGCGGAAGCGGCTGCGCGACCAGTTGCGGATCGCCCGGTCGCAGCCCGACGTCGTGGCCCGGGTTGCGCGGGCCAGGCGGGTGTACGGCAAGCACCCCTACGCCGAGGTGCTCGCGGCCGACGGCGACGTAGCCGGTCTCGACGCCACCGCCCTGCGCCGTGTGCACCGGCAGCGGATCCAGCCGACCGGCGCCCGCCTCGTGCTGGTCGGCGACCTGTCACCGGCCCGGACGCTGGACGCCGTGGAGGCCGCCCTCGGCGGCTGGGCGCCCGGGGCCGCACCCGTGTCGCTGCGCCCGGCCCCCACGCCGGTGCCCGGACCCTTGTTGCTCGTCGACCGGCCAGGAGCTGTGCAGTCCTGCCTGCGGTTGGCCGGGTCGGCGCCCATGCGTACCGATCCGGGCTATCCGGCGATGCAGCTGGCCAACCTCGTCTTCGGCGGCTACTTCTCCTCGCGCTACGTCGAGAACATCCGGGAGGCCAAGGGCTACACGTACACCCCGCGCAGCAGCATCGAGCACCGGATGGCCGGCTCCGCGTTCGCCGTCGACGCCGACGTCTCCACCGCGGTGACCGCCCCCGCCCTGCTGGAGACGCAGTACGAACTCGGCCGGATGGCCACCCTGCCGATCACCGAGGCCGAGTTGGACAGCGCCCGCCAGTACGCCCTCGGCAACCTCGCGCTGTCCACCTCGACCCAGGCCGGGCTGGCCGCCACCCTGGCCGGTCTGGCCGGGCCGGGCCTCGGCCTGGACTGGATCGCCGACTACCGCAGGGCGCTGCTGTCCGTCGGCGTGGACGACGTGCTCGAGCAGGCCAGCCGCTTCCTGGCCCCGAGCCGGCTGGTGACGGTCGTCGTGGGCGACGCCGCCGCGATCCGGGAGCAGCTCGGCACGCTGGCCGAGATCGCCTGACCGGTGTCCGACCACCGCCCGGTGCTGTCCCGCGCCGCCCACGACCGGGCCGCCCTGCGCCGCCAGGACGGGGACTGGCTCGCCCAGCCCGGTCGCCGCGCGGCCAGCCTGCCGGTCACCGGGGACTATCTGGTGCCGGTGCTGCACACCCCGGACGGGCTGCGGCTGGCCTGGCGGGCGGCCCGCGACGACGAGCCGTGGGTGTTCCTCGGCAACCATGGCGGGGCGGCGTATGGCATGGTCCGGGCGGCCCGCGACTCCGGCTCCTACGCTGATGTCGAGCACTGGCTCGGGCTGCGCGAGGTCGGGGCGGTCCTGTCCGAGGCCGAGGCGGGGCTGCTCGTCGAGGCCGTGGCGCTCGCGCAGTGGCACGACCGGAGTCCCTTCTGCGCCCAGTGCGGCCAGCCCAGCGAAGCGGTCGAGGCCGGCTGGCAGCGGCGCTGCCCGGACGGGCACCAGCACTTTCCGCGCACCGACCCCGCCGTGATCATGCTCGTACACGACGGCGCCGACCGTTGCGTGCTCGGCCGGCAGGCGGTGTGGCCGGTCGGCCGGTTCTCGATCCTGGCCGGTTTCGTGGAGGCGGGGGAGTCCGCGGAGGCCGCGGTGGCCCGCGAGGTCGCGGAGGAGGTCGGCCTCGTGGTCACCGACATCCGGTACGCCGGGAGCCAGCCGTGGCCGTTCCCGCAGTCGCTGATGCTCGGCTTCACCGCGCTGGCTGCCGGGGACCTCACCCTGCGGGTGGACCAGGACGAGATCGCCGAGGCGCACTGGGTCAGCCGCGAGGAGATCACGCACGGCGCCTTCGCCTCGGCGCTGCCCCCGTCGCTGTCGATCGCGCACCGCATCATCACCGACTGGCTCTCCGGCGACCTGCCCTAGCCCTGCCCCCCGTCCGCGGCGATCAAGAACTTTCCCCGTGTCGCACAGGGCGTATCGCGACATTTCGGCCCGGGTAACTTCTTGATCGCCGGCAGAGGGCGGCAGCGGTCAGAGGCGGGAGAGCAGGGCGGGGTGCTGCTGGTCGTCGGTGCGGATCACGACGTCCGCCGTACCCGCCGGGTCGACATCAGCGACGTACCGCGCGACGGCGGGCAGCGTCCACGCCTCCTCAGCCGGTGTACGCCGGGCCAGCGCGCCTGGCCCCACGCTGACGTGCACGGTCAGGTCGAAGGGCAACCCGCGACCGAGCAGCAACGGGCCGTCCACCAGGACGACGGCATTGCCCGGCGCCAGGTCGTAGGCGGCGCGCGTGGCCCGGTCGCTCACCGGGTCCCAGAGCGTGGGCAGGAAGCGGCCGGAGCCGCCGTCGCCGAGTGGGTCGAGGACCTCCCGGCGCAGCGCTTCAACGTCCAGCCAGTCGTAGTAGGAGTCGGGATCGGCCCGGCCGTGCTCGTAGCGCAGGGAGCGCGGTCGCAGGAAGAACCGGCTCTGTACCCGGATGGCCGGTCGCCCGGCCGCGGCGATCCATCTTCCGGCCAGCCGGGTGAGCAGTTCGACCTCCCACGCGTCCGCGCCGTCCATTGCCACCCGCAACGGATGCCCCGGATCGCGCGGCCCGATCAGCTCGGCGACCACCTCGGCCAGGGCTTCGGGAGGCAGGGGTCGCCAGACGGGGGACGGCACGCAGGCATCATCCCGGAACGCTCTTGAAAGAGTCCTTTCGAAAGGATAGCTTCACCGGGTGCCTTCCCCACCACGCCAGGTCAACGACATGGCTTCGCTCCGAGCGCTGGCCCATCCGGTGCGGGTGAGCCTGATCGAGGCGCTCGCGGTGCACGGCAGTCTGACCGCCACCCAGGCCAGCGACCTGGTCGGTGAGAGCCCGTCGAACTGCTCGTTCCACCTGCGCCAGCTCGCTCGCTTCGGGCTGATCGAGCAGGCCGAACCGGTCGGCCGCGAACGGCCGTGGCAGATCGCGGCCGGCGGAATTTCGGTCGACACCGACGCGATGGTCGACGCCGAGTTCAGCGCGGCCGCGGCGGCGGTCAACGAGATGTGGATCGCCCGGCAGGCCGCCGCCGAGACCGACTGGGTCCGCCGTTCCGGGCACGAGGACCGGAGCTGGCAGCTCGCGGCGTTCTCCGAGTTCACGGTGCGCTGGCTGACCGTGGAAGAACTGGCCGAGCTGCAGCGGGAAGTGGATCAGCTCGTCCGCCGGTACGGCGAGCGACGCGATCCGGCGACCCGACCGCCGCGGGCCCGGCCGATCCGGATGAACGTCAGCGGTTTCCCCGTCGGCCCGCCCACGGATCAGGAGGGCTGAGCATGCTGAGCCTGCTCCGGGACCGCAACTTCGCGCTGTTGTTCGGCGGGCAGGTCGCCTCGATGTTCGGCGACTCGGCGCTGATCATCGTGCTCGCGATCTGGGCCAAGGACCGGACCGGGTCCAACGCCGCGGCCGGTCTGATGATCCTGGCCATCGTGGCGCCGGCGCTGGGCGGGCCGTTCGTGGGGTTCCTCGTCGACCGCGTACGCCGCCGCCCGTTCCTGCTCTGGACCAACCTGGCGGCGGCGATCGGCCTGTTGCCGCTGCTGTTCATCGGCTCCGACGGTCCGCTCTGGGTGATCTACGTCGTCGCCTTCGGCTACGGCTGCTTCTCCGTCCTGCACCGCGCCGGGCTGGCCGGACTGCTGCAGGTGATGGTCGCCCGCGAGCAGCTGGGTGAGGCCAACTCCCTGCTGCAGACCGTCCGGATGGGGCTGCGCCTCGTCGCGCCGCTGATCGGCGCCGGTCTGTACGCCGGGTTCGGCGGTGCCGCGGTGGCGCTGCTGGACATCGTGAGCTTCCTGGTCGCCGCGGCCACGCTGGGCCTGCTGCGGGCGGCCGAGGACAAGCCGGTCCGCGAGGAGCAGCGGCTGCGGGCGGAGATGTCAGCCGGCATCGAGTTCCTGATGGGCGCGCGGGACCTTCGCCGGGTGGTGCTCACCCTCGGCGTGGCCCTGCTGCTGATCGGCCCGATCGAGACGGCGTACTTCGCCGTCGTGGAGGAGGGGCTCGGCCGGCCGCCGTCATTCACCGGCGTCCTGCTGTCGATCGAGGGTGCGGGCGCGTTGGTCGGGGCCCTGACGGCGCCTAGGGTGATGCGCCGCCTGGGCGAGATGGGTCTGATCGCCACGGGCCTGCTCCTGATCGGCGTCGGCGTGCTGAGCCTGGTCAGCGGGTCGCTCGTCGTGGTCGTCGTCGGCAGCGTGGTCTTCGGCCTCGGCCTGCCGTGGCTGATGATCGGCTTCTCCACGTTCCTCCAGCGCAACACCCCGCGGCCGCTGATGGGGCGGGTCTCGACCGCCGTCGACCTCGTGATGGGACTGCCCAACACGCTGTCGATCGCCGCCGGGGCGCTGCTGATCGCCGTCGTGGACTACCGAATCCTGCTCGTCGTGGCCGCGGCCGGGCTGCTGGGCGCGGGCGCGTCACTGCTGCGGGACCGGCGTCTGGACGCGTCGCGACCGGCGGCGTCCGACGTTGTCGTCGAGGAGCCGGTGGCCGGAACGGCGGTGCTGCCCGACCGGTGACTGCGCCGCGCCCGGCTAGCCTCTGGGGCATGACCGCCGACGCACTTCCCGCCGCGGAGGCGGCGATATGACCGAGGAGACGCCGCTGCCCAAGCTCGCCGAGCGTTGCTGGCGGGCGCTGGACACCCTGCACGTGCCCGTCTACTTCGCGCCCGAGCCGAGCGAGGGGTACGCCGAGCTGGGCATCCGTCCGCGCGCCGGATACTTCGTCTCCCGCTCGGCGGCCATGGGCGCGGTCTCGCCCGACGTCACCGTCGCCACGTTCTACGTCTTCGCTCCCGGCCTGGTGCACCACGTCATGGCCGGGTGCTGGGACAAGGCGAGCCCGGCCCAGGTGCTGGCGGCGCGGCACGCCGGCATCGTGCGGACGTTGCGCCGGGCCCTCCAGGAACAGGCCGACGGTGAGCCGGTGGCGGAGGCCGCCGCGCTCGCCCGCGAGGTCTGTTCCGGCCTGGCCCCGCACGGCCGGCCGCTGTACGCCGCACACGCCGGGCTCGGCTGGCCCGAGGACCCGCTGCTCGCCCTCTGGCATGCGGCGACCCTCATCCGTGAGCACCGCGGGGACGCGCACATGGCCACCCTGATGCTGGCCGGCGTCCACCCGGTCGAGGCGCTCGTCGCCGACGCCGCCGTCACCGGTCGCCGGGAGTTCCTGTCCACGACTCGCGGCTGGAGTGCCGAGGAGTGGGCCCAAGCCGAGGAGGACCTGCGCTCCCATGGCCGGCTCGGCTCCGACGGGGCTTTGACCGAGGCCGGTACGGCGTGGCGCGCGGACCTCGAGGAGCGGACCCGCAACGCCGTCCGCCCGGCCTGGGACGCCTTCGGCGCCCAGCGCGCGGCCCGGCTGCACGAGCTGCTCCGCCCGCTGGCCGCCGCGGTGGTCGCCAGCGGCGTACTTCCCGACATGCTGCGCCGCCGCTGACCGCACGCGCGGGTCCCGCTCAGGCGATCGTGGCGACCACGCCGGCGGCGGTGAACAGGTCGACGAACCCGAACCTGTCGTCCGGCCCGTACGTCGGCGTCCAGTCCGGGTCCTGCCGCAGGTAGGACTGGCTGTCCCCGCGGATCAGCCCGAGGACGACCTCGGCGACGATCCGGCCGCCGATCGGGCCGAGGTGCTCGCCGCCGGCCAGCACGTCGGCCTCGCGCAGGATGTAGAACCACAGCGGTGTGCGCTTGTGCAGCGTGAACGGCTCCAGGTCGGCGAGGTCGGCGGCGGCGAGCACGGTCTGCCCCATCGCCTTGGCCACCCGCTGACCCGAGGGCACGCCCATGGTCAAGGCTCGCAGCAGGTTGCGGCTGGCCAGTGACGTCGGGGTGCCCGGCGGCTGGCCCATCAGGTTGAACAGCACCGACGACAACGCGGTGTCGATCTTCTTGTTCTGCCGGACCCGCCCGTCGCCGAAGTCGAAGAAGGTCTGCCAGTCGATGAATCGCCGGGCTGCCCGCACCCCACCGCGCAGGTCGTCCGGGTCCGCCGGGTCGGCTGCGGCCGGGTCGAAGATCAGAGCGAAGAACTGCTGCGCGGGGTCGGTGCCGCTGGTCCCGAAGTTCGCCCGGTAACTCGGCCGGACCTGCGAGTGTCCGAACCGGTACGCCGCCACCGCGAACTCCACCGGGATGAACGGCTGGTTGCGCCAGCGATAGAACTTCGGGCCCTCGCTGCGTACGGATTGTGCCGTCGCGGCGCCGACCGTGGCGGGCAGGAACTCGTGCAGGATCAGCCACTGGTAGTGCCAGCGGACGACCCGCTGCGCTTCGGCGAAGATCTCGTCGGCGGTGAAGCCGGCCCCGAGTTCGGCCCGGACGTCCTCGACGACGACGTTGTGGAAGCGCAGCCAGGCCAGGTGGAACTGGTTGACGATCAGGTTCTCGTCGTTGCGCGGGTCGCCGAGCAATGCGGTCTGTTGGGAGTTTCGCGGGACGTCGTACCGCACCGACCCGTCCACCGACACCGCGGCCGACCCGGGGATCGGCTCGGTCAGCAGCGTCGTACGGCCGCCGTCGACCGTCCGGTCGTACAGGTGCGGGGAGGCGCCGGGGCCCCCGCCGTACACGCTGTCGAGGTCGAGGGCGGGAATGCGGAAGTTGCGGATCGACTCCGGGTCCTGACGTCGGGCCAGACTCGACGTGGGGTCGAAGGTCATGTCGTGGTCGAGGAACTGGCCGACGAACGTGAAGCCCGCGCTCAATGCCGGGTTGTCCGGGTTGTCCACGCTCTTCGTCGGGTCGGTGATCAGTGTGATCGGGTCCGACAGGTCGTCCCCGGCGTCCATCGGCCCGCCCGGTGCGCCCAGCTCGATCAGCTTGTCGCGGACCAGCGCCGTGTCGGCAGCGAACGGCGGCAGGGTGGGGAACAGCCGGCCGAAGCGGCCCTGGTCGTAGAACGTGGATCGCGGCGTGTGCTGGCCGAGGTCGGCGCTTCCGTGGCCCATGGCGTACTCCTCTCCGTCATGGAAAGGAGCGTCGGCTAACCCGCCTGATACCGGCTCAGGCCGCGAGCTTGTCCTTCACCTGGTCGATCGTCGGGTTGGTCAGGGCGCTGCCGTCCCGGAAGACCAGCGTGGGCACCGTCTGGTTCCCGCCGTTGACCCGCATGACCAGTTCCACCGCGGCCTCGTCGTACTCGATGTTGACCTCGGCGAAGTCGATGTCCGCCCGGTCCAGCAGCCGCTTGAGGCGCACGCAGTAGCCGCACCAGCTGGTGGTGTACATCGTCACGCTCGGCGCGGGCATCGGGCTCCTCAGGTCGGGGGTGTTCGCTGGTGTAACCCGAAGAGCCGCCCGCAGCTTCCCGCGCTGCGTGCTGTCCGACCCGGCTGACAGGATCGGCGGGTGAACGGGAGCCGGGCGGAGGACGTGCTCGCCGGCCTCGATCCCGAACAACGGGCCGCCGCGGAGGCGATCAGTGGTCCGGTCTGCATCCTGGCCGGTGCCGGAACCGGCAAGACCCGCACGATCACCCACCGGATCGCCTACGCCGTCCGCGCCGGGCACGTCCCGGCGGCCCACGTACTGGCCGTCACGTTCACCGCCCGGGCCGCCGGGGAGATGCGGACCCGGCTGCGGACCCTGCAGGTCGGCGGCGTCCAGGCCCGGACCTTCCACGCGGCCGCGCTGCGCCAGCTGCGCTACTTCGCGCCGCGGGTGCTCGGCGGGGCGATGCCCCCGCTGGCCGACAACAAGATCCGGCTCGTGGCGCAGGCCGCGGCCCGGAGCCGGCTGCAGCCCGAGCGCACGCTGCTGCGCGACCTGGCCGCCGAGATCGAGTGGGCCAAGGCCCAGCTGGTCGGCCCCGAGGACTACGTGGGGCGTAGCGCCGGCCGGGAGCCACCGGCGGATCGGGCGGTGGTCGCCGCGGTCTTCGCCGACTACGAAGAGGTCAAGAAGCGGGCCGGCGTGCTCGACTTCGAGGATCTGCTGCTGATCACCGCATACGCCGTCGAGGAGCACCGCGACGTGGCCAGCCAGATCCGGGCGCAGTACCGCTACTTCCTCGTCGATGAGTACCAGGACGTCAACCCGCTCCAGCAGCGGCTGCTCGGCGCCTGGTTGGGCGAGCGCGACGAGCTGTGCGTCGTCGGAGACGTCAACCAGACGATCTACTCCTTCACCGGAGCCGACCCGTCGTACCTGCTGGATTTCACCGGCCGTTTCCCGGGGGCGGCCGTGGTCAAGCTGGAGCGGGACTATCGCTCGACCCCCCAGGTCGTCGAGCTGGCCAACACCGTCCTGGCCGGCGCCCGCGGCCGGATGGCCACCGCCCGGCTCCGGTTGGTGGGACAGCAGCCTCCGGGGCCCCGGCCCGCCGTGCGGGACTACGCCGACGAGACGGCCGAGGCCACGGCCGTCGCCGCGCGGTGCCGGGCGCTGCGCAGCGCCGGTACGCCGGCCGCGGAGATCGCCATCCTCTACCGGGTGAACGCCCAGTCCGAGGCGTACGAGAAGGCGTTGGCCGGGGCGGGCATCCCGTACGTCGTGCGCGGCGGAGAGCGCTTCTTCGACCGCACCGAGGTGCGCGAGGCGGTGCTCCTGCTGCGCGGTGCGGCGCGGGCGGCCGAGCCCGAAGGCGAGCTGTCCCTGCCGGCCATCGTGGCCGACGTGCTGGCCTCGTGGAAGTGGAGTCCGGAGCACCCGCCGGCCGGGGGAGCCGCGCGGGAGCGCTGGGAATCCCTCGCCGCCCTCGTCGCGGTGGCCGAGGACCTGGTGGCCGCCGAGCCCGCCGCGGGGCTCGCCGAGCTCGTCCGAGAACTGGACGAGCGGGCCTCGGCACAACACGCCCCCGTCGTGCAGGGCGTCACCCTGGCCAGCCTGCACGCGGCCAAGGGCCTGGAGTGGGACGCGGTGTTTCTCGTCGGTCTGGTCGACGGAACCCTGCCCATCCAGTACGCCACCACCGACGAGCAGGTCGAGGAGGAACGCCGGCTGCTCTACGTCGGGATCACGCGCGCCCGGCGCCACCTGCAGCTGTCGTGGGCCGCGGCCCGCGCGCCGGGCGGGCGGCGCGCCCGGCGACCCAGCCGCTTCCTGCCCGGCGCCGACGAGACCCGACCCAAGGGGCGGGCGGCGCGCAGCGCGCCGATCTGCCGGATCTGCGGCGCGGCCCTCGTGCTGGCCTCGCAGCGGGCGGTACGCCGGTGCGCCGACTGCCCGAGTGACTACGACGAGGCGCTGTTCGAGCGGCTGCGGGCCTGGCGGTCCGGAGAGGCCGGGCAGCGCAAGGTGCCGGCGTACGTCGTGTTCTCCGACGCGACCCTGACCGCGATCGCCGAGAGCCGGCCGGCCAGCGTGCCCCAGCTGCTGGCGGTGCCAGGGATCGGGCCGGGCAAGCTCGACCAGTACGGCGAGGCGGTCCTGGCCCTCGTTCGGGGAGACTCGCCGCCGGGCTGAGCGCGGTTCCCCCGATCGTCATCGAAACGTCACCCGTAAATACATTGCACCCCGGGGCAAGGCAGTCCTAGCCTCCATGAGTCGCGGAACGATCCACCCTGCTCCGCACACGTCAACTGGGCCCGGCCCGACACGAGAGGAGGCTCCAGTGATGACCAAGTCGATGCACATGCCGGTCGCTGCCGCCGCCTTCGTGCGCACGGTGCCGCCGACCGACTACGTGCTGGGGGACAGCTCTGTCTCCGGCACGTTTGCGCAGCGCTCGGCCCACGTCGGTGTCGACCTCGTCGCCGATGACGTGGCGGGTGTCCTGCCTCGAGGAGTCCCTGTCTGAGTACGACCAGACTCCGGCTCACGTCGAGGCCGCGGATTCCCACCACTGGGAACCGCGGCCTTTGTGTTTTCCCGACCCGACAGCGCCGCCCACCGCAGCACGACCGCCACCACCAGCACACCGCCACCACCAGCACCCCGACCGCCCATCCCGCACGGCACAACTCGCTGCACCACCCCCGCAGCGACATCAAGGAGGTGACCCCGGTGCACGCCGTACTGGCACCGATCGCACGCCCGGAACTCCCGGCGCCGACCGCGCTGCCCCTGACCGACATCGACCCGGTCGACTACCCCGCGGCCGACCGGCTGCCCTGCCGGGTCGAGGATCCCGACCTGTGGTTCGCCGAGACTCCCGCCGACCTCGAAACCGCGAAGAGCTTCTGCGCCGACTGCCCCGTCCGGAACGCGTGCCTGACCGGGGCACTGTCCCGTCGGGAGCCCTGGGGTGTCTGGGGGGGCGAGATCTTCGACCACGGGGTCGTGATCGCCCGCAAGCGTCCGCGGGGCCGGCCCCGCAAGGAGGTCGCCGCATGAGTGGACTCGCCACCGATCACCGCAGCGCCCTCCACCTGACCACACCGCTCGGCTGCGCCGAGCACGTTCCGAGGAGTACGACCATGTTGCTCATGCACGAAGACCTGGCTCGCGCGCGAATGCGCGAGCTGCACAGCGACGCCGTCGCGTCCGCCCGGGCTCGCCGGGTGCTCGCGGCTCGTCGCTGGCAGCGCCGGGCCGACCGGGCCGCCCTGCGCGCCCGGCTGGCCCGCAACGCCATCCGCTGACCCGAGGCGTCGAGGCGGCCCACCCTCTCCGGTGGGTCGCCTCGCCGCGTTCAGCGCGCGGCGATCCGCTGGATCACCGAGTCGCCGAGGTCGTGCCCGACCGACCACCAGTAACCTGCGGGGTCGTAGGCGACCTGAGATTGCTGTAGTCACCGGCCGGTACGTCGACGTACCGCCGCCCCGTCCAGTACAGGCTCAGCCGCTCGGCGAACGCCGACACCGCGGTGATGCCCACCGAGAAGACCGCGTTGCGGGAGATCCCCACGACGGCCAGCAGCTGGGTGGACGCACCCACCTGGGGCACCGGCAGGCTGGTCCAGCCCGATCCGGTGTTGCCGATCGTGATGCCGGCCGCCGTCTGCAATGCGAAGTTGTTCGACGTCCCGACCGCCCAGACGCCGCCGCCCGGGACGTAGGTCACCGACTGCAGCGTGCTCGGGACCGGCAACACGGGGTCACCCGGCGCGACCTGGGTCTGCCACAGCGCGCCCGACTTCGACAGGACGAAGCCGCTGTCCTGACCCGAGGCGGTCCGGCAGCTGCCCACCATGACCAGCGTCGTCCCGACGGCGTCGATGTCGTTCAGCGTCGTGGCGGCCGCGCAGCCGGCGACGGCGGGTACGTCGACCAGTGACCACGACGAGCCGTTCCACTGCATCGCCAAGGGGCGGGTCACATTCCCGTTGGGGTCCTCGTAACTGCCGACCGCGAACGCCGACGTCGCGCTGAGGTGGGCCACGGAGTACAGGACGCTGCTGAAGGAGCCGGCCGGGTTCGGCGTGTCGACGATCCGCCAGGTGCTGCCGTCGTACCGGATGGCCAGCGTGATCCCCGGCTCCGCCGGATCGCGGGAGTAGCCCACCGTCCACATGTCGGTCGGGCTGACCTCGTCGATGCCGTAGAGGAAGTTCGTGGCCGGCGCACCCTCCCGGCTGGGCAGGTTCGCTCGGGTGCAGAGACCGTCCACGCAGTGCTGGCCGTAGGTGCGGAACTCGAACGCGCCGCCGACGACAGTGAAGCTGTAGCCGACCGCCCACACGTCGCCGGCGGCCGGGACCACGACGTCGTGGAGGTAGCTGTCGGCACCGCCCGGTCGCGGGTGGGCGATCTCGGTCCACGCGTTGGCGGCCTCCGGTGCGGGGGCCGGCCAGGCCGCGGCCGGGGAGGGTGGCCCGACCAACGCTAGGACGAGGGCCAGCGCGACGGCGTACCGCGTCCTCACCAGGCGCGCCGCTGGATCACCGAGACGCTGTTGTTGTGTCCGACCGCCCAGTAGTACCCCGCCGGGTCGAAGGCGACGGCGGCCAGCGAGGTGGCCTCACCGGCCGGGACGATCGACCACGTCCGAGGCTGCCCGGTCCAGCGCAGGCTCAGCCGTTGCGGTCCTGCGCCCTGGGAGGTGGCGCCGACCGACCAGACGTCGACCCGCGACGTCCCCGCGACGCCGGTCAGCTGGGTGTACTGGCCGGCCTGGGGTACGGGGATGTTCGTCCAGGAACTGCCGCGCAAGGCGAGGGAGACGCCGGTACCGGTCGCCGGGTTGGAGCCCACGGTCCAGAGCATGGCCGTGGGGACGACGGTGATCGAGGCCAGGGCATCACCGGGCTCCAGGGTGCCGTCGCCGGGGCGCAGCAAGGTCGTCCAGGAGCGGTTCGCGACCTCCAGGACGTAGCTCTCCTCGGTCCCGCCCGCGGTGCGGCAGATCCCGGTCACGTAGTACCGGCCGCCCAGCTTCGTGACGTCGGTCAGTCGCCGCGGTCGGTGCAGCCGGGTGCGGTCGGGACGGTGATCAGCCGCCAGGTGGCGCCGTCCCAGCCCAACGCCAGCGGGCGTTCCTCCAACGTCGAGCCGTCCTGGTAGCTGCCGACGGCGAGCGCATTCGTCGAGCTGTTGGCCGACACCGCCTTCAGGCTGCTGCTGAACGCGCCGGGCGGGTTCGGTGAGTCGACGATCCGCCAGGTTCCGTTCGTGTAGTGGATGGTCAGGCCGATGCCGGGTTCCCTCGGGTCGCGGGAGTAGCCGACGGTCCACAGCTCGTTGGCCGAGACCGCGCCGATGCCGTACAGGATGTTCGTGGCCGGTGCGCCCTCCCGGCTCGGCAGGTTGGCCCGGGTGCACACCCCGGACACGCAGTGCTGGCCGTACGTCCGGAACTCGAAGGCGCCGCCGACGACGTCGAAGGTGTAGCCCACCGCCCAGACGTCGTTCGCGGCCGGTACGACGACGTCGTTCAGGTAGGTGTCGGCACCGCCGGGCCGCGGGTGTGCTGGACCTCGACCCAGTCGTTGGCCGAGGGCGTGACCGGCGCGGCCTGCGCCGTACCGGGGCCGGTCAGCACGCCCGCGACGGTCACCGCCAGCGCGAGCAGGGTCGGATAGCGTCGCATCGATCCTCCAGAGATGTCACCCGAGCGCGATCGGAGGCTAGCGCCTCGGTGGGCGGCGGGCGACAATCCGGCCGTGACGTCGTGCGCGGTCTGCGGCACCACGGTCGACAAGGTGCCGGTGACCTGGAGCAGTCAGGTGTCCGAGCGCGGACCGCAGTGGCTGTGCGAGCGCTGTACCAGGGAGAACCTGCGCTCCATCGAGGGCCGCCTGGACGAGGCCTGGTGGTGACGGGTCGCCGGGTCGCCGCTCACTCCCTCGCGACGGGCCGGAGATGCCGCTCGGAAGCGAGCGGCAACCCGGCTCGCGAGAGAAAGGGGCGGGCTGTCACGCCTGCGCTCTCGTGAACGTGGTGCTGTTGCATCCGCCGTTGCTGTCGCCGGTCGTGTGGCGTCGGCTGGCACCTCTGCTGGCCGGTGCGGGACACGAGCTCTCAGTTCCCGACTTGCGATCGTCGGGGCCGGTGGAGGGCTGGTGGCGGCGGGCCCGCGACGCTGCGCTGTTCATCGCACCGCAAGCGGACGCGGTGGTCGCCCACTCCGGGGCCGGCGTTCTGGCGCCTGTCGTGCTCGATGCGCTTGTCGGCGCGCGGGCGACCGTGCTGGTGGATGCCGTGCTGCCGGCCATTCGCGGCCACACCGTGGTCACTCCGTCCATGCGAGAGGCGGTTCGCCGTCTTGCCGTCGACGGCGTCCTGCCGCCGTGGACCTCGTGGTGGCCGCTGGAGACTCTGGCCGAACTCGTGCCCGATGCGAGTGACCGGAAGGCTCTCGCGGACGAAGCGCCACAGCTGCCGGAGGCCTTCTTCGACGTGGCTGTCCCCGCGCCGCAGGCCTGGGAGCCGCCGGTCCGCGGCTACCTCCAGCTCAGCCCTGCCTACCAGGACGCCGCTTCGAAAGCCGGGCATCGGGCGTGGACCATAGCGTCGCTGCCTGGCAGGCACCTGGACGTGTTGTCGGATCCGGGCCCGGTGGCCGAGGCGATCCTGGCCCTGCTCGAGCCCGTCAGCCGCTGAAGCCGGGGAGCCAGCGCTCGACAATCGCCCGGAACGGGCCCTCGGCGTCGAGCTGGCAGAGCACGCCGATCGACCCGATGGTCACCCGGTGGATGAGCAGGTACGCCGGCGGCAGGTTGAGCTGGCGGCCCAGCTTGTTCGCCTCGGTGCGCGGATCGGCCAGGCGGGCGGCCTCGGCGCGCATCCACGCCCGGGTGAAGTGGAACCGCTCCTGAGCGATCGGTGCCAGCATCGGCCGCAGGTACTTCAGTACGGCGGGGGCGTCGACCGGCACCGAAGGCAGAATGAAGCCTTCCCGGCGCAGACCGGCCAAGACGCCGGCGGCGTCGCCGTCCAGCGACTGGCGGCACAGCGGCCCGATCAGGTCGGGTAGCCCGTCCGGCAGCCGGGCCACGGCGCCGAAGTCGATGACGCCGAGCCGCCCGTCGTCCAACAACCGGAAGTTGCCGGGATGTGGGTCGGCGTGCATCAGCCCGGCCCGGCTCGGGGCAGAGAAGTGCAGCGTCGAGGTGAGCAGGCCTGCCCGGTCCCGCTGCGCGCGGGTACCCGTGGCGATGATCTGCGACAGCGGCGTACCGGTGATCCATTCCGAGACCACGACCTTCGGCGCGCTGGCGACGACACGGGGCACCAGGATGTCGGGGTCACCGGCGTACGCCGCGGCGAAGTCGCGCTGGGCCTGGGCCTCCAGGCTGTAGTCGAGTTCCTCGACGACGCGAGCCTTGAGTTCGGTGAGCAGCGGCTTGATGTCCAGGCCCGGGACGAGGATCGAGAACATCCGCGCGAAGCGGGCCAGCTGGTTGAGGTCGGCCATCAGGGCCGGACCGGCACCCGGGTACTGCACCTTGACCGCGACGACCCGCCCGTCGCCCCAGATCCCCTTGTGCACCTGCCCGATGCTCGCGGCGGCGGCAGGAACGTCGTCGAACGTGGTGAACCGTCGCCGCCAGCCGCCGCCGAGCTGCTCGGCGAGCACCGCGTGCACGGTCGCCGTGGACATGGGGGGAGCCGCTTCCTGCAGCTTGGTCAGCGCCGCCCGGTAGGGCCCGGCGACGTCCTCGGGGAAGGCGGCCTCGAACACGCTCAACGCCTGTCCGAACTTCATCGCGCCGCCCTTGAGCTGGCCCAGCACGGTGAACAGCTGCTCGGCGGTGCGCTGTTGCAGTTCGAGGGTGACCTGCTCGGCGGGTCGCCCGCCCAACCGCTTGCCCAGGCCGATCGTGGCCCTACCGGCAGCGCCCAGCGGGAGTGAGGCGAGCCGGGCGGTGCGGGAGAAGGTGTGCCGCGGAATCTCGCTCACGCCCGCACCTCGCTGCGCCCGGCGTGGGCGTGACATGACACGGTTCGCTCGTCACCTTCGCTCACGACCCCATCATCCCTGGCGGCGCCGGGAGCGGCCGAGAACGGGGTCAGCCGGTGTCGGCCAGGGTGGCCGCGCAGCGGCAGCGAGAGTGGGCCGGCCAGCTCCGGCGGCGCAGCTTCCAGTCCGGCAGCCGCAGCTCGATGCTGGCTTCGTGCACCGCGGGCGGGACGACGCCGGCGCCATCGAGGTAGGCCAACGCCTGCAGCGCCGCCGCGGAAGCGACCAACAGGGCGAGCGGCCCGTCCAGGGCGTCGGCGGCGCACCGCCGTCGGCCGGACAACTGGGCCAGCAAGGCGGGCCAACCGCGGTCGCGATCGCTGCGGTGGTGGTCGATACAGGCCAGGCACGCGCTGCGCCCCGGCAGGACCAGCGGGCCTACGATCCCGGTCGTCTCGCGCACCGTGGCCGCCAGGTGCGGCGTGCTCGCCGCATGCAGTACGGCGCGCAGGTCGTCGGCCGGCCACGGATCACAGACCACGGCCAGGTCGGGCTGGTCGTAGGGGCCCACCGTCGTGCCCACGGTCGGGGCGGCTCGGCGTACTGCATCGTGGGCGGCACTGCGCCGCGGTCGATCCTCGTCGGCGGGCAGGACGCCGCCCGGCGAAGCCTCGGCCAGCAGCACTCGGCCGCGATCGGCGACGCTCACCCGCCCGACCCCGGCGGCGGCCAGAGCGGCCGCCATCGGGACGCCGACCCGCGTCGCCCCGTGCACGACGATCAGCGCGGCCCGCCGACGCTGCAGCCGCTGCACCGGGTCCGGGCCGCCGGCCCGCGCCAGTAGCGACAGCGAGGCCAGATCGGGTCCGAGCCGATCCACCTCGGCCGGCCCGCCGAGGCCGGCCAGCGCGGTCGGGTCAGCGGGCAACAGTGCCCCGGCTTCCCGGAGTTCGACGAGCAGCCGGCGTACGGCACCGGGATCCTGGCCCTGCTCGACCCCGGAGGCGACGATGTCTTCGATGGTGTTCGTGCCGTCGAGCTGGCGCAGGGTCGAGCGGGTGGCGGGGTCGACGGCGTGTACGACGAGCGCCGGCTCGCAGTCCAGACCGAGCTGCAGGGTGGTCCCGTCGCGCCACAACCGGCGTAGCGCCGGGTTGAGCAGCGGCCTGATCGGCTGCGGCGCGTTCACCGGCCCAACCCCGTCCCGACCGAGCCACGCCGCGACCGGCCACGCTCACCGCCGTCGAGCGTGCCAGCCCGTCGCCGGGTCCGCTGGCGTTGTCCACAGGCTGTCCGGAGGCCTCCGGACAGGGACAGGGCGGCCTCCGGATGGATGCCGCCCTGTCAGGTGATACTGCTCAGGCCTTGCCGAGGATCCGGTTCATCTTCGTCCCGCACACGGGGCAGATCCCCTTGGCCATCCGTCGCCCGGAGTCGCTCACGCTGACCTCACCGTCGAAGTCGCGCTTCTCCTTGCACTTGACGCAGTAGCCGTTGTAGGTGTCGGCCACCCTGCCTCCTGACATCGATCCGCCTCGGCCGCAGGCCGCGGCGAGGTTTCATCGACACGCTACCCGTGTCGTATGCGCGCTACAGCACATGACTCGCGGCTAGGGTCCGGCACGTTCCGACCGCAACCCAGGAGGCCAGGTGGCCGCACCGCTGCACGTCGATCGGCTGCCCGACGGCGTCGTCCTGCTGCGCCTGGACGTTCCCGAGCGCCGCAACGCCATGACCGAGGAACTCACCGCGGCCTGGGGGGCCGCGCTGCCGCCGCTGGCCGCCGATCCCACGCTTCGCTGCGTCGTCGTGACCGGAGAGGGTCCGGCGTTCTGCGCGGGCGGCGACCTGTCCTGGCTGGCGGAGTCCGGGGCGATGACCCCGGATCGTCTACGGGCCCGGATGCTCCCGTTCTACCGGACCTGGCTGGCGATCCGGGACCTGGAGGTTCCGACGGTCGCGATCATCAACGGCGCGGCGGTGGGCGCCGGCCTGGCCCTGGCGTTGGCGTGCGACCTGCGGTACGCCGCACCGGCGGCGAAGCTGTCGATGCCGTTCACCTCCCTCGGCATCCACGCCGGGATGGCCTCGACCTGGCTGTTACCCGAGGTGGCCGGCCTGGCGGTGGCCCGCGAGCTCCTGCTCACCGGCCGGGTGGTCGGTGCCGAGGAGGCGGTGGGGCTGGGTCTGGTGAACCGGACGTTCCCCGTCGAGACCTTGCGCGAGGAGGCCCTGGCCATCGCCACCACGGTGGCCACCCGGGCACCGATCGCGACCCGGCTGACCAAGCGCGCGCTGGCCTCCGGCGGGCACGCCAGCTTCGACGCGGCGCTGGCCTGGGAGTCGGTGGCCCAGCCGCTGACGATGGCGACCGCCGACCTGCAGGAGGGCGTGCGGGCGGCTCGGGAACGCCGACCGCCGCGCTTCACCGGCCACTGACGGCGAACATCTGGGGTGCTGCGGGTTACCGTCGCCCGGTGACCCGCGTGCGTCCCACCAATTCCTCCGTGGAGGTACGCCGGAGCACTCGGCGGACGCGCACCGTGTCGGCGTACCGCGACGGGGATCGGGTCGTCGTCCTCATGCCGGCGGCCTTCAGCGCGGCTGACGAGCGTCGGTGGGTCGTCGACATGGTCAGCCGGCTGCAGCGCCAGGACGACCGCCGCCGCCGGACCCACGGCAGTGACGAGGAGTTGCTCAGGCGGGCGGAGGACCTGTCCCGTCTCCACCTGGAAGGCCGCGCCCAGCCGGCCAGCGTGCGCTGGGTCGGCAACCAGCAGCGCCGCTGGGGTTCCTGCACGCCGCGGGACTCCTCGATCCGGCTGTCGACGCGGCTGCGCGAGATGCCGCTGTACGTCGTCGACTACGTGCTCGTCCACGAACTGGCGCACCTCATCGTGTCCGGTCACGGGCCGCGGTTCTGGGCGTGGGTGCACCGGTACCCGCAGTCCGAACGGGCGCGGGGCTACCTGGAGGGCGTGGAGGCGGCAACCGGCCTGCAGATCGATCACGACGAGGACGCGGGGCCCGACGGGTGACTCGCCGGGTGGCGTGTCTGGTGCTGGCCGGCCCGCGGTGTAGTCCGGCGGCGCCGCCGGGAATCGACGGGGGCGACCTGGCCGCGGCGATGGCGCACGACGTGTACGCCGTCCTGATGGAACTGGACTCGGTCGAACAGGTGGTGGCGTACACGCCGGACTGGGCCTTGGTGGCCGGCGCTGTGGCCTGGACCGCTACGCCGCGGCTCGCGGTTCCGGACGCCTCGTCGGTTGCCGCTGAGTTGAGTCGATGGGCGCCGGCCGAGGCCGTGCTGGTGGCCCCTGACGCCCCGGACCTGCCTGCCCTGCACCTCGCTGCGACGTTCCGCACGCTGGCGTCGGCCGGATTGGTGGCCTCGCGGGTGCTCGACGGGCCCGGACTCGTGCTCCTGGGTCTCCGGCTGCCTGCACCCGACGGCTTGGACGCCTCGCTGGAGGGGCTGCCACCGGCCGGCGCCGTACAGACGCCGCCGTGGCGACGGATCCGGACGACCGGCGAGCTGACCCGCCTCGACCCCGACCTGGAAGGCTGGGAGGCGACCCGGCAGCTGCTCGGGGCAGCTGCCGGACCGCCTGTCCAGGCTGAGCCGTGCTAGCGGGCTACCGCTGGGTTACTGCGCTACCCCCGGGCTAGCGGGCTACCGCCTTGGCCACCGCGACCTGCACGGTCGTCCCGATCGGCAGGCCGAGCGGGTTGCCCTGCAGCACCACGATCTCGATCGCCCTGACCTCGATAGAGGTGGCGGTCGTGATCGTCTTGCGCAAGGTGAGGGTGCCGATCCCGACCAGTTGGATCACCGTGTTCGGTGCGATGTCGGCGACGACCAGCGGTACTCCGGCCACGGTGACCGTGGCGAACGTGCTGCCGTCGTCGCTCTTGGTCGTCGTGCCGTTCGCGCGTTCGGCAGTGGCGACCGAGCGCACTGCGGTGGCCGTCACGAGTCCGTCGAGCAGGTTGGCCGTGTCGACCGTCGAGGTCGACTCCGCGCTGGCTGTGGTCGCCGTGGTCGAGCCCACCGTGGTGTTGCGGATCGTGCCGCTGTCGACCACGCCCGGCACCGTGATGCCGGCGCTGTCGCTCACCTTGACCACGCCGTTCGTGCCCTGGCACGGCAGGTTGACCCGGAAGCTAGGTGCCGACGTCAGCAGGGCACCGACCTTGGCCGAGGTGCCGTAGGCGAAGCCGCCCAGGAAACCACCGGTCGGGGCGCTGAGAGCGCTGTAGGCCTGGGCGACCACGACCGTGGTCCCGACGTCGTAGCCCAGCAGGTTGGCCTGCGTCACGACGGCGCGGATCGCGGTGACCTGCAGGGCCGCCGAGTTGGCGGTTACGCTGGACTGCTGCTGGTTGAGGATCACGTAGCCGACACCCGGCAGGTTGATCCGGGTGTTCGGAGCCGGGCTGATCAGCAGCGGCAGACCGAGCACCTTGATGGCGGCGAACGATGAGCCTGCGGCGCTGGTGTCATACCCACCGGCGTCGCTGCTCGACGTGCTCTTCGACGTGACAGTGCTGGCCGTGACGAGGCCGCCGAGGACGTTGACGTTCTCCACGGTCGCGGACGTCACGGACTGGACGGGAGAGGCACTGGTCATTCCAGTGGTGCGGATCGTCGCCGTGCTGAGTACTGCTGGCGGGACGTTGACCCCTACCGACGTTGCGGTCCGGCTTAAGCCGGCCGGCGTGCCGCAGCCGTAGGAGATGAAGACGTCTGCCCCGACGTCACGACTCCCGCGACCGTCACGCTGGTTCCGAACGCTGAGCCCGCATAGCCGGCCGTGGCCGCGACGCTAGGTGCGGCGGCGGCGCTGACTACCGGGGCAAAGGTCAGGGCGGTGGCCGTCGTGGCGACGATCAGCACCGCCCGACGAGAGAGTGTGGACAGACCTGACATGGGTCCTGCTTCCCTACTTGGGCGGGACCCCTCGCGTGAACGGCGTGTCGAGCGGGCCCCGGGTGTCACTGGGCAGATTGCCGTGACAACAAGCCCTAGCACCGCCTGCACGCATTGTGAGGAATGTCACCGCCGCGTTGGGGCCGAAAGGGGCGGCGGCGTACGGCTCAGGTCAGGTCAGGTCGGACATGCTCGGCCCGGTAGAATCGTCGCGCTCGACGAAGGCCGCGGGGTCGTCCAGGTCCTCGGCTGTGGGTAACAGGTCGACCTGACCCCAGAGCGCATCGCGCCCTGACGTGTCGCGCTGGCGGGCTAGTAGCGACCACAGGGTCGAGGCCTCCCGCAGCCGTCGCGGTCGTAGCTCCAGCCCGACCAGCGTCGCGAACGTCTGTTCGGCCGGCCCTCCGGAGGCCCGGCGCCGGCGGATCGTCTCGCGCAGCGCGACGGCACCGGGCAGCCGGCCCTCGACGGCCTCGGCGACCACATGGTCGACCCAACCCTCCACCAGGGCGAGCAGCGTCTCGAGCCGGGCGAGGGCGAGCTTCTGCTCGGGGGTGTCCTGCGGCTGGAACAGCCCGCCGCCCAGCGCCTCCTGGATGCTCTCCGGGTTGGCCGGGTCGATCTGTTGCAGGGCGGAGTTGATCGCCTCGCTGTCGACGTTGATGCCGCGGGCGTAGGCGTCCACGGTGTCCAGCAACCGGCGGCGCAGCCACGGCACGTGCTGGAACAGCCGCTGGTGGGCGGCCTCCCGAAGTGCGAGGAACAGTCGTACCTCGTCGTCCGGGAGCCCCAGGCCGGCGCCGAACACGGCGACGTTCTGCGGCAGCAGCACCGCCGTACCGGCCGGTGCCAGCGGAAGGCCCACGTCCGTGGCCGAGAGCACCTCGGCGGCGAGCGTGGACAGGCCCTGGCCCACCTGCGCGCCGAACATCATCCCGCCGAACTGGCCGAGCATCCCCATCATCGGGCCGGCCATCGCCGCGGCCTCGGGGGGCAGGGCCTGTCCCATCGCGCCGACGACCCGCGACGCGACCGGGTCGCACAGCTGCGACCAGACCGGCAGGGTCTTCTCGACCCACTCCACTCGCGACCACGCTTCGACCCGGGCGACCCCAGACGGCAGCGTGGTTGCCGGGTCCAGCCAGACGTCGGCCAGCCGGAGCGCGTCGACGACCGCCTGCCGCTCGGCGTCGGAAACCGGGACGTGCCCACCGGCGACCTGACTGATGGCGGTCTGCCGGGCCAAATCCCAGTTGACCGGCCCGCCCTGCCAGGACAGCAGCTTCTGCAGTTCGGCGAACAGCGGGATCTTGCTGGCGATGTCCTCGCCGAAGCCGGAGCCGGCCGGCGGCTCGTTGCGGCGAGCCGGGTCACGGCGCTCCGGATCACCGCTGTCGGACCCGAAGCCGAAGGGGAACTCGGTCATGCCGATCACGGTAGCCGTCCCTGGCCAACGCCCCGCGGACCGCGCTTACGCGCACAGCGGACACCGGAGCTCCCAGCTGCGCGCTCCGCCGCCTGGCTACCCTCGGCCGGTGACCCGGCGAGTGTGGACGCTGACCGTGGGCGCCGCGCTGCTCGTCGTCCTGGCCGTCGGCGGCGCCGCACTCCCGGTGCCGTACGTCGCCCTCGGACCCGGCCCGACGTACAACACCCTCGACAGCATCGACGGCCGGCAGATCATCACCGTGACCGGGCGCGAGCCGAATGCGAGCACCGGAAACCTGAGCCTGACCACGGTCGCCGTCAGCGACGGGCTGGAACTCTTCCGGGCCATCGAGGGCTGGATCGACCCTGATGAGTCGGTGGTCCCGCGCGAGGAGATCTACCCGCCGGACCAGACCGACGAGGAGATCGACGAGGCCAACCGGCAGGACTTCCTGAACTCGCAAGACTCCGCGGAGGCCGCGGCCCTGGAGCACCTCGGCTATCCAATGAAGGTGGTCGTCGCCGAGGTCCCCGAGGATTCGCCGGCCACCGACGTCCTGCAGCCCAACGACGCCATCGAGGGAGTGAACGGGACGACGATCACCGATCCCGACTCCTTGATCGCCGTCCTGCAGGCGTTGGAGCCGGGCGACGAGGCCAGCGTGGAGTACAGCCGGCTCGGCGACCGGCGTACCGGCACCGTGACCACGACGACGGCGCAGGACCGTGACGGCGCCGCGCTCGGGATAGCGATCGGTTACGAACGCAAGGCGCCGTTCGACGTCGAGATCAACGTGGCCAACGTCGGCGGCCCGTCGGCCGGCCTGATGCTGACCCTCGGCATCCTGGACCTGGTGGGCCGGAGCGACCTGGTCGAAGGGCTGTTCGTCGCCGGCACCGGCACCATCACCGCCGAGGGCGAGGTCGGACCGATCGGCGGCATCCGGCTCAAGACGATCGCCGCCCAGGACCTCGGCGCCGATGCGTTCCTGGTGCCGGCGGCCAACTGCGAGGAGGCGCTGGAGAACCCGCCGCCCGGCCTCCCCCTGGTCTCGGTATCCACGCTGGACGAGGCCCTCGACGCCCTGGCCGCCCTGCGCGCGGGGGAGACCCCACCCCTGTGCGCGGCTGGCTGACCGCGACCCGTCCGCAGGACGGGACCCCGGGGCAAAGCCCCGGGGGGTCAGGACGCGAAGCGCTCGACGGCGCGCCCCCCGGAGGGGGGCTCAGGGCTGTCGAGGCAGGGGGGTCCGGGGGGCGGAGCTCCCTCCGCTAGAGGGGATCCCCGGGGCGTAGCCCCCGGGCGGGGGGTGTCAGGGGGGTGGAGCCCCCTTGAGCGGGGGGGTCCGGGGGGCGTAAGCCCCCCTGGGAAATGTCACAGCCCCCTGGGAAATCTCACAGCCCCTGGGGATCAACGCAGCGTCGCCAGCAGCGCTTCGGCGAGGTTCGGCGCGAGGTCGGTCCCGAACAGCAACTCCTCAGCGCGGCCCGCTGTCGCGCGTAGCCGGACGGCGCTGGCCGACGAGCCGTCGGTGAGTACGGCGACGGCGAGCCGGACCTCGCGTCGGTCGGCGTGCTCGCGGGCGTACTGCTCCGGATCGGCGGTGACCGGCCGCTCGGCCTCGGCCGAGGGCGGCAGGACGAGCACCTCGTGCACCAGCGCGCAGCCGGCCACCCCTTCGGGCCAGGCGATCTGGGCCAGCGCCTCGTCCAGCGGGCCGTCCGGGATCGCCTCCTGCTCCACCGGGGTGTACGTGGCCGCCGACCCCCCGAGCTGGGCGGCGAGGTGGGGCTGGCTGTCCAGCAGCTGTGTCGTCTCGACGAGAGCGAACAGCTGCGGCGGGCGATCCCAGCCTGCGGCGTCGGCGTGCCGCTCCACGTCGGCGAGCGCGGTCTCCAGCGGGCTCATCGACGCCATCCTGCCAAGGCCGGGGAACCCCGCGTGGCGCGGGTAAGTTGGACAGAAGTTGCACCCGTCTTCCGCACCCCGGAGTTCACCTGTGGCCATGCGCCCCCCGATGCCGATGCCGACCTTGTCGAGGCGCGCCCGGGTCATCCTCGGCGTTGTCGCCGTGCTCGTCGTCATTCTGAGCGTCCTCGGCACGCTGACCAGTGAGTACGTCGACTACCTGTGGTTCGAGGAGACCGGCTACACCAGCGTTTTCTGGACCGAGCTGAGCACCCGCGTCCTGCTCTTCCTGGTGGTGGGGGCGGTCACCGGGTTGGCCGTGGTCGGCAACATCATGCTGGCTTACCGCGCGCGACCGGCGTTCCGGCCGATGTCGGTGGAGCAGCAGAACCTCGACCGGTACCGGATCGCGATCGAGCCTCGGCGCAAGCTGCTGCTCATCGTGCTGGGGGTGGTGCTCGGCGCGTTCGCCGGGTTCACCGCGCAGGGCGGCTGGCAGACCTGGTTGCTCTGGCGCAACGGCGTGGACTTCGGGGTCACCGACCCGCAGTTCCGGATGGACGTCTCCTTCTTCGCCTTCGACTACCCCTTCTACCGGCTGGTCCTGGGCTTCCTGTTCGCGATCGTCCTGCTGTCCCTGCTCGGCGCGGCCGCCGTCCACTACGTCTTCGGCGGGATCCGGCTGCAGAGCAAGGGGGACAAGCTCAGCCCCGGTGCGCGCGTCCACCTGTCGGTGCTGCTGGGCCTGTTCGTCCTGCTCAAGGCGTTCGCCTACTACCTGGACCGCTTCGGGCTGGTGTTCTCCGACCGCAACGGGATCACCACGGGTGCGTCGTACACCGACGTCACGGCGCTGCTGCCGGCCAAGACGATCCTGATGTTCGTGGCGGCGATCTGCGCTGTCGCCTTCTTCGCGAACATCTTCTTCCGCAACTTCGCCCTGCCCGCGCTGGCCCTCGTCCTGCTGATCGTGTCCAGCCTGGCCATCGGCGGGGCGTACCCGGCGATCGTGCAGCAGTTCGTCGTACGCCCGAGCGAGAGTGTCAAAGAGGCGCCGTACATCGAGCGCAACATCGTCGCCACGCAGGCGGCGTACGGGATCGACGAGGTGGCCTACCAGCCGTACGAGGGTGAGACGGAGCTGACGCCGACCGAGCTACGCGACGACGAAGCGACCCTGCCCAACGCCCGGCTGCTCGACCCGAACGTCCTGTCCGACACGTTCACGCAGCTCCAGCAGATCCGCAACGTGTACGGCTTCCCGGAGCGGCTGGACGTCGACCGCTACACCATCGACGGCGAGGTGCAGGACTACGTCGTGGGCGTGAGGGAACTCAATACCTTGGCGCTGACCGGGAACCAGACGAACTGGATCAACCAGCACCTCGTCTTCACCCACGGGAACGGCTTCGTGGCGGCGCCGGCGAACACGGTCGTGACCGAAGCCGGTGGTGGGCAGCCGAACTTCACCACCCGCGACCTACCGACGGTCGGGGATATCGAGGTCGACCAGTCCCGGATCTACTACGGCGAACTGCTGACCGAGTACTCGGTGGTGGGCGCGCCGGACGGCGGCGAGCCGAGCGAGTTCGACCGGCCGGCCGGTGGTGGTGCCGGTGACGAGGACCTGCGCAACACCTACGACGGCTCGGGTGGCGTCGAGATCGGCAGCTTCTTCAAGCGGCTGGCCTTCGCGGTGTTCTACCGGGAGCGGAACTTCCTGCTCTCCGGTCAGGTCAACGACAACAGCAAGGTGCTCTATGTCCGTGACCCGCGCGAGCGGGTCGAGAAGGCGGCGCCGTTCCTGCAGGTGGACGGCGACCCGTACCCCGCGGTCGTGGACGGGCGCATCGTGTGGATCGTCGACGGGTACACGACGCTGGACGGCTATCCCTACTCCCAGCAGGAAGTGCTCGGTGAGGTGGCCCGGGACTCCCTCACCGGCCAGGGGACGGCGGCGCTGCCGGACCAGACCGTCAACTACATCCGCAACTCGGTCAAGGCGACGGTGGACGCCTACGACGGGACGGTGACGCTGTACGAGTTCGACACCGAGGACCCGGTGCTGCAGACCTGGATGAACACCTTCCCCGACACCGTGCTGCCGGAGAGCGAGATCAGCGACGAGCTGCGGGTGCATTTCCGGTACCCCGAGGACCTGTTCAAGATCCAGCGAGAGCTGATCACGAAGTACCACGTGAACGACCCGATCGATTTCTACAACAACACCGACTTCTGGGAGGTGCCCGACGATCCGCAGGAGGCCGACACCACCCTGGCCGAGGAGCAGCCGCCGTTCTACATCCTCGCCGCGCGGCCGGGGGAGAGCGAACCCACCTTCCAGCTGACCAGCGCGCTGAACGCGTTGGAGCGGGAGAACCTGTCGGCCTTCGTGTCCGTGTCCAGCGACCCGGAGACGTATGGCGAGTTCCAGGTGCTCCGGTTGCCCGGGACGACCGCGGTGCAGGGGCCGTCCCAGGTGCAGAACTCGTTCAACAGCAACGAGCTCATCGCCCGTGACCTCAACCTGTTCAACTCCGAGGACTCCTCGGCCGTTTTCGGGAACCTGCTGACGTTGCCAGTGGCCGGCGGGTTGCTCTACATCTCCCCGCTGTACGTCGAGGGTGCCGGCGACAACAGCTACCCGCTGTTGCGCAAGGTGCTCGTCAACTACAACGGTCAGGTCGCCTACGAGGACACCCTCGCCGAGGCGCTGGACTCGCTGTTCGGACCCGGCGCGGGGGAGGGTGTCGAGGGACCCGAGACCCCACCGGGGTCGACCCCCCCCACGACGGCGCCGCCGCCGGGATCCACGCCTACGACGCCACCCGCGGACGGCACGGCGACCCTGGAGGAGACGATCGCCGACCTCGACGCCGCGCGGGCGGCACTGGACGAGGCGGTGACCGGCGGCGACCTCGGTGAGATCGGGGCGGCGCAGCAGACCATGCGGGAGGCGGTGGAGGCCTTCCTCGCCGCCAACGCCGCCGCGGCCGGTGCACCCGCCACCTCCACGGGCTGAGTTGGCGGGATCGGCGGCGGGCGCCTAGAGTGGGATCACCGACGCGGGGTGGAGCAGCTCGGTAGCTCGCTGGGCTCATAACCCAGAGGTCGCAGGTTCAAATCCTGCCCCCGCTACAATGAAAGTGCACGTCAGACAAGGGGTCCCGGCGCTACGGCGTCGGGACCCCTTGTCGCTTGCCACCCATTTGCCATCGAGCCTGTGTAACCATTCGGTATCGGCACCGTCCGGACAGTCAGTTGGCCTATGGCACCACAGTCCCGCTGTCGTCGCTGAAGGATCCGCGGGCGGACATGTAGACCGGCCGCTACGCAGCGCTTGCCGACGACAGCTGTGGAAGCTTGCCGGCCGTTTCGTCTCAATCCAGCGCAGGCACGATCTCGGACCAGATGGCGTCCAGGATGTCAGTGGTTGGCCCTCGATAGTGGGAGGTGATCGTCACGCACGCTTGCTGCCGGGGCAGCACGATGCTGAACTGCCCGTAGATGCCGTCCATGCGCCAAGCGCCGTCCCGGTCGCACAACCAGACATGGCGGCCGTACCGCGCGTTGT
>Ga0183260_10000188_pt1 | contig 47712 bp, 55 predicted proteins | sample AntDrymUQ4972206_2_FD_129768 | JGI IMG/M metagenome (GOLD analysis project Ga0183260, IMG submission 129768) | Polar desert sand microbial communities from Dry Valleys, Antarctica - metaG UQ497 (22.06) (version 2) (version 2) | ecosystem: Environmental > Terrestrial > Soil > Desert | place... | reverse complement strand
CGAATACCTGTTTATCTATCCCAACACCTGGCAGGCTGTCAATAGCCACACGGTGTTGACTGCTGAGGAAGTCTGTGTCAGTATGCCGGCCACTTGCTGGCGGTTCCTGGAAGTGGGCGAAGGTGGATCCAAGGATCGACAATCTCATGGCCGACCTCGACGCGACCTTCGAGGCGGCCGCCGCGCGCGCGGAGGACGAGGCCGCTTCGGATCTGGCCTTCAGCCTCGCTCAGGAGATCTGCTGGTTCGACTCGTTGCGGAGGGGAGGGGCCGCCTCGGTCGCGCTTGGCGAGGGGAGAACTGCGGCGGTCGAGGCCATCGGGAGGGATTACGTGATGGCGGGGGACAGGGGGGGCCTGATGATCATCCCCGCCGCCCATGCCGTTGTCCTACGGCGCCAGGGGCCGCCTCGGCGGGACCGCGACGCAGACGGGCCGCCTCGGCGGGACCGCGACGCAGACGGGCCGCCTCGGCACGGCACAACCGCTGAGCCGGCCCCGCCGGCGGGCGAGGACAACCTCGTGGCGCTGCTGCGGCGGCTCGCGCGGACCGGATGCGGCGTAGAGGTGACGACGGCTTCAGGGGCCTTCCGGGGACGCCTCCTCAGGGCCGGCGGCGACCACCTTGCGGTGGCCGGCCACGGAGGCGAGGTCGTGGTGGGGATGGGAGCCGTGGTCCGGATCAGGGTCGATCGCGGGGGTTGAGCGGATGCGCCTTGACCCATTCCTCGGTCTCTTGATGGAGCCGCTCGACGTAAGCCTCGAGCTCCCTTCTGTCGACGCGCCAGATGCCGCGGCCCCCGATCTTTATGCCCGGCAGCTCGCGCGATCTCACCAGGGCGTAGACCTGCTGAACGCTCACCGCGAGGTAGGTCGAGACCTCGTCGAGCGTCAAGAAACGGGGCTCGATCGCAGGCCTCTCGACTCGTGCCAAACCCCGTGTCAAACCACGCGTCTGACCCCGTGTCAGATCGTCACCGGAGGATGCCATGCCGTGAGCATAGCACCGTATACGGACGCTTACCTGGATATGCAGGTGTTTGCGGGTGTTTGAGCAACAGGGACGGGTCTGAGCGTGGACGTTCCACAGGCGAGACGCATCGCACGGCCGGCGTGGCTGAGCCTGCGCACGGTTCTCGGCGTCCTTCTGTTTTCGGCGTCCTTCTTGGGAGTCCAAAGAGTCGTCCACTCGGCTAGGGCGACAACCCCGGTATGGGTCGCAGCCCGCGACCTCCCTCGAGACGCCGAGCTGTCAGAGGCTGATCTGGTGACGGCCGAGGTCACCCTCCCCCCGGAGATGCTGTCCCGTTACCTGGGGGCGGCGAAACCGCTGACGGGCGCGGTCCTTGCCCACCCCGTCCTTGCAGGCGAGCTCGTCCCTGCCGCATGGGTGGCCGACCGCGGCGCCACCGACCCCGGGCGTTCGATGACGATACCCGTGACTCCCGAGCACGCCCTCGGCGGGACGCTCGAGCCTGGGGATCGCATCGACGTGCTCGCGACCTTCGACAGCCAGGACGTGCGGGCGAGAACGACGGTTCTGGCCCCCCAGGTGGAGGTTATCGATGTCGTGACTGCGGGGGGCCTCGTCGGCGGTGAGGAGGCCACCGTCGGGGTGACCGTCGCCGTGACGCCGGAACAGGCCACCGATCTGACCTACGCGACGAGGACTGCCGAGATCGACATCGTGAGGGTGGACGGGCCCGCCCCGAGCGATTCGGGCTCCGTCGAATCCGGAGATCTCCCGTGAATGAGCTGCGCGTGGTCACGCTGGCGGGCGATCCCGAGCAAGAAGCCGTCGTTGCCGCTCGCTTGGCCGCACGCACCGACACGGAGGTGACGTTCCGCTGCGTCGACAGAGTCGAGCTGCTTGCAACCATAAGGGCGGGCGATATCGACGCGATCGTGTCCGTCGGTGCTCCTACGTGGCTCGATGGTCAGTCGGTGGAGGAAGCCGGGCTTGCTGGGATACGCCTCGTTGGTGTGGCCGGTGATCCCCTCGAGGGGCAACGCCTGAGCGCGCTTGGAGCCACGGTTGCCCCCGACAATGCATCGTCCGACGAGATCGTCGAGTGCTGCCGGGCCACGGATCATGAGCCCCCTCCGGTGCGCGTGTCGGCGCAACCTTCGGCGCCGCGCGGCAAGCTGATCGCCGTGTGGGGACCAAAGGGCGCACCAGGACGCTCGACCATTGCGATCGAGCTTGCCGCCGAGCTAGCGGCGGCCGAGCCGGAGACGCTGCTCATCGACGGCGACCTCTACGGCGGGGACATCACACAGATGCTCGGGATCGTGGAGGAGCTTCCTACGATCGTGTGGGCGGCGCGCCTCGCCGCCGACGACGAGCTCGAGGCCGGACGGCTCGCACTCGACCTCAGGCGCGCGGGCCGCCCCGGACCTGTCGTCCTGCCCGGGCTGCCGCGGGCCGAGCTGTGGGCCGAGGTCTCGGACTACGGCTGGCGCCGGTTGCTGACCGTTGCGCGTGCCTCGTTTCGCTTCACGATCTGCGACGTCGGGTTCTGCCTCGAGGCGGAAGCATCCCCCTATCCCGGCGTAGGCGAGGGCAGGAACAGGGCTGCGCGCGCCGCGGTGCGCGACGCCGATCAGGTCGTGGCCGTGTGCAGCGGCGATCCCATCGGGATCAAGAGCTTCCTGTGGGCGTACTCCGAGCTGCGTGAGCTTGCGGGCGCGGACAACATCGTCATCGTCGCCAACCGGGTTCGCATGTCGGAGGCCTCGGCCATTGGGGACCTGTTGCGCAAACATGTCGGGCAGCGTCCCGTCGCGTACATCGCCGACTCCCGCACCGAACTGGCGCGCGCTCTGATGGCGGGCGCCAGCCTCAAGGAGCTCAAGATCGGGGCCGACTTTACCTCCGGCGTGCGAACACTTGCGGCCGCCCTCGGGGGCCGCGTCCAGACCGCCGGGCTTCTCACCAAGCTGGCAGGAAGGGCCTGAAGGTGCCGATGGACCGCACGGTGTCGATGCTCGAGCAGGAGGTGCGCGAACTCGTGCGCAGGAGGGGGATCGACCCGTCGCGCGAGGGGGCCTCAGGAGTATCGGTGCTTGTCGAGGAAGTGCTGACCGACTACGCGACGCGCTCGCAATCGAGCAACCTCCCGAGACTGGCAGACCGCGGCGCCGTTCACAAGGCGGTGCTGAATCGCGTTGTCGGGCTTGGCCCCCTGCAGTCCTTCATGGAAGACCCCGAGGTCGAGGAAATCTGGATCAACGGGCCCGGCAAGGTCTTCTGCGCCCGCGCCGGCCGTCACCGGCTCACCAATGTGGTGCTCACGGAGCAGGAGATCGCAGAGCTGGTCGAGAGGATGCTGCGCACAAGTGGCCGCCGCCTCGACCTCTCGAGTCCATTCGTCGACGCGACCCTCGTGGACGGGTCGCGTCTCCACGTTGCCATTCCCGACATCACGCGCAAGCACTGGGCAGTGAACATAAGAAAGTTCATCCTGCGTGCGCACCGGCTCGATGAGCTCGTGCGCCTCGGGTCGATCGACGAAGGACCGGCCGCCTTTCTCGAAGCCGCGGTCGCAGCGGGGCTCAACCTGGTGGTGGCAGGCGGCACTCAGACTGGAAAGACGACCATGCTCAACTGCTTGGCGTCGAGCATCCCCGGTCGTGAGCGGGTCATCACATGCGAGGAGGTCTTCGAGCTTCAGGTCCGGCTTCCCGACGTCGTCTCGTTGCAGACGCGACAGGCAAACCTCGAAGGGCGCGGCGCAATCGATGTGAGGCGTTTGATAGTCGAGGCCCTGCGCATGAGGCCGGACCGCATTATCGTCGGCGAGGTGCGCGGGCAGGAGGCCCTCGACCTGCTCGTCGCACTCAACTCGGGCTTTCCCGGCATGACCTCCATCCACGCTAACAGCGCGCACGAGGCGTTGACCAAGCTCACAACCCTCCCACTGCTCGCGGGCGAGAACGTCACCCACGCCTTTGTCGTTCCGACCGTGGCTGCATCAATCGACCTCATCGTGCATCTGGCCCACGACCGCGGTCGACGACGCGTGATGCACATCCTCGGAGTCACAGGGCGCGTCGAGGGGCACAGCATCGAGACGTCGTCGCTGTGGGAACGGAGCCAAGGGGGTCTTAAGTGGACCGGCCAGCAGCCACCTGCGCGCGACCGCTTCTCCGCCGCCGGCATAGACCTCGAGGGCGTGCTCGCGTGAGCCTGGTGCTGGCCATGACGGGGGCGCTGGCGCTGTTGTTGCTGTTCGAAGGCGCGACCGGACGGGTCGCCCTCGCCTCTGGACGGCTCAAGGCGTCGCTCGAGAGACTGGTTCAGGAGTCGGGGATGACGCCGGTGTCGGCGGAGCGGCTTGTGGCGATCTCGGGAGCGGCAGGCGCCGGCGCGTTCGTAGTGGCCGCAGGCGTCACGTCGACTTTGATAGTGGCCGCCTTCCTGGCCGCAGCCGCGGCGTGGAGCCCTTTCTCGATTGCAAGGTCACGGCGCAAGAAGAGACGCAGGCGCTTCCGTGAGGCGTGGCCCGACGCCCTTGCAACCCTTGTGGCCGGGGTGCGATCGGGCGTCTCTCTCCCCGAGAGCTGTGCGGCGCTTGCAGTAAGGGGCCCCGCCGACCTTCAGCCTGGCTGGGGGGCCTTCGCCGCTACCTACCGGGCGACGGGGAGCTTTCGAGCGGGCCTTGAGCGACTTGCGGCCGAGCTTGCGGATCCCATCGCGGACAGGGTGGTGGCCGCTTTGGCTCTGGCACACGAGGTCGGAGGGACCGATCTCGTGCGAGTGCTTCGTACGCTCGGCGATTTCGTGAGGGAGGACCTCAAGGTCAGAAAAGAGATCGAGGCCCGCTGGTCGTGGACCGTCACCGCCGCCCGGGTCGCGGCCGCCGCCCCGTGGATCGTGCTCGTGCTCATGTCCACCCAGCCCGAGACCGCTGCCGCCTACAACTCGCCGGGGGGCGCAACCGTTGTCATTGGAGGCGCGTTCGCGACCGCGGCGGGCTACGGCCTCATGTTGCGGGTCGCCCGGCTCCCGGAGGACAGGCGGTTGATTCAGTGACGCTGCTCGTTGCTTCCGGTTGCGCCGCCGGACTCCTTCTGGTCGTGTTCGGGCTTCCGCCGCTGCGCCGGCCCGGGCTCGAGGAGCGCATCGACACCTACTTGAGCGGCTTGCACGGGCGCCCGAGCAGCTTGCTCGCTGCGCATCCGACCTTGCCCTCCTTCGCCGGATGGTTGGAGAAAGCCCTCGGCCGGTTCCTTCCACGCGGCGATGACGCGCTCGAGGACAGGCTCCGCGCGGCCGGCTCTGCCACCAGCCCGGGGGGGTTTCGCATCGAGCAGCTCACCTGGGGCGCTGCGGCGGCCCTCGGTGTTTGGGGCCCTCTTGCCCTCGGCTACATCGCCTCCCTGGCCATCGACGTGCGCGTCGTTCCTGCGCTCTCCGGCATCGCCTTCGCCTCCGGTTGGTTCGGACGCGACTGGTGGTTGACCAAGCAGATCGGAGGGCGGCGCGGCGCCCTCCAGGAAGAGCTTCCCGCCGCCATCGACCTGGTCACGCTTTCGATCATGGCCGGAGAATCGGTGCCCGCAGCATTCGCTCGCGTCGGCAAGATCGTGGTCACCGGAATCGGCGCCGAGTTTCAAAGCGTCGTCGCCGATGTGCGCGCGGGCGCCACGACGGTCGAGGCTCTCGAGGGTATGAAGCAGCGTGTGCCGGGGCCCGGGGTGAGCCGCTTCGTAGACGCCCTTGTCACCGGTGTGGAACGGGGGGCGCCGCTTGCCGACGTGCTGCGCGCCCAGGCCGACGACGGACGCGATGCGCGGCGCCGCGCCTTGATGGAGATGGGCGGGCGTCGCGAGGTCCTGATGCTCGTGCCTGTGGTGTTTCTGATCATGCCGACGGTGGTTGCGTTCGCGCTCTACCCCGGACTTGTGTCGCTGGACTTGCTTGTTCCTTGAGGTGAATGAGGCGGCGGTAACGAGAGGAAATGGCTGTTTGATGATGAAAGGGAGGCGGTAACAGGTGGGAACCCGTTTGTATGTGTGGCTCGTCGCAACACTCCAGGGCGAGCGAGGTGACGTCCCCGGCTGGGTGCTCATAGTCCTCATGACGAGCGCTCTTGTCGTTGCCATCTGGGGCATTGCAAAGGATCAGCTTGTCGGCATCGTAGAAACTGCTCTCGACACGGTGTGCGGATCGCTCGGCTGTTGAATGGTGCGGAGAGAGGATCGGCCGTTCTCGAGACGGTGGCCTCGATAAGCATGGTGCTGCTGCTTGCGCTTGGAGCGATTGAAGTCGCTTTTGCGCTCTACGCGCGCAACGTTCTAGCAGCATCGGCGCATGAGGGAGCGCGCGCGGCGATCGAGCTGGGGCGGAGCCCCGAGGACGCGGTTGCCGTCGCCGGGGCGACGGTCCGGCGCGCCGCTGGAGGTCTCGTTAGCGACCTCGACATCAGCGTGGCCACCGGCGCCGTGAACGGGCGGTCGGTTGTGCGCGTGCATGTGACCGGATCGCTCAAACCTTTTGGACCCGTCCCGTTGCCCATGCGCTTCTCCAACACCGCCACCTCCACGCGCCAGACCGGGTTGTGAGGGGTATGGGGGACGAGCGCGGCCAGGCCCTGATCGAGACACTACTCGTTGGTCTCGTGCTGATCGTTCCCCTTGTGTGGGTGCTCGGCGCCCTTGCTGATCTCCACAGCGGCGCGCTCGCTGCGACGGCTGCGGCGCGCGAGGCCGGCTTCGAGGCGGCAAGGTCGGGGAGTCTTACAACCGCGCAGGCTTCGGCCGATGCTGCGGCCGACCAGGCCTTTGCCGATCAAGGCCTGAGCCCAGAACGCGCCGAGGTCCGCCTCAGCGCGTCACGCCTCGAGCGCGGCGGCGTGGTCGAGGTCGAGGTCGCATACCCGGTCGCAGTGATGCGTATCCCGCTGCTCGAAGCGGCCTCGCAACCCGTCGTGTGGATAAATGCTCGCCACGTCGCGCGCGTCGACCCCTACAGAAGCCGTCCTTGAGACGCACGCTCCGAGGTGAGGCCGGACAGACGACGATGCTCGTGCTTGGGTTCGCTCTGATCGTGGTTGCAGTGGCGGGGCTTGCGGTCGACGGCACGAGGGCGTTTCTGTTCCGGCGCTCACTTCAAAACGCGGCAGATTCCTCGGCCCTGGCAGGCGCAGGAGAGCTCGATGCAAGCTCCTTCTACGCGAGCGGTGGGCGCGCCACCGTGCTGGCGCCGGCGCAGGCGCGCGCGGTGGCGTTGTCCTGGCTGGCGAAGAGAGGTCTGCCTGCCAGCGCCGCGGTTGCGGCGGATCCGACCGGTGTGCGCGTCGTCCTGAGGGGCCGCGTGTCGACGAGCTTTCTGGCCGTGGTCGGGCTCAGCGCCATTCCCGTTGCGGCCGAAGCGCGCGCCGAGCCTGTGGGTTAGTAGGCCGAGTGCACCGGCCGCAGCGGCGAGCCCATGTGGCGTTCCTCGGGTCGGAAACCCTTAATCTGTACGGAATTCCGGCCCTTGTGCCCGACTCGGTTATAGGGTCATGCTGAACTTTGTGCTGCTTGTCGGCTGTGCGTCTAGTGAGCAAGACAAGAGGGGAGAGCGACAGTGAACAAGAAAGAGCTGATCGATTCCGTAGCCGAGGACACGGGCGAGAGCAAGCGCCTCGTCCAGGACATCGTCGACTCGACGGTCACGGTCATTCAGAAGCAGGTCAGAAAGGGCGACAAGGTCACCATGCCCGGCTTCGGAACCTTCGAACGCAGGCAGCGCTCGGCGCGCACCGGGCGCAACCCCCAGACCGGCGAGACGATCAAGGTCAAGGCCTCCAAGGTGCCCGCCTTCAAGCCGGGTCAGACCTTCAAGACCTACGTCTCGGGCGCCCGCAAGCGCTGAGGCCGCCGCCCCGGCGGTATCGTCGGTGGCATGAAGAGGAGCCTCGGCGGCGGTTCGGCCCGTGGGCCGGTAGGGCCCTCCCGGCAGCGGCGCGCCATTCGCTTCGTGCAGATCCTCTTGATCGCCATCGCCGCGGCGCTGTTGTCCTTCGCAGGATTTGCCTTTGGGGAGCTCAGGGGATATGAGACCGGGCGCAGGGCCGGTGAGGTCGGAGCGCCGAGGAGCCCCTCGATCGTTCAAACCGTAGTCCTGGGTGTCCTCGGCTTCGGAGTCTTGGGTGCCGCTGTAGCCCTTCAGGGCCGGGGAGAAGTGCGCATACCGACGCCGGCCAGGCTCGATGAGCTTGCGGGGCGCGCCGAGCAGGCCGCCGTCGTGCGCGCAGAGGAGCTCGCCGGAGACAAGGGCGAGCACTGAGGGCGGAGGGTCGTTCTTTTAGCCGGCCGAGTCGAGCGCCGGCCGCAACGCCGTGAGCACCTCGGCCGCCCTGCTTGGGGCGAACTTGGGGCGCGCCAGATAAGCATCGACATCCTCGATGGTGTCGAGGTCAAGGGCCATCCGGGGCAGGTCGAGGATTGTGCAGCGCAGCTTCAGACGCTCGGCCGCGCGGACGTGGCTCTGCATGCTCCCAGGCCCAAAGCTCGGTTCGATGAGGGCCGGTGGGCTGAGGTAGAGGCCGTTGGTCCCGCCGTCGTCTCCCGAGGGGACGACCACCACATCCGAGGTCGCGCCCGTGTCGAGGAGGTCCTCGAGGTCGCCCGAGAAAGCCAGGGGGATGTCGCAGGGCACGATCGTGACCGAGTCGGCGCCCGAGGTGATCAGCACCTCGATGCCGTCCCTCAACGCCGGGTTGAGTCCCCGGCCGGAATCGGTCACCGTGCCGAGGCCGGCGGCGCCTGCGTCTGCAAGTACCTCGGCGTCGTCGCTCACCACCCACCACTCGAGGAAACCGGCACCGAGGCACAGCTCCTTGGCGTCGGCCCACAGGGCGCGCGCGACCAGGGCCCGTTCATCGGAGCCGAATTCGGGGCCTAGGCGCCCCTTGGCCTGGTCGAAGCACTTGACGGGAAGAAGCCCGGCGTCCATCGGGGCAGCTTAGAGGCGTGCGGCCGCGCGCCGAGCAGGGGGTCTTCGCCCGGCACGGGCGTTGGCCCCTCCTAGGCGGCGCTCTCTTCGTCGCAATCCGAGCACTTGAAGACCCTGGAAGGTCCCGTCCCCCAGCCTCGAACGGCCACGAAGTCGCCCTTCGCCACCGGCTTCACTTTTCTGCACCACGAGCAGCGAGCACTCATGCCCTCGGGGAACCGGCCCTCTATGATGTCGGTCCTCGCGCTGTGCGCTTCGGGGTCGCTTATCTTTCTCATAACAAGATTGTAACTAATCCAGTCAAATCGATGAAGCATCGAGGGTGGTGAGCCGGTGGAGCCCGTCTACGTGGTGGTTCGCAATGTGGTGGTCGCCTCGATGCGGACGTGGTTCAGATGGGCGATTGAGGGGGCGGAGAACATCCCCACGAAGGGGCCGGCGATCCTCGCCTTCAACCACATCTCATACCTCGATCCCTTGGCGGCCGCCTACGTGGTCGATGCGGCCGGCAGAAAGCCTCGCTTTCTTGCCAAATCGGAGCTTTTCGACGACAAGCGCATCTCCTGGATCTTGAGGGGGACAAGGCAGATAGAGGTCAAGAGGGGGACTCCTTCGGCTCCCCTTGCCCTCGAGCATGCGCTCGAGGCGCTTGGGCGCGGCGAGCTGATCGCGATCTTCCCCGAGGGCAAAGTCACGGTGGACCCCGACCTTCGGCCCATGCCGGCCAAGACCGGCGCAGCACGCATGGCGATCCGGTCCGGCGCGCCGCTCATCCCTTGTGGGCTGTGGGGGACCAGCAACATCCTGCCGAGGGAGTACAAGCGCTACAAGGTGCGCTGGTGGCCGCCCAAACAGGACCTCCTCGTCCGCATCGGCACTCCCCTGGACCTGTCGGGCAGGAAGGACACTCCCGAGGTGTGGAGGGCAACGGGGGCCGAGCTCATGGCCGGCATCTCTGAGCTGACGGCGAGCCTGCGGCCGGCCGTCCCCGACCTCCGCAGTCCCAAGGCAAGGTCCGTGGCCTGAGGCTCAGTGCTCGAGGTAATCGATGTAAAAGGGGCGGAGTGCGTCGGCGAGGTCACCCTTGCCCGACGAGACGATGTCGGTGAGCAGCGCCGAGACCCGCGTGACGTCGTTGCCTGCCTCGGCGAGGTGCCCGGAGGCCGCCTCGGCCACGGGTATCTCCTTTGCGAGGTTCCACAGGAAGCCGAGATCAAGTCGCCGGCGCGCCGACTCCATGGCCAGGTCGTGGAGCTCCTTCGAGGACAGCTCCTCGAGCTTTTCCCTGGTCATCCTCAAAGAGTAGTCGGTCGGGAGATTAGGCCTTCGTCGGAGTACCACCTCATCGTTCTGAGAATCGTGTCTTCGAGCGGTGTGTAGACGAGGCCGAGCTCGCGGGTCGCCTTTGAGCCGTCGTAGCGGTGCCCGTGAATCAGGGTGGCCATCATCTCTCTGCACATCGATGGGCGACGGCGCCTCAACAGTCCGCCGACCTCCATTGTGGTGGCGAGCGCCCGGGCGGCGGGAGGCGGGATCATGCGGACGCGGTGTTCGATCCCGGTCAAGCCCGACATCATCTCAATCGCCCGTGACACCGGCAGCGAAGCGCCGTTGAGGATGTAGCGGGCCCCCGCCGCCCCTTTGCCCTCTGCGAGAACGTGGCCCTCGACGCAGTCGGCGATGTCGACGACGCTCATGATGGTGTCGAGGGCGACCTTGAGCTTGCCGTTGGCGTAGTCGAGCAGCAGCCTCGCGGTGCCGTGGATGCGGCCCGGCCCTTGCACCGATGACGGATTGACGCACACGACCTCGATCCCGGCGGATGCTGCAGTTGCAAGCACTGCCCGCTCGGCCTCGTACTTGGAGCGCTCGTAGTGCGACAGGAAGTAGCCTCTGTGCGCCGACGTCTCAACGCCGGTCTCGCCGTTCCCTTCGCCGACAACCGCGGCGGACGAGGTGTAGACGATGCGGTTGACTCCTGCCCGGTAAGCGGCCGTCACGATGTTGTGGGAGCCGAGGACATTCGTCCGGTAGAGGGGCGCCGGGTCGTGAAGGCAGAGTGAGTTGACGCCGGCCATGTGGAACAGGACCTCGCATCCCTGCATGCCGGCCGCAAGGGCATCGGGATCGTCGAGCACATCGCCACTCTTGGCGCGCGCCCCGAGGTTGGCAAGCCTTGTGGCGTCGTCGTCGGACCGGCTAAGCGCCACGACGTCTCTGCCGTCGGCGAGGAGCCGACGCAACACGGCGCCGCCGATGAAGCCGGTCCCTCCTGTTACGAACGCGGCCCCGCCGCTCATCCGCGGGCGCCGAGCACGGCTGAGAAGCGAACGAGATACTCGATCGCCGACATCACCGTGACCGCGGCCGCTGCGAGCATCGCCCACTCATCGAGCAACAGGGGGCCGAGGTCCACATGGGGCCGCAGGATCGCGAGGGTGATGGCGGCGAACTGGGCATTGGCCTTGAGCTTGCCCCATATAGAAGGTGCGAATGCGAAGCCGTCGGTGAGGGCCACGGCTCCGCGCAGTCCCAGGATCAGAAGCTCCCTGCCGACGATGATCACGGCGGCCCATGGGGATGCCCGGCCAACGCCGACAAGCGCAATCAGAGCCCCCGACACGAGGAGCTTATCGGCCGTCGTGTCGAGAAAGGAGCCAAGCGTCGTGGTGTTGTCCCAGCGGCGCGCGAGGTAGCCGTCGAGCCAGTCCGTCGAGGCGGCGAGAAGGAACAGGGCGGCGGCGAGCGGGTAAGCGTACCCGGAGTCGTTGCCGGACAGGATCAATGCCATGATTGCCGGCACGAGCGCCATGCGCGTGTAGGTGATGGTCGCGAGAACCGAGGTGTTGCTCGTCCTCACGGCGCGCCCGTTTGTGCTTGCGGGCCTGCGGACAGAAGCTCTCGCACGGCCGCGGCCGAGTCAAGCTTCAGGGCTGCCTCCGCAAGCGAGCGCGCCGCTGGTGTGTCGAAAGACCTGATCGCGGCTTTGACGTCTGGTATAGCAGGGGCGCTCAGGCTCAGCTCGGTAACTCCAAGCCCCACGAGCAGGGGAGCGGCGAGGGGATCGCCGGCAACCTCGCCGCACACGCCCACTTCGGCCTCGTTACGCTCGCCTGCGGCGGCGACTGCGCGCACAACTCCAAGCACAGGAGGGCTGAGCGCATCGCACAGCGCCGCCACCTTTTCGTTGCCTCGCTCGGCTGCCATGACGTACTGAGCGAGATCGTTGGTCCCGATCGAAAGGAAGTCGGCCTCGGCGGCCAGGCGCCCGGCTTCGAGTGCAGCGGCGGGTACCTCAATCATGGCGCCGATAGGAATTTCGGGGATGGTCACGCCGCGCTCAACGAGGGCACAGCGCGCATCGTCGAGCAGCGCAGTCGCGGCTCGAAACTCGGAGAGCGTTGTCACCATCGGGAACATGACCCGCACGGGATGCTCGGCGGCGGCTCGCAGAACCGCGCGCAGCTGCGCTCTAAGCATGTTCGGTTCCGCGAGCCCGAGACGGATCCCCCTAACGCCGAGGTAGGGGTTCGCCTCGGGCGCCTGTGCAAGATAGGGGAGCGGCTTGTCGGCGCCTGCGTCGAGGGTCCGAATCGTGAGCGGCCGGCCGCCGAGCGCCTCCGAGACGGCGCGGTAAGCGGCGAGGTGCTCGTCCTCGTCCGGCATGGAGCTTCGTCCCATGAACAGGAACTCGGTGCGCAGGAGTCCGATCCCCTCGGCGCCGGCGGCGATCGCAGCGCCCGCGTCGTCGGGCGATCCGATGTTCGCAAGCACGGTCACCCTCATGCCGTCGGAGGTGACGGCGGGCTCGTGCGCGCGGCGAGCCGCAGCGCGCCGAGCCGCGGCGTGGGCGCGCCGTTTCACGTCGTGCTCGGCGAGTGCTGCCTCGCCCGGATCGACGAGCAGTGTCCCGGCATCGCCGTCGAGAATCAGGGGTGTGCCGTCGGCGATGGCGGTGATGCCTGGACCAAGCCCGGCGACCGCTGGGATGCCGAGAGCGCGAGTGAGGATCGAGCTGTGTGAGGTTGGCGCCCCGTAGGCAAGTGCGATGCCCCGAACCGCTTCCGGATCGATCCCGGCGACGTCCCCGGGGGCTAACTCGGCGGCGACCAGCACGCCGGGGGCCGGCGCAGCCTCATCGTCGGCGCCCGGCCCCGGCGCAGTCCCGCCGTCCAAGCCAAGCACGTGCGCGACCACCGCACGCCCGACATCGGCGACATCGTCGGCCCGCGCGCTGAGATAGGGGTCCTCGAGGGCCAGGTAATCCTCGACCACCCGCTGCACGGCCGTGTCGTATGCGGGGGCCGCGGCAAGGGACTCGTCGAAGACGAGCGCCCGAGCGGGCTTCAGGATCGCGCCGTCTTCGAGGATCAGGAGGTGAGCGTCGAAGATCGCCGCCTCGTCCTCGCCGGCGCGCCTCGCCACCGTTGCCCGGCTGGCCTCGACTTCGGAGCGCACCGCCCGGAGCGCGTCCTCGAGCGCGGCCCACTCTTTGTCTGGATCGTCGGCGCGCTCATCGGGACGGCCGCGGACCGGTTCGAGGCGTCGAGCCGGCCCCATCTCCGTCTTGCGGTCCCGTCGAGCCGGCCCCATCTCCGTCTTGCGGTCCCGCCGAGCCGGTCCCGCGGCGAGGCCGCCAGACACCGGCAGCCCGTGGATGAGCGCCCCCGGCGCTGGGGCTTCGAGCTCACCTGCGCCGTTGCCCTCGCTCTCCGGTGAGGAGCCCGGCCTGCCAAGCCCATCGTCGCCTTGCGAGGGTCGGGCTACCCGATCATCTCCCGTGTCTCCAAAGTTGCGTTGCGCAAGGGCCTCGAGGGCGGCGAGCGCGTCCCTTGCCTCGGGCCCGGTCGCCCTCACCAGGATGGCATCGCCGTGCCCGGCGCCGAGGGTGGCCACGGAGCTGAGGCTCGTTCCGTCGGCCGGGCCCTTGCCCGTGGTGAGGTTGGTCACCGTCACGACTGCATCGAAGCCGGCGGCCGTCTGAACGAACCGTGCGGCGGGTCGCGCGTGCAAGCCGAGGCGGTTGGTGACCTCGAGGGTGGCCTCGAGCCCGCCGTCTTGGCCACCCTCACTCCCGCTTCCGCCCTCGGTCTCTTCGGCATCTCCATCAATCCCCGTGACCGTGGGGGCGGCCTCTCCCTTGCTGCCCCCCGGCGCGCTGAGATGTGACTCCTTGCCGGCGAGCCCCTGGCGCGCCTCGCGCGCCACGTCGGAAAGCGTGGCCCCGGTTCCGGCCGTCGCAGCCGCAGCAACGGCGCCTTCAACGAGCGGCGCCTCGCACAACAGCACGCATTCGGCGCGTGCCGGCTCGAGCATGTCGACGGCCATCTCGGCGCTCATGACCGCGCTGCCAAGGTCCATTAGCACGAGGACCCCGTCGCCCGCCTCGGCGCGCTCGATCGCGCCCATGACAAGCACTGCGTCGGTCCCGAGGGGGTGGTCCGGCTCGTCGAGCCCCCCTGCCGCCTCGATGATGACGCCGGATTCCCCCGCCATGCCGAGGGCCAGCTCCCTCACGCCGTCGGCAAGCGCTGCGCTGTGGGAAACGATCACAATGCCGACCATGGCGAAACACTAAGTGTTTCGCCCCGATTACGGAAGGCCGCAAGAAGCGGAGCGGGACCGCGCCCCCCTAACCGCTGAGGTTGTAGGAGCGGTAAAGGAGCTCTATCGGGTGCACTGCCGGCACGCCCGACCCGTGTGTGATCTGCCACCTGCATGTCTCGCTGTCGCACGCTGCAACCTCTGAGCCGGCGGTCCGCACCTCTTTGAAGAGCCGGTCGCCCACGGCCATCGAGATGTCGTACTTCTCCTTCTTGAGCCCATAAGTGCCTGCGATACCGCAGCAATCGATGTCGAGATCAACGGCGTTCAGTCCGGGGATGAGGGCGAATAGCTCCATGGCCGGTTTGCCGATGCCGTGGCCGCGTTGCTGGCAGGGTGCGTGGTAGGGGACCGTGGCCTCGAGCGGCTCGAGGTCGGTGGCTAGCTCCCCACGTTCATGCAGCAGGACAAGGTACTCGCAGATGTCATAGGTGCGGGCGCTCACGATTGCGAGATCGGGGTCGTCGACGTCCAGGATCTCGAGCGCTTCGCGCTTCAACATCAAGGAGCAGCTTGTCGACGTTGCAACGATGTCGTGGCCCCGGCGCGCATAGGGCGCAAGGCTGGCTGCAAGGCGCCGGACGTAGGTACGGGCCGCGTCGAATGATCCGTTGGACTGCAGCGGCAGACCACAGCAGTCCTGGCGCGGGATGATCACCCTGTAGCCGTTGTGCTCTAACACCGCGACTGCCATGGCGCCGAGACTGGGTTCGAAGTAGTTGGTGCTGCACCCGTGGAAGTACACGATCGTCTTTGGCGCCACCGGCGAGCGATGCTTACGGGCCCAGGCCCGGAACGTGCGCCCCGCAAAGCGGGGAAGGGGCGCATGACGGTGGACGCCGCCGATTCTTTCGACGAGGTTCCGCACGTAAGGGTTGCCGAGCGCCCAGTTGACCGGTCCCGCAAACGGGGTGGCGAGCCGCCCGGACAAGCTCGGCCGCGCGATGAGCTTGTTGCGAAGCGGGACGCCGCGCTCGGCCCACAAACGTCCTCTTGCGCGCGCGTTTATCTCGGCGATCTTCACTCCCTGAGGGCACACCTGGGTGCAGATGCCGCATCCCGAGCAGTAATCGAGTGAGATGTCTGGCGAGCTGCCGGTGGGGTCGCGGAAGCGTTCGGCCTGGGGCCCCACGAACTTGGGCCCGGGGAACAACGGCGTTGCTGCCGAGAAGGGGCAGAAGGATTCGCAGATGGTGCACTTGACGCAATGATCGAGCGACGCGCGCACGGACTCGTGAGCGCCCTCGTCGGCAAGGCGGTCGATGAGGTCCATGGCCTAAGCGTCGCTTTCCAGGATCGAGGACGCCGCCGCGTACCCCGTTGCAAGGGTGATTCCCTCGCCCGATTTCTCGCGCCACGGCTCGGCCCCTGCAATCGCAGCGCCGGCGATCCGCACATTGGCGTAGAGGACGTCGCCGTCCGCATCGACCGGCCTGAGAGCGTCGTCGACCGCGACCCCGGCGCGCGCCATCGGGTGGGACGCCCAGTATCCGGGGCTGAAGCGCTCCTCGCCGGTTGGGGGCACGCCTGCGACCGGGAGACCAAGCACCGATTCCTTGACCGCACCGGTCGAGTCCATGACGATGCCACCCGAGGCGAAGCCGCCGGTTGCGAGCACGAAGTGGCGTGCCCTGTAAGACCTGGTGCGAGCGGCGGCCGCCGTCACAAGCGCCTCGACGCGCTCCCCGGTGGCATCCGCTCCGAGGGCCGGTCCGCCCATCACCACGGTTCCGCCGGCTTTCGACAGCGCGCGCTTGAGCGCGTTGAACATCCGCATGCCTGGAACGGACGGCGGCAGGGTGGGCACCTCGAACACAGGGAGCCCGAGCCCGTCCTGAAGCTCCTGGCACACCGTGCGCGCTTCGCCGAGCCCGAGCACGGCGGGAAAACCCACAGCGTCGCTGCCTCCAACCTCTCGTTCGAGGCCTGCGATGACCGCCTTGCGAAACTCGGCGTCCTCGAAGTGCCTTGCGAAGGACAGCGGAGTGACGTCGGCTTGAGCGATCGGCGCGCGCTGGGTGACTGAGCGCGCGTTCACGGGGAGTCCGGGGGCGGCCTCGAAACGGCTCAAGTTGTCGGCAAGGTAGGCAGGATAGAAGTCCTTGAGCTGTGTAAAGCCGACGATGACGAACCGGCCGCCGCCGCGCAGGTCTCCTGCGGCCATGGTCTCAGGAACAAGCGCGGACGGTTTGGGCGCGCCCGCGGCGGTGGGAAGCATGAGATTGGCGGCGAGGTTCCCAGTGTAATCGTAAGTGGTCATACGGCCCCTGAACCAACCGAGCGCGTCGTTGATCGTGGCGACGGACAGGCGCGCGTAGGGATGATCTGGGTGAGCGTCGACGAAGGAAGGCAGCTCCGTCTCGGGATGCTCGACGAGATGAGGTGTGTAGCCGAGCACGTCGATCGTGCCCCCCGTCAGGTGGGTCGACCCCACCCCTTTGGCGTAGACGATCACCTTCAGGCCACCCTCGGCCATCCTCAGTGCGGCGGCCAATCCCGCCGTGCCTGCGCCGATGACGGCAGCGTCGTAGATCACGCCGGTGCGCTCTCGGGAAGATGCTCGACGTCGAGGAGTCCCTGAAAGATCCAGTCGTCGAGGCGCGCCTGGCGAAGCTGGTCGCCGTAAAGGATCGGCTGCACCCCTTTCCAGCGTTCTTCGAGGAAGCGCCGCAGGGAGTTGTTTGCAGCGGGGCCGTCGAGGCGGGCAAGGTCGTGGAGGATGCCCGTGGCGCGATAGATGCAAAAACCGCCCTGACATGGCCCCATAGCCAGCCGCAGCGTCCTGCGAATGTCGTCGAGGTTGGTCGTGGCGCGCCGCTGCATCGCGTCCTCGAGCCGGTGCCGCGTGATGAGCTCGCACTCACAGATGAGCTGATCGCCGGTGAGGTCACCCTCACGGGCGGCGAGGCGCGCCCCGATCCAGTAGTGGTGGCCACTCTCCGAGCCGGGGAGGGTTTCGTCTGCCGTGCGACAGGGGCGCTCGGTCGCGAGCTGTTCGCACATCTTGTCGAGTGTTGCCTCGGCCATCTTGCGAAAGGTCGTGAACTTACCGCCGGTGATGGTCAGGAACCGCTCGACGCCGTCCCGCTCGCGGTGATCGATGAGCGCAAAGGAGCGGCTCATCGCGCGCGTGTCTGCCTCGCCGGCCTTGTCGTCCTTGAACAGCGGGCGCGCGCCGGCCCACACCCTCAAAGCCCGCACGCTGCGAAACCCAGGGACCAGCCTTTCTCCTTCTGCGAGCATGAGCTCGACATCGTCCCGGCCGATGGCGTTCTCGTCCGGGTCGTCGACAAGGCTATCGGTGGTCCCGATCACGGACACGGTGCGGATCGGAACGAGGATGTCACCGTCGGCCGGCTCCTTGCAGCGATTGATGACCGTGTCCACGAGGCGATGATTCATGGCGATCATGATGCCGTTGCCGGGCACAACGGTGACCCCCCCGCAGCCGGCCATGGCGGCGATGCGCCCCGCCCACACACCGGTCGCGTTGATCACAAAGCCCGCCTCGATCTCGGTCGTTTCCCCCGTGGCCTCGTCCATCACGGCCGCCAGAGTCACCGCACCGTCGCTTACATGCAAGCTCACGGCGCGGTGGTAGTTGAGGATGCGGGCTCCGTGCTCCTGTGCAGAGCGGGCGCACGCCCACACCGTCTTCCACGCGTCGACGGCCGCGTCGGGAACCGCGAAGCCACCCGAGATGCGCGGATTGAGCCGCGGCTCGCGCCGCAGCACCTCGGCTGCAGAAAGCTCCTCGACCGGCACCCCCGCCCCTTTGCAGCCGTCGTGGAACTTTGCCGCATAGGCGGGGTCATCCCACGGTGTGGTCACGAACATGCCCCCGGTGTCCTCGATCGCGTCGGCAGCGATCCGGCGGAGGATCAGGTTCTCCTGCATACACTCCGTCGCAGAGGGGGGATCCCTCACCACATAGCGTCCGCCGGAATGAAGCAACCCATGAAAGCGACCCGTCGTCCCCATCGCGAGATCACCCCGCTCAGCAAGGATGGTAGAGAAGCCGCGCATGGCGGCATCGCGCGCCACGCCCGCCCCGGTAGCGCCGCCCCCGATAACAAGAACATCGGCCTCGAGGCGATTCATGTGCCGAGTATCCCACCGAGGAGGCGAGCTGAGGGGCCGGAGGTGCGGTCGATTGTTGGTGTCTGGTACCCACGAACGACCAAGGTAGGGGGCCAGCGGGCGTGCTAGGCCCCAGTCGTCATCCCGCTCTGTCCTCGAGACGCCCCATCCGCGCGTTCTGAGCGCGCACCTCGGATGTGAGGGCGTCGATCCTCGAGTCCAATCTCGCCCCAAAGGCGTCGATATTGCCGGCAAGGCCGTCGATCCTCGAGTCCAATCTCGCCCCAAGGGCGTCGATATTGCCGGCAAGGCCGTCGATCCTCGAGTCCAATCTCGCCCCAAGGGCGTCGATATTGCCGGCAAGGCCGTCGATCCTCGAGTCCAATCTCGCCGCAAGGCCGTCGATGCGGCTGCCAAGATAGAAAAGTGAGCTTACTAACGTCGCAGCCAGAAGGGCAATGGCCGTCCATGCCTGGGCTTCCATAGTTTGAGACTAGCAGGGGGGTGTGACAGAACCCCGATCCCTGCCGGGGCGGCAGGGACGAGGCTCGGTCCGGTTCATTCGGCCCAGTCGAAGGTGCGGGTCACCGCCTTCTTCCACGACGCGTACTCCTTGTCGCGCTCGCTCGACTCCATTTGAGGCTCCCACTGCTTGTCCTTGCCCCAGTTCTCTCTGAGGTCCTCGATCTCGTCCCAGAACCCAACCGCGAGACCGGCCGCGTAGGCGGAGCCGAGGGCGGTGGTCTCGGCGATAGTCGGGCGGATCACGGGAACTCCGAGCACGTCGGCCTGGAACTGCATGAGCGTCTCGTTGCCGACCATGCCCCCGTCGACCTTCAGCGATTCGAGATCGACACCGGAGTCGGCGTTCATCGCATCGACGACCTCTTTGGATTGCCAGGCCGTCGCCTCGAGAACCGCGCGTGCGATGTGGCCCTTGTTCACGTAGCGGGTGAGGCCGGCGATGACGCCGCGTGCGTCGCCCTTCCAGTAGGGAGCGAAAAGGCCCGAAAACGCAGGCACGAAGTAGCACCCCCCGTTGTCGTCGACCGTCTTGGCGAGGTCTTCGATCTCGGGCGCACTCTTGATCATCCCGAGGTTGTCCCTAAGCCACTGGACAAGCGCGCCCGTGATCGCGATCGCGCCCTCGAGGCAGTAAACGGCTTCCTGGTCGCCGATCTTGTAACCAAGGGTGGTCAGCAGCCCGTTCTTGGACTGAACAGCCTCGGTGCCCGTGTTGAGGAGCAGGAAGTTGCCCGTTCCGTAGGTGTTCTTGGCCTCTCCGACAGAGAAACAGGTCTGTCCGAACACTGCGCCTTGCTGGTCCCCAAGTGCACCCCCGATCTGCAGCCCGTCGAAGTCGACGGCCTCTCCATAGACCTCGCTCGAGGCGTGGATCTCGGGTAGCATGGCCTTGGGAACCGACATCTCCTGCAGTATCGAGTCGTCCCACTGAAGGGTTTCGAGATCCATGAGCATCGTGCGGCTCGCGTTCGTGACATCGGTGACGTGGACCCCCCCGTTGGTGCCGCCGGTGAGGTTCCAGATGAGCCACGCGTCGATGTTTCCGAACAAGACATCGCCGTTCTCGGCTTTCTCACGCGCACCGTCGACGTTGTCGAGTACCCATTTGATCTTGGGCCCGGAGAAGTAGGTGGCAAGCGGGAGCCCCACCTGTGGCCGGAATCGATCGGCGCCGCCGCCGCCGGCAAGCTCGTCGCAGATCTTGTCCGTGCGCGTGTCCTGCCACACGATCGCATTCATGACGGGCTCACCCGTCGTCTTGTCCCATACGACGGTGGTCTCGCGCTGGTTGGTTATGCCGAGCGCGGCGATGTCACCGGGGCTGAGCCCTTCCTTGTCAAGGGCCCCCTTAACGACTTCCTGCGTGCGTTGCCAGATCTCGTTGGCATCGTGCTCGACCCAACCTGCCTTTGGAAAGATCTGCTCGTGCTCTTTCTGGTCGCTTGTGACCGCCTTGCCGCTGTGGTCGAAGACCATGCAGCGTGTGCTCGTGGTCCCCTGGTCGATTGCAGCTACGTAATCAGCCATGACTTCTCCTTCCGGAGCCTGGATGTGCCCTTACGGCTTTCATGCAACCTTCGACAATGTGTCCGAGGCCGCCTTGAGGAGCAGGTAAGACGACGTTGCCCCCGGATCCTGATGACCCGCGCTGCGTTCGCCGAGGTAGCTGGCGCGGCCCTTCTTGGCTACCATCGGCGTTGTCGCCTCCATGCCTTTGGCCGCGGCCTCGGCCGCGCGCTCGAGAGCCTCTTGCAGGTTCGCGCCGGTGGCAAGCGAGCTGCTGATTGCATCAACTGCGGGTAGCAAAGCGTCGAGCATGGTCTTGTCCTCGAGCTCGGCCTTCCCCCTCGCCTGGACCCCTTTGACCCCCGACTCGAGGGCGGCGGCGAACTCTTGCGGCGTGACCTCGGCCTTGCCGGTGAGCGGCCCTCCCATCTGCATGAACAGGGTCCCGTACAGGGGGCCGCCGGCGCCTCCGACCTTGGACACCAACGTCATGCCCACGGTCTTGAGTGTCTTGCCGACATCGTTTTCCTCAGTGCCTTCGAGCTTGGCGACAACGGCCTGGAACCCGCGATGCAGGTTGCTTCCGTGGTCGGCATCGCCAATCGCCGAGTCGAGCTTGGTGAGGTAGGCACGGTTGTCTTCGACCACGGCGGCGAAGGCTCTGATCCAGCCAACAACGTCGTCATGCCCAACGGTCATGCACTGACCTCGCCGGGCAGGGACAAGGTGCGCGCCATCAAGCGCCCCATCGCAGTCCCGGGGTGTTGACGGGAGCGTCCCACAGCGACGTGAGCTCGTCGTCGAGCTTCAGCAGCGTTATCGAGCAGCCCGCCATCTCGAGCGATGTGATGTATGGCCCGATAAGGTTGCGCTCAATGGCAATGTCCCGTCCGCCGAGCAGCTTCACGAGCTCGCTGTAGACGATATAGAGCTCGATCAGGGGGGTCCCGCCCATGCCGTTGACGAAGGCAAGGACGCTGTCGCCGCCGCTGAGGGAGAGATCCTCCAATATTGGTGCCGCCAGACGTTCGACCACTTGGGCTGCGGGTTCGAGCGCTACCCGCTCGCGTCCCGGCTCGCCGTGGATGCCGATTCCGATCTCCATCTCATCGTCCCCGAGCTCGAAGGTCGGCTCGCCGGCGCTCGGAACGACGCAAGACGTGAGCGCCATGCCCATGCTCTTGCCCCCATCGTTGACCCTTCGACAGAGATCGGCGACTTCCTTGAGCGAACGCCGCTCCTCGGCCGCCGCGCCGCAGATCTTCTCGGCAAGCACGGTCGTCCCGACGCCCCTGCGGCCCGCCGTGTAGAGGCTGTCCTGTACCGCGACGTCGTCATCGATCACGACCGCTTCGACCTCGATGTCCTCCTCGCGCGCAAGGTCGGCGGCCATCTCGAAGTTCAAGATGTCCCCTGTGTAGTTCTTGACGATGTGCAAGACGCCGGCGCCGCCGTCTACCGCCTTGGTGGCTTCGAGCATCTGGTCCGGCGTCGGGGAAGTGAAGACCTCGCCGGGACAGGCAGCGTCGAGCATGCCCATGCCCACGAAGCCACCGTGCATGGGCTCGTGACCAGAGCCTCCGCCGGAGACGAGGGCGACTTTTCCCTGCACGGGAGCGTCGGCGCGCGTGATGTAGTGCGGGTCAATGGCGACTTCGAGAGCACCGCCGTGGGCAGCTGCGATTCCGCGCAGTGCATCGGTGACGACATCATCAGGGTTGTTGATGAGCTTTTTCATGTGCCTCGCCTTCCTCCGTGACGGGTGGACGGATTGATCCCGGCAGCCTCGAAGCTATTGCGGGAACAGGCTGTACCAGGCGAACGCTCCCAGAACACCTCCAATAATTGGGGCAAGGACCGGGATCCACGCGTAGCCCCAGTCCGAGGTGCCCTTGCCGGGGATGGGAAGGACCGCATGCATGATGCGCGGGCCAAGGTCCCTGGCCGGATTGATGGCGTAGCCGGTCGGGCCCCCAAGCGAAAGCCCGATGCCGACGACAAGAAAGCCGACGAGCAAGGGGCCGAGGCCGCTGGCGGCCAACCCCTGGTTGCTCGTCACCGAAAGTACACCGAGGACCAGCAGAAACGTCCCGATGACCTCGGTGATGATGTTGGGCACCGTCTGTCTGATAGCGGGCCCTGTGGCGAAGACCGCGAGCTTGAGGCCGGGATCTTCTGTGGCAGCAAAGTGGGGGAGATAGGCGAGGTAGACGAGGCCGGCGCCGATCATGGCGCCTGCGAACTGCCCGGCAATGAACAGTGGGACATCGGCCCATGGGGTCAGCCCGATGGCGGCAAGCCCGATGGTCACGGCCGGGTTGATGTGCGCCGTCGAGAAGTCGAAGACCGCGAACACGGCCACGGCCACGGCGATGCCCCAACCGAAGGTGATGACTATCCAACCAGAGTTTTGAGCCTTTGATTCGCTGAGCAGCACCGCTGCAACGACGCCGTCGCCCAAAAGAATCAGGATGGCCGTGCCGATGAGCTCGGCCGTGAATATGCTCATGGATCCTCCCATCTCGTGCTTCGCCCCGAAACAACGCTAAAGAGATACAAACCCTTTACGCTGCAAAATACAAGTCAGTAAATGCGGGTGGCTTGCTTGTGGGAGTGAACTACGGGGGATGTGGCTCCCGCGCGAGCTCGTCGAGGGCCCCCTGAAGGCGGGCCGTGAAGGCGCGATGCTCCTCACCAACCATGGGAGTCACGGGAGCCGCGATGCGGACGGTGACGGGATGATGAACCGGCCAGAATCGTCCCGGGGGCATCGCCTGGTAGGTGCCCTTGAGCGAGATCGGAACGACGGGCAAACCGTACTCGACGGCGAGGAAGCCCGTCCCCGAACGCATCCGGCCCATGCTGCCGTCGCGCGACCTGGTCCCCTCCGGATAGAATAGCAGCGACCAGTCTTTTTGGATGAGCCCGTTGATCAGCAACAACGAGTCGCGCGACAGGCGCGCCCTTTCGATTGGGATGGTCCCGAAGACCAGCGATACCAGAGAAGCGATCGCCCGGTTCTGATAGAAGTAGTCCGCCGCCGCTACCACAGCCGTTTTCCTGCGCCACCTCCTCGGCACCGACTTGAGGATGATCGGGGTGTCGAGATGGCTCGAATGATTCGAGGCGAAGATCACGGGAGGCTCGAGGACGCCGAAGCCCGGATCGATTGACACCCTGGGATGCGTGTAGACGTCGATGGCCGGCCCCAGGATGTGGCTGATAACGGTTTCACGTACCACTGCTGCGGCGGGAGTACGCGCCCACTCGGTACTGAAGTTGACGCGCGTCTCTTTCATGCGGCAAGCCCGATCCAGTCATCAAAGGTCCCTGGGAAGCCGAGATCTTAGCCGATGGCCTCGATCGAGCGTCCTCGGGTGGTTGGCGGCGCGCAGAAAAGGGGCACAATCCAGGTAACGGCGCACATGTGGCTCGCAGAGGAAGGTCCCCGGCGACGCCTCGGGAGGGAGTTTGCCATGACGACATCGGACGGGCCCGTCGACGAGCGGGACCAAGAGGGCACCCGGGAGGAGTCAGAGCGCGACAGCGCAGAGCAACACGCAGGTGGCAGCGAGGATGTGAGGGGACGTTCGGGAGAGGGCCAAGCAAAGACTTCGCCTTCTTCGGACAAGGAAAGCATCGACAGGCATGGCGGGGGGGCCGAGGAGGCCGCCGAGTCAGACGATGTGCATCGTCGTTTCAGCCAGGGCGTCGAGCAGACCCCCTCCACACCGGACAAGGAAAAGCAGGGTGACTTTGCGACCGGCAGCGAGCAAGACGACGCCGACAAGCCCAAGGAGGCGGGATGACACAAAGGCTGTTGGGGAGAAGCGTCGCCGTCCTTGTGGCCGAGGGCTTCGAGGACCTCGAGTTTTGGGTCACCGTCATGCGCTTGCGGGAGGAGGGGGCCGAGGTAACCATCGTCGGCGAGCCAGCTGGCAGTGAGTTCAAAGGAAAGACCGGCTTGACGGCGGTAAGCGACGTGGCCGCAGCCGATGTCGACGCAGACGAGCTCGACGGGATCGTGGTTCCAGGCGGGTGGGCGCCGGACAAGCTGCGCCGCTACGGCGCCGTCACGGATCTCGTTCGCGACATGCACGGGCAGGGCCAGGTCGTCGGCCTGATCTGCCACGGCGGGCTGGTCGGTATCTCTGCCGGAATCGTCGAGGGCTCAAAGGCGACGGGAAGCGAGGGCATCAAGGACGACCTCGTGAATGCCGGGGCCGAGTGGGTGGACGAGCCGGCCTTCAGGGACGGCCCCATCGTGTGGGGCCGGGTCGTCGCCGACATCCCCGATTTCTGCAGAGAGCTGGTCGACGCCCTCGCCAAATAGTTCTATCGGTTTTCGAGGGCGGCGGTGAGGTCGTCGAGGAGGTCGTCGGGGTCCTCGAGGCCGACCGAGAGACGGCAGAAACCCTCCGAGATACCTGCAGATCGGAGTTCGTCTGCGCTCAGCTGAGTGTGGGTGGCGCTCGCGGCATGAACGATCAGGGAATGAGTCCCGCCCAGCGAGGACGCCGGCGTTATGAGTCGCAGCGAATCCTGAAAGGCCGCGGCCCGGTCGCGGCCGCCTGCGACGTCGAAACCGAGGGTTCCCCCTCCGCGGCCCCCGAGGAGGCGGTCAGCAAGCGCGTTCGAGGGATCGGAGGCCAGTGCCGGGTAGTACACCGCATCCACTTCTTCATGATCCTCGAGCGCCCCGGCAATTCTTAGCGCCGAGTCGCAGGAGCGCTCGACCCGTAGCGGCAACGTTGCGATGCCCCGCAGCGCAAGCCAAGCATTGAAGGGCGCAAGCGATGGGCCGAAATCGCGTCCCACAGCGGCGACCGCCTCGAGAATCTCTGCGTCCGCGCACACGACCCCGCCGAGCAGATCGTGGTGGCCGCCGAGGAATTTGGTGGCCGAGTGAACGACGACCGAGGCGCCGTGTTCGAGGGGCCGGCACAGGATCGGGCTGGCAAAGGTGTTGTCGACGACCAGGGGAAGGCCTTGCTCCCCGGCGAGTTCGGCGAGCTTTGCAAGATCGGGGACCTGCACGCGCGGGTTGGAGATGGTCTCGCAATACAGGAGCTTGGCCCCCGGAAGAGCGCTCCTTATGCCTGCGTGATCGACGAGGTCGAACCAGTTCGTTGTGATTCCGTAGCGGGGAAGCCGTTCGGAAAGCAGGGAATAGGTGTTGCCGTAGAGCTGCTTGGCGGCAACAACGCGGTCCCCGGAGGAGCAAAGCGCAAGCATGATCGAAGAGATCGCGCCCATGCCGCTCGAGAACGCCTCGGCGCCGTTGCTGCCCTCGAGACCGGCCACGGCCGCCTCGAACGCATCGACGGTGGGATTGGCCCAGCGCGAGTAGACGTAACCACTGCCGACCTTTGCCCGGCTGGCAGCCGCGAACTCAGCGCTGTCGGAGAACGCGTAGGTCGAAGAGGAATGGAGCACGGGGGCGACCGGCTCGCCGGCCTGCGGCGCCGGTTTGGGCGGGTGGACGGCGCGCGTCGCGATGGAGCGACGCCTACTCGGCAAATCTACAGGTGCACCACGGGGCAGGTGAGGGTCCTGGTGATGCCATCGACCGCCTGGATCTTGGCGACGACGAGCTTGCCGAGGTCGTCGACGTTGGCGGCGCTGGCGCGCACGATGACGTCGTAAGGGCCGGTGACGTCCTCGGCCGCGTCCACCCCTTCGATCTCGCGCACCTCGGTTGCGACCTGCGCGGCCTTCCCCACCTCGGTCTGGATCAAGATGTAGGCCTGAACCTCCGCCACTGTCCCCCTCCTCCTCGAGCTTGGCCCGACTCCGGCTTCGTGCGGTGGGAGTGTAGCAGGGGCATCCCGGCGAGCGTCGGCAGTACGCTTGCGCGCTTGAACGACGACCGGCAGCCCAAGCTGTCCGCCGAGCTCGGCGAACTCGGCCTCATCGAGCGCCTCACCACGCGCTTCGGGCCCGCGCCGGCCGGGGAGACCTGGGCCGGCGACGACGCGGCCGTTGTGCGGTGCCCGGCTGAGACGCTGCTGTTCGCCACCGACCTTCTCGTCGAGGGAGTCGACTTCGACCTCGGGTGGTGCTCGGGCGCAGACATCGGGTGGAAGGCGATAGCGGCCAATGTGTCGGATCTGGCAGCTATGGGTGGCCGGCCAAGTGCGGCGGTCGTTGCTGTTGGGCTCGGCACCGGACCTTCGCCTGCCCTCGTCGATGGGCTCGCCGAGGGGATGGCGTCCGCCTCCAAGAGATGGCACCTCGGGCTCGTCGGCGGCGACCTCAGCGGCTCGGGCGAGGTGAGCGTCTCGGTTGCGATGATCGGCGCGCCCGGCCCCGGGGGGCCGGTGTACCGCTCGGGGGCGCGCCCGGGGGACGCCATCTGCGTTACCGGGGCTCTCGGCGGTGCGGCCGAGGGCCTCCGGCTTCTGCGCGCCGGGGCGAGGGGGAGCGACGACCCGGCGACCGCCCGGCTCATCCGGCGGCAGCTAAGGCCGGCGGCGCGACTCGACGAGGGCACGGCACTTGGGGGGGCGGGGGTGTCTTCGATGATCGATGTCTCCGACGGCCTGCTCGCCGATCTGGGGCACCTCCTCGACGCTTCGGCCGCTGGGTGCGACCTCCTCCCCACCGCGATACCCGTCGATCCCGACCTCGTCGCGGTGACGGAGAGATGGCCTGAGAGCCGGCCCGGGCCGGCCAATGGGGCCGGGGCCGAACCGTTGACCTCGGCGTTGACGGGTGGAGAGGACTTCGAGCTGCTCTTTACAATCGAGGAGGGACGGCTCGCCGAGCTTGGCCCGCTGGTCGAGGCGGGGGTGTCCCGCATCGGCACCGTGACCCGCGGCGGGCGTTTCGTGGGGCGGCGAGCATTCGAGGAGTGGGAGCAACAGGGATGGGATCACCTGCGCCCCCGGTGAATGGCCCCGCTCGGCGGGACGGCACGACGAACATAAGCCCGCCGAGGGCGCTCACCATCGCAGGCTCGGACTCGGGAGGCGGAGCCGGGATTCAAGCCGATCTGAAGACCTTCTTCGCTCACGGTTGCTTCGGGATGAGCGCGCTCACTGCGCTCACAGCCCAGAACACGGTCGGTGTGGCCGGCATCCACGAGGTCCCGCCCGAGTTCGTGGTCCTTCAGATCGAGGCGGTGGCTTCCGACATCGGTGTCGACGCGACCAAGACCGGCATGCTGGCCTCGAGCCCGGTCGTCGAGGCCGTGGCAGCGGCCGTCGAGGTGCACGGCCTCGCGCCCCTCGTGGTCGACCCGGTATTCGTGTCCAAGCATCGCGACCGGCTGCTAGAAGAGGACGCGGTCGCCGCCCTCACCGAGCGCCTCTTCCCACTTGCGACCCTAATCACGCCCAACTTGCACGAGGCGGGCGCGCTCGTCGGCGGCGAGATCTCAACCCTGGGCGACATGAAAGAGGCGGCGCGCGCGCTGCTTGCGATGGGGCCCGGCGCAGTGCTCGTCAAAGGAGGCCACTTGCCGGGGGAGCGAGCCCTCGACGTCTACCTGGACGGTGACGGCTTCATCGAGCTCGAGGGCCGGCGCTTCGACACCGAAGACACTCACGGGACCGGTGACACACTCGCAGCGTCGATCGCCGCCCGTCTCGCATGGGGCGACGAGCTCGTGGTCGCCGTCCGGCACGGAAAGAGCTTCGTGACGGGCGCGGTTGAGCGGTCGTTGCGGCTCGGCCGCGGTTACGGCCCGGTCAACCAGGACTGGCGCAGGGCCCCCCGAGCCTGAGGAGCAGGACGGGCTCTTTGAGCCGTCCGCCGCAGGCCCGCCCTCAGCGGTTAACGCGGCGCCGCGCCAGGAGGCTCACGAGCCCGAGCCCGGCGAGGCCGGCGGCACCCACCGCCAGCTTCTTGCCGAGCTCACCGGCCTCGAACTTCGCCCGATCGACGAGCTCGTCGACCTTTTGCGAGAGGTCCTCCCTCGTGCGCTCGATGTCTCTTAGCTTCTGCCGAGGGTCTTGGCCCATTCGACGTCCTCTCTGATGGTCTGCTTGGTCATGTCGGCCTTGACCGGCTCGCGCAGCAACCGGCGAGCCACCAACACGGCGATGCCCCCGATGATCAACAGGATGACCGCGGTGAGGAGGTCGGCCACCCACCGCCACAGGAAGGTGTCGAGCCCATCGCGCAACCCGAGGAGCAGAAAGATCAGGGCAAAGAAGCCGAACACAGCGGCGATGGCAACGATCGCCGCCCCCTTGGCCTTAACCGAAATCGCCTGCCCGAGCTCGGTCTTGGCGAGTTCTATCTCCTTCCTTAACAGGGTGGAGAAGTCTTCGCTGACCTCCTTGACGAGCTGCCCGGCCGACTTGCCGCTGCGGTTGGCGAACCGCAGCGAGTTCGCCACGGCCCCCACCCTCGCTCCGACGGAGCCGGGGGGAAATCCCCCCGCCGAGCCCTCCTCGGTCGAGGGCGCCGAGTACCCACCGTAGGACGCGCCGCCCGTAGTCCCGCTCGAAGCGACCGGCGGCCGGTTGGACGAAGACTCGCTGCTTGGTTGTTCAGTCAACTCTGCCTCCCCTTGAGCTCATGTGCAACGGACGGGTATGGGTGCCAGAAGGCAAGGTCGCAATCACGGGAAGTTGTCGGTGGGGCCGCGGCGGCGGCCTCAGCCGACGCGCGCGACTTTGTTGGCTTTGAGGCATTTCGTGCACACGGCGACGCGCTTGGGGGTGCCGCCCACCACGACGCGGAGCTTCTGGATATTCGGATTCCACCGACGGCGCGTCCTTCTGTGGGAATGGGAGATGTTGTTCCCGAACCCCGGTGACTTGCCGCAGATATCGCACACTGATGCCATAGCGGGCGCAAGCCTATCAAATTCAACGTTGTGCCTCTGCTCACCGCACCTGCAGGTCGGCGCGAGCCCCGAATACCCGCACGGAAAACCTCAGCCGCGACCGGCTTCGACTTAGTGTGGAGTGCATGACTGAAACCGTGGTGCGGCTCGACCGGGGGCTCGAGGTATTTGCGCCCCCTGAGCGCGGAACCCCACTCCAGAAGACGGGCCCCGCCGCCAAGGGGCTGGCCAAGCTTGGGATCGCAAGCGTTCAGGACCTTTTGCAGCACTACCCCCGATATCACGTCGACCGCACCCAGCTCAGGACGATAGCCGAGCTTAGCAAGCTAGCGGACGGCGGCGGCGCCGCAGGTGACGTCCAGGTCCACGCCCGCGTGCTGAAGATCGGGTCGCCGATTCGGATAGGAGCGGGCAGGACGAGGACGACGAAGAAGCCAAAGACGATGATCAAGGGCCTTATCGGCGACGCCACCGGCTCCATCGCCGTGACCTGGTTCAACCAGGATTGGGTCGCACGGGCGCTCAAGCCCGGCTCCGAGGCGTTCTTCTACGGGAGGCTCAGCCGCTTTGGGCGCGAGCTCCAGATGACCGCCCCGCGCTGGGAGGTGGTGAAGACCGGCAAGGAGCCGTTCAACGTCGGTCGCATCATTCCCATCTATCCAGCGACGGCCGAGCTTTCGAGCGACGGGTTACGAAAGCTCATGTGGGAGGCGCTCGAAGGGGCCGGGCCCATTGCCGACCCGCTGCCGCCTCCGCTCCGCACCAGATTGAAGCTGCCCCCGAGGGGGGAGGCGCTGCGCCTCATCCACTTCCCCGACGCCAAGGGCGACGTCTTTGGCGCCAGGCGAAGACTCGTCTTTGACGAGCTCTTCACCCTCCAGCTCGGGCTCGTCTACCGCAAGAGACTGCTCGAACGCACGGTGCAGGGAATCTCCCATCACAGGCCGGGCCCCGGATCCCTGGCCGAGGAGTTCGTTGCGGCCCTTCCCTTCGAGCTCACCCGGGCGCAGGAGAGGGCGTGCGAGGAGGTCGCCGGGGACATGGCCCGTGCGCATCCCATGCACCGGCTCGTCGAGGGAGAGGTGGGCTCGGGAAAGACCGTCGTCGCCCTTTATGCGTGCCTAATAGCGATGGACGGTGGTTTCCAGGCCGCTTTCATGGCGCCCACCGAGGTGCTTGCCGAACAACACCACATCACCGTCGACGAGCTCTTGACCCGCGCCTTCGGGCCGGCTGAGGGGCGAAACCTGTTCGCGGCCACCTCGAAGCGGCCGGTCGTGCGGTTGCTCACGGGCTCGACGCCGCACCCGGAGAGGCAGCGGACGCTGGCGGAGGTGACAAGAGGCGAGGTCGATCTCCTCATAGGCACCCATGCCCTCATCCAGGAAGCCGTCTCCTTCTCGAAGCTCGGGGCTGCGGTCGTCGACGAGCAGCATCGCTTCGGTGTGCACCAGCGCAAGGGCCTGCGCGCCAAAGGCGCTGCGGGCGAGCCCGACATCCTCGTGATGACCGCGACGCCGATACCACGGACGCTGGCCGTCACGATCTACGGCGATCTCGATGTATCGATCCTCGACGAGCTTCCCAGAGGGCGAAAGCCCATCACGACCACGCTTGCGGCAACCCCCCAAGCGCGAACAGACGCCTACCGGCTGATCGAGCGCGAGGCCGCTGCAGGCAGGGGGGCGTTCATCGTCTATGCCCTCAGAGACGAATCCGACAAGGTCGAGCTCAGGAGCGCCAAGGGCGAGGCCGCACGTCTCGCAAAGGAGGTGTTCCCCGACCTGCGGGTCGGCCTCGTCCACGGAGATATGCCGAGCGCAGGCAAGGAAACGGCCATGGCTGCGTTCAGGGAAGGGAGAACCGATGTCCTTGTGGCCACCACCGTGGTCGAGGTCGGCGTCGACATCCCGCACGCGACCGTGATGCTGATCGAGGATGCCGATCGCTTCGGGATGGCTCAGCTCCACCAGCTAAGGGGCAGGGTCGGCCGCGGCGATCACGACTCCTACTGCATCCTCGCGACCGACGTGGCCCTCGACGGAGCCACGCCGGCGGGCAACGCCGGAGCCAAGGCGACAAGGGATCCGGCGGCGGCGCTGGCGGAGGAGCGGCTGCGGGCCGTCGCCGGCAGCAGCGACGGGTTCAAGCTGGCCCTCGAGGACCTGCGCCACAGGGGGGAGGGACAACTCTTCGGCGCCCGCCAGTCGGGCATGCCGCAGCTCAAGATGGCGCGTGTGCTCGAGCACCAGGATGTGATCAAGCTGGCCAGGGACCTCGCGGTGTCGCTCCTCGACACCGACCCCGAGCTGCGGGCCTTTGAGCACGCCGATCTGGCCAGGGAGATGCGCTCCCGCTGGCGTGCGAGCGAGCTCGACGTCGTCCAGTCCGGCTAGCGTGGCGCCGGGTGCCTCGGCCTTGCCCTGCACGGATGGCCGGATCCTTTGACGGCTGGTTATGGTTGGGCTATGAGGGTGATAGCCGGTCAGGCCAAGGGGAGGCGTCTCAAGCCCGTCGGCATGGGGACCAGACCCATGACCGACCGCATGAAGGAGTCGCTGTTTTCCTCCTTGGGCGAGCTCGACGATGCCACCGTTTTGGACCTCTATGCGGGGTCGGGCTCGTTGGGGCTCGAGGCGTTGTCGCGCGGTGCCAAGTCCGCGACCTTCGTCGAAAGGGCGCGCGACGCCATCCTGCGGCTGGAGGAGAACATCGCCATCACGGGCTTCGGGGACGTCTCCGATGTCGTCTGGGGGGAAGTCGATGCGTTGCTTGCGCGCGGCGCCGGCGAGCGCACCGACCTCGTGTTTCTTGATCCCCCTTACTCGGCCGCGATGCTGGCCGTGCAGTCGGACCTCGAGGACCTCGTGACCGGAGGTTTTCTGTCCGACGCCGGGCGCATCGTCGTGCATCGCCCCGCGCGCGAGACCGGGCTTGCACCGCTTGGGCTCGAGAGAGTGTGGGACCGGACCTTCGGGCAGTCCGCCCTCTACGTCTATACGCACCAAGACGACATGTGATGGCGAAGGCCTTGTGCCCGGGATCCTTCGATCCTCCCACCAACGGACACATCGACGTCGTCGAGCGGGCCGCTCGTTATTTCGAAGGGGTCGTCGTCGCGGTCATCGCCAACCCCTCAAAGCAGTCGCTGTTTTCCGCAGGTGAACGAAGCGACATGTTGAGCGCTTCTCTGGCGCACGTCGGAAACGTCGAGGTCGCTTCTTTTGACGGCCTCCTCGTCGACTTCGCCCGCTCGAGGAACTTGACCCTCGTCGTCAAGGGCCTCCGCGCCGTCTCCGATTTCGAATATGAGCTACAAATGGCGCAAATGAACGCGACCCTCGAGCCCGGACTCGACACAATGTTCATGGCTGCAAAGCCCTCCTGGGCGTTTTTGTCTTCGAGCCTGGTCAAGGAGGTTGCCCGCTTCGGAGGGTCGGTCGAGGGGCTTGTGCCCCCGGCCGTCGGCAAGGCACTCAGAGGGCGTTATCGAGAGACGGGCGGAAGGTGACGGCGGTGGATCTCATCGACAGGATCGACGAGCTGCAGGTCATCATCGAAGAGGCAAAGTCGGTACCCCTGTCGAGCAGCGCCGTCGTCAACCGGGAGGAGGTGCTCGAGCTCCTCGCGCAAATCAAGGAGCTGGTACCGGAGGAGGTGAGGCGGGCTCGGTGGATGACGCGCGACCGCGATGAGCTTCTGGCAAGGGCCTACAAGGAGGCGGAGCGCATCCAGATCGAGGCCGCGGCAGAGCGCGACCGCCTCGTCTCGCACAGCGAGATAACGCTCACCGCCGGGCGTGAGGCCGAGCGCATCGTCGGCGCGGCGAAAGAGGCAGCAGCACGGCTGGGCGTCGACGCCGAGGACTACGTGGACCAGCGCCTTGCGGCGTTCGAGATCTGGCTCAACAAGACCCTCGCCGCGGTGCTCAAAGGAAGGGAGCAGCTCCAGACCGACCGCTACGGTGCCTCGCCCGGCCCAGGCGCGGCCGGCGCTCCGCCCGAAGAGCACCCCTTCGACGCCGCCCAGCTCGGCGGGCCGCCGGCGTAGGGCACCTCTCTCACCGGCCGAGCCGTGCCGTGGATTAACGGGGGAGGGCGGACCCGGCTGCTAGGATTAGCAAGGTAGCAAGACCCCGTTTTGTGCTCGAATCCGGCGACGGATCCTTGTGATGGTGATGGAGTGACGATGGACGCGCGCGTGGACAACCTGACACTGTCGGTGGCCGAGATTCTCGACAGGCCCGGCGAATATCGCGACCTTCGGCTGGCCAGGCCGGTCGAAGGGGTGGCCACCGGGCTGGCCCGGCTTGAGCCCGTTCCAGTCGAGGCGGTGCTGAGGGCCGAGAGCGTGATGGAGGGGATCCTGATCACCGGGAGCCTCGAGGGGCGGGCTGCACTCGAGTGTGCCCGCTGCCTGACGCCGTTTTCGTCGGTGATCTCTGTAGACGCGTGTGAGCTTTACGCCGACCCGGCGAAGGCCCCCCCGGACGGGGACGAGGTCTACGTCATCGAGGGCCTGGACATCGATCTCGAGCCGATGCTGAGGGACGCGCTCACCCTGACGCTGCCCCTTCATCCCCTCTGCCGGGCCGACTGCAGGGGGCTGTGCGCGCGCTGCGGCCGGGACCTCAACAAAGGTTCATGCTCCTGTGTCGAGGCCGATACCGATCCACGGTGGGCGCCCCTCGGCGACTTGCGCGCGCGGCTTGGAGAGAAAACCCAATAGCAACCGGTAACCCTGGAGGACTGTATGGCGACCCCGAAGCGAAGAAAGACCGGATCCAAGATGAGGATGAGAAGGGCGCACTGGCGGGTGAGCGCGCCGACCTATTCGGCATGCCCTCAGTGCAGGGCCGCCAAGCTGCCCCACAGGGTGTGCCCGAACTGTGGTTATTACGCAGGCCGACAGGCCGTCGTCACTGAATAGGGAAGCCTCCGGGCTGGAGGCTTTGGGTGTGCCTCCCGGCGGGGGCCCCCTCTACGACCTTGCCTTCACCCACCGTTCCTATGCCTACGAGCGGCCGGAGCCCGGTCCTCACAACGAGCGGCTTGAGTTTCTCGGGGACGCGATCCTCGGCGCGATCGTGACCGGGCTGATATTCGACCGCTATCCAAGCCTCGCCGAGGGTGAGATGGCCAGGCTGCGCTCCTCGGTCGTCAACACCATCGCCCTTGCCGACCTTGCCCGCTCACTCGGGGTGGGGGCCCACATACGCCTCGGGAAGGGAGAGGAAGCCTCCGGTGGCAGAGACAAGCCCTCACTGCTCGCCGACACCTTCGAGGCACTGGTCGGCGCCGCGTGGCTTGACCGCGGGATGGAGGAGGTGAGGCGCGCCCTCGAGCCGGTGTTCGAGCGCCGATTAAGAGCCCACCTCGCGGCCGGCGAGCGCTACGACGTCAAGACGGCGCTCCAGGAGGTCGCGGTGCGTGAGCGCAAGGCGATGCCTCACTACAGGGTCTCTTCTTCGGGACCCGACCACGACAAGCGCTTTCGCGCAGACGTCTTGATCGATGACGAGATCCTCGGGGCCGGGGTGGGCAGGAGCAAGAAGGAGGCGGAGCTAAACGCCGCCAGGGAAGCAATCCGGATCCTTGGCTCGGGGGAAGCGCAGCACAGGGGCGGAGCGCAGAACGGAAGCGAGGCCACCGATGCCTGCGCTTCCTGAGATCGAGGTCCTTAGAAGGGATCTCGATCGCGAGGTGGTCGGCCGCCGCATCAAAGAGGCTGAGGTCCGTCCCGGCTCCCCTGCGATGAAGATCATCAAGCGCCACGGCAGGCGCAAGGAGTTTCAGGACCTGCTCGCGGGCGCCAGGATCGACAGGGTCAGACGCTCGGGCGTCTACCTCGAGCTCGAGCTCGACAACGACAGGTCGTTCGTGGTCGGCCTCGGGCCGTCGGGGCGGCTCGTGAAGACGAGCGTGTCCGAGGCGATCGTTCCGCACACCCACCTTGTGATCAGCTTCACCATCGGCGGCCAGCTCAGGCTGATCGACCCACGACACGCCGGCGAGGCGTTCTCGTGGCCGACGGGGGAGCTCAAGCAGCTCGCCGAGCTCACGGACTTCGCCGTCGACCCGTTCGAGAGCCCACTGACCTGGCAGCACTTCTCCTATCTCCTTCAGGAGCGCCACGAGATCCTGAAAAAGGCCCTTGCCGACCCCCGGTTCATCGTGGGGCTCGGCGACCTCTACGCCGATGAGGTCCTGTTCACGGCGGGCCTTCGCCACGACCATGCCTCCAACCACCTGTCGGCGCAGGATGTCAGAAGGCTCTACAGGTCGCTGATGGAGACGCTGAATGGGGCGCTCAAGGCCAGGGGGACGAGCCTCCAAGGGGACGGGTTCGTCGACCTCGATGGGCGCCCCGGCGCCTTCCAGCTCGAGCTCAAGGTCTTCGAGCGCGAGGGCCAACCCTGCCGGCGTTGTCGCCACCCGATAGTTCGCGAGAAAATAGACGGGACCTACAGCTATTTCTGCCCGCAATGTCAGTCTTGAACGGGTGCGCCAGGAGGGAAACGATTGGAAGATAGAACCCGCGTCCACGTGTTCGTGGCGGGCACCGTGCAGGGCCTTGGCTTTCGCCAGGCGATATCCGACAAGGCCACCGAGCTCGACGTGACGGGCTGGGTCAAAAACCTCTCCGATGGCAGGATCGAAGCCGTGCTCGAGGGGCCCCGCGACGATGTCTACCGTGTCGTCGGCCTCTGCAGGGCTGGGCCGTCCGGCGCCCGGGTCACGGGAGTGCAGGTCGACAGGGAGCCTCCAAGGAACGAGAAGTCCTTCAAGATCAAGTAGCGAGGGAGCGCTGGCGGCCTCGCTCCGAACAGAAGCGGGGCCGGCACCGGCGCTGGCGGATTGCCGGGGGCCGGGCGGCCGCCGCTGCTAGCGTAAAACGATGTACGTCAAGTCCCTTCGCATAGCGGGCTTCAAGTCGTTTGGCGACCCCGTCACCTTCGAGCTCGACCCCACCCTGAACGGCATCATCGGGCCCAACGGTTCTGGTAAGTCGAACATCGCCGACGCGGTCACCTGGGTGCTCGGCTCACAGGCGCCTTCGAGCCTGCGCTCGGGGACCATGGAAGACGTCATCTTTGCAGGCTCCCAAGGCCGGGCCCGGCTCGCAGTCGCAGAGGTCGAGCTCACCTTGGACAACGCGACCGGAACACTCCCCCTCGACGTCTCTGAGGCGACGATCAGCCGCTCGAGCGACCGGACCGGGGCATCCGAGTACAGGATCAACGGGGTTCCTTGCCGCCTCCTCGACATCGCCGAGCTGCTCTCCGACACCGGCATTGGGCGGAGCCTCCACACCGTCGTCGGCCAGGGCCAGCTCGATGCGATCCTCCAGGCACGCCCCGAGGACCGCAGAGGGTTCATCGAGGAGGCGGCTCAAATCGGCAAGTACCGGCGCCGCAAGGAGCGCGCGGTGCGCAAGATCGAGCGCGTCGAGGACAACCTGGTGAGGTTGGGCGACGTCGTCTCCGAGTTGCGCCGCGCACTCAGGCCCCTCAAGCGCCAGGCGGCAGCGGCTGCCCACTACTCCGAGCTCCTGGCGGAACACCGTACGCTCAGGCAAGGGCTGTCCGCCACGGAGATGGCTGCGCTCGGCCGGGTGCATGAGGCTCACGATCCCGCGGCCGAGGTGCGGCGCGCCGTCCTACTCGAAGATGAGCTCGAGCACGTCCGGGCGGCGCTCAAGGTCGCGGCGGCCGAACGGGAGGCCCTCGTTGCCGCGGCGGAGGGCCAGGTCGCAACTGCCCACGGGATCAGGCGCGCCGCCGACGGCCTCGCCGGCCTCGCCCTCCTTGCCTCCGAGCGCGCCGGGCGGTTGAACGCTCTGCTCGAGGCCGAAACCGAGGGAACCTACCGGGAGCGCATCAGGCTGCTCGACCGTGAGCGGGTTCGCTGGGAGGCTCAGACGGGCAAGCTCGGCGGGGCGGCACGGGCCTCGAGGGCCCGTGCCGCGGAGGCGGAGGCTAAGGCGTCGGGATCCGCCCTGACGGCCGGGGAGGCGGAGGAGGCACTCGCTGCGGCGCGTGCGACCGAGACGGCGGCGGTCGAAGCACTGGTGCGCGCCGAGGGGGGCGAGGCGGCAGGGCGCGCCACCCTGGGCTCAATCCAGGCGAGGGCCGAGGCGGCCCTCGAGCGCAAGCAGCTGGCCGAGCGCGCCCTGGCCGGGGCCGCCGGCGCGATCGAAGCGGCCGAGCGCGAGGTGCGGGCCCTCGAACGAGATCTCGACACGGGCGTTGAAGCTGCCGCCGGCTCCGAGGCCGCCCACGAAGGCGAGCGGGAGCGCCTCGACGGCCTGAGGCAGCGGCTCGGAGCAAGCGCGACCGACCGGGCCGCCTCGGCCGCCAGGCTCGCGACCCTCGAAGAGGTAAAGGAGCTCCTCCGGGATGTGAGCGGGGTTGCGTCTCGGCTCGACGTTCTCCTCGACGACGCGCGCGCGGCTGCCGCGCTCGCCGTCGCCGATGAGTCGGCCGCGGCCCGCATCGTGGCCGAGGCGGAGGCTGCCGTCGAGTTGAGGTGGGCCGAGGTCGCCGCTGCAGACCAGAGACTTGCTCACCTCGACGCCCTCATGTCGGGATCGGCGGAGCGGTTGGCGGGCGTCCGCAGGGCGCAGGGGGCCAGGGAGGTCGAGCTCGCGACCCTCAATGAGGAGCTGGCGCGCTCTCGGGAGGCGCAAGCAGCGGCCGAGAGGTCGGCCGCCGAGGAGCGCGCCGGTCTTCCCGCTCGCCGCGCGACCGCCACCGCCGCTGGGGCCGTGCGGGAGGAGGCGGAGGCGGCTCTCGAGGCCGCGCGCTCCCGCGCCTCCGACGCGCGTAGCGCGGCGACCGACGCCGAGCTCGAGGCGCGCAGCACCGAGGAACGGGCACTCGCGGCCCAGCTCAGGGCCGAGGAAGCGGTCTCAGCGATCGCCGATGCAACCGCGGCGCTTGCCGGCCTCGAGGATCTCAGGCGCGTGCTCCACGGTGCAAGGGGGGGCGCCGAGTCGATCTCCAGGTCGGCGGGCAACGCCGCAGAGGTGGCGCGGGAGTGGGCGCGTCGCGCCGAGGGGGCCGCAGCAGCCGCTCGTGACGCGGTGGAGGCGCATCAGACTCGGATGGAGTCGCTGCGCGCCCGCGAGTCCGATCTGGCGAGCAGGCTCGAGGAAGCTGCGCGCGCCAGGAGTGCTTCCGAGGTGCGGCGCGCCGAGGCGAGGGCCCGCATGGATGCCGTTGCCGAACGCGCGATGGAAGAGTGGGGGATGAGCCCGTCTGACCTCGCGGCCCTCCAGCCACTCGATGCCGATGCTGTGGATGCGGCGCGCCGGAGGGCAGATGAGCTCGAACGAAGCATGCGCTCCATCGGCGGCGTCAACCCCCGCGCCGGGGAGGAGTACGAAGAGCTCGCCGAGCGCGAGCGCTTTCTCGAAGATCAGATCGCCGACTTGAAAGCGTCGCGGCGCGACCTGCTCAGGATCGTCGGGGAGGTGGACGCGACCATCGTGGCCGAGTTCCAGGGTGCCTTCGCCGCCGTCGCGCAGGAGTTCGAGGTGGTCTTTGCCCGCCTCTTTCCCGGCGGCAGCGGGCGCATGCGACTTCTCGATCCCGACGACCCGCTCACAAGTGGGGTCGACATCGAGGCGCGTCCTGCAGGCAAGCGGGTCTCGAAACTGTCGCTTCTCTCCGGAGGCGAACGCTCCCTCGTTGCGCTCGCTCTCCTGTTCGCAATCTTCAGAGCGAGACCTTCGCCCTTCTATCTGCTCGACGAGGTCGAGGCCGCGCTCGACGACGTCAACCTTCAGCGCTTCATAGACCTCGTTGCCGAGCTGAGCGCAAGCGCGCAGGTCATTATCGTCACCCATCAGAGGCGCACCATGGAGGCGGCCGATGTTCTCTATGGGGTGTCCATGGGCGAGGACGGGGTTTCCCGGGTGATCGCCAAGAGAATGGATTCACAGCCCGTATGACGGCGCTCGAGAGAGCCCTAACCATCGCAGCGGTTTAGCCTTGGCGGCATGCCGAGCCTTTCTGACCTCCTTCCCTTTATTGCTGTTGGTGCGGTGGTGTTGTTACTCCTCGTCGGGTTCGTGGCGACCACGAGACGGCGCCCACCGGCCGGACCTTCGCGGGTCGAGACCCCTGGGGACGTGCGCGTCCGGGAGGCGCCTTCAACGACCGCAGCGCCGCCCCCGCAAGAGGCGGCCGTTCAGGAGCCGGCTCCGCCTGCCCCAGGCGTCCCGCCGAGCTTGCGCGACCGGCTCGGCAAGAGCAGGCGCTTTCTGGCCGATCGCCTCTCCGATGCCCTTGGCGGCGCGCCGGACGACGACACGTGGGATGACCTCGAGGCGGCCCTGATCCAGGCGGACGTGGGCGTCGCAACCGCAACGAAGGTCACCGACGATCTCAAGGCTCAGGCACGAGAGCGAAGGATCACCGAAGCGGCGGAGCTCAAGGGGCTCCTTGCCGAAGAGCTCGTGTCCCTGTTCGATCAGACCCACGACCGTGCTCTCAGGTTCGCGCCGGGAGGGCCGACGGTATGGCTGATCGTCGGCGTGAACGGCGCAGGCAAGACGACGACAATAGGAAAGCTCGCCAAAGATCTCCACGAACGTGACAGGACCGTCGCGCTTGCCGCCGCCGACACCTTCCGTGCTGCCGCAGACGAGCAGCTCGCAATCTGGGCGGAGCGCACCGGGGCCTCGTTGGTCAAGCACCAGCCCGGCGCCGATCCGGGCGCAGTCGCCTTCGACGCGGTCAAACACGTGACGGCAAGGGGCATCGACGTGCTCCTAGTCGACACGGCGGGCCGCCTTCACACCAAGACGCCGCTCATGGACGAGCTGGCAAAGGTCAAGCGCGTCATCGAGAAGCAGTCGCCCGTGCAGGAGGTCTTGCTCGTCATCGATGCCACGGGAGGCCAGAACGGGCTCGTCCAGGCGCGCGAGTTCGCCGAGGCCACCGGCGTGACAGGGGTGCTTCTGGCCAAGCTCGACGGCTCGGCAAAGGGCGGGATCGCGCTCGCCATAGAGAACACGCTCGGGATACCCATCAAGCTCATGGGCGTGGGCGAGGGCGCCGACGACCTCGAGCCATTCGACCCAAAGACCTTCGTGGACGCCCTGTTGTCCTGAGCCTTGCGAGCGAAGCGTCGCGCGGACCTCTGCGGGCTCGAGGACACGAGCCGGGCGAGTAAGACGGGCGTATCGAGCTAGATCAACGATCGGTCCGGTCGCCCGTCAGCCCCCTTAGGACCTCATCCAGGGTCGCCACCGGAGGTGGCTCAGGCACAGGTCCATCCGGCTGTAGAGGGGGGGTTAGCAGACCGTCGCGCACGGCCTGCCCGAGCACGGCGTCGCCGGGAAGATCGGACCGAGTCGCCCGCGGGGGAACGAGCTCGGCCACGACCCGGTCTCGATCCGAGATGAGGATCCGCTCTCCGGCAGCGGCGACCCGGCCGTACTCGCTCAGTTTGTTCTTGAGCACCTTCAGCCCCACGGAACGCATGCTCAAAGGTAGCTTCCAGACGCTACCTTTGTCGACGGGACGCCGAGTGGCTTCTGGAGCCCCCCTGGCTCGAGGCCGACTTGCTGTGCGTCAGACTCAAGCGATGCCTGACCACACGCGCTACTGGGCGATTGCCGACGAGCTCTTCTCCCTCTATGGCGAGGGGCGCTACGAGGAGCTGCTCGCGGCTGCCCTTGCGGCCATGGAGCGACTGCCCCAGCGGCCCGCCACGACTGCGTACTGGGTTGCCTGCGGGCGCTGTCTTACCGGCGACCCGGGGGCCGGTCTCGAGGTGCTCGCGCGGGCGGTCGAGGCGGGGTGCTTCTGGGCCCCCGGCGACCTGCTGAACGAGCCCGATCTCGCGCCCGCCCGGGGCCTGGAAGGCTTCCAGGAAGTCGCGAGCGCGTCGCGCCGCTTGCACGAGCTAGCGCAGGCGGCGGCCGGGCCCAAGCTGCTTTCATTTGGGCCCGAGGGCGCAGCGCGTGGAACCCTCATCGCCCTGCACGGAGCAGAGGGGCCCGCCGAGTTCGCTCCGTTCTGGGCCGGAGCGGCCGGCCTCGGCTGGGCCGTGGGCGTGCCCCAGTCGTCTCAGGTCCAGTCGAGCGACGGCTTCGGCTGGCTCGACGGCGACGTCGCGGCCGGGGAGGTGGCGCTCGCCCACGCCGGGCTCGTCGAGGAACATGGCGGCGAAACCGCCGACACGGTCCTAGCAGGGTTCTCCCAAGGCGGACGCTGGGCCGTGGAGTGGGCGCTCGCAGGCGCGCCGTTCGAGTGCCGCGGCTTCATCGGTGTGGGGCCCTCGTTGTCCGGGATCGCGCCGGCGGAGACGAGCCGCCTCATCTCGACCGGCGCTGAGCGGAGGGTGCGCGGCTACCTCATCGTTGGTGAGCGAGACTGGGTCCTGGAGCCGGTGCGCGAGCTGGCGCAAGCATGGAACTCACAAGGGGTCGCGTGTGAGCTCGAGGTCGTCCCCGGCGTCGGGCATAGCCCCCCACCCGACATGGATGACCGCCTTGGCCGCGCCCTCGACTTCGTGGCGCCGTAGTACCGGGGCTGGAACGAGCCTTACCCTGGATAGATGTTCGATTCGCTAAGCGGACGGCTCGACGACATCTTCACGAGACTGCGCTCGCGCGGCCGCCTGACAGAAAAGCAGGTCGACGAGGTGCTGCGCGAGATCCGGCTCGCACTCCTCGAGGCCGACGTCTCGCTCAAGGTCGTCAAGGCCTTCGTCGCCGACGTGAAGGAGCGCGCGGCCGGCGCCGAGATCCACAAGAGCCTCACCCCGGCGCAGCAGGTCATCAAGCTGGTGCACGCAGCGCTCATCGATGTCCTTGGCCACGAGGCCGTCGGGTTGAAGCCGTCGCCGCGCCCGCCCAGGGTCATCCTCATGGCCGGGTTGCAGGGCTCGGGTAAGACGACGGCGGCAGCAAAGCTGGCGCGCCACCTCAAGTCCCAGGGACGAAGGCCGCTGCTCGTGGCGTGCGACCTCAGGCGCCCGGCGGCGATCCGCCAGCTCCAGCTCCTCGGCGAACAGGCGGGGGTCGAGGTTCACGCCGAGCTCGACGAGCATGACGCCCCCGCCGTCGCCAAGCGCGCCCTCGACTACGCAGCCGCCGAGGGCTTCGCCGATCTCATCGTCGACACCTCGGGACGCCTGCACATCGACAGGGAGCTCATGACCGAGCTCAGCGATGTCGCCGCAGTCACCGCCCCCACCGAGACTCTCCTCGTCTGTGATGCAATGACCGGCCAGGACGCCGTAAACGTTGCCGAGGCATTCACCGCAGAGATCGAGGTCACCGGCATCGTGCTGTCAAAGCTCGACGGCGACGCGCGCGGCGGGGCGGCGTTGTCCATGACCTACGTTGCCGGGCGCCCAATCAAGTTCGCAAGCGTGGGGGAGAAGCTCTCCGACCTCGAGCCTTTCTACCCGGACCGCATGGCCTCCCGCATCCTCGGCATGGGCGACGTGCTCACCCTGATCGAAAAGGCCGAGCAGGTCTTCGACGAAGACCAGGCCAAGCGGATGGAGGCCAAGCTCAGAAAAGCCGAGTTCACCTTCGAGGACTTCCTCGAGCAGCTCCAGGCGCTCAAGAACATGGGGCCGATGTCACAAGTGCTCGGGATGATGCCCGGCATGAACAAGCTTCCAGTCGGCGATGCGCAGGTGGACGCGCAACTTCCCAAGATCGAAGCCATCATCCGCTCGATGACGGCAGAGGAACGCAACAACCCGGCGGTCATGAACGGGAGCCGCAGGGCGCGCATCGCGCGCGGCTCGGGCACGACCATCCAGGACGTCAACAAGCTCGTTAAACAATTCGGTGACGTCAGAAAGCTGGTCAAGTCGATGTCCGGCGGAAAGAAGGGTGCGCTGCGCCTCCCCGGGGGCATGAAGCTTCCTCCCGGACTCGGCATGTGAGCAGACCCTTTGGGGATCGGGGGAGAGCGGGTAGGATTCTGAACTCTGTGGGGCCCGCCAGTCCGGGCCAATAGATCGACTTAATCAAGGAGAGGCATGGTCAAGATCAGGTTGAAGCGAGTCGGCAAGACGAAGCAGCCGAGCTTTCGCGTGGTCGTGGCGGACTCGAGGAGCCCGCGCGACGGAAAAATCATCGAGTCGATAGGCCACTACGGCCCGCGGGCCGATCCTTCTGTGGTCGAGATCGATAACGAGCGGGCACTGCACTGGCTCAGGCGCGGCGCGCAACCCTCGGACCAGGTCCGCAAGCTGCTCGACATCTCGGGCGCATGGGGCGAGTTCAAGGGCCTCGGGGCCCAGACGAGGGGGTCAACGGGGCGCGCCCCCACGGCGGCACGGGCAACGGCCGCCGCCTCGGTAGCCGAGGAACCGGTAGCCGAGGAGCCGGGGGCCGAGGGCGACGCAGACGAGAGCGCCCCCTCGTGACGAGGGCAATGCTCGACTACGTGCTGCCGTGGCTCGTCGACTACGAGGAGGACGCCAGCATCGCCGAGCTCGAGGGCGAGGGCGGCGAGGTCATCTTCGAGCTCACCGTCCACCCGGACGATATGGGCAAGGTCATCGGCAGAAACGGCCGCATCATCCGCTCGCTGAGAACGCTCGCACGGGCAGCGAGCCCGGGTGAAGGCCCGCCCGTAAGCGTCGAGGTCGTGGACTGAGCCGACCGGAGAGGTTGACCGCCGGCCTCGTCGGCAAACCGCATGGCCTCGCCGGCGAGGTCTACGTCACACCGATCTCGGACGATCCAAGCCGCTGGCAGCCTGGGTCCGAGCTGGCACGAGAAACGGGCGACGAGCTCGTGGTGGAGGCGTCACGCCCGCACGGCCGGCGCCTTCTCGTCAAGTTCGAAGGGATCGACTCGCGCCCCGACGCCGAGCGGTGCAGGGGCCCCCTCTACGTCGCCCCCAAGCAGCTCAGGGCGCTCGAAATCGACGAGTTTTGGGAGCACGACCTCATCGGCTGCGAGGTCGTCGACGTTTCGGGCAGGCACCTCGGCCAGGTCGACCGTGTGGTGCCGGGCGCCGCTCAGGACCTCCTCGCAGTAACCGTCGCAGCCGGCGAACGGCTCGTGCCCGTCGTCAAGGAGATCGTCGTGGAGGTCGATGCCGCCGCCGGGCGCGTGACCATCGACCCGCCGGCAGGGCTTCTCGAGTGAGCCGGTGCTCGTCCCCATAGAAGGCCGGGTTTTATGCGCATCGACGTCATAACCCTCTTTCCCGAGCTCTTCGCTGCGCACCTTCGCACCAGCCTCCTTGGCCGGGCCGTCGCGGCAGGCGTCATCGAGGTGGAAGTCCACGACCTGCGTGCCCACGGCCTCGGAGCGCACAGGTCCGTCGACGACACCACCTACGGGGGTGGGGCCGGCATGGTCATGCGCCCCGAGCCGATCTTCGAGGCGGTGGAGGCCGTCGCCGAGTCCGAGGCCCACGTGGTGCTCCTCTCGGCACGAGGGGCGAGGCTGCACCAGAGGGCCCTCGAGCGCTTGGCGAGCCGCAGCCGGCTCATATTGATCTGCGGGCGCTACGAGGGCGTGGACGAGCGCGTCGCCCTCCATCTCGCCGATGAGGAGCTCTCCATCGGTGACTACGTGCTTGCCGGCGGCGAGCTTCCCGCCCTGGTCGTGATCGAGGGGGTGTCTCGCCTCTTGCGCGGCGTGCTCGGCAATGCCGATTCGCTGGGGTTGGAATCGCACTCGGGCGGCCTTCTCGAGTACCCGCAGTACACGCGGCCGGCAGTCTACAGGGGCTGGGCGGTGCCCGAAGTGCTGTTGTCCGGTGACCACGGTGCGGTCGAGCGGTGGCGCATCGAGGAAGCCGAGCGCATCACGCGCCTGCGGCGCCCCGACCTCCTCGAATAGTGGGTCGCCGGCGTGCGAGGAGTACCTTCCTGATTTGTCCCCCACCTTTCCCCGAACAAAGTCGCAGGGAACGAGCACGGCGTGCTGAGATGGACAATTGATGATCATGCTCTCCAGCTCCCGCATCGCCAGGCCCCCGGCGGGGTCGATCCCGACCGGGCCCGGCGTCTACATGTTCCGCGATGCCCATGGACGGGTCATCTACGTCGGCAAGGCGAAGTCCTTGAGAAGCCGTCTCAGCAACTACTTCGCGGCCGACCTCCACCCCAGGACCGAAGCAATGGTCGAGGCTGCGGCCGAGGTCGAGTGGATAGTGGCGGCGAGCGAGGTCGGGGCCCTGCATCTCGAGCTCAGCCTCATCAAGGAGCACCGGCCCCGCTACAACGTTCGCTACCGCGACGACAAGTCCTATCCCTACCTCGCAATCACGCTCGACGAGGACTACCCGCGGGCGCGTGTCATGAGGGGCTCCAAGCGAAAGGGGGTCGGGTACTACGGGCCTTTTGCGCACGCCTATGCAATTCGCGACACCCTCGACCTGTTGCTAAAGACCTTTCCCATGCGGACGTGCTCACAGGGCGTCTTCGACCGGTGCAGGCGCAGAGGGCGGCCCTGCCTGCTGTTTCACATAGAGCGGTGTGCAGGGCCGTGCGTCGGCGCGGTCGACAAAGAGGAGCATCGAAGGATCGTGCTCGAGCTCTGCGACTTTCTCGACGGCCACACCAGACCGGTGCTCCAGCGGCTCGAGGCCCAGATGAAAGAGGCGGCGTCGCGCCAGGAGTACGAGGCGGCCGCCAAAGCGCGCGACGAGCTCGACAATGTGCGCAAGGCCATCGAGCGCCAGGAAATGGTCACCTCGGAGTCTGAGGACCTCGATGTCGTGGGGCTCGCGCAGAATGACCTCGAGGCGGCGTTCCAAGTGTTCTTCGTCAGACGCGGGCGCGTCACGGGACGCAAGGGATTCATCGTCGACAAGGTTGAAGACCTCGACACGGCACAGCTCGTGGCGCGCTTCATCGAGCGCCTCTATGCCGACAGCGAGGTTCCCAAGCAGGTGCTCGTGCCCGTTGAGCCCGACGATCACGACGTGCTCGAACGGTGGCTCACCGAGGAGCGCGGCACGAAGGTGCGCATCAGGGTGCCCGAGCGCGGCGCCAAGCGATCCCTGCTGGCCACCGTCACCCAGAACGCCACGCAGGCATTTACACAGCACGGCCTCAAGCGTTCGAGTGATTTTGCGGCGCGCTCCAGGCAGCTCAACGAACTACAGGGGGCGATCGGCATGGTCGATGTGCCGCTGCGCATCGAGTGCTACGACATCTCCAACACCGGCCCTTCGGAGGCGGTCGGCTCCATGGTCGTGTTCGAAGACGGCCTGCCGAAACGCTCGGACTACCGGCGGTTTGCCATCAAGTGGACGGCGGGCCCGGACGACGTTGCCATGATGGGAGAGGTCATCAGACGGCGCTTCGCGCGCTTTTTGGCAGAGCAGTCGGCCCCTCAGTCTCCCGAGGAGCTCAAGGAGCGCCGCTTCGCCTACCCGCCCAACCTCGTGGTCGTCGATGGGGGCAAGGGGCAGCTCGGGCGCGTCGTCGAGGTCATGGGCGAGCTCGGGATCGAGCGCGTCGCCGCAGTCGGGCTGGCAAAGCGCATGGAGGAGATCTTCGTCCCCGCCCGATCTGAGCCCATGACGCTGGCGAGGGACTCGGAGGCTCTCTATCTATTGCAGCGGGTACGCGATGAGGCCCACCGCTTTGCCAACACCTATCACCGCCAGCGGAGGGGCAAGCGCATGACCCAGTCGGCGCTCGAGGGAGTCCCCGGGCTCGGTCCGGCGCGCCGCAGGACCCTGCTCAAGCACTTCGGGTCGGTCAAACGCATTCGGGAAGCGTCTCTGGAGGACATCGCCGGCGTCAAGGGTGTTCCTGAGAAAGTGGCTGCCGGCGTCTACCAGCATCTCCATCACGGGGCAGACGGAGCCGGAGCGCCCGTCCAGGCCGAGCAGGAGGCGTCGTAATGGGGGGGCCCCCGGGCGAGGTCGTCGAGGTCGCCGTCATCACGGGCCTCTCGGGGGCGGGCCGCTCGGAGGCGGCCAAAGCTCTCGAGGACCTCGGGTGGTTCGTGATCGACAACCTGCCCCCTGCGCTGATCGACAAGATGCTCGCGCTCGCGCTCGGGCGCGGCAACGACATGAAGCGGGTTGCGCTCGTCATCGATGCGCGCGGGGGTGCTTTCTTCGGAGAGGCGGCGGCGGCACTCGACATGCTTAGGCGCAGGGTCGGCAGGTTCAGGCTCATCTTTCTGGACGCGGCCGACGACGTTTTGGTCCGCCGCTTCGACGCCAGCCGGCGGCGTCACCCGATGGCGATTGACGACCCCGTGGCGGTCGGGATTCAACGCGAGCGCGAGCTGATGCGGCCCAT
>Ga0183260_10000187_pt1 | contig 47725 bp, 43 predicted proteins | sample AntDrymUQ4972206_2_FD_129768 | JGI IMG/M metagenome (GOLD analysis project Ga0183260, IMG submission 129768) | Polar desert sand microbial communities from Dry Valleys, Antarctica - metaG UQ497 (22.06) (version 2) (version 2) | ecosystem: Environmental > Terrestrial > Soil > Desert | place... | reverse complement strand
TTTGGGTAGCGTATATACAACTAACGTAAATCTAAACTGTCCAGCGGACTTACAATTTTTAGCAGGTCTTTGTTGCTTGTATGCAGGTAACGCATGGTGGTTTTTATATCGTTATGCCCCAGCAATTTTTGTATCATGGTTACATCTGTACCCTTGTCAACCAGGTGAGTTGCAAAACTATGCCGGAGGCTATGCATCCCTCCCGGCCGCAAAATGCCGGCTTTCTTCTTTGCACACAATAAAACTTCCTGCAGGCTCCTGATACTATATGGCAAACCGGAGGCAGCTCCCTGGAATAAATACCCTCCTTTCTCCAGCTTATACTCCCGCGCATACTCCCTTAACATCACCAGCATTACCGGGCTTAAAGAAACTACTCTATCTTTTTTTCCTTTTGCCCGTGAAATAAAAATAGTCATGCGCCGGCTATCTACCGCAGTGGTTTTTAATTGTACAACCTCGCTTACCCTTAGGCCTGCACTGTATGCGAGCATAAGCATTGCTTTGTGCTTTTTGTTGGAAACGCTGTTGATAATGGCTGCAATTTCATCTTGGTTAAAAACTCCGGGTAATTGTAAATGCTTTTTCGGGCGGGGTATTTCAAAGAAAAATTTTTCTTTGTGCAATACCTGCTCCCAATAAAACTTTAATGCATTTAAGCGGCTGTGCAATGTATTTTCACTAAGCCGTAAACTTGTTGTACAAAACAGCATGTATCGCTTCAGGTGTTCAGGTTGCAAATCATTTACATAAATGTTCGCTAACCGGCCAAGCAAAGCACTGAATTCGTTGCTGTAGGTTCGAATGGTGTTAGGGCTATAGCCTTTCAATTTAAGTTGAAGCCTTAATTCGTGGAGGGCTGCAGCATTCAATGGAGTAAAGCGTGTTTGCTTAAAAGCAATAACTGCGTTTGCAGATACTGTTCCCGTTACAACTTGTGCGGGGGCCACGGCGGGCACGGTATCTTTAATCTCCGTGATTTGCCATCCTGGCGGAAGTTGTTTTTTTAATAGAGCATACGTTTTTTTATCGGCAGGTATGTGCCAGCCGTGGTAGGTTTTGCTAAACCGGCAACCGGGCAAGGATTTTATAACTGCGTTTATTGCACTGCCTAATGGGCATTGTAACAATATCCTTTTTTCGTCTTTGTGATTTATATAACGGGCAGTGAGTTCGATCGTAAAGCGGAGTGTTGATTAAAAACTTATTTGTTTTTCTAAATTAATAAAAAAATACACAAACATTTCTGATTTTTTTGCAGGCCTTTTTTTATTATTCCATATTCATTGTGTTTGAAATAGTTACTTCTGCCCAAGGGCTGCCCGATAGGAATGGAAAACCCGGTGAGGCCTTAGCATGGCCCTGTGCCGGATTTGGAATAAATAGCGGGAACAGGTGGTGATAATAGTAGGGGTGCTGAGAGCGCAATAAATTGTATTAGGTATTACCGCTCATGCCTGATACACTCAACGGGTAGCCAGCGTTTTGTGGATACTCAGCCCTCCGTTCATAGCATCGGAATTGTAAACTTATTTTGTATTGTCGGTTTCGCAAATGAACCATTCCTGGCTCTCACATTATGTCTTTAAAATATCTTTTAAAATAAAAGGTTTGGCTTTAACCGAAATTTTTAAGTATCGCTTGAAGGATTAGCAGTAAAGTTTTATTAGCAAAATATTTATACCAAATATCGCTCTTTCAAAATCCTTAAATGATGCAAGCTGTGACCCACAACAATATAAGCCATCCCACCTACATAAATAGATTGCCCGTTTGCTTCACCTGCAGCATCCAGTTGTTCCTCATTAAAGGAACGAAACAACAAAGCAGCAGACCTTTGCACCACCGAAAGTTCTTCTTTTAAATCCAGGCTTTTCCGTCTGTTGGCATCAGAAGCACTGGCATAAGCATTTTCCTCAAAGCCCGGCAAAGGTGTTTTGTCCTTTCGTGCAAACCGTAAGGCACGGTAACAAAATATCCTTTCAGCATCTATAATATGCTGGATCAATTCTTTGATCGTCCACTTATCAGGTGCATATTTAAAATTCCATTTATCATCGGACAAATTTTTTATAGTGTCAATCAATGATGCCCCATGATTATCCATTATAGTCTCAATGTCTTGTTGGGGTACAAGGCTTATATACTTATGGTAATAGGAGGGAACCCTGTTTAAATCCGGTGTATGCATAAAATAGTTTTGATAATGTAAAAATAAAAAACCCCGGCCTTAGCCAGGGATAATTTAATTAGATCTAAAATTAAAAGTTTTAGTGCTAAAGGGTTTTATTAAAAAGTTTTTACCGGTTTCACCTTTTTTACAGGTTTAGCAGGTGTTGTTGTTTTTGTTTGTGCTACGGGTGGTTTACCGGTCATCTGTGCGGCAAGCTTTGCAGCCTCATAGGCATTGAGTACTCCACCTGTCCTGCTGATATCGGTAAGCAACACTGATTTTCCACTACCCGGTGTAGTTACTTTGACTGTTACGGGCATTGCACTTTTCTCTATCACATTTTTTAATTGTTGTGCCGTAAGTGTAGGGAAATAAGACCATATAAAAGCGGCGGTACCTGCTACCACAGGTGATGCCATGCTTGTTCCCTGCGCATCGCCATAAGTATTGCCGCCCGGAACTGAAGAATATATTTTCACGCCAGGAGCAAATACATCAATAGTGCCCTTTCCATAGTTCGAAAAACCGGCAACAATACCACCACCTTTTGCATCTCCGCTGGCACCTACTGTAATCCACGTAGTTGCTGCCTGGTTATCTTTTTTGTATATGCCACTTGGAAAATTATCAACAGAGTCAATATTAGACCCATCATTTCCTGCTGCATGCACGAGCAATACATTCTTACTTTCAGCATATTTTACAGCATCATCTACCCAATGTTTTTCGGGTGAAAAGTTTTTCCCAAAGCTCATGTTGATGATCTTAGCGCCGTTATCTACAGCATAACGTATAGCAAGCGCCACGTCTTTATCATGTTCGTCGCCATCAGGTACTGCCCGGATAGCCATGATACGTACATTGTCAGCTATACCATCCATTCCCTTTCCATTCTTACGAGCCGCACCGATTATGCCTGCTACGTGTGTACCATGGAAAGGAGTATTAGCCATCACATCATTATTACCATAATACTTATCATTATAATCCATCTCATTGTCCTTAACTATCTCGCCCCTGTAATCTTTAGGAGCTTTTTCGAGTGCTTCTGCTTTTCTTTCCTCGCCGGAAAGGTATTGACCAAATTCACTTATAAAAGTTTCATTCGTCATTTCCAAAGAGTTGTTGGCTTTAAAAAAGTAAAGAACATTGTTCTTGGCTTTTTTTGCATCATCTGTCGTAGCTACAAAAGCATTCAATTCGGTACCAGTATAGATTGGTTTACCAATAGCCTTACGCAAAATGCTATCATTTTTTGCTACTGCATCGTAAGTACGACGCAAAATTAATAATTGCACTCCGTCTGCTTTGTCCCCACCATTTATTTGCTTATCAGCTTTCTTCCACATACCATAGAGCTCTTTGTCTTCATTGCTTAATGTAGAAGCATTTGTAACGGAAGCAAACTTTGCTTTATACTTATGATATACCCGGGCCACTTCATAAGAATCTTCTTTCACATTCCGGCCATCTTTACCCCCAATGAAATTCCACCCGTTCACATCATCGGTGTAGCCGTTCTTATCATCATCAATTCCATTGCCTGGAATTTCCCTTGCATTCACCCATAGCACTGATTTCAGATCTTCATGCGTAGTATCTATTCCTGAATCAATCACGGCAACTATTACAGTGTGGCTTTTTTTACCTTTTACAAAATCGTAAGCTTTGTCGAGGCTGATACCCTGGTAGCCATCTTTGGTTTTGTCTTTTAAATGCCACCCTTTTGGAAGATCGGACTGAGCAAAGGAATAGGATGCAGTGCTCAACATCAAAATACCTAATAGAGAATTCTTTGAGAAAATGATCATTCTTTGATTATTTTAATTACAAAAATGCTTTAATTATAAAAATAAAAGAAACCACTCATACCAATTTGTGAAAGCTGTTTTGATGCAGTCTTATTTGGTTTATTTAACAAGTAGTTCATAAATCGAACTTGATACCCTGGGCAAGGGGAAGACTATTGCTATAATTAATGGTGTTAGTTTGGCGACGCATATAGTTCCGCCAGGCATCACTACCGCTCTCTCTGCCACCACCTGTTTCTTTTTCTCCACCAAAAGCCCCGCCGATCTCGGCACCGCTTGTCCCGATGTTTACATTGGCTATTCCGCAATCAGATCCCGCAAACGATAAAAATTGTTCTGCTTCCCGAAGATTAAGTGTCATGATAGAAGAAGATAAACCTTGTGGAACACCATTCTGAATAGCTATGGCTTCATCAAAGGTTTTATATTTCATAATGTAGAGAATAGGAGCAAATGTTTCATGCTGCACAATCTGAAAATGAGGCTGTACTTCGGCAATACAAGGTTTTACATAACAGCCACTTTCATATTCTTCCCCTTCCATAATTCCGCCCTCCACTATAAATTTTCCGCCTTCTTGTTTGCACCTTTCAATAGCTTCAAGATAAGAATTCACAGCGCCCGTATCTATCAATGGTCCTACATGATTGTTTTCATCCAGCGGATCGCCAATCCTTAACTGATTGTAAGCCGAAACCAATTTATTTTTAAACACTTCATACACATCTTCGTGAATGACCAGTCTTCGTGTAGTGGTACACCGTTGACCTGCAGTACCTACAGCACCAAATGTGCAGCCTACTAATGCAATATCAAGGTCTGCATCTTTAGAAATAATGATTGCGTTGTTACCACCGAGCTCAAGTAGTGATCTGCCCAGACGTGCGCCTACAGACGCTCCTACGGCTTTTCCCATCCGTGTAGAACCCGTTGCTGATATCAATGGAATACGGGTATCACCGGCCATTTTTTCACCTAATTCTTTTCCGCCTATTACGAGGTTGCTCACACCTTCCGGTACGCCATTTTTTTGAAATACACCAGCAATGATCTTTTGACATGCTATTGCACAAAGAGGAGTTTTCTCCGAAGGCTTCCAAATACAAACATCACCGCAAACCCATGCCAGCATCGCATTCCAGCTCCATACCGCGACAGGAAAATTAAATGCTGATATGATGCCAACAATCCCTAACGGATGCCATTGCTCGTACATGCGGTGACCCGGCCGCTCGCTGTGCATGGTAAGCCCATGTAACTGCCTGGAAAGTCCAACCGCAAAATCACAGATATCAATCATCTCCTGCACTTCGCCATAGCCTTCCTGCAAACTCTTGCCCATTTCATAAGATACAAGTCTGCCTAGGGGTTCTTTGTTTTTTCGTAAAGCTTCCCCAACCTGCCTTACGATATCGCCCCGCATTGGTGCAGGATATAAACGCCATTCTGCAAATGCCTGAGTGGCTGTCTGCATCACTTTTTCATAGCTTGCATCGGAAGATATCCTTACAGAAGCAATTTCTTTTCCATCTACCGGAGAAAAAGAAGTAAGTCTTTCGCCATCTTCAGCGTGCCAATGCATACCAGTTGAAGCTCCCGCATTAATGCTATCCAGATTAAGCTCTTTTAAAATATTTTGCATAAACAATTATTGTAATGTATATGTAGCTCCAAACATCATCCATCGGCGGGGCATGATGGCACCAAGCAAATCGCTGTATTCCTTGTCAAAAATATTATCAGCCTGCGCAAAAATCCCAAGCCCTTTTTTAGCAATTGTGAAACCTGCTTTTACATTCATCAAAAAATAATCCCCTGACATGACTGCTGAAATAGGAGATGCTGAAGATGAAGAACGTAATTTATACAAGCCATTCACTCCGATATTGAAACATGATATGGTATAGGTTAAATTATAGTTTGTTAAAAAGCGTGCGTAAGAAGAAACGTATAAAGGGGGAGTGGTTTCAGATGTTTTTGTATCTAACAAAACGAATCCCGCCATTCCTGAAATGGACTGTTGCTCCGATACTTTTTTCTGGAATTGAAGATCAAGTTCCAAACCATTTATAGAAACCTTTGCAACATTTTTCGCTAGTGCATAATTTCCGGTTGAAACCAAATTCACCTTGCGTGGTATTTCACTGTACGGAGTGGTGATATAGTCTATCAGATCATTGTGCTTGCGACCGAAATAAGAAGCCGAAATTTTCAATGCCTTATTGAATAACCAATCAGCACCGGCTTCATAAGCAAATGCATATTCCGATGTTAAATCAGGGTTTCCCAATCTTCCGCTTTGTACCAAGGGCTTATTATAATTATTGTAACGTTCAGTGAAATCAGCATCTCTAATGGTTTTCCCGGCACTGCCTCTTAATTGTACTTTACCAGTATTGTACGATAAATTTACCTGTGGTACAAGTTCAACGCCTCTTCTTTGATGCCAGTCAATTCGTAATGCGGGAGAAATACCAAATCCTGTTTCATTGAAATAATTGACAACAGTAAATGTTGCCAACTGATTTTCATTATGATTTCCTCTATCATTAGAGGCAATGGATCTGTTGATAAATTGAATTCCGGAAGTAAGTGAAAGGTTAGGGCCAAAACTATGTTCATCTTTCAGCAGTACCTGCCAGAGTTTACTTTTATTGAGATTGGGAGTAGAGCGAGGATTAAAAAAATAAGTATCATCAGTAGCCTTATACCCTGCATCAATGCTGTATTTATTCCTGCCGGTTTGGTATGAGAACTGTGCATGATTCCATAATGATTTGACTTTTTCTGTTGCAGTGTCTGTTCGGAATGAAGTATAAAAATTCTGAGCAGAAAACTTACGGTCATCATAAGCAGAATGAATGCCTATTTTAAATTTATCATTGACATAATGATTTAAAGAAAGTGAAGCTGTATGCAAATTGAAATATGCATCAGTGCCACGCAAAGGTTGGCCTTTACTGTTGTTGGTCAGGAACCCTCCACTTACAGAAGTTTTTCCGTTATTATAAAAGCCGCCGGCATCTGCTGCAAATAAATGATAATCACCTGCTGTAATTTTAGCCCCTGCACTTTTTTGTTTCTTTCCTTTTATCGCGGCAAAAGATTTTGTAATAACATGAATAACACCCCCCACGGCTTCTGAGCCATAAATAGCTGAAGAAGCTCCCTTTAAGATTTCTATTCTGGCTATTTCAGCAGGAGCAATAGGTATGTAACTGTTGAAATGCCCGGTGACAGGGTCATTCAGCCTGATACCATCAAGTAAAACTAATACCTGCTGAAATGTACCACCTCTTATAACGAGGTCCGATTGTGCACCCATAGCGCCTCTTGACTGCACTTCTATGCCCGGTAAGTATCGAAGCAGTTCTGCAATAGAATTTACAGGTAAGCGATTAAATTCTTCCCCTTTTACTACAATAATATTTCTGCCCGTGCTGGAAACAGATACCGGTGTTAGGGATGATGTAACTGTGATGGGGTCTAACTCAATTTCTTCCTGGGCAGCAACTGTATATTGGAAAATAAAAAAAATACTGCTTGCTAAAAGTGCTTTCCGCATAAATTTTTTTGAGTGCAGCAAATATAATGGGTAGGCCTGAATGAACATCAGTAGGATTCAGTATCGGTAGGGAAACCGCCGCTTTTTACATCGTCTATATATTGCTTCACTGCCCCTGTTATTTGTTCACTAGCATTCAAGTACTGCCTTAAAAAGCGGGGCTTAAATTCGGTATTAATGCCAAGCATGTCATGCATTACCAGCACCTGGCCATTGCAATGTTTGCCGGCACCAATGCCAATTGTGGGAATAACCAGCATTTCTGAAACTTCTTTTGCAAGAGACGCAGGTATCTTTTCCAGCACTAATGAAAAGCAGCCTGCATCCTGCAACAATTTCGCATCGTTCTTTAATTTGCCTGCTTCTAATTCTTCCTTTGCCCTTACATTATAACTTCCAAATTTGTAAATAGATTGAGGTGTGAGTCCCAAATGAGCCATTACAGGAATACCGGCAGAAATTATGCGTTTCACTGAATCCAATACCTCTTCTCCACCTTCCAGTTTTATGGCATGTGCACCGGTCTCTTTCATTATCCGAATGGCAGATGCGAGAGCAATATCGCTATTCGATTGGTAAGCCCCAAAAGGAAGATCAACAACGATAAGGCAACGTTTCGCACCCCGCACCACAGATGATGCATGATAGATCATGTGTTCAAGCGTAATGGGCAATGTTGTCTCATGTCCCGCCATTACATTAGATGCGGAATCGCCGACTAGTATCACATCAATTCCTGATTGGTCAATGATACGTGCAAAGGAATAATCATACGCAGTAAGCATGGAGATTTTTTCCCCGGAATTTTTCATTTTGAGCAAAGTAGCTGTAGTAATGCGTTTTACTTCGGAATGTATGCTCATGTGCAGGGGTTTAATTTCATTTAAAATCTTCAGCAATGATTTAATGTACGATTTGTGATGCAGTTACCTCTTCATGCAGGATGTAAATAAGTCCATCTGCAAGGCCTATTTTGGGTACATAGATATCTTCTGCTTCGGTCCATCGCATTACATTTATGTAAATCAGTAAAGCAGGAACTATCACATCAGCACGGTCTTCACGAAGTTTATAGGTACTCATTCTTTGTTCTACAGAAATACTGCTGAATTCTTTATAATAGTTCCGCAACAGTTCCAGGGTAAGTGGCTTGCCTTCTTTGCGTTTTGATAGCGAAAAAATTTTATTGATATTCCCACCTGAACCAATACAAGTGACGTGATGATGGCCTTTGATTCCATTTCTTAAAAATTCTTTCATCTCTTCCCATGCACTTTGCGACACCTGATTTTTCAACAATCGGATGGTACCGATATTGAATGATTTTTTAAAAACCAATTCCCCATCGCTAAAGAAAGTAAGTTCTGTACTTCCACCTCCTACATCTATATACAGATAAGATTCCTGGTTGTTCATGTTTTCTGCTACATGATTTTCATATATATAACTTGCTTCTTCTTCACCTGTGATCACCTTTATTTCAATGCCGGTTTTTTCCAGAACTTCAGCAATGATGTTCTTACTATTATTGGCATCACGCATAGCCGATGTAGCACAGCATTTCAAATGTTTAACGTCATACACATCCAGTAGTAATTTATAAGACTGAATTGTTTTTATGAGTTTTTCCACTTTACCCTCTGATATACTTCCGTAATCAAACACATCGAACCCCAGTCGAAGCGGTACTCTTACCAAAACAATCTTGAGAAAAGCTGGTTTATTATTTATATCCTTTATTACGTCTTCTATTAAGAGTCTGCATGCATTACTGCCAATATCAATCGCTGCCAATCTCACTTTCTACTGGGATTTTATTAAGTAAATAATTATAGGTATCCACCTGTGAACGTACTTGTTGCACATCAGTACGCACATATTCATTATTCAGGTTATTATCGAGCACTCTTGCTTTCACATTGTCCTGCAACTGTATATTCAAAATTTCTTTTAGTTCCTGTTTCAATCTTTCATCAAGAATAGGGCATGTGGCTTCCACGCGATGATCAATATTACGTACCATCCAGTCGGCGGATGATATATATACTTTTTCTTTACCCCCATTATGAAAGATCCACACACGTGCATGTTCAAGATATTCATCTATAATACTGATTGCTGTAACAGGTTTTTTGAACTTTTGATGTTCAGATAACATGCAATAAATACCACGGATAATTAATTTTATTTCTACACCTTCTTTTGCAGCCTCATATAAAGCCGTGATCAATTCCTGGTCCGAGAGCGAATTCATCTTAGCGATTATATAAGCCTGTTTGCCCCGCTTCGCCGCCTTGATCTCATTGTTAATATGTTTAATCAATTCTTTTCGCACATATATAGGGCTTGGTATAATCGTATTGCATGCTTTTAAAAAATGACTCCCTGTTTTATAATGTTCTATATAGTTAAAAAGCCTGTTTACATCCGACATGATAGCACGGTTGGATGTAAGTAAACAATGATCAGCATATATCCGGGCAGTGCTTTCATTTAGGTTTCCTGTACTCACGAATCCATAATGGATAATGCGGTCATTCATTCTTTTCCGGATCAGGCATATTTTCGAATGTACTTTCATATTCGGTATCCCTATCAGCACCTTTACACCTTCGTCTTCGAGCCTGTCTTTCCATTCGAGGTTAGCTTCTTCATCAAAGCGGGCCCGAAGCTCCAACATCACGGTCACTTGTTTGCCATTGCGAACGGCATTGATCAATGCATTAATGACTTTTGAATTTCTTGCTACTCTATAACAGGTGATCTTTATTGCCGTTACATCAGGATCAATTGCAGATTCACGCAAGAGATCAATCACAGGATTGAAGGAGTGGTATGGAAAGTGTAACATGATATCTCTCTCCAAAACCACATCTGTAACCCTGTGATCCATAATAGCAGGATGCTCAAAGGGCTTTCGTCTTTTACTTTTTCCATTGAAAACCTCGTTTGGAAAATCCATGAAGTGGCGGAAGTTATGAATGCGGCCACCGGGTATCAGGTTGTCTCGTTTGGTAAGATTTAGTTTTCGGATCAGGTATTCCAAAAGTCCCGGATCCATTTCTTTGTCATATACAAAACGAACTGGTTTACCTTTTCTTCTGTTCTTTAAACCTTTCTCCAATTTTTGAATCAGTGTGGTCGAAATGTCATTGTCAATATCTATTTCCGCATCGCGGGTAACTTTAAAAACATTTGATTGGTATTGATCGTATCCGAAGTAGCTGAATATTTCCTTAAGGCTTGCCCTGATTACATCTTCAAGTAAAATTATATGGTGTTCATCTTCCGGCGAAGGCAATAAAATAAACCTGTCATTGAACCTTGTAGGCACTTCTATTACAGCGTATTTTCTTTTCAGTGCACTTTCTTTTTTCCACATTACCACACCGAGATAGATTGATTTATCACGCAAATAAGGGAACTCAGGTATGCTTTCAATCATCAGGGGAATGACATTGGGACTCACTTCCTCATCATAATAGCTTTGCACAAAATAAGCTTGTTCAGGGTTTAAGTTTTTTTCTGTGACTAAGAAAACTTTTTGTTCTCTCAATTCTTCAAGTATGCCTTCCCAGATTCTATTGAACTCGCTTTGCTGGTTCAGAACTGTCATTTGTATGCCCTCAAGTATCTCATCCGGATTTTCTTCAAGATGCATTTTTGCTTTAGTGCCATATTGACCCATACGCTTCAAAGCAGCTACCCGCACCCTGAAAAATTCATCCAGGTTATTGGAAAAAATTCCTAAGAAACGTATCCGTTCCCGAAGAGGTACAGTAGGATCTGCAGCTTCCTGTAAAACCCTTGCATTGAATGCAAGCCAGCTAATGTCGCGTGGAATAAGTTTTCTTTTTATACCGGCCATAAGAGAATTTGTTAGTTAAAATTAGACAAATCAGCGTGAGTCAATGTTATATCTGTTCCATATCAGTTAGTTGATCTTCATAGTTTTCTTTTTTTGTCTTGTTTTTGTTGTAAGGAGAAAGCAATGCCGTAAAGATCAATCCACTACCTAAAATGATGATTGTTTGCACCGTCCATAATAACCATCCTAAAGCCATACCTGTAGTTTTCATATCAAGGCCGTAAGCCTCCATTAACCTTGCTACAAGAAGAGGATAGGCTCCAATGCCACCGGGTGTTATGATCATACCTATACTTCCAACGACCAATGTAGTAAGCCCGGCCTGAAGACCGAGGTGATCAGTTTCATGCAGTGCATACAAACCCATAGTAGTACCAAGAAAATACATAGTCCATATCAAAAAAGTATGGAAAAAGAACCAGCCTTTATTGTGAATGTGCCGAATGCTACCTAATCCAAGTCCTATTCCTTTGATCACACCCTTAACTTTTTTAACAGCATTTATATTACCAAAGCGTTTCAAAATAAAAAAGAGAAATGCTAATAACACAACAATAATTGCTGATATTAATATTAAGCGGTTCCCTGAAGTCTTGCTGCTGTTATTATTGATAAAGTTTCCGAAAAGTTCGGAAAGGTATTCGCCAACTATATGGCCTTGAAATAATAAGGCAAGTAAAAAAACTATAATTAAACAAATTAAATCGAATGCTCTCTCGACTACAATTGTGCCTACGAGTCTGTCTGCACGAATATTTTCATATTTAGCCAGAATAGTACACTTCACTACTTCGCCGAGGCGTGGCACACCGGCATTTACCATATAACCTATCATCACAGCAGCCCAGGTATTAAAAGTGGAAGGATGATAACCCAGAGGTTCAATCAGTATTTTCCAGCGAAGGGCTCTGCTATAATGACTAATCAATATAATGATGACAACCGGAATAATCAACCAATGACGTGCATGGCTTAATGCATATTTTATATCAGCCCAGTCTCGCGGTGTAATATCCCTTACAGCCAACCATACAAACAAAATGCCCAGACCAATAAAAAAAACATATTGAAGTGCAGTAAAAATTGATTTTTTCATGAAATACAAATTCTCAGACAAACTGAGCATATTATTATAACATATTTCTTCTTTAAGAAATAAATACTCTTTTTCCCTTTATTCAAATAAATGTCAGGCCTTTCACAATTCACGTTTAACTATTCACAACTTTTTATTTTCTATCATGTTGTTGCATGTCTGAGATCTTCTTCATGTGTGGGGTAGTCACAACAATTCAAGTTGCATCTGTAATAACGGTGCGGGGTACTTTAGATTTTAAGACGGCAATATTCATAATGTTTGCAAAAATAAATAATGGGTACAATGTCGCTTGTTAATTCATCAGCATATTGTCTATAAGCCTGACATTGCCTAAACGGGCTGCTATAAGTGCAATCAGTGCTTCCTGAGATTCCAGTGCAGGTTCTAAAGTATGCCTGTTCGCAATTTCGACATAATCCACAGTAAAGCCTTTTTCTTTCAAAATCATAAAAGCTTTTTCTTTTAGTATAGGAAATGACGTTTGATCAATATGGTCTTTTATATATAATAGTGCTTGAAAGATCGCTGTAGCATTCTTTCTTTCTCCATCGTTAAGTCTCATATTCCTGCTGCTCAAGGCAAGTCCGTCACTTTCGCGTTGCGTAGGCTCTATTAATAGTTCTATTTCAGATTCTTTGTTGGTAAGAGAAAGGAGCTTTTGAATTACCATGCATTGTTGATAATCCTTTTGCCCTAAATAAAGAATATCCGGTTGTACGATGTTTAAAAGCCTATCTACTACCTGACACACACCCTGAAAATGACCTGGTCGAAAATGGCCTTCTAATACCAGTTCCACACTTCCTAGTGGAAAATTTTTTGATACAAAGGATTGTGTGTACACTTCGGACTTTGGGGGAAAAAAAAGTACATCACACCCTGCCTGCACAAGCATTTCAATATCTTTTTCTATTGTTTTCGGGTAGCGGTCAAAATCATCCTGATCTGTAAACTGGGTAGGATTTACAAATATGCTGCAAACCTTGAAAGCATTGATCTTAGAGGCCGCCCTTATGAGTGATAAATGCCCATCATGTAAAGCACCCATAGTGGGCACAAAACCAATTTTTTTTTCAGTGGTTTTAATATTTTGAATATGTGCATTTAATTGTAAAGCATTCTTATATATAATCATGACAGCCTATTGGTGAACAGTAATTGAGTATGCTTCCACAATAATTGTTACTTTTGCAAACCGTTTTCTAAACCGAAAAACAAGGTTACAATGTCAGCAAAGAAAAGAATTTTATTTATTGCTAATGAAATGTCGCCTTACCTGGAGCTAACTGAATTCTCTGAAGTGGTAAACAAGCTGGCTATCAAATCCAATGATAAAGGGTATGAGGTACGTTGTATCATGCCGCGTTTTGGGTCAATAAATGAGCGGCGTCACCGGCTTCATGAGGTAGTTCGTTTATCAGGTATTAATGTATCGGTAGATAATGAAGATTTTCCTCTCCAGATAAAAGTTGCCTCTTTTCCTAATGCAAGATTGCAGGTTTATTTTCTTGATAATGAGGACTTATTTAAAAGAAAATATGTGTTTGCTGATGAGGAGGAAAAATGGTATGATGACAATGGATTGAGAACTGTTTTCTTTTGCAAAGGTGCTTTGGAAACTGTAAAAAAATTTGGATGGCCTCCGGATATCATTCATTGCAGCGGATGGATGACAGGCTTGATTCCCGCATATTTGAAAACGGTTTATAAAAAAGAACCGGTGTTTTCACAAAGTAAAATAATCTATACAATTGGCCAGTCCACTTTTAAAGAAAAACTGGGAACAGACTTTCTTAAGAAAGCTTTGATTCATCCTACAATAAAAGAAAAAGATCTGGAAATTTATAAAGAATCAAACAATGTAGCCCTATTCCGGGGTGGTGCTACTTATGCTGATGCAATTACATTCGGCAGCGACAATATAGATAAAAAGCTTATAGAAGAATTTAATAAAGTACGAGGCAAAAAGACTCTTCCTTACAATTCAGAATCTGATTTAACAGACTATTTACAGTTGTATGGCGATCTTGCGAACAAGTAATTTATTAACTGCTCAACTTATTATTTGTGATCAGGATTGATTTGAATGTTCTTTTATATCTCACTATTTTTTTAGGTCTTTTATCTTTTAATTCCTGCAAAAAAATAAATGAAGCCACTGAATTAGGTGCGGATCTGATACCGGCAGTAGATAATATCAATACTTTCGAACGCGCCTTAAATACGCTCACTGATAATAGGTTATTGAACGATAGTGCTGAGCTGTTTCTCTCAGATTTTATTGCCATTGGTAACCTCAATGATCCTGAATTTGGAAACACTACTGCATCAGGCTTTTTTAATATAAGCCGTACTGCATTTGGTTTTTATCCATTCATTGCCACTAAACCTGACTCAGTCAGTATAGATTCTGTAGTGCTTTCACTAGGATATGCCGGCTTTTACGGAGATACGAATAGCACGCAAACAGTACGTGTGTTTGAAATCGACCCTACTTCAAATTTCAATGACACTACTCTATATAAATTTTCTACCAGTCCCTCGAACTTTAAAACTGTGGGCTCACAGCTTGGTTCAAAAACTTTTAAAGTAAGTGATCTCAATGATTCAATGACAATCTTCAGAAAACGGGACACCTCAAAGGTTATAAATGTTTTAAGAATCCCTTTGACGAAAACTTTGGGCGATCGCTTCAAGCTTTATGATACTTTAACTGCTTTCAAAAACGATTCAGCATTCAAAACTTTTTTTAAAGGATTCGCTTTAAAAGTTGAAAATGGAAATACCCTGACATACATCAATCTGCAGGATCAGGCAAAATCTAAATTGATCATATACTTCAGAGCTATAAGAAACGGAATTACTGACACCTCATCAGCCGAATTTTTTCACTTAGCCGGAGTACCCCCTGTACTAAGAAGAAGCCCTGCTAACTTTAGAAATGGCCAGGCCAATACTATAGAAAGAAAACCTGCAGGTAATTATCTTGCTGCACTTAATAGTATAAGCATTGAAGATCAAACCTTATTTATTCAAAGCACACCAGGATCTTATGCAGCTATCAAAATCCCTTCGCTTGATACATTCACCAATAAGATCATCAATCGTGCAGAGTTAATAGCTACACGACTGCCTTCTACAGGTGATAACATTTTTTTACCTCCACCCATCCTTTTCATTGACAAAATAAATGCAGCAAACGACTCTGCTTTTGTTTTTCAAAATGATATACTGGATAATGCCGGGAACCTTGACTATAACCGTTTTGGAGGCAGACTTCGAAGCGATGGCACCTACCGTTTTATCATCACACGTTATATACAGGATATTGTTACTAATAGGAGTGCAAATCAAAACATCAGGTTATATGCCCCGGTTCGGGCTACGCTTAATATACCGCGATCAAATCAAAATACACTTATAGAAGTGAATGATCTCGTTGCTAATGGAAGGGTAGTAATAGCAGGAGGGAATCATCCTGATCCGGCATTACGACTGCGTCTGCGTATTGTATATACAAGAATACAATAAAAGTCAGTTTCGCATACCTATATTTGCACCCAAATTTCAAATTTCAATTCTAATATTTATTATTCATGCCGTATTTATTTACCTCTGAAAGTGTATCAGAAGGACATCCCGATAAAGTCGCTGATCAAATTTCGGATGCACTGATTGACCATTTTCTTGCCTTTGATCCGCAATCAAAAGTTGCCTGTGAAACCCTGGTTACTACTGGCCAGGTAGTGCTGGCAGGTGAAGTAAAATCTAAAGCCTACCTCGATGTACAGCAAATAGCAAGGAATGTAATACGCAGAATAGGTTATACCAAGAGTGAATACATGTTCGAGGCAAACTCATGTGGAATATTATCTGCCATACATGAGCAATCTGCTGACATCAACCAGGGTGTAGATAAAAAAACAAAAGAGGAACAAGGGGCCGGTGACCAGGGAATGATGTTTGGTTATGCCACCAATGAAACAGAAGATTACATGCCACTTGCACTTGATCTGGCACATAAACTTTTACAGGAGTTAGCAGCTTTACGCAGAGAAAATAAACAGATAAAATATTTACGACCCGATGCGAAAAGCCAGGTAACGTTAGAATATGATGATAACAATCAACCTGTACGTATAGATGCAATCGTGATATCTACGCAGCACGACGACTTTGATTCAGAATCTAAAATGCTGGCTCTTATCAAAAAAGATATTATAAATATTTTGATTCCGCGAGTAAAGTCTAAGTATAAAAAATACGCAAAGCTTTTTAATAACGATATCAAATATCATATAAACCCCACTGGCAAGTTTGTGATCGGCGGCCCGCATGGTGATACAGGATTAACCGGTAGAAAAATAATCGTAGATACCTATGGTGGAAAAGGTGCACATGGTGGAGGCGCTTTCAGTGGTAAAGATCCATCCAAAGTAGATCGTTCTGCAGCCTATGCTACGAGGCATATAGCAAAAAATCTGGTAGCTGCAGGATTGTGTGATGAGGTGCTTGTACAAGTATCTTATGCAATTGGTGTAGCTCAGCCAATGGGCGTTTTTATTAATACGTATGGAACTTCTAAGGTTGACATGACTGATGGTGAAATAGCAGTAGAGGTGCAGGCTATTTTTGATCTGCGGCCTTACTTCATAGAACAAAGACTGAAACTTCGTAATCCTATATACAGTGAAACGGCAGCATACGGCCACATGGGACGTAAGCCTGAAGTGGTGACAAAAGAATTTTCAACTCCGGGCGGAAAAAGCATTACACGAAAAGTGGAATTGTTTACGTGGGAAAAACTGGATTATGTGACCAGGGTGAAAAAAGCTTTCCACATTTAATAGAAAATTTATAAATAAGAAAAACCTCTGTCATCGCAGGGGTTTTTTTTTGCTGTCACTCACTTACATTTATATTGTGAAAAATTTCCGTACACAAAATCGTCCAAAAAAGAAGACACTCGTAGTAGGAAAAGTCGAAATTGAAAATGCTATTAAAGAAGGAAAGCAATTGGATAGGCTCTATGTTCAAAACAATTTACATCCAGATGTCTCGGGCGAACTTAGAAGAATCGCCTCACAAAATCTAATTCCTATTAATTATGTGCCGGTTGAAAAACTAAACAGCTTAAATGTCAGTGAGCACAAGGGGTGCATAGGTGTATTGTCTATGGTGCGGTATTATGATCTGCAGGAAATAATTTCATTTGTAGTAGAGAAAGGAGAATTACCACTCTTTCTCATACTTGACGGCATTACAGATATTCGAAACATAGGTGGTATTGCACGTACTGCTTTTTGTTGTGGTGTGCATGCATTGATCATTCCAGACAAAGGTGTAGGAGCGCTCAATGAAGATGCTGTATCAACCTCGGCCGGGGCATTGGAAAGTTTGCCGGTTTGCAGAGTGAACAGTTTATTAAAAGCTGTTGACCTTTTACATCTAAATGGAATAAAAGTGTTGGCCAGCGAAATGACGGCACACAAAGAGGTTGCTGAAATAAACCTTAGCGAACCCATTGCTATCATAATGGGAAGTGAAGAAAAAGGCATTTATCCTGCACTTTTGAAATATTGTGATGAGCAGTTTAAAATACCCATGGCTGGGGATTTTGAATCTCTGAATGTATCGGTGGCTACAGGAATGATTTTGTATGAATGTATGAAGCAAAGGCGATAGAAGGTTCCAGAATTAGCCTCAACTTAATGTGCTAATGATTTCACTCAACAATATTCAAAAGTCATTTGGAAACTATGATGTATTAGCCATAGAAAAACTTGTTTTACCATTAGGATTGTATTGGCTAAGAGGAAAAAATGGTTCGGGTAAATCTACCTTATTAAACATTTTGGCAGGCCTTATACCATTTAAAGGAGATGTAGTATTGAATGAAAATATTCATATCCGAAAACATCCTGTGGCTTATAGAAAATTAATCAATCATGCGGCTGCAGAACCTGTGTATCCTGCGTTTTTACCAGGTACAGACCTGGTCGAATTTGTAACATCCATAAAAGGAGGATCAGCAGATCATGTTGATACAGTGAAAAAAGGCTTAGACATTGGTAATTATCTAGCAAACCCTACAGGATCTTACTCCAGCGGCATGCTGAAAAAACTTTCTCTTCTCTTAGCGTTTATTGGTAACCCCGCATGGGTATTACTTGATGAGCCTTTCAGTACGCTTGACCAGGCTTCGCAAAAAGCACTGTGTATATTGATCAGGGAGAAACATGAGCAAGGCATTTCCTTTATACTCACATCGCACCATGATATTGAACCTGATGAAATCAATTTCACCCAGACTTTTATCTTAAAAGATCAAAAACTGACCGAGACTAATCCTGTATGAAAAAAATAGTTCAAGTCATTAACCGATCTGTTGTTCAACCCTTTTACCGGCAGCATGCAGGTCTGTTTCTATTTTTATTTTTTCTAATGTTTGGCATTCAGCCTACAGCGCAGGAAGCGTTCCGTACACATTATTACCTTATGCATTTAATTCTCACTTCGGGGAATTTTTTTCTTTTGGCTATTATTATCTGGCTTATTTACACAATAAAAATTTTATTGTTTTTGAGAAATTGCCTGCAAAAGGAGGCTTATGATTTTATCTATCAACTGAATGCTTTGCCTGCTCAAAGTCGTTTTCTTATTTTATTGCGCAGTGCGATACTATTAATGGCACCTGTAACTTGTTATGGTCTTGCTACTATATATGTAGCTATCAGAGAGCAGCTCGTGCTGGCTGAAATATTTGTTTTACTGGCCATAGTGCTTTTACATCTGTTCCTTATTTTGAATACCATGCAATTGCTGAATGGTGGTAAAGCAATACAGGAAGTAAAGAAAACTTCCCCGCTATTTCCATTACCAAAAGCTTTTTTTGGTTTTGTATTAAGAGGAATTTTCAGAAATCAATGGGTAACGGTTTTAATAATAAAGCTTCTTTCTTTTTTTTCGCTTTATTTATTTACGAATATTGATAGCCCTTTATTTGAAAACAGGGTGCTCTGGCTCATATTTCTAACATCTTTAATTGGACATAGTTTTCTCATCTTTAGGAATTTTAATTTCATTGAAACTGAACTGCATTTTTTCCGAAATATGCCTCAAGCTCAAGTCACCACTTTTTTTTCCTTATTTTTTATTTATACAATTCTTTTACTACCTGAAATGTGGGCATTAAGAGGTGTTAGCATGGTACAAGATCAATCCTGGGAATATTTATGGTTGGTACTTACAGGCCCGACTTTTTTATTACTCCTACATGTTTTATTATATAGCGAGTCTATGAAGATCGAGGAATACCTGAAATTATTATTCGGTATATGGATTGTTTTTTTCTTTTTGAGTTTTTCTTCCTGGCATTGGCTATTGCCACTTATTTGTACCCTTTTTTCTGCTGCTATCTTTTTTACATCTTACTACCAATATGAAAAGAAGGTTGGTCTGGCGGGTTAGAAATAATGCCTCTGTGAACTAAAAAAAGAGCATCAATTATCTTTGTATGAATGATCGAAAATCTTCAGATAGTAGAATGCCCCAGAGATGCAATGCAGGGTTGGAAAACCTTTATTCCTACTGCTAAAAAAATAGAATATATCAATGCATTATTGAAGGTTGGTTTTCACACCATTGATTTCGGCTCCTTTGTTTCTGCAAAAGCAATTCCGCAAATGAAGGATACAGCAGAAGTTTTGTATGGTTTACAAATGAATAACACCACATCTAAACTTCTTGCAATCATTGCAAATACCCGTGGTGCTCAGGACGCATTGCATTTTGATACTATTTCTTTTTTGGGATTTCCATTTTCTATATCGCCCACCTTTCAACAACGAAATACAAACAGTACCTTGGAAGAAAGCCTACTCAGGGTGGATGAAATTCAAAATCTTTGCACCAGATACAACAAAAAATTAGTCGTTTACCTGAGCATGGCTTTTGGCAATCCTTATGGAGATCCTTACAATGAAGAGATAGTATTACAATGGGCCGATGAAATGGTGAAAAGGGATATCAAGATCATTTCATTAGCAGATACTGTAGGTATGGCCACACCGGATCAGATTAGTGTAGCTTTACAAGAACTTATTCCAAAATATAAGGAAGTAGAATTTGGAATTCATCTCCATGCAAATATAGAAAACAGGAAACAAAAAATAGAGACCGCATTTCTTGCAGGATGTAAACGTTATGATGGCGCTTTATTAGGCATTGGTGGCTGCCCTATGGCTAACGATGAACTGGTCGGCAACATCAATACAGAATGGCTTTTATCATTTTTTGATGAAAGAAAGATTTCATTTCAAATAAATAAAGAAGCTCTTGTTACTTCCAGGCATTTAGCTCAAGAAATATTTGCCTGATGGAATTCATGCTCAACATACCGGTTCTAAAAGCGGAGCAAAGGATTGCACATCAGCAAAATATTTTATCAATCGGTTCCTGCTTTACGGAGCATATTGGTAAGGCATTAAAAAACCTGAAATTTAATGTGCTTCAAAATCCAAATGGTATTTTATTCGATCCGGCAAGTGTATCATCAAGTATCATTTCTTACATCAATAATGATCAATCTGAGGATGATGATTTATTTCAGTTAGGCGAAATATGGAATCACTGGCATTATCACAGCCGGTTTTCGGGAACAGATAAAAACGAAGTACTCAATAATATCAATGCCTCTTTAAATGAGGCGCATAACTATTTGAAAGGCGCAAACTGGTTGGTAATCACATTAGGTTCAGCATTTTCATATCAGTTAACATCTGAAGCTATAGATGAAAAGAAATTCAATGGACTTTTTCAAGATAAAAATCATGTGGCAAACTGTCATAGGGCACCTGCACAATGGTTTCAAAAATATTTAATGCATGTTGATGAAATTATTGCCAACCTGGACAATGCCATTCACCAGCTTTTTGGCTTCAATGAACATATCAATATCATATTTACCATAAGCCCCGTACGACATATACGTGATGGCGTAGTGGAAAACAACAGAAGTAAAGCACGTCTTATAGAATCTGTACATCACCTGGTTGCCAAATCTGACCGCTTATATTACTTCCCTTCTTATGAATTGGTGATTGATGTATTGAGAGATTACCGTTTTTATTCAGAAGATATGGTGCATCCGAATTACCTCGCAACCGACTTTGTATTGAATCATTTTATAGAAACATTTATTAGTGAAGAAAGCCAGGATGTTATCCGTGAAATCAAAAAACTGAATGCGGCAAGAAATCATAAATCAACTTATCCGCATACAAATGCACACCAGCAATTTCTGAAACATAATCTCGAAAAAACCATGTCTTTGGAAAAGAAATTTCCTTTTTTAGATTTAGAAGATGAGATAAATTATTTTTCAAATAAATAAATCAATGAATCTTATCCCCCCTGATTTCTAAACTTCCCATTATTCCTGCTTCATAATTCAACCATTCCTGCCAGCGAATACGTACCCTTTCTTTGTCAATATATGTTTCTGCCAATTCAATGAATAAAGTATAATGACCGGCTTCACTTTCCATAAAGCGACGATAAAACCTGCGCATGTATTCGTCTTCAAGTCCTTCGCTTAGTCTTTTAAATCTTTCGCAACTACGGGCTTCTATTAAAGCCATAAAAAGCAACTGGTCAAGTAACCTGCCTTCTTCATTGCCACCTTTTTGCATGTATTTCATCAACTCATTTACGTACACATCTTTTCGCTGATTGCCGAGGCTCAAACCTCTTTTGTGCAGTTCGGCCAACACCAAACGAAAATGTCCCCATTCTTCGGTCACAATGGGAGCAAGACTATTGACTAATTGATCTCTGCGGCTGTACCGTTGAATCAAAGAAATGCAGGTGATGGCAGCTTTTTGTTCGCAATAAGCATGGTCGGATAATATTTCCTGCATTGATATTTGCGCAAGCTGAACCCAGCGTGTATCTGTAGGTAGTTTTAAACCTAAAATGGTTTTTGCATCAGTTGAAATGTCTTCGGGTGATGTAATCATGTTATTTGATGTTGCATTTAAAAATATTTACCTGCATTCACCTACCTTCCATATTCAAAAATAGTTTATGAAAATAATATCTTCGAAAGCACATGGCCTTTTGGATTATGCCACAGTGGTTTTTTTATTGGCTGCGCCTACTCTTTTTCAAATGGAAGGAACACTTTGCATCTTTACGTACGCATTAGCAGGTGTCCATTTTGCACTGACTGCGCTTACAGCATTTGAAGTGGGTTTGTTGAAGGTTATTCCTTTCCGGATTCATGGACTTTTAGAGGTTGTTGTATCTATTTTACTTGGAGGTGTTGCTTTTTGGTTTCAAAATAATGATAACTCGCTCGGATTTTATTTTTATATCGGGTTAGCGATTATAATTATGTTGGTGTTTTTGTTAACTGATTTTACCTCCGCAAACGAGGCTAAAAACACATTACGCTGATTAACTAAATTCGGTTGTTGGTGACAACACCAACAACGGCGTAAAATGTTTCTTTCTTTGCAAAAGATCCAGTTGTAAGTGGGGGATGCAAACAGGAACGACTACTACAACTTATACCTATGCGCAAATCATAAAAGAACGGCTTAAGGCTCTTTGTACTTCCTCTTTTTAAATTTGGTCTATTTCCTTACCTTTGCGGCCAAATAAAAAAAACTAATTAAGTATCCAATAGGGATGCTGTCAAAAATTAAGTACATGCCATTAACTAAAGAAAAGAAATCAGGCATTTTTAGCCAGTTTGGTGGACAAGAAAAAAACACAGGTTCAATCGAAGGTCAGATCGCATTAATAACCGAGCGAATGACTCAGATTGCTGCTCATCTTCAATCAAATAAAAAAGATTTTTCTACTCACCGCGGATTAATGCACCTTGTAGGCCGTCGCCGTAGATTGTTGAATTATTTGCAGAGACACAACCTTACAGGTTATAGAGAACTGATTGAAAAATTAGGAATACGTAAATAAATTTTCATAGTAAACTCTACCCTTCTTAACTGAAGGGCTTTTTCATTAAAGAGCTCTACTATTCCATGAGTTATCGCATCTTGATTTGAATATTCCTTCACAATCCAATCAGACCAAAATGATCACACAAAAATTTTCTAAAACTTTTGATATTGGGGACGGCAGAGAAGTCACTCTGGAAACAGGTCGTTTAGCCCGTCAGGCTGATGGCTCTGTCACTGTAAAATCCGGAAACTGCATCATACTCGCTACCGTTTGTGCTACGGAGAAGCCTAAAGAAGGGCAAGATTTTTTTCCTTTATCTGTAGATTATATGGAGAAATTTTCTTCCGCTGGAAGAATCCCCGGCTCTTTTTTTAAACGTGAAGCCAGGTTGAATGATTATGAGATACTTACCTCACGATTAATAGACAGAGCGCTGCGTCCACTTTTTCCTGAAGATTATTTATGTGAAGTCCAGGTGATAGTTACTCTGGTTTCAAGTGATAATGAGATCATGCCAGATGCATTTGCCTGCCTTGCAGCATCCGCAGCGTTGGCGGTTTCTACTATCCCCATCCAGGAAGTTATTTCTGAAGTACGTGTGTCCCGGATTAATGGGAATTTTAAAATTAATCCTACCCGCACAGAAATGGAATCTTCCGATCTGGATTTCATCATAGCAGCCACTGAAAAAAACATCATGATGGTGGAAGGGGAGGCAAAAGAATGTAGTGAAGAAGACCTTTTAGAGGCTTTGCAGTTGGCACATGATGCTATAAAAATACAGATAAAAGCCCAAACAGAGCTTAGAGAAATGGTTGGTGTTTCTGAAAAACGTGACTATCCCAAACCGGATCAGAATGATGCAATCCGTGATCGTGTCACTGAATTAGGCACACCAAAGATGTCGGAACTCGCAAGAGGCAATTTGAAAAAATCAGCAAGAAAAGAACAATACGATGCTATCCGAGATGAAATAATGGAAACGCTTAGAGCAGAAGCGAACCTCACGGAAGATGAAAAATTACCTTTTGATACGCAAAAATTGGTAAAGAATTACTTGTCAGATCTTCAATATCATGTGGTACGTGATATGATTTTAAATGATAAAATAAGATTGGATGGAAGAGGGCTTGAAGATGTTCGTCCATTAGATATGGAGATAGATGCATTGCCTACACCACATGGCGCTGCATTATTCACAAGAGGTGAAACACAGTCACTTACAACCGTTACGCTCGGTACTCCTTTAGATGAATTATTAATAGAAAGTGCGGGGAAATCTGTTGATTCTAAATTTTATCTCCACTATAATTTCCCACCTTTTTCTACCGGTGAAGTGAAATTCCTAAGAGGTGCAAGCAGGCGGGAGATCGGACACGGTAAACTTGCAGAGCGCTCACTAAAACAAATGATGCCTAAGGGGGATTTTGCTTATACTGTTCGTATAGTCAGCGATATATTAGAATCTAATGGTTCATCCTCAATGGCGACCGTTTGTGCAGGATCGCTTGCACTGATGGATGCTGGAGTGCCTGTGCCCAAACACGTAGCAGGTGTAGCGATGGGCTTGATCTCAAAGGAAGGAAAGTTTGCAGTACTTACCGATATATTGGGAGATGAAGATCACCTTGGCGATATGGATTTCAAAGTTACCGGCACACGGGAAGGTATTTGCGGAATCCAGATGGATATAAAAGTGGATGGTTTGCCTATAGAGGTAATGCGCCAGGCGCTGGAGCAGGCAAGGAAAGGTCGTTTACACATTCTGGATGCCATGTATCAATGTATGCCTGAAGCCCGTAGGGATGTTAAAGAGCATGCCCCACGTATGGTGAAGCTTTATATTGATCGCGAATTTATAGGCGCAGTGATAGGACCAGGAGGTAAGATCATACAGGAAATTCAAAGAGAAACAGGAACAACGATCAATCTTGAAGAAAAAAATAACCAGGGTGAAGTGAGCATTTTCGGAACGATCAAAGAAGGCGTGGACAGGGCTGTAGCATGGGTGAATGGAATAGTAGCTGTACCTAATGAAGGAGATGAATACGAAGCCATAGTAAAGTCAATTATGCCTTATGGGGCTTTCGTTGAATTTTTGCCGGGCAAACAAGGGCTTCTGCATATTTCTGAAGTAAGCTGGAAACGACTGGAAACGCTGGAGGGAGTATTGAGTGAAAATGAAAAGATAAAAGTGAAGCTTGTAGGAGTGGACGTTAAGACAGGCAAATTTAAATTATCGAGAAAAGTATTGATGCCCCGCCCCGAAGGCATGCAGGAAGAAAGAAGGGGAGACGGCGATATGAATAGGCGTGAGGGTGGTCAACGCTTTGAGCCAAGACGAGATGAAAGGAGAGAAGGCCCAAGACCAAAAGTGGAACGTCCACAAAGGCCGGGTGAAATGAATGAACCTCAACGGCCACCAGACAATATAATTGAAAGTCCTTCGGGAGAATAATGCAACATGGCTGTCTAAGGGCAGCCATTTTAATTTTAAATATGAATTTTATTCAAATCCGTACAGATGTTTCAGAAGAAAAACAGGAAATGCTGATCAGCAATCTTAGTTCACTCGGGGCAATTGGTTTTGAACAAACAGATACATACCTGCTTTCTTATTTTGATGAAGAGAATTTTTCAAGTTATGATGTGAATAAGGCATTGGAAGGTGAAATATTTGAAATCCATAACATTGAAGAAAAAAACTGGAATGAAGAATGGGAAAAAAATTTTGAACCGGTTCTTGTTGGAAATTTTTGTGGTGTACGTGCTCATTTTCATAAGCCTTTTGTTGGTGTGAATCATGAAATCATTATTACTCCGAAAATGAGTTTTGGTACAGGACATCATGCTACTACTTTTATGATGATAGAACAAATGGAAAAAATCAATTTTGAAAACCAAACTGTTTTAGACTTTGGAACAGGAACAGGTATATTGGCAATAATGGCAGAAAAGCTTCAGTCGAAATTTATAAAAGCAATGGACATAGATAAGTGGAGTATAGAGAATGCAAAGGAAAACATTAAAATAAATAATTGTAAAAACATTGATCTGCAACTAAGCGCACAATTGCCCGATCAAATCTTTGATATTATTTTGGCTAATATCAACCGCAATGTGATACAGGATTATTTATCTGCACTTCAAAGTAAACTTTCAAAAGGAGGACTTATTTTATTCAGCGGTATTCTGATTGAAGATGAAAACAAAATAGTTCAAGCCTGCCAGAAAACAGGGCTAAATATTAAAGAAAAATATATTAAGGATAATTGGTTATGCTTGTTGTTTATGAACAGTAAGTAAATCAATTGTTACTTTAACGTGAAGTATTATTCAAATAAGCTAATTTCGTCGTCCGTCTTTTTTCGACGGTCGCTTTTATGAATGAAATCTTATTACTAATTCTTGCATATTTAATTGGAAGTATTCCTACTTCTGTTTGGGTCAGCAAATCTTTATTTGGTTTTGACATAAGAGAATATGGCAGCGGTAATGCAGGCGCTACAAATGCATACCGTCTGCTCGGTCCTAAATGGGGTACATTCGTAATGATCGCAGATATGCTGAAAGCCATAGTAGCTGTCAAGCTTGCTTATTTTCTTCACGATTCTTTTGAATATGAACTCTACCTGATCAACATGCAGGTCGGGCTGGGCCTGGCTGCAGTACTTGGGCATATTTATCCTATTTGGGCAAAATTTAAGGGAGGTAAAGGAGTTGCTACCTTATTTGGAATGGTGCTGGGCATACAGCCAAATGTGGCACTTTGTTGTGTGGGTGTATTTATTCTTGTTCTTTTCCTTACACGATGGGTTTCACTTAGTTCTATTTTGGCAGGTATTGCATTTCCAATTTTTATCCTCGCCATTTTTAATGAGCCGGAACATGTTTACCGTGCCTTTGCTATAATAGTTGGTGTACTTATTTTATTTACACATCAAAAAAATATTATACGCATCATCCGGGGTAGTGAAAGTAAAGTACCCATTTTTAAACTTAGAGACCGCAGAAGAAACAGGCGGTAAGGATTTCTTCAATTGTTAATTTTCTAATTCAATCTATCATATAATTCTTTTAGGTATAATCATTGGCTATGCGTATGAAATGATTAACTATGCTTAATAGAATTATTTTCTCTTCAATCCTTCTTATCTCACTTGTAGCCTGTTCTAAAAACCCTGTCACAGGAAGAAGTCAATTCAAATTAGTACCGGAACAAGAGCTGCAACAAATGGCAAATGATCAGTACCGGCAATTTTTATCTAGCCATAGTGTAGTGACTTCAGGGGCTAATGCTGAAATGGTTAGGAGAGTAGGACAACGTATAGCCAATTCAATCACACAGTATTATCGTTCACAGAAACTTTCAAATGTGTTACAAGGATATAATTGGGAGTTTAAATTAGTAAATGATAAATCTGCAAATGCCTGGGCTATGCCAGGAGGTAAAATAGTTGTTTATACAGGCTTGTTACCCATCACCCAAAATGAAGCTGCGTTGGCAAATGTATTGGGACATGAAATTTCGCATGCTATTTTTCAACATGGCAATGAACGCATGAGTCAGGGACTGGCAGCGCAGGGAATAGGTACCGGCTTATCCGTAGCGATGGCAAATAAACCTGCTCAAACACAAAATATTTTTTTACAGGCATTTGGTGTTGGTGCTACTGTGGGGGTGATACTCCCTTTTTCACGAAAACATGAATTAGAGGCTGATAGATTTGGAATGCGCTGGGCTGCAATGGCAGGCTATAATCCAAGAGAAGCAATCAACTTATGGCAAAGGATGGAGAAGATGTCAGATGGTAACAAACCTCCAGAATTTATAAGTACACATCCTGCAGAAGGAACAAGGATCGAACAATTAAAAAAATACCTTCCTGAGGCTTTGAAATATTATAAAGTGAAATAGTATTATTACGAATATTTCTCATATTGCATATCTATATATATCTATCATTATATATTAATAGATGTATATCTGTACAAGGAGAAATATCATTCGCTAACCGACATTTATAAATTTTATTGGGATAAATAATAGAAATGAAGTAATATCTTATAATGATGCTTTGTCATCTTGTCAAAATTCCATAATTTTGCACAACTATTTGTGCGAATTTACCCACCCGCACTTATAAGACACAGATTCTTTTACATCATTTTCAAACAAGATATGCCACAAACAATTTTTGAAAAACTCCAGTTAAAGAATGAGAAAACGATTTTAATTCAGGGTTTGCCTTCATCTATTGAAAAACAATTTTCTAAACTTGCTTTCGCAAAAAACCTGACACCACTTCTCTGTGCCCGCAAGCTTGATTTTGTACTCATTTTTGCCGTAAGTCAGAATCAATTGAATGGGATTCTTAATGACATACTTCCTGCGTTTAAGGATGCAACTAATTTTTGGGTAGCCCATCCTAAATTGGCTTCTAAAATTGTCACTGATCTTAACCGGCAAAGCAGTTGGCTAAAACTCACTGATGCAGGTTATGAAGGACAAGAAGTAGTTACTCTGGATCATGTGTGGATTGCAACAAATTTCAAAAAAGCTGAAGTGCTTGAAGAAATTGAACTTTCTACTTTTGACACCACGGATGTCAAAACAACTGTAAGTAAAAGAAAGGCGGTTAGAGTTTAAAAAAAATCTGTAAAGCATTATTATTCAGGTTGGGTTAACTATTTATAGTTACCCTTGTTATTGTTATACTTTCTTGAATATTTAAATATCATATTGCATTTTTTTTGATCTATTTTTTAGATTGTGTGATAATCCACATCTCAACAACAATAAAGTTTTTTCACCTCTTATCATCTGTATCAAAGGTTCTTAGCTGATGTGTGTTTTGTAATTAATACATTTTTAAACTGTATTTTTTTTTTACAGAGAGGTTCAAATAAAAACTCTTTGCACTCAATCGTATTTTTATTTTCATAATATAAAAACAATTTTATTTGTTGATTGTTGTATGAATTAGGTGGAAAAAATTCTACACGTTTCATATTTTGACATTTTCATGTTTCTATGTCAGCTTTATGCACATTGGCATGTAAATAGTAAATAGTAATCTATGATAAATAGTACATCATCATTACAAGCATTAAAAAATATTGATCTTATTTGTTTTTCTCATCTTCGATGGGATTTTGTTTATCAAAGACCTCAACATTTACTAAGTAGATTTTCAACCTGCACAAGAGTTTTCTATATTGAAGAACCGAAGTTTCATGATGCAGCGGATACATTTCAAATAACGGAAGTAAGCAAAAATTTATTTATCGTAGTTCCTTATTTACAAAATGGAACAGCTCATGATGCTATCATCTCAAAACAAAAAGAATTAATCAAGGATCTTTTTTTGATGATGGAAATCCAGGAATATATTACCTGGTATTATACTCCAATGTCCTTATCATTTAGTGGACATTTAACTCCAAAAATGATCATATATGATTGCATGGATGAACTCTCTGCATTCAAATTTGCACCTGTTGAACTAAAAGAAAAAGAAGCTCAGTTAATAGGCAAAGCTGACCTGGTATTTACTGGTGGATACAGTATATATGAAGCAAAAAAAACACGACATCCAAATATTTATCCTTTCCCAAGCAGTATTGATAAAGAGCATTTTTCCAAAGCGCGGGAGATACAAAATGAACCAGAGGATCAGGCCCACATCCCGCATCCACGATTTGGATTTTATGGTGTAATTGATGAGCGGTTTGATATAGATATGATTGAGCAAGCAGCTAAAGCAAAACCAGATTGGCATTTTATTCTTATTGGACCTGTTGTAAAAATTGATCCTGCTACATTGCCCCGTTTTGATAATATACATTATCTGGGTGGAAAGTCATATAATGAATTACCTTATTATTTGAGCTCATGGGAAGTTGCAATGATTCCTTTTGCCTTAAACGAATCTACCCGGTTCATAAGCCCTACTAAAACACCTGAATACTTAGCTGCCGGAATTCCGGTTATTTCAACTGCAATTAAAGATGTAGTATCCCCTTATGCAGAAAATAAACTCGTAAATATTGCCGCCACATCAGAAGAGTTTATCAAACATGGAGAAACTATTTTGAAACAAGGTAAAACCCAAAAATGGCTTACCCAGGTAGATACCTTTTTGCAAGGAAATTCATGGGACAGAACGTGGTCAGAAATGATGAAGCATATTGAGCACTCTTTAATTACCACAGCCCCCGATTCCACCAAAAAAACGAAGCAGAAGATTTATGTTTGATTACCTGATAGTAGGGGCTGGTTTTGCCGGAACAGTGTTAGCTGAACGCCTTGCGAATATAGCCGGAAAAAAAATTTTAATCATTGATAAGCGGGATCACATTGCCGGCAATGCATATGATTATTACAATGAAGATGGTATTTTAATTCATAAGTACGGACCTCATATCTTTCATACGAACAGTAAAGAAGTATTTGAACACCTTGGACAATTTACTCCCTGGCGACCTTATGAACATAGGGTATTAGGTAGTGTTGATGGGCAATTGGTTCCTATCCCTATTAATCTTACAACGATCAATCAATTATATGGACTAAATCTGAATAGCTCTCAGGTCGAAGATTTTTTTGCATCAAAAGCAGAACAGGTGACACGTGTAAAAACGTCTGAAGATGTAGTCGTTAGTAAAGTTGGAAGAGAGTTGTATGAAAAATTTTTCCAGGGTTACACACGCAAACAATGGGATTTAGATCCATCTGAATTAGATGCAAGTGTAACGGCACGTGTACCTACAAGAACTAATAAAGATGACAGGTATTTTACAGATACCTACCAGGCTATGCCGCTGCATGGCTATAGTGTTATGTTTCAAAAAATGTTGTCGCATCCGAATATCAAAGTGATGCTCAATACTGACTACAAAGAAATTATTGATATCATACCACACAAACAATTGATTTTTACGGGACCTATTGATTTGTATTTTGATTATTGCTATGGAAAATTGCCTTACAGATCTCTCGAATTTAAATTTGAAACCATTGATGCGGAATACTTTCAATCCACAGGTACCATTAATTACCCCAATGAACAATTATATACAAGGATAACAGATTTCAAATACCTCACAGGACAAAAGCATCATAAGACAGCTATAGTATATGAATACCCGCGTGCAGAAGGAGACCCATATTATCCTGTGCCGCGTCCGGAAAATGCAGAAGTCTATAAGAAGTATCAGCAATTAGCTGCAACGGTTGATAACACTTATTTTGTCGGCAGATTAGCTACATACAAATATTACAATATGGATCAGGTAGTGGCTCAGGCATTAACGACATTCAAAAAGATTATGCAGAATGAATCTTTTGCAGCGGGCAAATCCAAGACTCTGCTTCAATCCTGATATATCCTACACTAAAGCACTTAAATTCATTCACTATACCAAATAATCTTACCCGCTTTTTTTATTCCTGTGTATTGCTTTTTAGATCAGCGTGGCTTCTTTTTAAAACCAATAGCTGGTCTTATTTCCTCAGTTGATTAACGGCTTTCCCGTTCCTGTACTTTATAGCGTTCAGTGCTGTCTATGTTCTATGCCCCGATCATATATTTATCCTGTCGTTTACTGTATTGGCAAAGTAGGTTCTACTGAGAATCAGGCATTCATATCAATAATGCCTGTACCATTATCGGTCTGCACTATATACGAGGTAAGTTCTTTGTCCATTTCTTTTTGGTAAGATGAAGCTAACAATTGGGTGATATTTTCAATCTCATTTTCTTTCACCAGGTTGATCGTGCATCCACCAAATCCACCACCCATCATGCGGGCTCCTAACACCGAAGGGTTTCCTTTTACAGCGTTTACTAAAAAATCAAGCTCCTTACAACTCACCTCATATTCTTTGCTCAGGCCTTCATGGGTTTGAAACATTTTTTTACCTAATGCCTGTAAGTTGCCAGTTTGCAAATCAGCACATCCTGTTAGTAATCTTTCATTCTCATTAATTACATATTTACACCTGTCATAAATTTTATCTTGCCTGGGGACCTGCTTATTCAACATGTCCATGGTGATATTCCGAAGGCTGTGAACCTCGGGATAAGCTTTCCTGACCATGGCTACGCCTTCTTCACATTGCTTACGCCTTGTGTTGTATTCTGTTGATGCAAGTGAATGTTTGACATTGGTATTAAATAAAACAATTTTTATTCCTTCCATTTTAATGGGTACATATTCATATTCCATAGAACGGCAATCCAATTTTATTACATGCTCAGCTCTTCCATGCACTGACGCAAATTGATCCATGATTCCACATAGCACACCTGCATATTCGTGTTCTGCTTTTTGGGCTATCTCGGCAAGATCAGACTTTGGAATTTTAAGATTAAAAAGTTCATTCAATCCAAAAGCTACCGCACACTCTACCGCTGCCGAGGATGATAGACCCGCACCAAGAGGAACATCACCATCCACCACCAGGTTGAAACCCGAAATCGAATAACCTCGTTTTACCAATTGTGCGGCTACACCCAATATATAATTAGCCCATTGTTGCTCAGAAGGATGAAGGTTGTCAAGTGAGCTTTCGTGATTTTCATTGTACTCATTTGCATACAATCTGATCTTATTATCACCGCTTTTTCCAAGAGCTATATAAATGGCTTTATCTATTGCTGCCGGGAGTACAAATCCTTCATTATAATCAGTATGCTCTCCTATAATATTTACTCTGCCGGGAGAACGAACAATAAGAGGAACCCCTTCATACTGCTCTTTAAAACTTACTTGTACATCCCTTGCTATTGGATATTTCATTATGGTAATTTATTAAAATTGTAAACACTTCTTGCAAGGCTTAATATACAAAAATATCTGAGTACCATCCTTTTATCCCATGAAAACACCTGTTCACCGACAAAAACCTTTTTAACATAGATTAAAGATTTTGTGTAAACGCTTTTGCTATTATATTTAGTCTTACTACAAATCCATTTAGATTCACATATCCAATTAATCCTTTTATGATGCACAAAACCATCCCTCTCGGTGAATATGATGCAGAACTCGCTTACCGATGGACACCACGTAAAGCAAACAATTGGTTTAAGAAAAACGGTTGGAGAATAGGGTGTAATTATCTACCAAGTACATCTATCAATCAATTGGAAATGTGGCAGGCCGATACTTTTGATCCATTCATTATGGACAAAGAATTAAGCTGGGCTGCTTCACTGGGATTCAATACAGTCCGTGTATTTCTTCATCATCTGTTGTGGGAGCAAGATGCTAAGGGTTTTAAAAAAAGGATAGAACTTTTTTTGGCTATAGCAAATAAACATGGAATTAAAACCATGTTTGTATTATTCGATGCTGTTTGGGATCCGCATCCAAAAGCTGGTAAACAACCTGAACCAAAACCTAATATCCATAACTCCGGTTGGGTACAATGCCCTGGTTATTCTGTACTGAATGATCCTACACGGTATGATGCACTATATGAATATGTACATGGTATCGTTAATCATTTTAAACATGACAGCAGGATATTGATTTGGGATTTGTACAATGAACCGGACAATATGAACCTGACCAGTTACAAGGATACTGAGTATGCATTACACAAGGCTGAGTTGTCACTTGAATTATTAAAGAAAACCATCCGTTGGGTGCGAGGAATAGGCCCGGACCAACCCATAACCATGGCGCCCTGGCAAAATGATTGGAGCTGTGATCTTGAAATATCTGTTTTAGATAATTATATGTTCAGGCATTCTGATATTATAAGCTTCCACTGTTACGAAGACAAAGCAGGAACTGAAAAGAGAATAAAGGAATTAAAACGCTTCGACCGGCCTATGCTCTGTACTGAATATATGGCTCGGCCATTTGGAAGTACTTTCCAGGAAATATTACCCATATTGAAAGATCACAATGTAGGTGCATATAATTGGGGTTTTGTTCAAGGTAAATCACAAACTCATTGTCCATGGGATTCGTGGGAGAAGAAATATGAAAACGAACCCGATATGTGGTTTCATGATATATTTCGTACAGATGGTACACCTTACAACAGTGCTGAAGTAGAATTTTTAAAAGAATTTTTACACCGCGAGCCCGAAGCGCCGGTTAAGAAAGTGGCATAGTTGACCCACCAAACAATTATTATCAGATCATAGAATCTAATTTTGTTGAATGTCAGTTAAGTCCATATAAAAAAAATATTAATAGTTCCAGCCCTATCATGGAAGAATTATTAAATATTTTTTTGTACCGGAAGTATATTTGGTATCTGTGATCTTACAAAGCACTATACAAGAAATCGTTTCCCGCATAGAAATCATAGATGTGGTAGGGGGGTTTGTAAAATTAAAAAAACGCGGAGCCAACTATTTAGGCAATTGTCCTTTTCATAATGAACGTACGCCATCTTTTACCGTATCACCTTCCAAAGAAATTTTCAAGTGTTTTGGATGTGGCAAAAGTGGAAATACCATTTCCTTTTTGATGGAGCATGAAAAGCTAAGCTATGTAGAAACGCTTCGCTGGCTGGCAGCCCGGTACAATGTTGCAGTAGAAGAAACAGTTGCCTCACCTGAAGCGATACAGCAACAACAGGTTGCAGAAAGCCTGCATATCATCAATCAATTTGCACAAAGCTTTTACACTGAGCAACTTTTCGACACAGATATAGGTAGAGACATTGGTTTGAGCTATTTAAAAGAACGTGGTTTCAATGAACAGATCATCAGGGAATTTGGAATAGGTTATGCACCAGATCAAAAAGATGCTTTTACCACAATTGCTTTAAAAAATCAATTCAATAATGAGCTCTTACAAAAGTCGGGCTTGGTAGTAATCCGAAATGAAAAACCTGCTGATAATTATCGTGACAGGATAATTTTTCCGGTGCATAATAACAGCGGTAAAGTCATTGGATTTGGTGCACGGTTAATAAAAAGCAATGACAAAGCGCCTAAGTATATCAATACACCGGAAAATGAATTATATGTAAAAAGTAAAATTCTTTATGGTACTTATTTCGCCCGTCAAGCTATAGATAAGGCTGGTGAATGTTTACTGGTAGAAGGATATACTGATGTGCTATCGCTCCATCAGTCGGGAATAGAAAACGTGGTGGCAAGTGGTGGTACTTCTTTAACGCAAGACCAGCTCAGATTAATTAAAAAATATACAAAAAACCTGACTATCATTTATGACGGTGATACCGCAGGGATAAAGGCCGCCCTGAGAGGTTTGGATATGGCTCTGGAAGAAGGGTTGAATGTAAAACTGGTGCTGATACCCGGCAATGAAGATCCGGATAGTTACGTACAACAGATTGGCGCCACTGCCTTCAGAGATTTCATTGCTTCACAAAAAAAAGATTTTGTGCTTTTTTTATTAGAAGTGTCCATGAAAGATGCAGCAAATGATGCTGCTAAAAAAACCGAAGTAGTGAACCAGGTAGCGGAAACTATTTCAAAGATTGATCGCACCGAAGATTTTACCAAGCAACAGGATTACATTCGTCAATGCTCGCAAATATTAAAAATTGATGAAGCAGGTTTTACTGCATTGGTCAACAAATTCATTCGCAACCGTATATCTACAGTTGAGAAAAAAATTCCATTTGAAGAAGCCAGGCATCATGAAGAGAATGCTAAGAAAGCAGATGCTGCCGGATTTGATGACCAGACATACAACCTGTTATTCCGGGATGAACTGCAGGAGAGGGAAATAGCCCGTGTACTACTTGAGCATGGAATGAAAAAATGGAAAGAAAATGAATTGATAGCACACCACATTTTTGCTGAATTACCAGAAGAAGATCTTTTTGCAAGTGAACCGGTACTTAAACTCATTAACACATACAAAAAAGTATTTGACCAGGAATATAAAGTAGATAAAAGCTTTTTTATTTATAACGAGGATGCCTCTTTAAGTACACTATCAGTTTCACTCGTTTATTTTCCTTATGAGCAAAGTGTTCGGTGGAGAGCGGAATTAAGCCATTCTACAGGCTATCAGAAGGAACTCTTTGAACAGGATTATAAAGGGTTTTTTCAAACGATTCATAAAGATCATAAAGAACAATTAGCAGGGTATCTGAATACCCAAACAGATACAACACATATTGAAGTAGAATCGGCTATTAATTATTTAAAGTTGCGAAAAGTTCGAAAGCTCTTGTTGCAAAACCAGTCTGATCTTGAATTTGCAGCGAAGGATCAACATGTAGTGCTTATTCAAACTCACCAATACCTGAAAGGCCTGGAGATGGAACTCACAAAAAATTTAGGCACTGTAGTATTGCGTTAGGCAATAAGATGGTATAATATTTATAAGATTAATCTTATTTCAAACCGCACAATATCCTTCTTTTACTGTTGAGCTTTTTGATCTTATCGGCCTGTTACCGGATGCGCTCATCTTAAAAAAATGGAATATCAAAACAAGATTTACATGATGTTTCAAAATATATGAAAGCATGGAAACATTATGATTAAATTCATTAATTGTCCATTAATCCATTTTTTAAACTCATGGTTTTATCCATTGTATTATTAGTGAAGTATAATAATTTCTCCCAGGTGCAGCATTGTAATAACGACCTCCAAAACCATTCACATCATTTCCGAGGCTGTATTTCTCATTCAAAATATTGTCAGTGCCGGCTATTAACTTCAATCGCCATTTATTTTTAATCCATCTTTCAATGCCAACCTTAATTCCAAACACATGGTATGCATCTGCAAATGCCGTATTGGCATCATTAAGCGGTGTCTTTCCATTATATGCATAGTTAACAGTCCCGAGCAATCCATTTTGCGCTAAAAAATCAAACCCTGTTGATATTGCATTTGGTGCGGTTCCCGGAATTGAATTTTGAGAAAAATCGAAGGTGTCTTTCTTAAACTCTTTATAACGAAATTGATGTAGCGTATGGCTCAGCCAAAATGTACTTCTTTCTATAAAAAGGGAAGATTGTAATAAAGGATAGGTAATGTGGGACTCAATCCCCCGTTGCCTGGTAGAGCCCGCATTCAAATAAAAATTTCCACCCAATGCAGTGCGCCTTTGTACAATAGTATTCCTAAGTGAGAAGATAAAAGCATTCACATCATAACTTAGATTTTTAAAAACATTTCCCCGTACTCCTATTTCATAATTAATACCATCTTCTGCATTCAGATCGAGATTCACTGCCCCACCAGTCGGTAATAATTCTTCTGTAGTGGGAGGAGAAAAACCTTTTGAAATACTACTATAAATTGTGATGTCTTTTGATTTTTTCATAATAGAAATCCTCGGAGCTATTTGCTCATCAAAATTTCTTTTTTGCTCCTGCATGGGACGTGGTGCAAAACGCTGAAACTTTATATTTAAACTGTTGAGGCTGACTGCTGCCACAAAAGTAAATGACAATATATCTACTGATGCTTGTGTGAATATCAGTGATAACCGGTTACTGATTTCATCATACGTGCGCAATGTATCTGCCGCCCCGTTTTTATTTTTATGGATACTTACATTAGTAAACCCTTGCTGCAATTCTGCTCCTGCAGTTATGTTTAAAATAGCAGTGTTTATTGGCTGGCTGAATTTGAGAAAAGAACGGCCACCTACATGAGGCTCTGAACTTCGTCCGTAATTTTGGATTGTTGGATTTTGGAGTTGTGTATAAGAACCATAAAGGATAGCTTTTGCAGAAAGCGTAGGAGAAAGTATTTGTGAATAAGATGCCCCGGTCAAAAATGTTTTTTGATGTACTGCAGCACCCATATCTGCAGCACCGGCAATGAATGCACTGCCCCCTAAAGGAATTCGTGGACGTGCACTTTTGGGATTGTTCTCATATTCCGCTTGTGTCAGCGCCCCTGGTGTTTGATAAAAATGATCACCATAAAAAAATGTCGTTTTCAATTGTCTTTTTTCATCCAACACATAATTGCCGGTCCAACTTAATATTTTTCTTTCCAGTTGGGAGTGGTCGCGATATCCATCGCTTTGCTGATGCTGATAACTGATCTTGCTTTTAGATTTGGCGTTACCTGTGGTTAGCGAGCCATAAATATTTTGAAGTGCATAACTTCCCCCCGCATATTCTGCTAGCATCCCCGGTGCATCCCCTTCTGAAATGCTTTCTATTAATAATACCCCACCTGTACCGGCTCCATAAAGGCTACTGCCCGGACCTTTTATTATTTCAATAGATCCAAAGTTGTAATACCCCAATTGATTAAGATAAGTATGTCCGCCAGGATTGGTATAAGGTAGATCATTGTAATACACTTTTACATTGCGTACGCCAAATGGAGAACGCAAAGAACTTCCGCGGATATTGAAGCGATAACTACCCGGAGAACGTTCCTCCATGCGTACTCCCGGTAATGTATTCACAGCCTGAACAATAGATGCAGGTGAGAAACGTTCCAAAGTCTGCTTACCAATGTAATGAACTGCAGCTGGTACATCTTTCAGCTTTTTGTTTTGTTCAAAAGCTCTGACAATGACTTCGGTCAATGGAATAACTTTCGACGAATCACTGACTTCCTGAGCAGTCAATGTAATTGATGAGCCTGATAAAAAAAAAGAAAAGGCGTATATATAAAGCGCCTGAAGTTTATGTTTTGATGGCATAAAAACTGCAAGTTATATAATAGATTATTCACAAAAATATTTATACTATGTCAGGAAGAGGAGATAAAAATAAATCAGGTACGTCAGGCCAGGGCGCCGGCAATCAAAGTGGTCAGGGCTTTTCACAAACTCCTGATCGTCAAAAATCGAATCACGGTGAACAAACAGGTGGCAAGCCTTCAAAACCGCAGCCCAAAACAAAGGATGACTCGGGAGACAGAACCGCAGGCAATGAAAAAGAAAAAAACTAATGGCTGTTTGCTTTTCTAGAGCCACCTTCGGGTGGCTTTTTCATACATAAATATTTGAATTGAAATTCGTAGCTATATCGGATACACATTGCCGTCATAATAATCTTACACTACCAAAAGGTGATGTGTTGGTGCATGCAGGTGATATATCTTATAAAGGGCAAAAATCAGAAGTCGAAGATTTTTTAAAATGGTTCAGCAAATTAAAATTTGAATACAAAATTTTCATTGCGGGCAATCATGACTTTTTGTTTGAAAATTCCAAACCCAAAGAAATACAAGCTCTAATACCGGAAAATGTAATTTATCTGAATGATAGCGGGCTTAATATAAATGGGATCAATATATGGGGATCACCTATAACTCCCTGGTTTTTTAATTGGGCATTCAACAGAAAAAGAGGAATTCAAATTGCTAAACACTGGGAGTTAATACCACAGGATACTGACCTTTTGATTACCCATGGACCTGTACATGGCATACATGATAGTGTGATCAATGGCATACACGTAGGTTGTAAAGATCTTGAAGTAAAGGTAAAAGAAATAAGGCCCCAGGTTCATGTTTGCGGACATATACACGAAGCATATGGAAGCATAAGAAGAGAGGGAATACGATATATAAATGCATGTGTATTGAACGAGAGGTACGAGCTCGTGCAGAAACCTGTGGCTTTTGAATTAAATAAAAAAGATGGAATTTAAATTTATCTGGAAGTACTTATACCAAAAGATACCATTAGACTATAATGTGAAATTTAATTAATCAAGCAAGCTAAAAAGTCGCTAAATCTTGTCCTGAAAATTGTTGTTGAATCCTTGTTCAAAAATTATTTGTTAAAAGAATTGAATTTTAATCCTTATAATTTAAACAATCTCTTACCTTAGGCGATTATGACAGTAGAACAAATAGAAAATTGGTTGGCTAAAGAACCAATTCCCCAAGGTAAAATCATCCGCTTTGAATTAAAGAAAAGAAATCCTGTTCGCGGTTTAATAGTGAAAGGAAGAGATTACAACGATTTAAAAGTAAAAAACTTCTGGCGCATCGTAACCCAGACGCGGCTTGCCGACTACCAAAAAACACAGGATATTAACCTGGCAAGAATTTTCAGTGGATCAGATTTTGCCAAGCTTTCCTTTGTACCCAATAAAGCTGAAGAATAATTGCTTCCTTATATATAGGTGTTAATCCATCTTCGCTTTGGTGATTGAATATCACTATAACAGTTTTATGTTTTTAATTCTGAAATTCCACTGAATTTATTCGTGATGCAGGTCTGTCGGTATCCCGTTTATCTTTGCATTGCATAACCTCTTTAATTTATGAGTAAACAAGTATATATAGTATCTGCAGTGCGTACACCTATTGGATCTTTTGGTGGTGCATTAAAAGATGTTCCTGCTACTAAATTGGGTGCTGCAGCTATTAAAGCAGCGGTGGAAAGAGCAGGCATTACTCCCGATATGGTGAATGAGGTATTGATGGGGTGTGTTATCCAGGCAAACCTCGGTCAGGGACCCGCACGGCAGGCAGCCAAATATGCAGGGCTTCCTGATAGCGTGGTATGCACCACTGTAAATAAAGTGTGTGCAAGCGGAATGAAAGCCATTGCTCAGGGTGCTCAAAGTATATTATTAGGTGATGCAGATATAGTGGTTGCAGGAGGAATGGAAAACATGAGCTCTGTCCCTTTTTACATTGAAAATTTACGCTGGGGTAATAAATACGGAAATAGCAATTTGATTGACGGTCTTGCCAAAGATGGACTTACTGATTGCTACAGTAATACCGCTATGGGCAATGCTGCCGATTTTTGTGCATCAGAAAATGTTATCAGCCGCGAAGAACAGGATGCTTTCGCAACAGAAAGCTATAAACGCAGCCAGGCAGCCTGGGATGCCGGTAAGTTTGAAAATGAAATAATAGCTGTTGAAATACCATCTAAAAAAGGCGAAGCAGTTTTATTCAATAGAGATGAAGAACCCTGGAATGTAAAATTTGATAAAATCTCTACGCTTCGACCTGCATTCGGTAAAGAGGGAACAGTCACAGCAGCAAATGCAAGTACAATGAATGATGCTGCTGCGGCTGTGGTACTTATGAGTAAAGAAAAAGCTGAGGAATTAGGCATAAAACCTTTAGCTGTCCTCAGGGGATATGCTGATGCTGAGCAGGAACCTACCTGGTTTACAACATCTCCAAGTATAGCTTTACCTGCAGCAGTGCAAAGAGCAGGTCTTTCTATGGCTGATATAGACTATGTAGAACTAAATGAGGCTTTCAGTGTAGTAGGGATAATCAATACAAAAAAAATGGCTCTTGATCCAGCTAAAGTAAATGTGAATGGTGGCGCTGTATCTATGGGACATCCATTAGGTTGTAGCGGTGCCCGCATTATAGTTACACTTGTGAATGTTCTTACCCAAAACGAAGGAAGGTATGGTGCAGCAGGCATCTGCAATGGGGGGGGAGGCGCCTCAGCCATGGTTATAGAACGTTTGTAAACTCTATGAATTTAAATATTTATCTTACCCTGGATTATTATTTTTTGTATTTAATCCTGAGAAAAATCATTATAACATTCAGCAAAAGCGAAAAAGAATTCGTAATGATTATTGGGAAATCATCCCTTCTGATGCCATAATAGATCCACAACGAAATGCCCGATAGCAGTACCATCAACATGACAAGTGAAATGTCCTCTGCTTCTTTTTCTTTAATGGTTTTGATTAATTGAGGTAATAAAGAGCTGGCTGTCAATATGCCGGCAGTAAGTCCAATGATCTGCGTAGTATCCATGGTATCAGATTTGCAAATCATTAGCCATTAATAAGTGAGTAAAAAAAGGCGTTGATTTATTTTTTATCAATTACTTTGCTCAATAAAAAAAACTAAGATCATGAAAAAATTATTTTTAGCAACATTTGCACTTTCACTTTTAGGAGCCTGTAATAATGAAAAAAAGGATAATAAAGTAGAAGATACAACCACGACTACTACTACACCTATGAGTACCGGTTGGGATGAAGCAACCAGGAAAAAGAATGAAGATCAGTGTGTAGCAGGCTCAAAGGCAAAAATGACCGAAGACAAGGCCAAGGCTTATTGTGATTGTATGATGGACAAACTGGAAGCCCGTTATCCGGTTGCAGATACCATGAACAATATGACAATGTCGCAAATGCAAACAGCTATGAATGAATTTGCTACTGATTGTCAGAAGTAATTTTGGTAGAAATTCTTTGAAAGGTCCTGCTCTGCGGGACTTTTTCATTTAGGTAATCTCCGTACGCTCTGCTATTTTTGCCCACCTGATTTTAACCCCATACTGAAATGAGACAAATACCTTTTCGTGAAGCCCTGCGTGAAGCCATGAATGAAGAAATGCGACGTGATGACAGAGTGTTGCTGATGGGCGAAGAGGTTGCAGAATATAATGGTGCTTACAAAGTGAGCCAGGGTATGCTTGCTGAATTCGGACCACGCCGTGTGATAGACACTCCAATTGCTGAACTAGGGTTTACTGCAGTGGCTGTAGGCGCTGCACAGAATGGTTTGCGACCAATAGTAGAATACATGACCTGGAACTTTGCTGTGCTTGCTCTTGATCAGATATTGAATACTGCATCAAAGATGCTTGCAATGAGTGGTGGTCAAATTACCTGCCCTATTGTTTTTCGCGGGCCTAATGGCTCAGCTGGTCAATTGGGTGCTCAACATTCCACTGCCTTTGAATCTTTATACGCCAATATTCCCGGATTAAAAGTGGTGTCCGTAAGTAATGGATATGATGCAAAAGGACTGCTGAAACAAGCAATCAGGTATGAAGAAGACCCTGTAGTGTTTATGGAAAGCGAAGTAATGTATGGCGATAAAAGCGAAATACCTGATGAAGAATATTATATAGAACTTGGTAAGGCCGATATTAAAAGAGAAGGCACAGATGTTACAATTGTTTCATTTAATAAAATGATGAAAGTAGCCCTGGAAGCTGCTGGTGAGTTGGAAAAAGAAGGCATCAGTGCTGAAGTGATAGATCTCCGCACCATTCGCCCACTCGATTGGATGACCATTCTCGAAAGTGTAAAAAAAACAAACAGGCTTGTAATAGTTGAAGAGCAATGGCCTTTTGCTTCTATATCTTCTGAAATTACTTATCGGATTCAAAAGGAGGGTTTTGATTATCTGGATGCCCCTATCCGCCGTATCACTGCTGCCGATGCTCCATTGCATTATTCCGGAAATCTGGTAACAGCCGCATTACCTGATGTGCCCCGTACAGTGCGCCTGGTAAAAGAGGTAATGTACCTTGTAAAATAGGGTAACTACGCTGTTCTAAATAATGTAGATTTACAGTGATGCTGTGCATAAACTATACAACTACTTCATTATCACTACTTTGAATATTAAAAAAATATTTTTAATAATAGTTTTGTTTTATAAATAATAGTTGCATCTTTGTCCTGGTTTTTCATAGGATATTGGATTTTACACGAGGCTGGATTTCTATCCGGCCTCTTTTTTTAGCCTAAGCCCCGGGGCTTTTTTCATTTACTTTGCAGCCTTATATAAAACATATCTATGAGCACAATTCTCATAATAGATGACGAGAAGGCAATACGAAAAACACTTAGCGAGATATTAACCTTCGAAGGTTATACAATAGAGGAAGCATCCGATGGAGAAGAAGGCTTGAAGCTTTTTAAGGATAAAACTTACGATGTAGTTCTTTGCGATATTAAAATGCCGAAACTTGATGGTTTGGAATTTCTGCAAAAAGCAACAGAACATAATGCAGATGTACCTGTAATTATGATCTCGGGTCACGGCAATATTGAAACTGCGGTAGAAGCGGTGAAAAAAGGCGCTTATGATTTTATTCAAAAACCTCCTGATCTCAATCGTTTGTTGATCACGATCAGAAATGCAAAAGACAAAAACAATCTTGTTTCCGAAACCAAAAATCTGAAAAGACGTGTTGCCCGTGTGCAGGAAATGATCGGTGACTCACTACAACTGAGAAAAATAAAAGACACATTAGAAAAAGTAGCGCCTACAGAAGCAAGGATTATGATAACCGGGGATAATGGAGTAGGAAAAGAATTGGTGGCCAGATGGGTACATGAAAAAAGTAACAGGGCAGCAGGACCCTTGATAGAAGTAAATTGTGCAGCCATTCCAAGTGAGTTAATCGAAAGCGAACTTTTTGGTCATGAAAAAGGCTCATTTACTTCAGCGATCAAACAACGCATTGGAAAATTTGAACAAGCACATGGTGGCACTTTATTTCTTGATGAGATAGGCGATATGAGTCTGTCGGCGCAAGCTAAAGTATTGCGGGCATTACAAGAGGGAAAAATAACGAGAGTGGGTGCAGATAAAGATATCAATGTAGATGTACGTGTGATAGCGGCTACAAATAAAAATTTAATGATGGAAGTGGATGAAAAAAAATTCCGTCTTGATCTCTATCATCGTTTGAGTGTCATACTCATTCATGTGCCATCGCTCAATGAACGGATTGATGATATTCCGTTATTGGTAGATCAGTTTCTTATAGATATATGCAGTGACTATGGCATAACAAAAAAATCAATATCTGACCAGGCTATCCAGCAACTGCAAAGTTATAACTGGACCGGGAACATACGAGAATTGCGCAATGTGGTGGAAAGGCTTGTGATACTTTCAGGTAAGAGTATTACGAAAGAAGATGTAACAAGCTATGTTTTCCCTAAGTAATGGTCGCTTTTGTTTCAGGCTTTTTTGCAATAAAGCTTTTAATTTCTTCATCGGTTTTCAACAATCGTAAATTTACAGGATTTCTTTGCGCAGGAATAATACTTTTTCCTGCAGCAATTATTTTTTGATTAGGAAAAGCTTTACAGATTCTTTGGAGATAATCATCAATGTCAAACTTTGTAAAGTTGGTGATTAAATAAATGAAGATATAAGCTGCCTTTTCTTTGTCAATCACATCTCCCCATTGTTGCCAATTGAAACAACTGCCAAGGTAAATGGTTTTCCATCCTGCTTTTTTCAATAAGTAATTTATAAAAAGCAGGGGCAACTCATGATGTTCGACATCAGGTGTAAAGAGTGCTATACGTATGCTTTGGTCTGCCGCCTTTGGTAGTTTATCGGTTTCAGCAATGATCTTATGCTGTATAAGGTAACTTGAAAAATGTTCTTGTGCGGAAATGATATTATTCGTCATCCATAGCAAACCAACCCGGTTCAAAAATGGAAAACAGACATGCACGACGGCATTTTCCATCCCCAATGTATTGATCAGGTCATCTAATACACCATTGAAAAAAATTTCATCAAATTGTACTGCGGCATCTAAAAGTTTTATTACTCCCCCCTCATAATTTTTCGATGTGATGTACGCATTTTCTACCTTGTTATTTATTTCTTCGTCAGATAAATTTGCAATGTGCGAAACTTTTATACCGGTATGATACAGGAAAGAAATTCGCAGTAATTTTTTCAGATCTTCATTATCGTAATAACGATGTTTACTTTTTTTTCGTTTTGGAGTAAAGAAATTATATCGTTGTTCCCATATTCGAAAAGTATGTGCTTTGATGCCACACATGTGTTCAATATCCCTGATCGTAAACTTTTGCATATCTTACCCGATTGTGATGCAGTGCGTTTTTTTAGCAAAAACTTCGCAACTTAAAATAATAAATTTGTCCGCTTAAAGCCAAGCCAATGCCGATTGACCATATTGTATTTGTTTACCTCATTTCACTTCTTCTCGTTTTTCTCCCTTCATTCGGTTTGGCAAAGATGTTTCAAAAAGCTGATGTAGAAAGCTGGAAAGCTTATATACCATTTTACAATACCTGGATCATGCAAAAACTTGCCCGGCGCCCTACGCACTGGGTATTCTGGCAACTGATACCTGTAGTCGGGTGGTTCATTACACCGGGTATATTTATAGAATTTGTAAAATTATTTGGCAAGTTCCGCTTGTGGGAACATATCTTAGCTGCCTTATTTGCTCCAATATATTTTCCTTACCTCGGTTATTCAAAAAGCATTCATTATATAGGGCCCGAAGGAGCATTGCGATATAAAAAACAAGGTTGGCGTGAGTGGGTTGATGCTGCTGTTTTTGCCATTGTGGCTGCTACGCTTATCCGCACATTTATATTTGAAGCTTACACCATTCCATCTGGCTCCATGGAAAAAACTTTGTTGATCAATGATTTTCTTTTTGTAAGTAAGTTCAGTTATGGACCACGTATTCCGAACACACCCTTGTCCATTCCCTTCGTTCATAATTATTTGCCGGGCTCAAGTAAAACGTCTTATAGCAAGGCCGTGCAACTTCCCTACATACGCTGGTTTGCATCACCCATTAAAAGAAATGATGTTGTTGTCTTTAATTTTCCGGCAGGCGACACGGTGATCAATGCAGAAAATTTTCAATCGCTACGTCCTTACTATTCTGTGCAACGGGCTGCTGCTGCCGGTGACATGCAATCTGAATATGTATTAACCCACCCTGAGGAATATCCTGTAGTTGTACATCCTGTGGACAAAACAGATAATTACATTAAGCGTTGTATTGGCATTTCAGGCGATAAGCTTGAAGTGCGTGGTGGTGTGGTATATATTAATGGCAAACCCGGTGAAGAGCCTCCGAGATCGCAGATACGATATTTGGTAGAGACCAAAGGTCAGCAAATGGATGAGGATATAATGAAGGATGAATATAATATAGACATCGCCGATCCCAACCAGGTAGAGCAGCAGGGAAAAAATACTTTTCAAATGCAATTGACTGCTGAAGCTTTACAAAAAATGAAAAAAGATGGATTGATAATCAATTTCAGACCTATGTTGGAAGAGGCAGCTTCTATTGATCCCCGTTATTGGGGCCAGGTTTTATTTCCTTATGACACTTTACAAAAGTGGACTGTGGATCATTTTGGTCCCGTATGGATTCCAAAAAAAGGAGCGACATTACAACTGACACCTCAAAATATTTCATTGTATGAAAGAGCAATCCGTGCATATGAAAACAATGATCTTAAAATTGTCAATGGTAAATTTATTCTGAATGGTAAAGAAGTGAACTCATATACTTTCAAAATGAACTACTACTGGATGATGGGCGACAACCGGCACGAATCTCAGGATTCAAGGTTTTGGGGCTTTGTGCCGGAAGACAGGATTGTAGGTAAGGCCTGGATGATCTGGTTTAGCTGGGATAAAGGCCCGCGGTGGAGCAGGTTATTTAGCATCGTCAAATAATTTTTATTACCCTGTAGAAGAGTAAAGTGGATAAATAAATCTATGGAAGAAATTAAGTTCGGATTTTCATATTCAAGCTATGGCAG
>Ga0183260_10000186_pt1 | contig 47864 bp, 51 predicted proteins | sample AntDrymUQ4972206_2_FD_129768 | JGI IMG/M metagenome (GOLD analysis project Ga0183260, IMG submission 129768) | Polar desert sand microbial communities from Dry Valleys, Antarctica - metaG UQ497 (22.06) (version 2) (version 2) | ecosystem: Environmental > Terrestrial > Soil > Desert | place... | reverse complement strand
CGCAGGCGTTCTCGCACATTGGCTTGATCAACACGGCGATGCTGCTCGAGAAGGCGCTCGCCGAGGTCTAGGGAACGGCCGGCTCAGGCAGGCGCGTCGTACGCGATCCGCAGCAGATCGCCGCTCGAGTAGAACGTCCCCGACGTGGTCCGGCAGTAGATTCGAATTCTGACGTCGCCGTCACCGGCAGTTCCGCTGACGTAGTCGGCAAGCGTTCCTGTCGGCGCGAGGTTGCTGATTACCACCTCGGTCGTTCCGACCGTCGCCGAATGGAGCTGGACCCACGAACTGTTGGTCCAGCGCCAGATCGACGCCGTCTGCGTACACGAGCGCGAGTTCTTCGACTCGCCTCCCAGGCCGGGGGATGCCGCGCCCCCCAGCGAGATCAGGACCGCCGTCACAACGATGGGAGAGCTTTCGCAACGTTTCCTACTCTTTGCACGTTTGAAGACAGACTTCGGCCGATTGTACGACTGGCGCCAATTCCGGACGAAGCCAAGGCTAGGAACGGGTGGTCCGCAACGGTGGCGTCAGCGGTGCCCGAAGTGGTGAGCGGCAGGGAGTGCGGCGCCCACATCCCGATCGGAGATCCGGCGGGCGAGCGGGCCGAGGCTCTCGAGCGACTCGACGACGATGTTCCGGTTGTCCTTGATCCGCTCGAAGCGGCCGCGGACGAGCAGGAGCGGTTCGCCGCGGACGAGCGCGCGGTTCCGCTCGTACAGCTCGGACGAGACGATCAGGTTCACCTGGCCGAGCTCGTCCTCGAGCAGCATGAAGACGATCCCGCGGGCGGTCGACGGCCGCTGGCGCGCTATTGCCATCCCCGCGAACGCGACCCTGCTCCGGTGCGGCGCCTGGTTCAGCCGGTCGCTCGGGAGCGCGTCGGGCGGGAGGTGCGGGCGCAGCAGCGTCAGCGGGTGGACGTCGATCGAGACGCTCGTCGTCGCGTAGTCGGCGAGCATCCGCTCCCAAGCCGTCAGGTCGGTGAGATCGGGGGTAGCCGCGGTGGGGTCGAGCGACAGCGTCAGCTGCTTGTGCTCGCGCTGAACTGTTTGAGGCCGGGTGACGAGCCCGAGCTCCCAAAGCAGATCGCGGCGCTTGCCCCAGCGGTCGCAGGCACCACTACGCAGGAGCGCCTCCAGCTCGCGGGCGTCGAGCCGCACCCGACGCGCGAGGTCCCCCACGCCTGTGAATTCCCCGTTCGCCTCCCGGTCGGCGACGAGCACCTCGGCGTCGTCCTCCCCCACCGACTTCACGTACTTCAACCCCATCCGGACTGCGCCCTCGTCCCAGGTGCAACGGACGTTGCTCAGATTCACATCCGGCGGACGCACTTCCACCCCACGCCGCTGCGCGTCCCGCACGAGTGACGCCGGCGGGTAGAAGCCCATCGGCTGCGCGTTTAGGAGCGCGCAGAGGAACTCGGCCGGGTAGTGGTGGCGCAGCCAGGCCGACTGGTAGGCGAGCAGGCCGAACGCGGCCGCGTGCGACTTCGGGAAACCGAAGCCGGAGAACGCCGCCAGCTTGTCGTAGACCCGGTCTGCGGTCTCTCCGTCAACGCCGTTCCGCGCAGCGCCCTCGATGAAGCGCTCACGGAAGGCCTCGATCGCCTCCTCGCTCCGCTTCCGGCTCATCGCCCGTCGCAGTCCTTCCGCCTCGCCGACCGTGAAGCCGGCGAGCGCCATCGCCACCTCGAGCACCTGGTCCTGGAAAACGACGACGCCGTGCGTGTCGCGGAGCGGCTCACGCAGCAGCTCGTGATCGACAGGCGGCAGGTAGGACGGATCGACCCGGAGCCGCTCGCGCGCTTCGATGTATGGGTGCACGGCCTTGCCCTGGATCGGCCCGGGCCGCACGAGCGCGACCTGCACGGTCAGGTCGTCGAGGTTCTCCGGCTTCGTCCGCAGCAGGCCCTGCATCTGCGCGCGGCTCTCGATCTGGAAATCGCCGATCGTGTCGGCCTTCTGGATCTCCGCGTAGACAGCGCGGTCGTCGAGCGGGATCCGCGAGAGGTCGATCGGCTCGCCGTACACCTCGGCTATCTGCTCGACGCAATCCTCGACGGCCGAAAGCATCCCGAGACCGAGCAGGTCGATCTTGAGGAATCCCGCGTCCGCACACGAGTCCTTGTCCCACTGACAGAGCTGGCGGCCGGCCATCGCCGCGGGCTGCACCGGCACGAGCTCGACGAGCGGCCGCGACGAGATGACCATCCCGCCCGGGTGCTGCGAAATGTGACGCGGCAGCCCGGCGATCTCGCCGGTCAGCTCCGCGAACGCGCGCCAGCGCGGCGAGAGCAGGCGCCGTTCCGCCTCGGGAAGCAGCTGGAGCTCCTCGGCAACCCGCTTCGCGTTCCAGCCGTCCGAGACGCGCGCGAGCCGTTCCAGCTCGGCGAACGGGAGCCCGAGGGCCTTGCCGACGTCGCGGATTGCGCCGCGGGCGCGGTAGGTAGAGAAACTCGCGACGAGCGAGGCGTGCTCCCGCCCGTAGCGCTCGGTAACGCCGACGATCAGCTGCTCACGAATGTCGCGCGGGAAGTCGAGGTCGATGTCCGGCACCGAGGCGAGCTCGCGGTTGAGGAAGCGCCCGAGCGAGAGTTTCTGCGCGACGGGATCGACGTGCGAGAGGCCGGTCAGGTAGCAGACGATCGAGCCGACCGACGACCCCCGCCCTCGACCCGGCGGCAAGAAACGCCGCGGTGAGCCGGGCCCGCGGATCCCGTTCGCGAGCTCCCGCGCCAGCTCGAGCACCTCCCAGTGGAGGAGGAAGAAGCCGGCGAGCCCGAGCTCGTCGATCAATCTGAGCTCCTGCTCCAGCCGCGCCCGCGCCTGACCTAGCAACACTTTGTTACTTGGGGGGTAGCGCTCGGAGAACGCGTCGTTGCAGACCTCGGCGAGCTGCTTGATCGCCGGCTCGGAGCCGTCGGAGAAGTCGGGATAGCGGTACCCGAGCTCCACCGTCAGGTCGAACTCGAGCCGCGCCGCCACCTCGACCGTGCGTCGGACGGCGTCGCGGTCGTCGGGGAAGAGCTCGAGCAGCTCGACCGGCGCGCGCAGGATGCTCTCACGGTTGCCGCGCCGTTCGCGCTCGCACGACTCGAGCGAGGAGCGATGCCGGATCGCGACCAGCACGTCCTGGAGCGCGGTCCGGCGCGGGTGGTGGGCGTGGACGTTGCCGGTGACGACCGTTCGGACGCCCGCATGCTCGGCGAGGTCCCGGAGGCGCGCGTTCCGCAGAGCGTCGCCGCGCTCGAACGGCCGCTGCAGCTCCACGTAGAAGCGTTCCGGCCCGAAGGCGCGGGCGAGCGCGACGGCCGCGTTCGGATCGCGCACGCCGAGCCCGTCGCGAGCGCAGCCCGAAAGGCAGACGAGCCCCTCGTTCAGCTCGGCGAGCAGGGCCGGGTCGAGCGTGGGCGGCACGACCTCTCCTTCCTTCGGCCGTGTACGCGCGTGGGCAGCGGTTAGCAGCCGGCAGAGGTTCGCGTACCCCTGGGACGACTCGACGAGGAGCGTCACGTGCGAGGTGCCGTGCAGCGTCACCTCGGCGCCGGTGATGGGGCGGACGCCGACGAGCTTCGCGGCGTGCGCGAGCTCGAGCGAGCCGTAGACACCGTTGTGGTCGGTGAGTGCAAGCGCCTCGTAGCCGAGTTCTGCCGCGCGCAGGGCCAGCTCCTCTGGGTGCGAGGCGCCGTCGAGGAATGAGTACGCGGAATGCGCGTGGAGCTCGACGTATCCCATCTCAAGCCCTCCTGGAGGGCGGGATCAGCGGCGCGGCAGCGGGACGAGCCGCGACGTCCGGCTCATGTAGTTCTGGTACTCCTCGCCGAAGCGCTCGACCATCATCTGCTCCTCGTCGCGTACGCGGAGGGCGTACATTCACGTCACCGCGGCGAGATATCCCCCGCCGGCGATCCAGTTCGCCGACAAGAACAGGATCCCGATCCCCTTGAGGTAGACCGAGGTGTACATCGGATGGCGGACGAAGCGATACGGACCTTCCATCACGAGCTCGTGCTGCTCGTAGAGCTCGAGGATGCCCGACCAGTTCCGGCCGAGCGCCACATGCGTCCACCAGAAGAGCGTGAGTCCCGCCGCGGCGAGCAGCGCGCCGAGCCAACGCAGCCACCCTGGCAGGTCGAAGGCGCCGGCATCGAGCCAGTTCGTGAAGACGACAATCGGGAGCAGGAGATACGACGCCGCGACGAGGAGGTAGGAGAGCTGTTCGCGCCGTGAGTGCCTGGTCGAGACCGTCGTTGCTCCCCGGCGCCGTCGCTGATAGACCGACCGGATTCCCAGGCTGGCGACGAACACGACGAGCAGCGCGAGCTCGTAGGCTGTCATCGCCGCGATCCTTGCAAGCCGGGCAGCATTCCGCTAGCACCGCGATACTTTCCTCATGAACGCGAAGGCGCGCTACGAGGAGCTCGTGGACGACCTTTGCGCCCGAAACGACGACGTCGAGCCCTCGCAGATGATGGGCATGCCCTGTGTGAAACGGAGCGGGAAGATGGTCGCAGGATTCACGCGCGGGTCGATGGTGTTCAAGCTGCCCGACCCGGACGCGCACGCCCGCGCGCTTTCCCTCGCAGGGGCGCACTTGTTCGACCCGTCGGGCAAGAGCCAGCCCTTCAAGGAATGGGTGGTCGTGCCGGAGGCGCACGCGGACGAGTGGGAGTCGCTTTCCCAACAAGCACTCAAGCCCGCTGGCTGAACCAGCAGCCTGCTTCCTCGTCCCTGAACACGCAGGCGTTCTGGCCCGACTCGAGCACGAGGTCGAAGTAGCGGCGGTCAAGCGGGTCCTCCGTCCACCAGCGGTCGACGACGCGCCACTCCTCGCGCACGACCGAGACCGCCTGCCGGTTCACCCGCACAGGCACGCCGACCGGATTGGCTTCCACCAAAGCCGGTCGGGGAGCGTTTATTCGTCCCGCGGAACTAGCACGGGGGAACCCATGGTTCCCCCGTGAGCCCCCTCCTTCTGCACGTGCCGTGCCGGACTCGCTCTGAGCCTGCGGGCGAGTAAATCGCCCTCCGGCCACGGAGTCATTGCTCGATGTCATTCGTCCCGAGGAACAAAGAGCGCCCGTGCTTCGGGAATCCGCGACCAAGGCGCCACCTCCACGACGGCGACGACGGAGCCCGAGCCGGTGCTGGCGCGCACCTGGCGCAGCCCGTCGCTCAGGCGTGCATTGACCTCGTCACCTACGGGCTTGACGAGCTCGAGCTGCCGGCCCACCGACTCGGAGAGCTCGACCGCCTCGAGACGCAGCTCGAGGGCTGGGGCCGGGATCTCGAGCAGCTTCGGGCCGAGCGCGGCACGCAGCCGCGGCCGCTCGGCTGTCGGGTCGCGTAGCGTCACCGTCCGCCGCCATGAGCCGCCGCCGACAAGGCGGGCGGAGAGCGCAACCTTGCGGAAGGGCCGTCCTGCCCGCTCCGGCCGCGAGAGCAGCCGGTCGAGAAGGGAGCCGAATGCGCGCCGGAGAGTCAGCTCGTTCCCGACCGCCTCAGGGAACTCGAGCGCCTCCGCGAGCTCGGCCGGCGGTCGGCGGCCGCGTACCCGGGCGCTCTCACCGCCGCGCGCGAGCGCCCACGCCTGCCTGCCGTCCCGGCCAAGCCGCTCCGCGACCGCTCCCCCCGGCAGCGCCGCAAGCTCCCCCAGGCGGCGAACACCGAGCCCCTCGAGCTCCGCATAACGGTTCGCCGAGAGCGGCAGCAGCGAGAGCGGCAGCGGCGCGAGAAAGCCCTCTTCCTTACCGGCGGAGACCACGAGTGCCTGCCCGGGACGCGCGACGCTCGCCGCCGCGAGGGCGGCGAACCGGCGCTGCGCAGCGCCCGCGCGTGGATCCCAGGCAGCTCCGACGGAAGCGAGCGCCCGCTCGAGCGCCGCCTCCAGGCCTCCGTACAGGCGCTCGACGCCCTTCGTCTCGAAGTAGACGCGACCCGGCTCCTCGGGCTCGACGGCGAAGCCGGAGTCCTCGAGCCGCTGCAGGGCGCTCTTCCACTCCCGCTCGACCGTGGCGGGATCCTGCTCGACGAGCACGAGCTGCGGGCACATCGCGAGGGCCTCGCCCAGCCGCATCCCCGGCTGCACCCCCGCAAGCTCGGCGGCGGCGGTGACCGGTCCCACGAGCGGCTCTGTTCCCGGTACAGGTGCGAGCGCCGCCGGTGCGAGTGCGAGCCTCGGCCGCTTCCGCAGTGCCGCACGCAGCTGAAAACCGTGGATGAGCAGACAGGCGATCATGGGAACATATGTTCTATACCCGAACAGGTGTTCCTGTCAACAGCGCACTACTCTGTGGGCCCTCTCAAGGACGATCTCGGCAGCCGCGCCGCGCATGCCGGCGAAGCGCGGGACGACGTCAAGAACGCTCTCCCGGGCGCAGAAAAGGATGTCCTCCTCGAGCCCCGGCGGTCCGTACTTGCGCGCGTTCAGCCCGGTGAGCGCGTCCGGATACGCCCGGGCGATCACCTCGGCTGCGACGGCCGCATCCGTCCGCTCGCCGTTCAGATGCTGCACGAGCCGCCCGGCACAGTACGCGTCGTCGAGCGCGAACGCACCCTTGTAGCCGGCGCAGATCACAGCGACGTCCTCCCCGCGCTCCACCGCCGCGCGCACAACCGCGTCGAGATTGAGCAGGCTGCCGATCAGCACGACCTCGCAACGCTCCACTGCGGTCACGATCGTCCGCGTCCCGTTCGTGGTCGAGAGAATCAACGTCTCGGCGCTGGACTCGAGGAACTCGCGCGGCGACGCGCCGACATCGAAGCCCTCGATCCGGATCGCGTCCCGCTCGCCCCCGACGATGCTGTCGGAAAGCTCTGCGCGCAGAGTCCGGGCCTGCTCGAGCTCGGCAACGCAGAGCACGCGCCGGTACCCGACCGAGAGCGCCTGCGCGATCGTCGAAGTCGCGCGGAGCACGTCGATCACGATCCCGGTCGGGGCCGCTGCGGCCTCGTCGGGCGTGAAGGCGACGTGAACGCGCACGTCGCTAGGCTAATCGCGATGGCGGAGCTGCTCAGGTGCTACCGGCACCCCGACCGCGAGACGGGTGTCTCGTGCTCGGAGTGCGGTCGCGGGATCTGCCCGGACTGCATGTTCTTCGCACCGGTCGGCATCCGTTGCCTCGATCACTCGGGACAAGCACGAGGCGCGGCGCGGGTCGTCCAGAACGTGCAGCGTCGTACGACCCGGAATCCCGGGATCGTCACGAAGGCGCTGATCGCGATCATGGTCGGCATCTACCTGCTCCAACTCGCGGGCGGCGCCTCGATCAACGCCAATTCGGGTTGGATCTTCGAGCACGGCGCCCTCGTCGTCAGCGCACTCGGCTCCGATGGCCAGGTTGTGGGCCTCGCCGACGGCGAGTGGTGGCGCCTGCTGACGGCGGCCTTCCTCCATTACGGCCCCATCCACCTCGGCATGAACATGCTGGCGCTCTGGTGGATCGGCCGGCCGCTCGAAGACTGGCTCGGGCCCGTGCGGTACGTCCTACTCTTCCTCGTCTCCGGGCTCGCGGGCTCGGCGGGAGCGCTGATCGCGAGCCCGACAGCCGTGACGGTCGGCGCGTCCGGCGCGATTTTCGGGATCCTCGGCGCCGCGATCGTGCTCGAGCGCCAGCAGACCTACGTGCTTGGGGGCAGCGCGATCACGCTGCTCGTCGTGAATCTTGCCTTTACCTTCGCCGTACCGGGCATCTCGATCGGCGGCCACCTCGGCGGCCTCGCCGGCGGCGCACTTGCCATCCTCGCGCTCTCGCAATTCGGCAAGCGAAGCGCAGTCCACAGCCGCTTCGACGTCGTCTCGATCGCAAGCCTGCTCGCGATCGGCGTCCTCAGCGTCGCGGTCGCGTACTGGAAGGTGCGCGGCTACGTCTAGCGCTCAGCCGCCGATGGCGACCGCCGCGATGCCTTGCTCGGCCAGCGCGGCCTGGGCGGCGGCGAGACGGGCGAGCGGAACGCGATACGGCGAGCAGCTGACGTAGTCGAGCCCGAGCCGGTGGCAGAAGGCGACCGACTTCGGCTCGCCCCCGTGCTCGCCGCAGATGCCGAGCTTGAGGTCGGGGCGCGTGCGGCGGCCGCGCTCGACGGCGAGCTCCATCAGGTCGCCCACGCCGTCCTGGTCGATCGTCTCGAACGGGTCGCGCTCGAGCACACCCGTCTCGAGGTAGTGCGAGAGGAACCGGCCCGCGTCGTCGCGGGAGAGGCCGAGCGCGGTCTGCGTCAGGTCGTTCGTGCCGAAAGAGAAGAAATCGGCGTGCTCGGCGATCTCGTCGGCGCGGACGCACGCGCGCGGGAGCTCGATCATCGTCCCGACGAGGTAGTCGAGCTCGCCCTCCTCGGCTGCGACTCTCACCGTCAGCTCGCGGAGCCGCTTCAGCTCCTCGCCGAAACCGACGAGCGGGTGCATGATCTCGACGAGCGGCGCGGCTGAACGCCCCCTGACCGCGATCGCGGCGCGGACGATCGCGCGCACCTGCATCTCGTAGATCTCGGGGTAGAAGAGCCCGAGCCGGCATGCCCGCCAGCCCAGCATCGGGTTCGACTCCTGCAGCGAGCGGATCCGCTCGCGCATCCGCTCGTCCTGCTCCTCGTCGAATGCGGGTAGGAACTCGTGCAGGGGCCAGTCGAGCAAGCGGATTGTCACCGGCAGCCCGGCCATCGCCTCGAAGATCCCCTCGAAGTCGGCCTGCTGGATCGGGAGCAGCCGGTCGAGCGCCGAGCGGCGACCGTCCTCGTCGGCGGCCAGGATCATCTCCCGCATCAGGCCGAGTCGGTCGGCGTCCGCGAACATGTGCTCGGTCCGACAGAGCCCGATCCCTTCGGCGCCGAACTCACGGGCCTTGGCCGCGTCTTCGGGGTTGTCGGCGTTCGTTCGCACGCGCAGGCGCCGGATTCCGTCCGCCCACTCCAGCACCGCCGAGAAGTCGTCGTTGATCTGCGGCGGCACGAGCGGCACCGAGCCGATGATCACCTCGCCGGTACCGCCGTCGATCGTGATCGTGTCACCCTCTCTCAGCTCGTGGCCGGGGAGGCGAGCGGTCTTCGCACGTACGTCGACGTGCAGGGCCTCGCAGCCGGTGATGCAGGGAGTCCCCATCCCGCGCGCCACGACGGCCGCGTGGGAGGTCAGGCCGCCATGGGCGGTCAGGATCCCGGCCGCCTGCACCATCCCGTGGAAATCGTCGGGCGTCGTCTCCCAGCGGACGAGAATGACGCTCTCGCCCGCCTTGCCGCGTTCCTCGGCGGTGTCGGCGTCGAAGACGATCGCGCCCGAGGCGGCGCCCGGCGAGGCGTTCAGCCCCTTGGCGACGACCTTCACCTCGGCGGTGGGGTCGATCATCGGGTGCAGCAACTGGTCGAGCTGCGCCGGATCGATGCGTGCGACCGCTTCGTCCTTCGAGATCAACCCTTCTTCGACCATCTCCACAGCCGCCCGGAGCGCCGCCGCAGCAGTGCGCTTGGCCGACCGCGTCTGGAGCAGGAAGAGCTTTCCCTCCTCGACAGTGAACTCGATGTCCTGCATGTCGCGGTAGTGCTCCTCGAGCCGGCGGATCGTCTCGAGCAGCTGCGCGTACGCCTCGGGCAGCAGCTCACGCATCCGTTCGATCGGCTCCGGCGTGCGGATCCCCGCAACGACGTCCTCCCCCTGCGCGTTCGGCAGGAACTCGCCGTAGAGCCCGCTCTCGCCGGTGGACGGGTCGCGCGTGAAGCAGACGCCGGTCCCGGAGCCGTCGCCCTTGTTGCCGAAAACCATCTGGACGACGTTGACGGCCGTGCCGAGGTCGTCTGGGATCTCGTAGGTGCGCCGGTAGACCTGGGCACGGGGCGAGTCCCAGGAGTCGAAGACGGCGCGCACGGCCTTCTCGAGCTGGGCGCGCGCGTCCTGCGGGAACGGGCTCCCCGTCTCCTCGGCGTAGGTCCGCTTGAACGTCTCGATCAGCTCGGCAAGATCTGCGGCCGTCAGCTCGACGTCCTGCTTCACGCCGCGCGCCGCTTTCATGTCTGTGAGCGCCTGCTCGAAGCGGTGTCCCTCGACGCCGTCCACAACCTCGCCGTACATCTGGATCAGCCGACGGTAGGAGTCGTACGCGAAGCGCTCGTTGCCGGTCGTCTTCGCGAGCCCCGCGACCGCTTCGTCGTTGAGGCCGAGGTTGAGGATCGTGTCCATCATCCCCGGCATCGAGACGGCCGCGCCCGAGCGGACGGAGACGAGCAGCGGATCGTCGGGGTCGCCGAAGCGCTTGCCCGCCTTCCCTTCGAGTGAGGCGATGTGCTCGGCCACTTCGGCTTCGAGCCCGTCGGGCAGCGCGCCGGCCGCGGTCATGTACGCCCGGCACGCGTCGGTTGTGATCGTGAAGCCCGCCGGGACGGGGACGCCGAGCGCCGTCATCTCCGCAAGCCCGATCCCCTTGCCGCCGAGCAGCTCACGCCCGCCGTCGCCGGAGTCCTCGTCGAAGTCGTAGACGTAGCGCATTAGATGGGGGATGCCACGAGATCGTCCGTCTCGGGGCGTGCTCTGGCCGCTCTGAGGCGCGGCGACAGGACGTCGCCGATGCCGGTGGCATCGGTGGCGGCCTGGCGGCGCGAAGCGGACGGCGTGGCCGCAGGGCCGCAGAGCGGCTTGGAGGCCGGGCCGGGAGCGGCCCAGACACGCCAGAGCGCGCACCGAGCGCGCGAGCTCGTGGAATCGCTCATCTTAGGCGGGGAATCTACACTCGGCGCGTGAGCGGCCACATCCTCGCCATGGGCGGCGGCGCCCTGTTCGACCGCGACTCGCGGATCGAGGACTTCATGCTCGGGCTCGCCCGGTCGAACCGGCCACGCGTGTGCCTGCTACCCACGGCGGGTGGCGAGAAGCCGGAGTGGATCGTCCGCTTCTACGAGGAGTTCTCCGCGCGCGACTGTGAACCAAGCCATCTGACTCTGTTCGGAATGCCGGAGAATCCGGCCGCGCACATCGCGCGTCAGGACGTCGTCTACGTCAGCGGCGGCAATACCGCGAACATGCTCGCGATCTGGCGCGTCCACAGGATCGACCGTGCGCTGCGCGAGGCTTGGAAACGGGGGACCGTCGTCGGCGGCATGAGCGCGGGCGCCAACTGCTGGTTCGAGGACTCCGTCACGGACTCGTTCGGCCCGGAGCTGCGCGAGCTCGGCAGCGGGCTCGGCCTGCTGCCGGGGAGTTTCTGCCCCCACTACGACGGCGAGCCCGAGCGGCGGCCGGCCTACACGCGGCTCGTTCGCGACGGCGTCCTCGCCCCAGGCTACGCCGCCGACGACGATGCGGCCCTCCACTTCGAGGGCACCGAGCTGCGGGAGGTCGTCAGCCAGCGCAAGGAGGCGCGCGGCTATCGCGTCACGCCGGAGGGCGAGGAGCCGCTCGAGCCACGCCTCCTGTAGCAAGTAACAGTCTGTTACTTGGCCTTCTCACGGCGGGAGCGCCATTCCGCAAGCCACGCGGCGGCGCGCAGACCGAGCCAGATCGGGGTCAACAGCACGTAGAAGACGAAGACCGCGGCCGCGAGGATCGTCCACCAGAGCGCCCACCGCCACCTGGGAACCGGCGGCCTACGGCGCTCAGGCATGCGCCTCTTGCCGGCGGCGGTCGACGAGTCGGACGATGCGGTGCGCCGTCTCCTCGATCGAGAGGCCGGTCACTTCGATCACGGGGCAGCCGAGCCGGCGGTGCAGCGCCGCCGCCTCCTCCAGCTCGTCGTAGATCTCGAGCATCTCCGCGTACTGGCGGTTCTGGCCGCCCATGCCCCGGGCGCGCGCCGCGCGGATCTCGGCCAGCCGCTCGGCGTCGATCGTCAGGCCGACGATCTTGAGCAGATCGATCTCGAAGAGCTCGGGCGGCGGCTTGATCCCCTTCACGATCGGCACGTTCGCTGCCTTCTGGCCGAGGTAGCCGAGGTAGATCGAGAGCGGCGTCTTCGACGTGCGCGAGACGCCGACGAGGACGATATCCGCCTCCTGGAGGCCGCTGCCGACGCCATCATCGAACTTGACCGCGAACTCGATCGCCTCCATGCGCTTGAAGTACGTCGAGTTGAGCGGCGGTCTCGCGCCAGGCGTCATCTTCGCGGCCATCCCCGAGACCTTCGCGATCGCCTCGATCGGATGGCCAAGCAGGTCGCAGTAGTGCAGGCGGGCGCTGCGGCAGAACGTCCGCATCGCCTCGCGCATCTCGCGGTCGACCAGGGTGTAGACCATCACCGCCGGCCGCCCCTTGGCACGGCTGACCGTCAGCTGCAAGTCGTCGAGCGACTCGACGCGCGGGTGGCGGATCTCCTCGAACGGCTGGTCCGGAAACTGGGCCTCGAGCGCGGCCACTAGACGCGCGGCGGTCTCGCCGGTCGAGTCCGAGACGATGTGGAGCTCGACGGTCTCGCGCGCGGTCATCACGTGGCGGAGGCTATCGCTAACGTCTCCGACTCATGTCCGAGCCCACAGACGCCGTCACGATGGAAAAGATCGTCTCACTCTCGAAACGGCGCGGCTTCGTCTTCCCCTCCTCGGAGATCTACGGCGGCCTCGGCTCCTCCTACGACTACGGCCATTACGGCGTTCTTCTGAAGGACAACGTCAAGGCACGCTGGCTCGAAGCGATGGTGCGGGAACGGGACGACATCGTCGCGCTCGACTCCTCGATCATCCTCCACCCCGAGGTCTGGAAGGCATCCGGACACGTCGGCGGCTTCAGCGACCCGCTGATCGACTGCCGCTTCTGCAAGAAGCGGTTCCGTGCCGACCACCTCGACACCGAGCAATGCGGCAAGCGGCCGAGCAAGAGGCCCGGAGAGACGGAAGAGTGCGACCTGACCGAGCCACGCCAGTTCAACCTCATGTTCCAGACACGCGTCGGCGCCATGGAGGAGTCCGGCGTCGACGTCTACCTGCGCCCCGAGACGGCGCAGGGGATCTTCATCAACTTCAAGAACGTCGCGTCGATCGCGCGCCGCAAGCCGCCGTTCGGGATCGCGCAGGTCGGCAAGGCGTTCCGCAACGAGATCACTCCGGGGAACTTCATCTTCCGCACGCTCGAGTTCGAGCAGATGGAGATGGAGTTCTTCGTACCGCCGGCGGAGGCGGACGAGTGGTACCGCTACTGGGTCGCCGAGCGGCTCGCCTGGCACGTGCGCTACGGCGTCCGCGAGAGCCACCTGCGCATACGGCCACACGACGCCGACGAGCTCTCGCACTACTCGACCGGGACGAGCGACATCGAGTACCTCTTCCCGATCGGCTGGTCGGAGCTCGAGGGGATCGCGAACCGCGGCGACTTCGACCTGACGCAGCACACGAACGCGTCCGGGACGAAGCTCGAGTGGGTCGACGCGGGGACGGGCGAGCGCTTCGTGCCCTACGTGATCGAGCCGGCGCTCGGCGTCAACCGGTCCATGCTGACGTTCCTGATCGACGCGTACGACGAGGAGGTCGTCGGCGAGCGCGAGCGCACCGTGTTGCGCCTGCACCCGCAGCTCGCACCCGTCAAGGCCGCCGTCCTGCCGCTGGTCGGGAAGGACACGGCGATGGTCGAGAAGGCGCGCGATCTCTTCGACGAGCTGCGCCGCCACTACAGCGTCGAGTACGACGACAACGGCGCGATCGGCCGGCGCTACCGTCGTCAGGACGAGATCGGGACGCCGTACGGGCTCACGATCGACGAGCAGACGCTCGAGGACGACACGGTCACCGTGCGCGACCGGGACTCGCTCGAGCAGGAGCGCGTGCCGATCGGCGGCGTGCGCGCCAGGGTCAGCGAACTTCTCGCCGCCGACTGGCGCTCGCCGAAGAACGGCTAGCGCCGAGGTCACTCGAGCAGGCGCTCGCCCGGCGCGAAGCCGAACTTCTCGTATAGAGCGTGCGCATCCGCCGTGTGCAGAACCCACCGGCGGTCGGCGAACGGTCTTTCGTCGACCGTGAAGCGGACGAGTTCGAGGCCGAGGCCCCGCCCGCGGTGCTGATCGATCACGTAGACGTCGGCGAGGTAGACGAGCCCGGCGTCGGAGGCGTCAACTGTGCGTGAGTAGCCGACCTGGACGCCCCCGAGCGCGTAGAGGCCCACGTTGCGCGAGGCTCGATCGATCAGCCCGTCCATCCTCTCGCGCGGGCGCCCTTGCGCCCAGTACGACTCCTCGGCGATGAACCGGTGAACAGCCGCACGGTCGATCCGCTTTGCCTGGTCGTCCAGCTCGTAGCCGCCCGGAAGCTCCTTTTTCACGCTGAGAGCGTTCGCAGGCGGAATCCACCGTGGTACTCGTACGAGGCGGTCACGAGCGAGAGTGCCTCGCGGGCACCGCGATCGGTGAGACCCGCGTCTTGCGCTGCAGACATCGGCGTCGCTACGAGCGTCCGGATCGCACGGAGACCGTCCGGGGACAGGGCAATCGTTCCCGGCCCGCAGGAGGCGCAGACCGCACCGCCGGCCGCGGGTTGGTAGCCGACAAGCCCTCCGACGACACCGCACTCGACGCAGCTCTCGAGGTGCGGCATATAGCCCGAAACCCAGAGCACCTTCAGCTGGAAGGAGAGGACGAGCGGGTCGAGCGCGGGCTTTGCCGGTGCTCGGGATTGGATCGCATCTAGCTGGTCGAGGAAGCGTGTCAGCGCCGTGAACGCGCGCTCGTTCGCCTCCTGCTCGGTGAAGAGCCGCAGCATCGCCTCGGCGCCGATCAGGCCGACGGCGAGCCGGTAGGGATCCTCGCGCGACTCGTGGTGGGAGGCGCGCAGGTCGGCTCCGGTCACGGTCTGGAGCTCACCCGAGCCTTGGTGAAGCATCAGCTCGACGTGCGAAAGCGGCTCGAGCCGGCCGCCAAAGCGCGACTTCGTCCGCCGCACGCCCTTCGCGACGGCCCCCACCCGGCCGCGCTCGGCCGTGTAGACGTGCAGCACCCGATCGGCCTCGCCCAGCCGGAACGAGCGCAGCACGACGGCCTCCGTCCTGTACGTCCGGGCCATCACCTGAGTCTAGAGGCGGCGTCCGACGGGAACGAATCCCCCGCTATCCACGTTGTAACCCGCATGAGCCGGATTCGCATCTACTCGACCCGCTGGTGCGGCTACTGCGTCCGCGCGAAGGCGCTGCTGGACGCGAAGGGGATTGAGTACGAGGAAGTCTCGCTCGACGGCGACCCGACCTTCCGCCGCAACCTCTTCGACCTCACCGGCGGCTGGACCGTGCCGCAGATTCTGATCGACGGCACGCCGATCGGCGGCTACACCGAGCTCTGGCGCCTCGACAAGTCGGGTGCGCTGGACGAGCGCCTCGTCGCCTAGTAACAGACTGTTACTAGCACCTCCGCAGCGCCCGCTCGGACGTGCTCGGCCAAGTAACAGACTGTTACTTGGCCGGCTCGAGACGTTGACAGTGCGGGCAGAACCAGGTGCCGCGGCCGGCGACCCTGATCTTCTCGAGCGACGAGCCACAGCGGTCGCACGGCTCGTCGAGACGACCGTAGACCTTGAACTCCTTCTGCATCGAGCCCGAGCTGCCGTCGGGGAGCCGGTAGGTCGAAAGCGTCGACCCCTGCCGGGCGAGCCCCAGCTCGAGCGCCTTCCGGATCGCACGGTGCAACCGCCGCAGCTCGTCTGCCTCAAGCTCGCCCGCGAATCGCAACGGGTGCAGGCGGGCGTACCAGAGCGCTTCGTCGACGTAGATGTTCCCCAGGCCGGCGAGCGTTCGCTGGTCGAGGAGCGCGGCCTTCAGCGGCGCGCGGCGGCCCTCCAGCCGCTCGCCGAGGCCCTTCGCCGTGAAGGCGGCCACGAGCGGCTCCTCACCCAAGCGCGCACCGAGGTACGGCTCGAGGTCATCGGGCTCGAGCAAAAGCCAGGTGCCGAAACGGCGCACGTCGCGGTAACCGATCTCCGCACCGTCGTCGAGCGTGAGGACGGCGCGGATGTGCGAGCTGTCCCGCGGCTTATGCAGCAGGCTGCCGGTCATGCGCAGGTGGATCAGAAGCGCGCGGCCCGACAAGAAGCGGATGATCAGGTACTTACCCCGGCGGTCGACCTGCTCCACCCGCTCGCCCGTCAGCTCCGCCGCCACCGCCAGCGGGTCCTCCGGGCGGGTCAGCCGGACGTCGTTGATCTCGACGTGGTCGAGCGTGCGCCCCTCCAGCACCGGCGCGATCGCGCGCCGGACGGTCTCAACTTCAGGAAGCTCAGGCACCCGTAGGAGGAGGCGGGAAGAACGATGGGTAGACGACACGGCCGCGAAGCGCCGGGTCGTACGCGCGGAGTGGGCACACCATCCAGGCAGCGTCGGGAATCCCCTCCTCCGGCGGCTCCAGGCCGAGAGCCGCCGCCGACTCGAAGCCGAAGCGCGGGTAATACGCGGGGATGCCCTCGACCAGCACGAGCGGTTCGCCGCGCTCGTCGGCGGCGGCCAGTGCAGCCACGACGAGCGCCGCGCCCACACCCTGTCGCTGGCGGTCGGGCCGGACGGACATCGGCGTCAGGATCAGCAAGTCGACGTCCAGCCCGTCGAGCCGCACCTTGCTGAGCATCGTGTGCGCGACGATCTCGCCCTCCTCCTCCACGACGAAGGCGAGCTCGGGGACGTAACCGGGCGAGGCGCGGATCTGCTCGGCAAACCTTGCGACGTCGCCGTCGCCGAAGGCGGCCTCGATCAGGCGAGAGATCTCGGCTTCGTCCTCGTGGCGCTCGCGGCGAATCATCAGACCACGACGTCGAGCACGAGCGGCCGCTCGGATGAAGGGACGTCGCCGATCTCGTACGCAGCGAGTACCTCGGCAATACCCCGCCGTGCTTGCTCCTCGCTCCGCGCATGCACCTCCGCGAGGACGTCGCCCTCCGCAACGAGCGCGCCGCGCTTGGCGTGGCAGACGACACCCACCGAGTGGTCGATCTCGTCTCCCTTCGCGCTCCTGCCCGCCCCAAGGTGGAGCGCGGCGTGACCGACATCGATCGCTCCGAGGCGCGCCACGTATCCGGCGACGGGAGCGCGCAGCTCCCGAATCACGGGCGCCCGCGCCAGCGAGCTCGGGTCGGGGTCGCCGCCCTGGGCCCGGATCCAGCGCTCGTAGACGGCGAGCGCCGAGCCATCCTCCACGGCAGCCTCCGCCCGACGTCTCCCCTCCTCGACGTCGACACCGAGATCCGACAGGGCGAGGAGGCGGGCGCAGGCCTCCAGAACGAGTCCGGTGAAGTCCTGCGGTCCCTCACCGCGCAAGGTGGCGCGCGCCTCGACAATCTCGAGCGCGTTGCCGACAGCCGCGCCGAGCGGCTGGTCCATGTCAGTGAGCAGGCACACCACCTCGCGGTTCGCGTGGCGGCCGAGCTCGAGCATCGCCTGCGCGAGCGCGCGGGCGTCTTCGAGCGTCTTCATGAAGGCCCCGTCCCCGACCTTCACGTCGAGCACGATCGCATCCGCTCCGCCCGCGATCTTCTTCGACATGATCGAGGAGGCGATCAGGGGCAGGATGTCGACCGTCGCGGTGACGTCGCGAAGGCCGTAGAGCTGCTTGTCCGCAGGCACGAGGTCGGCGGTCTGGCCGATGATCGCGAGACCGATCTCCTTCACCTGCGCGACGAACGCGTCGACGGAGAGGTCGACGGAGAACCCCGGGATCGACTCGAGTTTGTCGAGCGTGCCGCCGGTGTGCCCGAGCCCGCGACCGCTCATCTTCCCGACCGGCACGCCGCAGGCGGCGACGATCGGGCCGACCGCGATCGTCGTCTTGTCGCCGACCCCCCCGGTCGAGTGCTTGTCGACGACCTTCCGTCCGAGCGCCTTGCCCAGGTCGAGCGTGCGGCCGCTGGCGATCATCGCGTCGGTGAGCGCGTAGGTCTCGGCGGCCGTCATGCCGCGGAAGTAGACGGCCATGCAGAAGGCGGCGAGCTGGTAGTCGGGTATCTCACCGCGGGCGTAGCCGAGAATCAGCTCCGAGATCTCGCTGCCGGCGAGCTCCTCGCCGTTCCGCTTGCGCTCGATCAGCTCGGCTGGAGGGATCATCGCGTCGCAACGAAGATGGTCGAGGAATGACGGGCGAGGTCGTTCGTCGGCATCGCTAGGGCTCGAGGATCGGCCGGCCGGGAATCCCGTGGCCCGGCGACTTGCCGCCGAGCCACGCGTTCACGGTCGCACCGACGTCTGCAAATTCGCCCTCGTGCACGGCGCCGTTCGCGTTCCGCCCCGCGGCGTACGCGAGCAACAGCGCGTGCTCCCGGGAGTGGTCTGTCGACGGCGTCGTCGGGTCGCAGCCGTGGTCGGAGGTAATGATCAGAAGGTCGCCAGGCCGCAACGCCTCGAGGATGTCCTCGAGGCGCCGGTCGAAGTCTTGGAGGCAGCGGTGAAAGTTGACCGGGTCGTTGCGGTGGCCCCAGAGCATGTCCGTCTCGACGAGGTTGGTGAAGACAAGTCCCTCGTCGATCGTCTTGAGCAACTCGACGGTCTTGGTGATCCCGTCGACGTTGGACTTGGTCGGAAAAGACTCGTCGACGTCACACCCCGCGAAGATGTCGCTGATCTTGCCGACGCCATGCACCTTGTGCCCCGCGTCGCGCACGAGCGAGAGATAGTTCGGTCGACCAGGTTCGAGCGAGAAGTCGTGGCGATTCGGCGTGCGCTCGAAGGTCCCGGGCGCCCCGGTGAACGGCCGCGCGATCACGCGACCGACCGCGTGCTTCCCGGTCAGGATCTCGCGCGCGATCTTGCAGCCTTCGTAGAGCTCCTCGAGCGGGATCGTCTCCTCGTGTGCTGCGATCTGGAACACCGAGTCCGCGGAGGTGTAGACGATCCACTTGCCCGTCTGCTGGTGCTCCTCGCCGAGCTCCTGGATGATCTCTGTGCCCGAAGCGGCCTTGTTACCGAGCACGCCGCGGCCGGTCTTGTGCATGAACGGGTCGATCACGTCGTGCGGGAACCCGTGCGGATAGGTGGGCATCGCGGTCGGCGTGACGACGCCCATCAACTCCCAGTGACCGGTCGTCGTGTCCTTGCCCTTGGAGCGCTCGAGCATCCGCCCGGCGACCGCGGGCGCTCCCGGCTGCGGCGGGCAGCCTTCGAGCGGCATCACGTTGCCGAGGCCGAGCGCTTCGAGTGCGGGCAGGTCGAGGCCTCCGACGGCGCGGGCGACGTTGCCGAGCGTGTTCGACCCCTCATCCCCGTAGGAGCCCGCGTCGGGCAACTCTCCCGCGCCGACGGCGTCGAGCACGATCACGCACGCTCGCGGCACGCCGGTAGTCTACGGCGCGCATGGACTCAGTCCTCGGACTCATCGGCCTCACCGTCTACATCGTCGCGATCATCGGCCTGGCTTCGGCGGTGACGTGGGGCGTGGTCAAGCTCAGCCCCTCGAAGAGCGCGAAACAACAGCAGGCGAAGAACGCGGGCTAGACCGCTGAAGCGCGGAGAACGTCGTCGAGCCGCGTGTACTCGAACCCGTGCGCCTCGGCAACCGCCTCGTACGTGATCCGACCGTCGAGCACGTTGACGCCACGCGCAAGGGCCTTGTCCAGCGCGAGGGCAGCCGCGAACCCCTCGTCGGCGATCGCCTCGACGTACGGCAGTGTGACGTTCGTAAGCGCTTTCGTCGACGTGATCGGGACGGCGCCCGGCATGTTCGCGACGCAGTAGTGCGTGACGCCGTCAACCTCGTAGACAGGATCGTCGTGTGTCGTCGCGTGCGAAGTCTCAGCACAGCCGCCCTGGTCGATCGCGACATCGCAGAAGACGCTGCCGTCCTTCATCCCGTTGACCATCTCGCGGGTGAGGAGCTTCGGTGCGAGCGCACCGGGAATCAGCACCGCTCCGATCACGAGATCGGCATCGGCGGTTGAGCTCTCGATCTGGAGGGTCGTCGACATCAGCAGAGTGACCCGCCCGTGCAACACCTCCTCAAGATGGCGCATCCGGTCGATCGAGCGCTCGAGGATCGTCACCTGGGCACCGAGCCCGAGCGCGATCACAGCGGCGTTGTAGCCGACGATCCCGCCACCGATCACGACCACCTTCCCCGGTGCCACGCCCGCGACGCCGCCGAGCAGTAGCCCGCGGCCGCCTTTCGGCCGCTCGAGGTAGTGCGCGCCGGCCTGTGGAGCGAGCCTGCCGGCGACCTCACTCATCGGCGCGAGCAGCGGCAGCCTGCGGTCGTCGGTCTCAACCGTCTCGTACGCCACTGCCGCGACGCCGCTCTCGACGAGCGCCCGCGTGAGCGGTTCGTCGGCGGCGATGTGCAAATAGGTGAAGAGGACGAGGCCCTCGCGCAGGCGGCCGTACTCCAGCGAAATCGGCTCCTTCACTTTCAGCAGCAACTCGGCGCTCTCCCAGACCTCGTCGACTGAGCCGATCCGGGCGCCGTTCGCCTCGTAAACGGCATCGGGAAACTGGCTCCCGGCACCGGCGCTGGTCTCGACGACGACCTCGTGGCCGCGCTGGACGAGCTCGCGCGCTCCGGCCGGCGTCAGCGCGACGCGGTACTCCTGGGGCTTGATCTCCTTGGCGACGCCGATGCGCATGGCGGCGCAACGATACCGTCACACACCCGCGAGACGCTGCTCCCCAACCCGCGCTCGTCGGGGCCGGGCGGTGCTCCTTCATCGGCCAATCATGTTCCTCGCGACCACGCCGGCGGCATAGGCGGCGCGGAAGAAGGCGGGGTCGTCCTCGCGGCCTCGGCCCATATGGAGCAGGGGTAGGCCGGCGACCGCCTCTTGCCAACCCTCCCCGTCGGCGTCCGAGGCGACGATCACCTCCCCGAGGCAGAGGTCAAGGACCGCCTCCGCATGGTGCGAGAGGCCGCGATGCCGTTCGCGCGGATCGGCTTCCGACGTGCGGACCGCGAGCAACGGCCGGCCGCCGAGCGCGGTCGCCGTATTGGCTGTTTCCGAGAGCGCAAGCGCACCGTGACCGAGACGAGAGCCCGTACCGACGATCCCCGGCCCCACGGCACAGACGATCGCGTCGTACCTCTCGCCGGCCGCCCATACGAGCCCGGCGGCGGTGGTGACGCAGTCGACATCGCCGTCGAGGCACGGGGCCACCGCGACCGCGACACCGACCAGGCCAAGCTCCTTCAGCGTTCGGATCGCGTCCGAGAGCGAGACCGGCAGAGCGCCCCCCGCCACCTGGACGTAGGCGACACGCACGCCAGCGAGCGCCGCGCAGACGGGCGCGACTTGGCTGTGAAGCGTGCAGAGAACAACGGGAAGGCCGTCCAGACCCGCGGGCAGCTCACCGTCCTCCTCTGCCCGCCGACGAGCAACCTGCCCCGGCGTGTACGGCAGGGCCATCACGTGCGCGCCCGCCTCCGCAGGAAGTCCGAGCCCGCGGGTGAGGTTGGCGTAGAGGACGTCAAAACCGCCCGAGCCGAGCTCGAGCTGCCGGGCCTGCTCGTTTACCAACACATCGTCCCTCAGCTCCACGTCGCCGGTCAGGCGCGGGTAGGCGACGCACGGGATCCCATCCACCTGCAGCCGGACCAGGCGCTCGTGCCGCTCGCCGATCGCCGAGACGACGCCGCGTCTAAGGCTGAGTGGCATCTCGGGCGGCGTCGACCAGGGCAAGCGTCACGTTGACCATCGACTCGAGATCGGCGACGGCGATGTGCTCCTCGGCCGTGTGGATCGCGGCCATCCCGTTCGCGAGGTTGAGGCAGGGCACGCCGCGCATGTTGAAGACGTTCGCGTCGGCGCCGCCCCCCGTCAGCGTCGGCACGAGCTCGTAGCCGCAACGCTCGAGCGCGGTACGCGCCAGCTGCACGATCGGGTCGCTTTCCTTGAAGCGGTAGCCCTGATAGGTCTCGCTCACCTCGGTCTCGACCGTGCACTCGGCGACGCTCGCGGCGAAAGCAAAGGCGTCGAGCATCTCCTGGACGAGGTCGGCGAGCTTGCGGGCGTCGTGCGAGCGGGCTTCCGCCTGGAGCTCGCACCACTCCGGGACGATGTTCCGCGCGCTGCCGCCGGTGATCGTGCCGACGTTCGCGGTCGTCTCGTCGTCCAGCCGTCCCAGCCGCAGGTCGGCGATCGCCGCCGCCGCCGCCGCGATCGCGGAGCGTCCCTCCTCCGGCACCATCCCGGAGTGGGCCGGCCGGCCGTGAAAGCGAATGATCATCGAACGCTGATAGGGCGCGCCCATGATCACGTCGCCAATCGGAGCCGCCTGGTCGTAAACGAAGCCAAGCTCCGCCTCGAGCGTCGTGTGATCGAATGCGCCGGCGCCGAGCAGCCCGACCTCCTCCTTGGGCGTGAAGAGGAGCTCGACCCCTGCGTGTGGGCGGCCGTCTTCGACGATGCGGCGCGCCGCCTCGATCATCGCGACGACTGCCGACTTGTTGTCCGCCCCGAGGATCGTCCCGCCGGCGTTCCGGACGAAACCATCCGCGCCGGCCACGGGCTCCAGCGGTCCTTGCGGCGGCACTGTGTCAAGATGAGCGCAGAGGAAGATCGGCGTGCCGCCACCGTTGCGGCCGGGCAGGCGGCAGAGCAGGTTGCCGATCGTCGAGTCGATCTTCGAGCCTGCGTCGTCCTCTTCAACCTCGAGGCCGATCGCCCCCAGCTCGGCGATCACGCGGTCTGCGACCGCACGCTCCTGCCCGGGCGGGCTCTCGATTGCCGCGAGCTCCAGAAACAGGTCGAGAACGTCGCCGCTCAAACTGTACGGCGCCTGCGAAATATTGTAAAATCTACGCTTAGGTGTCGAATGCAGTCGCTCACGAGCTCGTGCAGAAGAGCCTAGTCGGTGAAGCGCTCGACCACGGCCCCATGGCGATTTTCGTGGCCGACGACGACGGACGCTACCTCGCTGTCAACGCGTACGCGTGCGAGCTGCTCGGCTACGACCGCGACGAGCTGCTCGAGCTGCGCGTCGGCGACGTGGCGGTGAACCCGGGAGCGCAGGAGGACTTCGATGAAATGCAGCGCACCGGCAAGAACGCTGGCATGACTGTGCTCCGCCACCGCGACGGCAGCGAGCTGTCGATGCACTTCCGGGCCTCGCAGACGACGGTCGGCGGGATGCCACTCTACATTGGCGTCTGCTGGCCGGTCGACGCTGAATAGTTGGCGCAAGCTGAGCATCCGCGGAAGCGGATGCTCAGCGCGCGAAGATCCCTAAAGGGGCCGCTCCGCGGCCCACGATCCGCGTTGACCGGCCCTACCCGGCGGCGCGCAGCTCGACGCCGCTGCGCGCACGAGCCCGCTGGAGCGCAGCGCCGACGAACTCCCGGAAGAGGGGCGCGGGCCGCGTCGGTCGCGACTTGAACTCCGGGTGGAACTGGCTCGCGACGAACCACGGGTGGTCGGGCAGTTCGACGACCTCTACCAGCCGCCCCTCCTGGAAAGTGCCGGAGACGACGAGACCGGCCTCCACGAGCGCCGGGCGATAGTGGTTGTTCACCTCGTAGCGGTGGCGGTGCCGCTCGTGGATGACCGCGTCGCCGTAGGCCTCGCGCGTCCGGGTGCCGTCCGCGACCTCGACCGCCTGAGCCCCCAGCCGCATCGTCCCGCCGAGATCTTCGATCTCCTTCTGCTCCGGGAGCAGGTCGATGACGGGGAACGGCGTCTCTGGATCCATCTCGGTCGAGTTGGCGCCGTCGAGGCCGCAGACGTTCCGCGCGAACTCCGAGACGGCGACGTGCATGCCGAGGCAGATACCGAGATATGGGATCCCACGCTCGCGGGCGACCTGACAGGCGAGGATCTTCCCCTCCCAGCCCCGCGAACCAAAGCCGCCGGGAACCAGGACGCCGTCGACGCCGTCGAGCAGCTCGGCGGCCTCCTCGTACGACATGTTCTCGGCGTCGACCCACTGCACGCGCACCTGCGAGCCCTGGTGGAGGCCGGCGTGCTTGAGCGCCTCGTGCACCGAGAGGTAGGCGTCGTGCAGCTTCACGTACTTCCCGACTAACGCGATCGTGACCGGCTCCCTGTGCCTCCCGTCGTTGGGCTCGCCGATGCGGTCGATCAGGTCCTGCCACTCCCCCAACTCGGCGGGCGGAGCGTCGATCCCGAGCTTCTCGCAGACGAGTGTGTCGAGACCCTCCTCGCGCAGGACCGCGGGCACGAGATAAACGTCCGCAACGTCGGGCGAGGCGACGACCGAGCGAATCTCGACGTCGGCGAAGAGCGCGATCTTGTCCTTGATGTCCTGTGAGAGCTCCTCGTGCGAGCGGCAGACGATCACGTCGGGGTGGATACCGATCCGGCGCAGCTCGTTGACGGAGTGCTGGGTCGGCTTCGTCTTCAGCTCTCCGGCCGCCTCGATGAACGGGACGAGTGTGCAATGAAGGTAGAGCACGTTCTCCTGGCCGACCTCGCGCCGGAACTGCCTGATCGCCTCGAGGAACGGAAGCGACTCGATGTCGCCGACTGTGCCGCCGATCTCGGAGATGACGACGTCCGCCGGCGCCGCCTTCGCGGCGCGCTTGATTCGCGCCTTGATCTCGTTCGTGATGTGCGGGATCACCTGCACCGTGGCGCCGAGGAACTCGCCCTTCCGCTCTTTGCGCAGCACCGCCTCCCAGATCGCGCCCGCGCTGTGGCTCGCGTTCCGCGACATGTTCTCGTCGATGAAGCGCTCGTAGTGGCCGATGTCGAGGTCGGTCTCGGCGCCGTCTTCGGTGACGAAGACCTCGCCGTGCTGGAAGGGGCTCATCGTGCCCGGGTCGACGTTCAGATACGGGTCAAACTTCTGCGCCTGGACCCGCAGGCCGCGGGCCTTCAGGAGCCGGCCGAGCGAAGCGGCGACGATCCCCTTCCCGAGCGCGGAGACGACGCCGCCCGTGACGAAGATGTACTTGGTCTGGCTCGCGTCGGCGCTGCTCATTGGTGACTCATCACTTAGGTTGCCTGCCCAGGGCGTCGAGCTCGCGAAACACCGGCGTCCGCTCGACCAGCGCTCCGAGCGAAAGGCGCTCGCCGAGGAGGGTGAGGCCCGCGAGCGCCGCGATCGCGCTCCAGCGTTGCCTCTCCGTGAGCCTGCCCACGGACCGTAAACCTAGCACGGCGCCGAGCGTGTTCGAACCCGAGTCCCCCAGCATCGCCATCTCTCGAAGATCGTAGGGCGCGAGCAGGACGGCGGCGGCGGCCGCTCCGCGCGGCGCTCCCCGAAGCAGGAGCGACCCCAGCGCGAACGCCTTCAGCGCCCTGCCGGGCCGGGTGTCTAGCTGGTTGACCACGTTCGCCGAGAGACCGACAAGGAGCGCGCCCGAGAGCGAGCGGGTCCGCCAGAGCGCGAACACAGGGATGCCAGCGAGCTTGAGGACGCCCGTCGTGCGTCCCGCGCGGAGATGCGCGCGGAAGCCTCGCTCTTCACCGCCCCAGAGGTCGTCGGCGGCGCCGATCGCGGCGACCGGGAGCAGCTCGGGCTGCGCCACGGCGACGAGCCAGCCGACGAGCGGCAGCCGTAACCCGCGATGGTTGCGCCCCTGGGGGTTGAAGGCGAGGACGATGTCGCGCAGCTGGCGGCCGCGGTGGAGGAACCCGCGCAGGTCGCGGTCGGTGGGGCGGTGCTCGAGCAGGAGCTCATGCTCCGTCACCGGCAGGCCCGCCTCGACCGCGCTCACAGTCATCCCGACCTCGCAGCCGAACCCCGCCGCGAGCGGGAAGCACGCGTCGCGCGCCGCTTGCGTCAGGTACCGCTGCCCGGAGAGCGGCTCGCGCGCGTCGAAGCCGCAGGCAAACCGGATCAGACGCCGCGACGCACCCTTGGCGAGCCCAAAGCCTCCGCCCTGCCTGCGCTCGAAGACCGCGATGCGAAGATCGCCCTCGCCGCCCTCGACGAGCGGCCGCAGGTCGCCTCGGAGGTCGGCGTCGCAGAGAAGGAGCGGTCCGGGTGCGGCCACCCGCTCGCCGAGCGTCAGCGCCTGGCCTTTACCCCGATGCGGGAGTCGGACGGTGCGCGCGCCCGCGCTCGTCGCGATGGACGCAGTCCCGTCGCGCGACCCGTCGTCCGCAACGACGACCTGCGCGTGGGGGAAGAGGCTCCGCAGCTCAGCGACGGTCGCTCCGATCCGAGCTTCTTCGTCGCGCGCGGCGATCAGGATCGTCAGTGTGGCCGCGCCGCCCACCTAGCCGCTCGGCGGCGGAACGGGCTCGATCGGCGGCAGAATCCCGCTCGTCGCGGTGTCGCGGACGCCGTAGTCGCCCGGATCGGCATCGCCGAGGAGAAGCACGAGGTCAAGCTGGCCGAGCTCGGTCTCGATCCCGTCGACGGTCGAGAGGCCGTAGCGCTGGAAGACCGGGATCGCACTCTGCTCGACGCGGGCCGGCTCGACGCCGACGACGGGCTCGCCGGTGCTGCCGAGCCCCTGGTAGAAGCCGGCAAGGAAGCGCGAGCTGCTTCCCTCCTGGGGCTCGGCCGGGCGGATCACGACGACGCCGTCGACCGGCTCCGAGAGGTCACCCGACTGCTCCTCGACGATCTCCCCGGCGAGTGCGTCCCAGAGCGGCGTCTCGCCGCCCGCCGCGAGCTCGCGGCCGAGATCGCGGCCCAGGTTGCCGAGCTGCTCGTCCCCGACGTAGCCGCCGAGCTCGGGCCGGTCCGCCAGGACGGCCTCGACTGCCTCGAGCCGCAGGGGAAGAGTTACCGCCCGCATCCGCGCGAGCCGACCGTCGGCGTCGTTTTCGATCGCGCTCTCGACGAACCGGAACGAGCCCTGCTCCACCGAGCCGAGCACGGCCACGGCGACGTTCCTTCCCGCCAGGCGGCCTCCGACCAGCACGGGATACGCGCTCGCGACGAAGTCCTGGGCGGCCTGCTGCCGCCGCTCGAAATCGGCTGCGGTCGCCTTCGCGGCATCGGCTTGCTCCTCGAGCTGGGCGATCTTGTCGTTGAACCGATCTCGTTCCGCGTTGTCCACGAAGCCGCGGCCAGAGATGCCGATGCCGATCAAGATTCCGACCACGAGCATCAGGAACACGGCCGCGAGCGAGGCGACGTGGTAGCGGAGGTCGAACACCTCGTCAGCCTAGACCGAGGACGTTCCGCAACGCGGGCGACGCGAGCACCGCGACGACCAGCGCGGCCAGCGCGGCGAGGCCGAATGCAACCAGCGGCCAGACGCCGACCCGCCGGCTGACGAGCCGGGATACCCCTTTCGCGTCGATCAGGATCTCCCCCACCTTCAGCCGCGTCACGAACGTCGACGACATGCCGGCGCGGCTGCGCTCGAGGAACTCCACAAGGTTGAAGTGCGTGCCGACCGCGACGATCAGTTCGGCGCCACGATCGTGGGCGAGCAGGAGCGCGATGTCCTCCGAGATCCCCGGGGCGGCGACGGTCTGAAACGGGATTCCGAGACGCCGTAGGCGCTCTTCCCCGGGCGCATGGCCTTCGCGGTAGGCGTGGACGAGGATCTCCGCGCCGCAGCGAAGCGTCGCGTCCGTGACCGAGTCCATGTCGCCGACGATCACGTCCGGGCGCCACCCCTCTTCGAGCAGCGCCTCGGCGCCGCCGTCGACCGCGACGAGCACGGGCCGGAAGTCGCGCACGTACGGTCGCACGATCCGGAGGTCGCGCTTGTGGCCCGGGCCCCGCGCGACGACGAGAGCGTGGCGGTCGCGGAACCCGGTTCGGAGCGGCGGGAAGTCGATCCCCTCGGTCAGGTGGCGGCCCTCCTCACGGAGATACCGCAGCGTGTTGTCCGCGAACTCCTGCAGCGCCTGGGTGACCCGGCCCTGCTGCTCGGCCAGCGCGCCGACCAGCTCGTGCTCGTCGAGCGTGCGTCCCGTCGCGAGGCAGGTGCCGTTTCGGAAGAGGCTCGCTCCCCGGACGGTCAAACGCTCACCATCCGAGACCTCTTCGAAGAGTGCGGCGTCGGTGACGTCGATCAGACGCACGCCGCCGCGAACGAGGAGCAGCGGCCCGGGGTTCGGATAGCGACCCGACTGCGACGGCGACACGTTGACGACGACGCGCACGCCCGACTCGACGAGCTCCTCTGCGGAGACGCGGTCGATGTCGGTGTGGTCGATGATCGCGATGTCGTCCGCGTCGAGGCGGCGGACAAGCTCCTTCGTCCGCCTGCCGAGCCGCGCCGGCCCCGTGTGCTCGACAAGACGGTTCATCACGGGGTTCTCATCTCAGCGCCGAGATGAACTCTTTGCCACCCAGCATCCGCTCGAGCTCATCGCGCCTCTGCGCGTCGTCGAGCAACTCGATCCGCGTGTGCGTCGGATCGCCGGCGATCTTCTCGACCCGGTAGTGCGCGTCGGCGACGCTCGCGATCTGCGGCAGGTGCGTGATCGTGATCACCTGTGCCCTCTCGGCGAGCCGCTTCAATGTGGCCGCGACCGCATGCGCAGTCTCGCCGCCGATGCCCGCGTCGATCTCGTCGAAGAAGATGGTCTCACCGCCCCCGACCGCGGCGATCGCGAGCGCGACGCGCGAGAGCTCACCGCCGGAGGCCGTTTCGGCGACCGGCCCGAACGGCAGACCCGCGTTCGGGCGGATCAAGAAGACGGCCGCGTCGATACCGGCCGGGCCTGGGTCGCGCTGGCGCAGCTCAACGCGGAACTCGCCGTCTCCCATGCCGACGCCGCGCAACTCCTCGGCGACCGCGGCGGCGAACGGCTTTGCAGCCTGTCGCCTCACGGCCCTCAGCCTGGCGGCGAGCTGCTCGGACTTCGCGTGCGCGGCGGCCAGCGCCTCCTCGGCTGCGGCGACCGGATCGAGGCCGCCCTCGAGCGCAGCCAGCGCCTCGCGCGCTGCGCCGGCGCGCACCAGCAGGTCGTCGTAGTCCGCGGCGCCGAAGCGGCGGCGGGCGTCGCTGATCCGCTCCAGCGCTTCCTCGACCTGCTCGACGCGATCCGGCTCGGCCTCGAGGGAAGCCAGAAACCGGCGCAGGTCAGAGCTGAGCTCGCGCAACCTCAGCTCGACCTCCCGGAGCTCCTGGCTTGCCCGCGCGAGCTCGGGTGCCAGCCGCTCGAGCGGAGCGAGCGAACGCTCGGCGGCAGCCGTCAGGGACGTAGCCCCCTCTCCGTCGTCCGGCGCGAGCGCCTCGGCCGCGGCCTGCGCTCCCTCTGCGAGCTCGGTGACGTGACGAAGGCGCTCCCGCTCGGCGCGGAACGCATCCTCGGTCCCCGGCTCGAAGTTTTGCGTCGCCTCGACGAGAGCGGCGAGCTCGCGGAGGCGCGTCTCCTCGTCGGCCGCTCCTCGGGCCAGCTGCTCGTGCCGTTTCCGGGCGGCGGCCAGCTCGTGCCACGCGATCCGCGCCTCGCGACGGTGGCGGAGCTGCTCCTCCCCGCAGTAAGCGTCGAGCAGGTCGAGCTGGTACGACGGCCGTCCCAGCCGGCGCTGCTCGAACTGGCCGGACATCGCGATCAGACGCTCGGCGACGGCGGCGAGGTCCTCGCGCGCCACCGCACGGCCCCAAGCGTACGCCCGCGTCCGGCCGTCCGCGAAGACGCGCCGCGCGAGGACCAATCCGGGTTCGTCCTCTGGCGCGAGTTCGGAGAGACCGGCCAGCTCCTCGTCGTCGAGAAGGCCCTCCGGTAGGTCGAGCTCGGCCTCGATGTAGGCCTCGCCGCCCGCCGCGCCGATCGCGCTCGCGTCGCCCTTCGCGCCGAGCAGGAGACCGATTGCCTGGGCCAGGATTGTCTTCCCCGCGCCCGTCTCGCCCGTGATCGCAGTCAGGCCGACCGCCGGGACGAGCTCTCCCTCGCGCACGAGGACGAGGTTCTCGATTCGCAGGCTATGAAGCAAAGGTCCGGTTGTAGCGGCTGAAGAAGGTCACTTCGGGCAGCGTCGCAAGCAGGGAACGCTGCGCGCCGATGCGGGCGAGCGCCCGGCCACCCGGCGACAAATCAGCCACGCGATGCCCGTCGACGAGCGCGGTCGCGGGCACGTCCGGCGTTCGGTTCCAGACGAGTAGGTCACTTCCGTGCGGGATGACGAGCGGCCTGGCGTTGAGGGAGTGCGGCGCCACGAAGGTCACCGCCATCGCGTCCATTCCCCACACGAGCACCGGCCCGCCGTTCGAGAAGTTGTAGCCCGTCGACCCTGAGGGAGTCGAGCAGACGACGCCGTCGCACCCGCGCCGGCCGAGACCCTCGCCGCCCACTGCCCACTCGAGCTGGATCATCCGTCCGACCACGCTGCTCGTGACGACGAGGTCGTTGACGGCGACGCGCTGCTCCTCCCCCACCTCCACCTCGAGCGTCGGCAACTCCTCGACCTTGTACTCGCCGGCGAAGACGCGTGCGACCCCGGTCTCCAGGTCGTTGCGCGAGATCGACGAGAGGAAGCCGACGCGGCCGAAGTTGACGCCGATCACGGGCACGCCTGTGCCGAGATAGCGGGCGAGCGCGCGGAGCATCGTTCCGTCCCCGCCGAGCACGAGTGCGAGATCGACATCCCCGGAGTCCCCGTTTTCGGGATCGAGGCCGTGCTTCTCGGCCTCCTCCTCGCCCATGCACAGCTCGACCCCTGCCTCACGGGCGACGGTGGAGAGTCGCGCGAGCGCGGGCCCGATCGTCTGCGGCTTGCCGTGCGTGAAGACGGCTGCGCGCTGGACCGCCTTAGGCGACTGCGTCACGGATTCGCTCGTTGATGTCATCCAGGAGCACGGGGTCGTCGCGGTCGATCAGGTGGACGAAGAACTCGCGGTTGCCCTTCGGGCCGGGCAGCCGTGAGTCTACGACGCCGACCGAGGTCGCACCCCATCCGAGGCCCGCCTCCACGACCTTACGAAGGACGCGCCGGTGGATCTCGGGGTCGCGGACGACGCCCCCCTTCCCGACTTCGCCCTTGCCGGCCTCGAATTGCGGCTTGACGAGCACGAGCGCATCCCAGCCCGGCTCCAGGAGCGCCAGGACCGGGGGGAGAGCGAGGCGCACGCTGATGAAGGAGACGTCACAGACGAGGAGATCGGGGCGGAACGGGAGCTCGCGGAGGTCGCGCGCGTTCGTCCGCTCCATGACGGTGACGCGCGGGTCGTCGCGAAGCTTCGGATGCAGCTGGCCGTAGCCGACGTCGACGGCGATCACTCGCGCAACGCCGTTCTGGAGCAGGTAATCGGTGAAGCCGCCGGTGGACGCGCCGACGTCGATGCAGTCGCGCGCGTCGAGCTCGACCTCGAGCTGCTCGAGGGCGTTCGCGAGCTTCTCGCCCCCCCGAGAGACGAAGCGCGGCGGTCGGTCGACTACGAGCTCGGCGTCGTCGGGCACCTGGTGGCCGGGCTTGTCGTAGCCGGGCACGAGGCCTGCGAGCACGAGCGCCTGGGCCTGCGCGCGGCTCTCCGCCAGGCCGCGCTCGACGAGCAGGACGTCGAGTCGCTTCTTCATCGTGCCCAGGGTAGTCGCCGCGGGTGTTACAAGACCGACATGGAACTGCGTGGAGATCGCATCGTCTTGCGGCCGCTCGCCGAGGGCGATGTCGACCGGATCGTCGAGCTCGGAGCCGATCCCGAGGTCCAGCGCTGGTGGCGCGGGCTGACGCCGGAGTACGTGCTCGAGAAGGCGCGGGGCGAGGACAGGGACGTTGCGGTCTACGCGATCGTCGTCGACGGCGAGGTTGCCGGGATGATGCAGTTCCACGAAGAGCTGGATGACGAGTACCGGCACGCGGGGATCGATCTCTTCCTCGGCGCGCCCTACCACGACCGCGGGCTCGGCACCGACGCGGTGCGCACGATGGCGCGCCACCTGATCCAGGACCGGGGCCACCACCGCCTCGCGATTGACCCCGCTGCCCACAACCAGCGCGCGATCCGCTGCTACGAGAAGGTCGGCTTCAAGCGGGTCGGGATCATGCGCGAGTACTGGCTCGATCCCGAAGGCGCCTGGCGCGACGGCGTTCTGCTCGACCTTCTCGCCAAGGACGTCTCGTGATCGGGACGCCGAGCCCGGCGCTCGACTGGCTGCTGGGATCGGACGAGCCGGGCATCGTCTTCCAGACGAAGCGAGACCTCCTCGGCGAGGCAGAGCCGGCCGAAGCTGCTCGAGTCTTGGCAGGGCCGTGGGTACGCGCGCTCCTGGCCGGACAGCAGAAGACCGGCGGGTTCGGCGTGGGCGTGTACGGCAAATGGGGCGGTGCGCACTGGCGCCTCGTCTCCCTCGTCGAGCTCGGCGTCCCGGCCGGGGAGCCGCGCTGCGTCGCCGCGGCCCAGACCGTGCTCTCGTGGCTGACCGGAAAGAGACATCTTGCGGCGGTTGCCACCGTCGACGGGCTCGTCCGACGTTGCGCCTCGCAGGAGGGCAACGCCCTCGCCGTCTGTTGCCGGCTCGGGCTGGCCGACGATCCGCGCGTCCGCCTGCTGGCCGAATTGCTCATGGAATGGCAATGGCCGGACGGTGGCTGGAACTGCCATCGCCGCGCCAGCGGCCGCCGCTCCTCGTTCCACGAGTCGCTGGCGCCGATGTGGGGGCTGCACGAATACTGGGCAGCAACGGGAGAGGACGCGGCGAAGCAGGCCGCTGCCCGCACGGCGGAGCTCTTCCTCGAGCATCGCCTCTTCAGAGCGCTCGCGACGGGAGAGCCGATCCACAAGTCGTGGCTCGTCCTTCACTATCCACCCTACTGGCACTACGACGTCCTTCAGGCCCTGCTGATCCTCTCGCGGATGGGACGGTCCCGGGATCCACGCGCGGCGGACGCCGTCGAGCTCGTCAAGAGCCGCCGTCTCGCTGACGGACGCTGGCGGGCCGGTGGTCGCTGGTGGAAGCCGCCGGGAGCCGAGGGCGGCAGCGTCGAGCTCGTGGACTGGGGGCGCTCGGGCCCGAACGAGATGGTCACCCTGAACGCCCTCCGCGTCCTCGACGCCGCCAAGTAACAGTCTGTTACTTGGCTCCTTCGAGCAGCTCGAGCAGAGCCTCGGGCGGTCGCGACCTCACCGCGACATCGAGGAGGATCTGACCTGCACTGGGCGCAAGCCCCCGCCGCCGGTGCTCGTGGACGAGGATGCGAATCTGCTCGTAGCTCGGGCGGACGACGCCAAAGTGGCTTGCCAGAGCCGCGATGCGTCGGTAGACCTCGGCGATCGGGACGGAGTCATCGTCCATCCGCTCGATCGCTGCGAGCAGCGTTGGACTGATTCGAGGCGCCTGCGAGGCCATGCCCCAGTCTCGCCCGCGGCACGTCACGGAACTGTCACGGCACGGTGCCGATTCGCTGCTAGTAACAGTCTGTTACTAGGCCAGGGTGACGGTACCCTCCTCGCCGAGCGTCCAGTACGGGTTGTGGGCGACCTCCCAGGGATGGCCGTCGGGGTCGACAAAGACGCCCGAGTAGCCGCCCCAGAAGGTGTCGGCGCCGTGGCGCGGGATCGTCGCGCCTGCGGCCTCGGCCTCGGCGATGACGGCGTCCACCTCCGCAGGAGAGCCGACGTTGTGCGCCAGCGTGACACCACCCCAGCCGCCCGCGTCCTCGACGCCGCTGTCGGTGGCGAGCCCGTCCCGGCCCCAGAGCGCCACGATCATTCCGCCTGCCTGGAAGAAGACGGTGTCGTCGCCCGGCTCCGCGCCGGTCGTCCAACCGAGTGCCTCGTAAAAGGCGCGCGACCGGGCGAGGTCGCGGACGCCGAGCGTGACGAGGCTGACGCGCTGCTCCACGCGTGGAGCTTACGCCGTGCGGGCCGCGAGGCTCGCGACAATTTCAGCGAGCACCGCCGTCTCGGCTTGAATCGCTGCCAGCCGATCGCGGGCGCGGCAGGCTGCCTCGTCCGCGATCCGGCGAGCGGCATCGACCCCGCGAGCGGCCGCGTAGCCGTCACCGTCCAGGACGTCGTCGATCGCCTGGAAGAGCAACCCGAGCTCCTCCCCGAAAGCGCGCCAGGCGGGTTGCTCGCCCTCCGGCACCTCCGCGACCCAGAGGGCGACGCCGACGGCGGCCGAGAAGAGCGCGCCCGTCTTCAGCTGGTGCAGCACAGCAAGGTTGGCCGTCTCACCGGTCACGTCGCGGTACTGCCCCCCGATCATCCCGAGCGTCGCCTGTGCAAGCTCGCGCCCGACCATCGGCGTCGGATAGGAGAGGGCGAGCCGGAACGCCTCGGCGAGCAGCGCGTCGCCCGCGAGCAGGGCGGTCGCCTCGCCGAAGGCGATATGCGTCGACGGGCGTCCGCGCCGCTCATCGTCGTCGTCCATCGCGGGCAGGTCGTCGTGGACGAGCGAGAACGTGTGTACGAGCTCGACGGCGGCCGCCGCGGGCAGGCAGTGCTCGGCGACCGCTCCGGCCGCTTCGGCGACCGCGAGCGAGATGACCGGGCGCACCCGCTTCCCGCCTGCCTCGAGGGGATAGCGCAGGGCTTCTTCGAGCCCGCCGAGCTCCGGCGTGAACGCGAGCTCGGCGAGGTAGCCCTCGACGAGCGTGCGCAGCTCTTCAGGGCTGCGGTGCATCGGCACGCGATCTTGCCCTGGAGAGCTCGACTTCGACCTCCTTGGCGAGGTCGGCGAGCTCCGTCAGCACCTCCACGGCCGACTCGGCGTCCTCTGCCGCGGCGAGCCGCTCGAGCTCGTCTCGCGTGGCCTTCAGCCGCTCGAGCAGCTCTTCCGCGCGGCCGAGCGCCTCATCTGCAGTCCCACTCACACGACCTCCTGTCCCTGCTCGCTGTGCCCTTTCTCTCTGGCCACTCGGGCGAGAATCCCGTTCACGAGCCGTCCCGCGTCCTCGGACGCGTACCGCTTCGCCAGAACCACGGCCTCGTTCATCGCCACCTCCGGCGGCACACTCTCCTCCTCCAGCTCGTGGATCCCGATCCGCAGGATGTTCCGCTCGAGCGTACCGAGGCGGTCGGCGGTCCAGCCCTCCGCCGACTCGGTGATCCTGCGGTCGAGCTCCTCGGCACGCAAGGAGACGACCTCGGCGAGCCCCAGCGCGAACGCATCGGGCTCACCTTCGTACAGCGCCGTCAGCGGCTGCCCGGTCAGATCCCACTGGTAGAGGAGAAACAACGCAGTCCGCCGTGCTTGTCGCCGGCCCAGGCTCATCTGTCGAGCTCTTCGATTGAGACGTCCACCGCAGCCGCGAGCCCGGACGAGGCGAGGAGAGCGGCGGCGACGCTCGTCTGCACCTCGCGCGCGAGCGACGGCAGCACGTCCCCGTAGCGAGCGGCGAGCTCGAGCTCAACCCTGGCCCTTGTGTCTGTCACGGAGACATCCAGCCCGCGGCGCGGCCGGCGGACACGCGCACCCTTGACGAGCTCCGCGGCCGTGATCACGAGCGCCGAGAGAGCGTCGCCCTCGATCCGGATCGGTCCGTGCGGCCCTCGGATTGTGTGTCCGTCGCGACTCACTGTGCCTCCACCGCGACCGCGAGCGCCGGCAAGCGCCCTTCCATCTCTGCCAGGAAGCTCGTCGAGTACTCGCCGGTACCGAACTCCGCCGACCGGAGGATGTCGAGCGCCAGCGCACGGGTCGTCGTCACCCCGTCGAGCTCGAGCTCCTCGAGCGCCCGCACGCCGCGCGTGATCGCGGCCGGGCGGTCCTCCGCCCAGACGACTAGCTTCGCGATCAGCGAGTCGTAGTAGGGAGAGATCGTCGAGCCCTCCTCGAGGTGCGTGTCGATCCGCACCCCCGGCCCAAGCGGCGGCCGGAAGCGCACGATCGTTCCGGGCGCAGGCGCGAAGCCGCGGGCCGGATCCTCGGCGTTCAGCCGGATCTCGAGGGCGTGTCCCCGCCGCGGCGCGCGTCCGGTCGCGGCCAGAGGCTCACCGGCCGCGATTCGCAGTTGCTGGCGCACTATGTCGACCCCGGTTACAAGCTCGCTGACGGGATGCTCGACCTGCAGGCGAGCGTTCAGCTCGATGAAGTGGAAGGTGCCGTCCTCGCCGAGCAGGAACTCGAATGTGCCGGCGTTCTCGTAGCCGATCGCGCGGCAGGCCCGTTCGGCAGTCGCCTCCATTGCCTCGCGCGTGTCCGCGTCGAGGGCCGGAGACGGCGACTCCTCGATCAGCTTTTGGTGGCGACGCTGGATCGAGCACTCGCGGTCGCCGAGTGTGAGGACACCGCCGTCCTTGTCGCAGAGCACCTGGATCTCCACATGGCGCGCAGGGACGAGCGCCTTCTCGAGGTAGAGCGAACCGTCCGAGAAGGCGGCTTCTGCCTCGACACGCGCGGGCGAATATGCCGCCTCGAGCTCGTCCGGCCCGTGGACGAGCCGCATGCCCTTGCCCCCGCCGCCGGACACCGCCTTCAGCAGCACCGGATAGCCCAGCTCGCTCGCCGACGCGCTCGCCTCGACGAGCGTGGCGCCGCCCTCCGTGCCCGGCACGAGCGGCACGTTCGCCGCCTTCATCTCCGCTTTCGCCCGTGCCTTGTCTCCCATCCGCTCCATCACGTCCGCCCCCGGCCCGACGAAGACGAGGTCGTTGTCCTCGCAGGCGCGGACGAAGGCGGGGTTCTCCGAGAGGAAGCCGTAGCCGGGGTGCACCGCCTCGCAGCCGGTCGTCACGGCGGCGGCGATCACGGACGGGATCCGAAGGTAGCTCTCGGAAGCCGACGGCGGGCCGATGCAGACGGCGCGGTCGGCGAGCCGGACGTGGAGCGCATCGGTGTCGGCTGTCGAGTAGACGGCGACGGCCTCGGCGCCGAGCTCGTGGACGGCCCGGATCACCCGAACGGCGATCTCGCCGCGATTTGCGACAAGCACCCGGCTGAACATCACTGGCCCACGCGATGTCGGTTTCGCACCACTACAGGGCGGGCGGCGCGACGATTGGTTCGAGCTCGAACAACAGCTGCCCGAACTCGACCGGCGTGCCGTTTGCGGCATGGACGGCGGTCACGCGGCCGGCGGCGTCGGCCTTCAGCTCGTTGAAGAGCTTCATCGCCTCGAGCAGGCAGAGCGTCTGTCCGGGCACGACGACGTCGCCTAGCTCGACGAAGGCGGGCTTGCCCGGCTCCGGAGCGCGGTAGAAGACGCCGACCATCGGCGACTCGACGCGAATCGTCCCCGCCGCGGCTGCCGATAGAACCGGCAGGTCGCCAGGCTCGTCATCGGCGAACGGGGCCGCCGCGATCTCGAGCTCGGGCCGCTCCTCGGTGCGCCGGACCGACACCCGCATCCCCTCGTCCTCGATCTCGACCTCGGCGACCCCGCTTTCCTGCACGATGCGCACCAGCTCGCGGATCCGCTGCTCGCGAGTCTCATCGAGGGTCGGCGTACCGAAGTCGTCGCGCGTCGCGCGTGCACGGATCGTGCGAAGCAGGGCCTCCGCCTCCTCGCCGAAGAGCGCGATCAGGACGAGCTCCTCCTCGCTCGCGGCGAGCCCCTCTGCCTCCTGGCGGACGTCCTCGGCGGTCGGGGGGTCTTCGTCGATCCGGATGCCCGCCGAGAGGAGCGTGACTGCGCGGGTGACCGTCGCGTCCACTTTCGCCGGAGGACTGCCGTAGCGCCCCTGCACGAGGGCGCGGAACTCGTCGACGACAGTCCCGTACCGGCGCGCAGAGAGGACGTGGATCAGGGCTTGCGAGGCGAGGATCTGGCCGATTGGGGCGGCGAGCGGCGGCCAGCCCGTCTCGCGACGAATCGTCTGCAGCTCCTCCAGCGCCTCCAGCAGTCGGTCGCCGGCGGCGTGCGCCCGAAGGTGCGTATCGAGTGCCGCGACCAGGCCGGTCGGCAGGTCGTACTCGGCGGCGCGCACCGCAAGGCGCGGCGCGTGCGGCGTGACGATCTCGTCGCCGATGTGCTCGTCGACGAGGTCGGACGCCTCCCAGAGCCGGTTGACGTCGATGCCGGTGTCCAGCCCCATCCCCGCGAGCGCGGAGGCCAGCGACTCGCCGGCGACGCGGTGGAGTGAGAGCGCGACCGGGTAGACGGCGCAAGCGATCAGGTCGGCTCCGGCTCGCGCGGCCTCGATCGAGTCGGCCATGCCGCTGCCGCTCGCACCCTGGCAGTAGAAGCCGACCGGCAGCCCCGAGGCTTCGGCGACCCGCGCGACGAGCTCGCCCGCCTCGTGCGGCTGGAGGCCGCCCGTGGGGTCGTGGATCAGGGCGCGTGTCGCGTTCAGGTCGGCAAGCTCGCGGGCCTGCTCGACGAGCGCGTGGGCGGCACCTTCGCCGCCCGGGCTGTAGACGAGCCCCGCGTGGAACTCCTTGCCGGCGCCGACGATCGCCTCCCCGGCCTCGCGCAGGTTCGAGACGTCGTTGAGCGGGTCGTGCAGGCGAAAGACGTCGATCCCGTTCTCCGCCGCGGAGGCGACGAAACGACGGACGAAGTCTCCGCCGACCGGGCGCGAGCCGACAAGGAAGCGGCCACGGAGCGCGAGCCCGAGCGGCGTCGTCGTTCGGCTCTTGAGCGCGCGGATGCGCTCCCACGGGCTCTCGACACCGCGGCGCACCGCGGAATCGAAGACGCCGCCGCCGGAGACCTCGAGGCACGCGAACCCCGCCTTGTCGAGCACCTCGGCGAGCGACAGCAACTCGGCGGTCGGAACTTTCCCCGCGAGCGGCTCCTGCGAGAGCAGGCGGATGGTGGTGTCGACCAGGCGAGGCACGAGCGGCAGCCTACCGAGTGCCGCGCTAAGGACTACGCCCGCTCAGCCTTGTCGGCTCGATGCCACCGCATGAACCCGCACTCGTCGCAGGAGAACACAATTGCGTCCAGTCCACCTTCGAGAGCCTGCAGCATGGACATTCCGTCGAGAAGGATCCAAAGGGTATTGCCGCACATCGGGCACGGCCGCTTCTCGTTACGAACGGCTTCACCCACGTCGGTCAGGCGCGGGAGATGTAGCGGCCTTCGCGAGGATCGACCTTGATCTTGTCCCCCACGTTGACGAAGAGTGGCACAGCCACGACGGCGCCGGTCTCGAGTATCGCCGGCTTCGTCACGTTCGAGACAGTGTCTCCCTTGACCCCCGGCTCGGTGTCCGTGACGGCCAGCTCGATCGAGGACGGGAGCTGCACGCCGCTCGGCTGGCCGCCGACGAAGAGGAGCTGCACCGGCGTCGAGGGCTGCATGTAGGGCAGCTCGGCCTCGAGCGACGCATGCGGCAGCGAGAGCTGCTCGTAGGTCTGCTCGTCCATGAATACGACCTCGTCCCCCGAGTCGTAGAGGTACTGCATGCTCTTGACCTCGGTGAAGATGCGCGGGAACTTCTCGCCCGCCCGAAAGGTCTTGTCGACGACCGAGCCCGAGTTGATGCTCTTCACCTTGGTGCGCACGAAGGCGCCGCCCTTGCCCGGCTTCACGTGCTGGAAGTCCACGATCCGCCACACCGAGCCTTCCAGCTCGATGTGCATCCCGGTCTTGAACTCGTTGGTACTGACGACCTCGGCCATTGCCGCGGCGCAGTCTACTGATGGCGTCTCGCACGAACCCAGAGGTACTCGATCTCAGTGCCTCCCTCGAGTTGGGGCTCGATCTCGGTGCTCTCGACCGTGAATCCGGCGCCACGAACAAGCTCGACTGTCTCCTCCGGGCCGAACTGGCTGAAGAACATCGGCGCCCCCAACCAATCGCCGACCACGTCGTCGTGCGTGCCGCGCGCCTCGACCGTGAAGAGCAAACTGCCGCCCGGGCGCAGCCAGGAGCGCAGGCGTGCGAAGAACTCAGCGTGGCGTTCGCGCGGAACGTGCTCAACGGCGTAGAAGGAGACGATCGCGTCGAAGGAGCCGTCCGCGACCTCCGTCTCAACCATGTCGGCGTGGAGTACGGTCGCCTCCGGGACGTTCTGCCTCGCGCGCTCAGCCTGGACGCTCGAGACGTCGACCCCGGTCGCCACGTGCCGCCTCGCGATCTCCCGGAGCGCAGGCACGCCGTTCCCGCAGCCGAGATCGAGAACCGCACCGCCTTTGGGCACTCCTGCGAGCAGCTCGCGCAAGCGCCGGAGACGAGGCCACTCCGAACCCACCTTCTCGAGCCGCTCGTAGTCGTCGGCGACGCGGTCGTAGCCTGCCGCCACGATCTGCACCGGGTCGTCCACCATGCCTTACGAAACGACGATCAGCTGCTTATCGTGAGTCGTCAGCCGCTCGGATCCCGCATCGGTGATCAACACCATGTCCTCGATTCGGACGCCGCCGACGCCGGGGAGGTAGATCCCCGGCTCGCAGCTGACGACGTTGCCGGTCTCGAGCGTGTCGGTCGATTCCGCGCGCACAGCGGGTGCCTCGTGCACCTCGAGGCCGATGCCGTGGCCCAGTCCGTGCCCGAACTCCTCCGCCCAACCGGCCGCGGCGATCACGTCGCGCGCCGCTGCGTCCGCGTCGCGCCCGCTCACACCGGGGCCGTAAGCGTCGAGGGCCGCGAGCTGGGCCTCGAGGCAGACCTCGTAGGCGCGCGCGAGGTCCTCGGGGAGGTCGCCTGTCGCGAAGGTCCGCGTGCAATCGGAGGCGTAGCCGTCGACGCGGCAGCCCGCGTCGATCGTGACGAGTGTGCTCGCCGGAATCCTGACGTCGCGCACGTCCGCGTGTGGGCTGGCGCCGTTCTCGGCTGACGCGACGATCGTGTCGAATGACAGCTCCGGGGCCCCGTGCTCGTGGAAGAGCTCGCGCAGGCGCCAGGCGAGCTCGGTCTCCGTCCTGCCCGTGAACTGCTCCTCGGCGAGCGCGGCAAAGACCCGGTCGGAGATCGCGGCCGCCTCGCGCATCGTGTCGAGCTCAGCCGGCTCCTTGATTGCCCGCAGCCGCTCGACGATCCCGGTCCGGGAGATCGTCTCGACGCCGCCCTCGCGAAGCAGCTCGTGGCTCGCGACCGTGAGGACGTGCGCCTCGATCCCGACCGTCTGTCCAGCGAGCCGCGTGGCGAGATCGCCGATCACCGCGCGCGCCGTCCGCTCGAAGCGAACGCCCTCGAGCGCGCGCGCCTTCTGTTCGTATCGGAAGTCCGTGAAGAGGGTCGCCCCCCCGTCCGCATCGACGAGGACGGCGGCGTTGGAGCTCGAGAGCCCCGTTAGGTAGCGGACGTTGACGCCGCTCGTGACGAGCAGCGGTTCCTCGAGCAGCGCGGCGAGCCGCTCGATCCGGTTCATCGCCGCGCCGCCAGAAACTCGATCGCCGTCCGGTAGCCCTCCGGCCCCTCGCCGGACACGCGCTTGGTCGCCAGGTCGCCGATCACCGACACACGCCTCCACTCCTCCCGTGCCTCGATGTTGGACAGGTGCACCTCGACGACGGGAGCCTTGAAGAGCTCGACCGCGTCGCGGATCGCGTAGCTGTAGTGCGACCACGCGCCGGGGTTGATGATGACGCCGTCGGCCCAGTCGAGCGCGTCGTGACACCAGTCGATGAACTGGCCTTCGTGGTTCGTCTGCCGACACCGGGTCGTGCACTCGAACTCCTTCGACCAGGCGTAGATGCGGCTCTCCAGGTCGGCCAGCGTGAGACCGCCGTAGTGGCCGGCGTCGCGCCGGTCGAGCACGTCGAGGTTGACTCCGTTCAGGACGGCGATGCGCACCGGGCGACTCTACCCGGCGATCAGCGAGTCGAGCGCCGCTCTCACTTCCGCCACCGGTAGCTCGACGCCGAGCCTCGGCCTGCCCGCCGCCTCGAGCAGGATGAGCCGTGGGACACCGCCGACGACCTTCTTGTCGCGCGCGAGCGCCGCCCACGCGAGGTCCCGGTCGACCCGGACAGGCTCGGGGCGGAGGGTCTCTTCGACGGCCGCCGTGTCGAGGCCGGACAGCCGCAGCGCCGCCAGCAGCCCCAGCGCGACGGCGCGCCCGTGCGGCAGCTCGAAGCGGGCGGCCGCTTCGAGCGCGTGGGCGAAGGTGTGACCGAGGTTGAGCTGGGCGCGCTCGCCGCGATCGTGCGGGTCCCGCAGGCAAACCGCGGTCTTGAACGCCGCGCACCGGCGCACCTGCTCGGGGACCGGAAGATCCCAGAGCGGCTCGCCGGCCAGCAGGCCGGTCTTGACCACTTCGGCCCGGCCGTTCTCAAGCTCCTCTTGCGGCAGGGTCTCGAGGGTGGCCGGGTCGATCACCGTCCGCACCGGCCAGTGGAAGGCGCCGATCAGGTTCTTCCCCTCCGGTAGGTCGATCGCCGTCTTCCCGCCGATCGCGGCGTCGACTTGGCCGACAAGGGTCGTCGGAACGGCCACCCAGTCGATCCCGCGGAAATACGTCGCGGCGGCGAAGCCGGCGGCGTCTGTCGTGCAACCGCCGCCGAGCGCGACGAGCGTGCCGCCGCGCTCGAGCCGCAAGGCGTGCCAGAGAGCTTCCAGCGACTCGACGCTCTTCGCCTGCTCGCCCGGTGGGAGCTCATGGCTCGCGCTCACCCGCGCCCCGAGCGCGAGCTGGATGTCCATGCCGTAGATCCCGGCAACGCGCGCGTCGCTGACCAGCTCGACTGGGCCGTCTCCTGCGACCAATTCGCGGAGCCGATCCAGTGACCCCGTCTCGACATGGACGCCACCCGCGGCGAGGACAATCCCTTCGACATCGGTCGACCGCGCATCGGCGACCTCCGCGTAGAGCGGACGGCGTTCGTCGTAGAGCGTTCGAAAAGCAGCCTCGTCCTGCGCGAGCGGCCGCTCGCCACCGCGCACCCGAAGCCAAGCCTCCTCGGGATCGACCTCGACCAGGACCGTCAGCGCGCGCTCGCGCAGAGCCTGCCGGATCTGACCGGTCTTCACCGCACCGCCGCCGAGGGCGACCACCGCCGGCTCGCTCGCGGCCAGCGCCTCGAGGACATGCCGGCATTCCCGGACGCGGAAGACTACTTCACCACCCGAGCCGAAAAGTTGCGCAATCGACGTGCCGGCATCGCGCTCGATCTCGCGGTCGACGTCGACGAACCGCCGCCCTAGCTGCTTCGCGACCTCCTGCCCGAGAGTGGTCTTACCCGCTCCCATGAACCCGACGAGCGCGACGTGACGGCCTAAGGCGTGCGTATCCGCTCCAGGTAGGCCCGGTGCGCCGCGAGCATGTCGCCGAGTGAATCGCCGCCGAGCTTCTCACGCGCCGCGCGCGCCAGCTCCCAAGCGACCGCGGCCTCCGCGACCACGGCGAGCGCCTCGACCGCGGCCACATCGCTCCGCTCCACGAGCGCCGGTGCGGGCTCGCCCGTTGCGAGATCGACGGAGTCGAGCGGCCGCATCAGCGTCGGCAGCGGCTTCATCGCGGCCCGAACAACGATCTCCTCGCCATTGGAGACACCAGCTTCAATGCCGCCGGCACGGTTCGACCGTCGCCGGAGACCCGGCTCGATCTCGTCGTGCGCCGCCGAGCCGCGCTCGTGCGCGAGCGCGAAGCCGTCGCCGATCTCGACGCCCTTGACCGCCTGGATCCCCATCAGCGCTGCGGCCAGGCGCGCGTCGAGCCGATCCTCCCGGGTCGCGTAAGAGCCGAGGCCCGGGAAGACGCCGGCCGCGCGCACCTCGACGATCCCGCCGAGCGTGTCGCGGTCAGCGCGTGCGGCGTCGATCGCCGCTTCCCAGCCGTCGCGGACTCCGCCGATCTCGAGAACGGAGCCTGCAACCGCGATCCCGAGCTCGCGCAGCAACGCCTTCGCAACGGCACCCGCGGCGACGAGCACCGCCGTGTGCCGTGCGCTCGCCCGCTCGAGCGCGTCGCGCACGTCCTCGAGGCCGTACTTCTGCATCCCGGCGAGGTCGGCGTGTCCCGGCCGCGGCAACGTGACGGGCTTAGTCCCCTTCCCCGATGGCTCACCCTCAGGCGGCCAGGGGTTCATTCCCCACTCCCAGTTCTTGTGGTCGCGGTTCCGCACGATGAGAGCGAGTGGCGTCCCCAGCGTGCGTCCGTGCCGGAGGCCGGCGAGCACCTCGACCTCGTCCTGCTCGAGCTGCTGGCGGGGGCTGCGGCCGTACCCCTGCTGGCGGCGGTGCAAGTCGGCGTCGATCGCGGCGCGGTCGAGCAGAAGGCCCGCCGGAAACCCGGCCAAGATCGCGACGAGCGCTGGCCCGTGCGACTCTCCTGCCGTCGTGAGGTGCAGCGTCACGCGGCCTTCCTCGCCTTCGAGGCCCGCTCCCTTTCTTCTCCGCGTGACTGCATCACGCGGAGCGTACTGCGGCGCGCATGACGTCGACCGGCGCGGGCACGCTCGTCCAGAGCTCGAACGACGCCGCACCCTGCGCGACCAGCACGTCCAGGCCGTCGACCACGGTGGCTCCCGCCTCGCGCGCGGCGGCGGCGGTCGCGGAGCCCGGATACGGCAGGTCGACGAGCACCTGGCCCGGGCTGAGGCGCACGATCACCTGGTTCGTCACCGGCGTGGCGTTGACCACCAGGTCCGCGCCGTCGACCTCGGGCGGCCAGTCGCCCTTCCGCTCGAACCGGCGCGCATGCGGGAGCGCGTACGCGAACGCGGTAGCGGAGCCGCCGCCGCCGACGATCACCGGTTGCTCCGCCGGGAGCCCGTCCAAGATCGCCACGTCGGTCGACCGGCCTTCGATCCGGCCGTCCCGAAAGACGAGTGTGTTCACCGAAGCCTCTTCAGCCTGGACGAGCCTCGCGACAGCAAGCTTGTGCGGCGCAGTCACGTTGGCGCCCACGAAGCCGAGCCCGGCGAGCCCGTGAACGGCGGCCTCGAGCCCGTCTGGCGGCACGTCGAACGCGACGTACGCGAGGTCGAGCGCAAGCGCCGCGAACGCCGCGTTCTGCATCCGCGGCGAGAGCGAGTGCGCGACCGGATGGCCGAGCAGGGCCACGAGCCTGGTTGAACCGGTGATCAACGCCATCAACGTATCCCTAGCGCCCCTGGCCGCGCTCGGCGGAGCCGGGCTCTGGCCGGCGGGAGCCGCGCGCGGCCAGGGCGCTAGGGGCCGCAGCCGAAGCCGTACTCGCAGGCCTTGGCGAAGAACTCCGACTCGCTCGCCGTGAAGAAGTGGTGCACCTTGTCCGGCTTGCGGACGAAGAAGAGGTAGTCGACCTTCGCGGGGCGCCCGGCGGCCCGCATCGAAGCGAGGCCGGGGTTCGCAATCGGCGTCGGAGGCAGGCCCGTGCGGTTGCGTGTGTTGTAGGGATTGTCGCTCTCGAGCTGGGAGACACGCAGGGCCTCGGTCCCGGGGACGTCGAGCCCGTAGCGGATCGTCGCGTCGATTCCGAGCGGCATCCTGGCCTTGAGCCGGTTGTAGATCACTGCGGCGACCTTCGGCCGCTCGTCGGGCGCGATCGTCTCCTTCTCGACCATAGAGGCGATGATCAGGACGTCGTAGGGCGTCAGGTTCTTCTTCCGCGCGGCCGCGAGGTCGACCTTGCTCCAGTTCGCCTCGAACTGCTCGACCTGGTCGCCGACGAGCTGCTTGCCGGTCGTCGTAGGCGTGAACTCGTAGGTCGCCGGGAAGAGGAAGCCCTCGATCCCGCGGGCGTCCTTGCGGAACCCGGGAGGCACCTTCGCGGCCTTCGACGCCCTCGCGTACGCGTCGCCTGAGAGCTTCGGCGTCACCTTGCGCTTCGTCTTCGCGATCTGGCGTACCTCGGCAACGCGCTTCACCATCTCCTTTCGGTTGAAGCCCTCGGGGAAGACGACGCGGAGGATCGTCAGCTTCGGCGCCGCCGTCGTCACCGGGGGCGACACTTCTGCCTCCGTGCCGCCTGAGCGGAGCCCGAGTGCGAAGTAGAGCGCGATCGCGAGGAAGACCAGCAGCAGCCCGGCTGCGATCGCGCGACGGCGTGCGATCTGGCCCTTCGGCGGGTGCGGCCGTCCAGGCCGGCCCTGCTTCGGCGGCATCATCCCTCTCGGCTCGTCCATGCCAGCCAGTTCTCGAGCAGGTGCGCGGCGGCGCGGGCGTCCTCGGGCGCGTTCGACGACGGGCCGGACGCCGCCAGCGCGGTCGTGAAACGTTCGTCGAACGATTCCACCGGGACGTCGAGCAACGCTTCAAGCGCTGCGACGAATGCCGCGGTCTCCTCCGCCTGGGCGCCCGCTTCTCCGCGCAGCGTCAGCGGCAGGCCGACAACGACGCGCTCGGCGCCTTCGGCTGCGACAAGCTCGGCAACCTGGCGCAACCCGCTCGTGGAGGCCGCGCGCTCGACGACGCCGACCGGCCGCGCCAGCGTTCCGGTCGCGTCGGAGACGGCGACTCCGGTCCGCGCCGCACCGTAGTCCAGGGCCATCACCTTCAGGCGAGTGCCTCGATGATCGTCTTCTCAGCGAGCGCGACCGCGGCGTCGAGACCCGCGGCATCCTTACCGCCCGCACGCGCCATCGTCGGGCGGCCGCCGCCCGTACCGCCGATCAGCGCGGCCGCCTCGCGGATCACGTCGCCCGCGTTGACGCCGCGGGCCTCTAGCGACTTATCGAGGTTGATCAGTAGCTGGGCCGTGCCGTCGTCACGGGCGCCCACGATCACCGCAGCAGGCGCGTGCTTTGCTTTCAGCCGGTCGGAGACCTGCAGGGGATCGCCGCTCGTCACCTCGACGACGAGCACGTTCACACCGCCGGCTGCGGTCTCGCGCGTGACGACGAAGTCGGCCTCCGCCTTTGCGGACGGCTGCGCCTTGGCCTCCTTGCGAACCCGGACCAGCTCGGCGCGAAGCTCGTCGCCCTCACGCGCCCGTTCGTGCAGGAGCACGTAGGCCTCCCCGGCAGTGACCGCCTCGATCCGGCGTGCGCCAGAGCCGACCGAGCCCTCCGAGAGGATCACGAACGGGCCGACTTCGGCGGTCGAGTGAACGTGGGTACCGCCGCAGAGCTCGCGGGAGAAGCCCTCGATCTCGACTACGCGGACGACGTCGCCGTACTTCTCGCCGAACAACATTTGGGCACCGAGCTTGCGCGCCTCGTCGATCGGGGTCTCGAAGATCCGCACGGGATGGTTGGCGAAGACCTGCTCGTTGACAAGCTGCTCGACCTCGGCGCGCTCCTCCTGGGTGAGCGCGCGGTCGTGCGTGAAGTCGAAGCGAAGCTTGTCGGGCCGCACCGCCGAGCCCGCCTGCTTGACGTGTTCCCCGAGCACGCGCCGGAGTGCCTCGTGCAGGAGGTGCGTCGCCGTGTGGTTCGCCATCGTCGGGAAGCGGACCGACCATGGGACGACGGCGCGCACACGATCGCCAGTGGCGAAGCCTTCCCCCTGGAGCACGAGAATCTGGTCGTCGCCCACCAGGCGCTCGACGGCGACCAGCTCGGCCCGATGCGAGCCCTCATCCTGCTCCACGTACCCGCTGTCCCGCACCTGGCCGCCACCTTCCGGATAGAAGGGTGACTCTCGAAGCTTCGCCTCGAAGGTTCCGTCCCCGCGCTCGAGGAGAGCCCCGATCTGGGTGAGGACCTCGAGCTTCTCGTAGCCGACGAAGTCGGTCTTGAAGGCGACGTCGCCGATCAAGCCGAGTGTGATCGTCGCAGACGAGCGCGAGCGCTCGCGCTGCTCTTGCATCAGCTCCGCGTACCGCTCCTCGTCGACCGGCAGGCCGCGTTCGAGCGCGAGCTCCCGGGTGAGCTCGATCGGGAAGCCGTACGTGTCATGGAGCTTGAACGCGGCATCGCCGCTGAGCGTCGTGCTCGCAAGCTCGTCGAAGATCGCCATGCCACGTGACAGTGTCCGCCCGAACTGCTCCTCCTCGGTCTTGATCACGCGCTGGATGTCGGCCGTATGGGTCCGCAGTTCGGGGTACGCGTCGCCCATCTGCTCGACGACGACTTCCGTCAGGCGCCAGAGTTCGTCGAGCCCGATCGTCTGCGCCTGTTGGACGGCGCGGCGGATCACCCGCCGGAGCACGTAGCCGCGGCCTTCGTTCGAAGGCTTGACACCATCCGCGACGAGGAACGTCATCCCGCGGCCGTGGTCGGCCAGGACGCGGTGAGCCTTCGTCGCCTGCTCGGATTCGCCGAAGGCGGCGCCGCTCTCCTCTGCCACCCAGGCCATGATCGCCTGGTAGCCGTCGGTCTCGTACACGGAGCGAACGTTCTGGACGATCGCCGAGAGCCGCTCGAGCCCCAAGCCGGTATCGATGTTTTGCTTCGGCAACGGCGTCAGCGTCCCGTCCGCGTGCTGCTCGTACTCCATGAAGACGAGGTTCCAAAACTCGAGGAAGCGGTCGCAGCGGGGGCAAGCGGGCGCGCAGGTCGGGT
>Ga0183260_10000185_pt1 | contig 47980 bp, 43 predicted proteins | sample AntDrymUQ4972206_2_FD_129768 | JGI IMG/M metagenome (GOLD analysis project Ga0183260, IMG submission 129768) | Polar desert sand microbial communities from Dry Valleys, Antarctica - metaG UQ497 (22.06) (version 2) (version 2) | ecosystem: Environmental > Terrestrial > Soil > Desert | place... | reverse complement strand
GTTGCCGCCTGACGCGGTGGTGTTGATGGTGAGCACGCGCTCGGTCGCGAGGCGCGGCAGGTAGTGCGGACCACCGGCCTTGGGACCCGTGCCGGACAGGCCCTCTCCGCCGAACGGCTGTACGCCGACCACCGCGCCGATCATGGTGCGGTTGACGTAACAGTTACCGGCTTTCACGCGCGTGGCGATGCGCTCGATGGTCTCGTCGATGCGCGAATGGATGCCGAGGGTGAGCCCGTATCCGGTTGCGTTGATCGCATCGATCACGCGATCGAGATCTTCCGCGTTCCAGCGGATCACGTGCAGCACCGGTCCGAATACTTCGCGCTGCAATTGCCCGAGATCGCGCAGCTCGAAGGCGCGGGGCGCGAAGAAGTTGCCGCTGCCCGCGCTCGCGCCGAGCTTCGCGGTCTTGATGAGTTTCGCCTCGCGCTGCATGCGTTCCGCGTGATCTTCGAGAATCCTGTGGGAGCCGGCATCGATTACCGGACCCACATCCGTTTCGAGCAACGCGGGATCGCCGACCACCAATTCGTCCATGGCGCCGGACAGCATCTCGATCACCTTGTCGGCGATGTCGCTTTGCACGAACAACACGCGCGCGGCCGAGCAGCGTTGACCCGCGGAGCCGAACGCGGACGCCATGACGTCCTTGACCAGTTGCTCGGGCAATGCGGATGAATCGGCGATCAGCGCGTTCTGTCCACCGGTCTCCGCGATGAGCACGGCGATCGGCGCATCGCGCGCCGCGAGCGCACGATTGATGCCGCGCGCGGTTTCCGTCGAGCCGGTAAAGACGACACCCGCAACGCGTGGATCCGCGGTCAGCGCCGCGCCTACGGTGGCGCCATCGCCCGGGACGAACTGCAACACGTCGGCCGGCACGCCCGCCTCGTGCAAGAGTTTGACTGCGGCAAAACCAATCAGCGTCGTTTGTGCGGCGGGTTTGGCCAGCACCGCGTTGCCCGCGAGCAGCGCCGCGGCGACCTGGCCCATGAAGATCGCCAGCGGAAAATTCCACGGGCTGATGCACGCGATCACGCCGCGACCGTGCAGGCGCAGCGTGTTGCTCTCGCCGGTCGGCCCGGGCAGCGCATGCGGCGGTCCGAAGTTCGCACGCGCTTCGTGCGCGTAGTAACGACAGAAGTCGACCGCTTCGCGTACTTCCGCGATGCCGTCCGCCAGCGTCTTGCCGGCTTCGCGCGTGCACAGCGCGACGAACTCGGGAAGGCGCTGCTCGAGCAGATCCGCTGCGTGCTCGAAGATCTTGGCGCGCGACGTCGCGGGCATCGCGTCCCAGCCGGGTTGAGCGCGTACTGCGTTGTCCAGCGCGCGACCGACCGTCGCCGTATCGGATGGCTGCCACGTGCCGACGTCATCGTCAGGTCGCGCCGGGTTGCTCACGCGTCGCGGCGCGGAATCGATTGCCGCACCTGGCACCAGCGGCGTTGCGCGGTACGTCTTCGGTGACGTGGCAATCGCTTTCTCCAGCGCGGCGAGATCGGACGGATTGGCAAGATTGACGCCCATCGAATTGTTCCTGGCGGAGCCGTAGAGATACCGCGGCATGGGAATACGCGGATGCGGTGCGCACTCGACTGCGCGCACGGCAGCAAAGGGATCCTCGATCAGTGCCGCGATCGGCAGGTCGGGATCCGCGATCTTGTTGACGAAGCTGGTGTTGGCTCCGTTTTCGAGCAAGCGCCGCACAAGATACGGCAACAAATCCTCGTGTGAGCCCACCGGCGCGTACACGCGGCAGGGAATGCCGAGGTGCCGGGGTGGCACGACCTCGGCGTAGAGGCCCGTGCCCATGCCGTGCAGCCGCTGGTATTCGTAAATCGCGCCATTGGCAAACGCGTGGATCGCGGCGATGGTGTGCGCGTTGTGGGTCGCGAACATCGGGTAGAAGGCATCGCCTGCCGCGAACATGCGCCGCGCGCAGGCCAGATAGGACACATCGGTCGCGGGCTTGCGCGTGAACACGGGGAAGCCCGGCATTCCATCCACCTGGCCGCGCTTGATTTCGGCATCCCAGTAAGCACCCTTGACGAGTCGTACCGGCATCGTCCGACCGGCATCGCGCGCACGCGCTGCGAGCCAGTCGATCAGGGCAGGGGCGCGCTTCTGATAGGCCTGCACGGCGAGGCCGTAACCGTTCCATCCTTCGAGCGAGCGATCGGCGAACGCATCGCCGATCACATCCAGCGAGACATCGAGCCGGTCGGCCTCTTCGGCGTCGATGGTGAAGCCGATGCCGTGTCCGCGCGCGCGCTGCGCCAGCTCGAGCACCCGCGGCGTCAGCTCCGCGCGCACTCGTGCGCGCTGGGTGAATTCATAGCGGGGATGCAGCGCCGAGAGCTTCACCGAGATCGACGGCGCAGCGAACACATCGGAATAGGGTCCCGCGGCGCCGATCGCGTCGATCGCGCGGCGATAGGAATCGAGATAGCGTGCCGCGTCGCGCGCCGTCAGCGCAGCCTCGCCCAGCATGTCGAATGAGTAGCGGAACATCGCGTTTTCGCCGCGGCGACTGCGCTGCAGGGCCTCGCCGATCGTGCGGCCCATGACGAACTGATGTCCCATGATGCGCATCGCCTGCCGCACCGCGAGCCGGATCATCGGCTCGCCGGCGCGCGCCACGAGCCGCTTGAGCGCGCCCGCGGGTTCGCGTTGCGTCGTGTCGCTCAGCTGCACGAGACGCCCCGTCAGCATGAGGCCCCACGTCGAGGCATTGACCAGGGTCGAGTCGCTTTGGCCCTGGTGCGCAAGCCAGTCGGCTTCGCCGAGCTTGTCCCGGATGAGCTTGTCGGCGGTTTCCGTGTCGGGGATGCGCAGCAGGGCCTCTGCGACGCACATGAGCAGCACGCCTTCCTCGCTCGACAGGTCGTACTCGCGCATGAAGGCTTCGATGACGCCCGCATCTTCGGCGCGGCGGCGTACGCCGGCGACCAACTGCGTCGCGCGCGCCTCGATGACGCGCGCTTCCGTCTCGCTCGGTGCCGCATGGACCAGCTCGGCGAGGTGTTCGGACTCGGGTCGCAGATAGGCCGCGTCCATCGCGGCACGCGCGCCGCTGGACGGCGCGGAAGCTGGCGCGGAAGTTTCTAGCGGGTCTGGAGCGAGCGTCATGCATCGCCACGGGAAATCGCGGGGCGCCAGTCTAGGGCCTGCCAAAGCTCATGGCACACGCCCTCGCGAAGAGCAGCACCCGATACACCGGTTCGCGCCGAGGCCGCGCGCGTGCTTGTCCGGCGCTTGCGGCGACCACTATCATGAGCGCTTCCGGGGGATTCCAGGTGACCGTATCGCTTGTTGCGGGTGGCTCGTTGCGCCGCGCAGCCTCGGCCCCGCAAAACCGCTGGACTCGTCCAGAGTGTCGTCACGGTTGGCAAAGAAGGTCGAAGCGATGAAGCGAGTCACCCAAGCTCTGCGCCAGTGCGGCCTGCGCCCTATCGTGACGTGGCTGGTGATGGCGCCGGCACTGTTGCTGCTGGCCGCGACCGCTGCCGCGGATCCGCAGCGCTGGCAGCTCAACATGGCCCCTGGAGTGACCGAGACCAGCCAGTCGGTCTACGGGCTGCACATGATCATCCTGTGGGTGTGCGTCGCGGTCGCGATCGTCGTGTTCGGCGCGATGGCGTACTGCATGTTCGCGTTCCGCAAGTCGCGCGGCGCCGTCGCCGACACCTCGCTCGTGCATTCGACTCCGGTCGAGATCGTCTGGACCACGATCCCGGTGATCATCCTGATCGTCATGGCGATCCCGTCCACGCGCGTGATGCTGTCCATGGCCGACGTGCGCAACGCCGAAATGACGGTGAAGGTCACCGGTTATCAGTGGAAGTGGCGCTACGAATACGTCGGCACGCCGGTGAACTTCGTCTCGAGCCTCGCACGCGACAGCGATCGCACGCGGCAACTGCGCTCTGGTCTGGATCCCGCCGCGCTCGCGAAAGACGGCGTGAACACCTACCTGCTCGATGTCGACAAGCCGCTGGTGCTGCCGATCAACACCAAGATCCGTTTCGTGGTGACCGCAGACGACGTGATCCACGCGTGGTGGGTGCCCGCGCTCGGCTGGAAGCAGGACGCGATCCCGGGCTTCGTCAACGAGGCATGGACCGACATCAAGACCCCGGGCACCTACCGCGGCGTGTGCGCAGAGCTTTGCGGCAAGGACCACGGCTTCATGCCCATCGTGGTGCGCGCGGTACCGAAAGAAGAGTTCAAGCAGTGGCTGGCTGCCCAGCCCGCCAATCCCGGCAGCGTTTCGGCCATGGCCGCGAGCGCAGCCGTCCCCACGCCGGGAGCCGCCTCGACGGCGAGCGCCGCCGCCGTCATACCCGAAGCCGCGCGCTAATACAGGCCCCAGCGAGAGAATCATGGCCAACGTCAGCACCTACGATTCGCACGGCACCGTCGCGGCGACCGATCCGCACGAGCACGAGCACGACCACCACCAGGGGTTCTTCGAGCGTTGGTTCATGTCGACCAACCACAAGGACATCGGCACGCTGTACCTGCTGTTCTCGCTGGTGATGTTCTTCATCGGCGGCGCGATGGCGATGATCATCCGTGCCGAGCTGTTCCAGCCGGGGCTGCAGCTCGTGCACCCCGAATTCTTCAACCAGATGACCACGATCCACGCGCTGGTCATGATCTTCGGCGCGGTCATGCCCGCGTTCGTGGGCCTCGCCAACTGGATGATCCCGATGCAGATCGGCGCGCCGGACATGGCGCTGCCGCGCATGAACAACTGGTCCTTCTGGATCCTGCCCTTCGCGTTCACGCTGCTGCTGATGACGCTCTTCCTGCCTGGCGGGGGTCCGGCCGGAGGCTGGACGCTGTATCCGCCGCTCAGCCTGCAGGGCGGCTACAACGTCGCGTTCGTGATCTTCGCGATCCACATGATGGGTGTGAGCTCGATCATGGGCGCCATCAACGTCATCGCAACGATCCTCAATATGCGCGCGCCGGGGATGGATCTCCTCAAGATGCCGCTGTTCGTGTGGTCGTGGCTGATCACGGCGTTCCTACTCATCGCGGTGATGCCGGTGCTCGCGGGCGCGGTGACGATGCTGCTCACCGACAAGTTCTTCGGCACCACCTTCTTCTTCGCCGGCGGCGGCGGCGACCCGGTGATGTTCCAGCACATCTTCTGGTTCTTCGGGCATCCCGAGGTCTACATCATGATCCTGCCCGCATTCGGGATCGTGTCGGAAATTATCCCGACCTTCGCGCGCAAGCCGCTGTTCGGCTACCAGGCGATGGTTTACGCCGTCGCGTCGATCGCGTTCCTGTCGTTTATCGTGTGGGCGCACCACATGTTCACGGTGGGCATGCCCGTCGGCGGCGAGCTCTATTTCATGTACGCGACGATGCTGATCGCGGTGCCGACCGGGGTGAAGGTCTTCAACTGGGTCAGCACGATGTACAAGGGTTCACTGACCTTCGAGACACCGATGCTGTTCGCGGTCGGTTTCATCATCATGTTCTCGATCGGAGGATTCTCCGGGCTGATGCTCGCCATCGTCCCGGCGGACTTCCAGTATCACGACACCTATTTCGTGGTCGCGCATTTCCATTACGTGCTGGTGACCGGTGCCATCTTCGGCATCATGGGCGGGGTCTATTACTGGCTACCCAAGTGGACCGGCCACATGTACAACGAGACGCTCGGCAAGTGGCATTTCTGGCTGTCGACGTTCTTCGTGAACCTGTTGTTCTTCCCGCAGCATTTCCTCGGGCTGGCGGGCATGCAACGGCGCGTCCCTGACTACAACGTGGCGTTCGCGGATTTCAATCTCTGGTCCTCCATCGGCGGCTTCGGCTTCGGCCTCTCGCAGCTGCTGTTCGCGTACATCGTGTTCAAGACGATCCGCGGCGGCGTCCCTGCGTCCGCGCAGGTATGGGAAGGCGCGCACGGTCTCGAATGGACCCTGCCGAGCCCGCCCCCGCACCACAGCTTCACCACGCCGCCGGTGATCGAGGACCGCATGCTCGCGCATGGCGATGTCACCCACTAACGGTGCCAGGTTCACTTATCCGCCGACCATGATGCCGGATCCAGCCGAACGCGCACGGATAAGTGAACTTGGCACCGAGCGCAGGCTCTCCGCGCGCCGCACGGCACTCATCGTGGGCGCGATGGCGCTGGCGGTGTATGCGGGGTTCCTCATGCTCGTCGGGTGGGGACGGGCGTGAGCGAGCGCGACGACCAGAGCGCTCGCCTGCTGCGGCGCGGCGCAATGGCGTGCGGCGCGACTTTCCTGCTGTGTTTCTCGATCGTGCCGCTGTATCGCATCGCCTGCGAACGCGTGTTCGGCATCAAGCTGGACGCCAGCGCGGCCACCGCGAGCGCCGTCGAATCGCAGCAGCCCGACATGGACCGGCTCGTGACCGTGCAGTTTGTCGCCAATGTCCAGTCGGATCTGGCGTGGCAGTTCGCACCCGACGTGGTCGAGATGCAGGTGCATCCGGGCGTGCCAACACTGGCCAATTTCACTGCGAGCAATCGCGCGGGCATCGCCATCGTCGGCAACGCGGTACCAAGCGTGGCGCCTGCGACGATTTCGAAGTATTTCAACAAGACCGAGTGCTTCTGCTTCACCGAGCAGCGCCTCGAGCCGGGCGAGACGCGTCCCATGCCGGTGCGTTTCATCGTGGATCCGGCGCTGCCGTCGCACGTCCGCACCCTGACTCTGTCGTACACTTTCTATCGCAACGACATCGCCACACAACGTGTCGCGGCCATTGCCGGCGGAAAATCCGTTCCGAATTCCTGATTGCAACCCTTCCTTTCTGGTGAAGCCCATGGCGCAAGTCGCTACCCCGCACAATCCGAATCTTTATTTCGTGCCGAGCGCCAGCCGCTGGCCGATCGTCGGCTCGGTCGCAATGTTTGTGACCATGCTCGGTGCGGCGTTGTGGGTTAGTGGGATCGACGCAGGGAGATGGCTGTTGCTGGCGGGCGTCGCCACGCTCTTGTTCAACCTCTTCCGCTGGTTCGGCGACGTCATTCACGAGAGCCTGGCGGGCAACTACAACAGCCAGGTCGACGTGTCCTTCCGCATGGGCATGTTGTGGTTCATTTTTTCCGAGGTGATGTTCTTCGGCGCGTTCTTCGGCGCCTTGTTCTACGCGCGGGCCTTGTCGGTCCCTTGGCTCGGCGGCTCGGGCGATGGCGTGGCAACGAACGAGTTTCTGTGGTCGATGTTCTCCTCGGCATGGCCGACGGGAGGCCCGGCGGGGATCGGAGGCCGCTTCGAGACCATTCCCGCGTGGGGCCTGCCGCTGCTCAACACTTTGTTGCTGCTGTCGTCCGGCGTCACGATCACCATCGCGCACCACGCCTTGCGCGCGGGGCGCCGCCGCAGCCTGTTGATCTGGCTCGCCGCCACCATCGCGCTCGGCGCCGCGTTCCTGTTTTTCCAGGCCGAGGAATACATCCACGCGTATCACGAGCTCAACCTCACGCTGGGCTCGGGTGTCTACGGCTCGACGTTCTTCATGCTCACCGGTTTCCATGGCATGCACGTGACGCTTGGGGCGATCATGCTGACGGTGATCTGGTTCCGCTGCGCGAAGGGCCACTTCACACGCGATCATCATTTCGGTTTCGAAGCGGTGGCCTGGTACTGGCACTTCGTCGACGTGGTGTGGCTCGGGCTGTTCCTGTTCGTCTACGTGCTCTGAGGCGACCAGCAAAAAGGGGACGGAGGGAATTAAGTCGCAACTTAATTCCCTCCGTCCCCTTTTTGCCCCCGCCTGCGCGGGGATGGCGGGCAAAAACTATTTACCTACGATGACGCCGTGCGGCTCGATCACGCCGGTGAAGATGCCGAGGATGACGAGCAGGATCAACCCAAACGAAAGGCCGATGCGCCACGTCAGCGAGCGCGCCATGTTCCCGGTCTGCCCCTTGTCGGTCATCATGTAGTAGAGCGCGGCGCCGAGGTTGTACAGCACCGCCAGAAACGCCACCACGATGAGAATTTTCTGCCAGCCCATGGCGAATCCCGAACCGATGTATCGACAGGGCGCGGATTATAGGCCTGCAGATGCGCGTCGCCGCGTGAAAGCGCGCGCGTTGGCCTGGGCCACGCCTGCGTTCGTGCTGGCCGCAATTTTCGTGTTGCTGGGTCAATGGCAACTCGGGCGTGCGCGTGAAAAGGAGTCGATGGTTGCTTTGGTCGAACGAGCGGAGCGCTTGGCTCCGCGTCGCCTTGCGGCCGGAGTGGTGCCTGGTCCCGGGCGTCCGGTGCGTGTCGTGGCCCGGGGATACTTCGATCCGTCACACGAAGTGCTGCTCGACAATCAAACGCATGCGGGGCAGGCGGGAGTGAGGGTGCTGACGCCTTTTCGCATTGAAGGCTCCGCTTCGCAACTATTGGTCGATCGCGGCTGGCTGCCGGTAGATTCCACCACCCGCAGGCCCGCCGCGATCGCCGCGCCGTCAAACGGCGAGACCGAACTGCGCGGCTTGCTCACCGCGTTGCCAGGGGTCGGAGTGCGCATGGGAGACGGCGCCATCGCTTTTGGGACCGAGCCGCCGTTGCTCGCGTATCTCGATCAATCGATGTTGCGCAGCGCCTTGGGCGACGGACTCGTAGCGGGATTGTTGCGACTCGACGCGGATCTGCCCGACGGATTTCTCCGCGACTACCAGCCGGTCCCCGCGAGCATGCCGCCGGCGCGCCATCGCGGTTATGCACTCCAGTGGTTTGCACTTGCCGCCACCGTTGTCCTGACCTGGGGGCTGCTAGCCTTTCGGCGCCCATGACTCCGAATCGATCACGCGCACGACTACTGCTCATCGCCGCGGTGTTCGCTGCGCCGCTGATCGTGGCGTATGCGCTGTTCGCCAGCGGCTGGAGACCGCAAGCTTCGCGCAACCACGGCTTTCTCTACGCGCCGGCGCAGGATTTTCGTCAGGTCAGTGCGCACACAGCCAGCGGCGACCCCATCGTGTGGGAAAACCGCGAAAGGCGCTGGCACTTGCTGCTGGTGGCGCCGGCCGCGTGCGATGCGCGGTGTGCGGATACGCTCGATACGGTGCGACGCGTCTGGGTGGGACTCGGCCGCCATGCGGGCAACGTCGATCTGTATTTCGTCGGTCGCCCCGACATGCGCGCGTCGGACTTGCTCGCCGGCGATGGTCCCTTCAATGCCTTGACGCTGCAGAACAGTCCGTTGCCGGCGGCATCGGCAACCGGAGCCGGCCTGCCCGTTTACCTCATCGATCCGCATGGTTATCTCGTCATGCGTTACGACGCGGGCTTCGAGCCAGGCGGCTTGCGCCGCGACTTGCAGCGACTGCTGCGTTGAGTTCCCTGTTTGCTTTACGCACGTTGCGTCGGGTTGCCGTGTTCGCAGCCCTGCTTTGCCTTGGAGTCGTGGTGTTCGGCGCGTTCGTGCGTTTGTCCCACGCCGGACTTTCCTGTCCGGATTGGCCGACCTGCTACGGTCAGCTGACCTGGCCAACGCGGCCCGGCGACATCGCCTCGGCCAATGCCGCGTTCGAGCGTCCCGTCGAAGTCGGCAAGGCCTGGCGCGAGCAGTTGCATCGCATGATCGCGGGCGCGCTGATGCTGGCCACATTTTTCCTGGCCGCGCTGGGGTGGCGCGCCCGGCGCATGTCATCGAACGTGCCATGGCGCGCGACGCTGGTCGCGGTCGTGCTGATCGTGCTCCAGGCATTGCTCGGCATGTGGACCGTCACGCTAAAGCTCAAGCCCGTCATCGTGATGGCGCATCTTCTGGGCGGCATGGCGACGCTTGCGCTGCTGGTGTGGATCGCGACGCGTTTGCATTGCCGTGAGAGTGAATCAGAGATTGTCGCGACAAGATCGCACCCTCTCCCCAACCCCTCCCCCGGAGGGGGAGGGGCTAAGCGCGCGGCGGTGGTCGTCGGCATCGCGCTCGTGGCGATCCAGATCGCGCTCGGAGGCTGGACGTCCGCCAACTATGCGGCGCTGGCCTGCGGTTTCGATTTCCCGAAATGCCTCGGCGAGTGGTGGCCCGCGCTAGATTTCCGCAATGCGTTCGTGCTGTGGCGCGGTGTTGGTGTCGACTACGAAGGCGGCGTGCTCGATGGGCCCGCGCGCGCGGCGATCCAGCTGGTGCATCGGTTGTTCGCGATCCTGGTCGCCGGTCACCTGCTGTCGCTCGGCGCGCGGTTGGCGCGCTTGCGTGGATGGCGCGTGGCGGGATGGGCACTGATCGTGCTGGTCATCGCACAGGTTCTCCTCGGAATCGGCAACGTGCGGCTTGGGCTGCCGCTGCCCATCGCCACGTTGCACAACCTCGGTGCCGCGTTGCTGCTGGCGTTGCTGGCATGGACGCTGGCGCGGCTTGCGCCGACGCGCGCCGGGAGGCCGGCGTGATTCCGCATCTATCCGACCTGTTCGCCCTGACCAAGCCACGCGTGGTGGCGTTGATCGCATTCACGGCAGCGGTCGGCATGTTCATGGCCGTGCCGGGGTTACCGCCGTGGCGCGAATCGTTGGCGGGCATGCTCGGCATCTGGCTCGCTGCGGCGTCCGCTGCGGCGATCAATCACGTGCTCGACCAGCGCATCGACGCGCTCATGGCGCGCACTGCCCATCGACCGCTGGTGCGCGGCGTGGTGTCGACACGCACCGCGACGATCTTTGCGCTCGCGCTCGCGGTGCTGTCGATGACCGTGCTCGTGATGTGGGTCAATATCTTGACCGCCGTCCTCACCTTCGCGTCCTTGATTGGTTACGCGGTGATCTACACGGTGTGGCTCAAGCGTGCGACGCCGCAGAACATCGTCATCGGCGGCCTCGCGGGTGCTGCACCGCCTGCACTCGGCTGGACTGCCGTCACCGGCGAGCTGCATGCCTACGCGCTGCTGCTGGTGCTGATCGTGTTCGTATGGACGCCGCCGCACTTCTGGGCACTGGCGATCTTCCGCCGCGAGGACTACGCGCGCGCCGGGATTCCGATGTTGCCGGTGGTGTATGGCGTCACCTACACGCGCTGGCACGTGTTGTTCTACACCGTGCTGCTGCTGGTCGTGACGATGCTGCCGTGGGTGACCGGCATGAGCGGCCTCGTTTATCTCGGCGGCGCACTGGTGCTGGGACTGGGTTTCATCTGGTACGCCGCGCGCCTGCTCGATCCTCCCAACGAGCAATTCGCGCTCGAAGTGTTCCGTTACTCCATCGTGTATCTCATGGCGCTGTTCGCGTTCCTGCTGGCGGATCACTGGTTGATGCCGACACCTGCCACCCCGCTATTCGATTTCGTTCCCGCCTGACCGCATTCTGATTCACGGGTCGTACGTTTGCCGGAGCCAATGGGCCGATGCCGCGTGGTAGGCTGATTCCGAGCCGCCCACACCCACAGGAACTGCAACCATGACAGCCAACAAAGCGAGCGCTCCCAGACAGATCACGTGGGTCATCTGCCTCATTCTTTATCTTGTCGCGCTGCTCGCGCACTTCGGTGGACTCAAGATCGACGCGAACATCGCCGACTGGTCCTGGATCATCGGATTCGGGCTCCTGCTGGTCGCGGCGCAGGTGCGCAACCTCTGAGTCGAAACCCCGTGGCCTGACTGCGAAGTCAGTCGCCAGGGATTGCGTACGCGAGGGGTTCTGGCGGTCTCGTGCCTCACGGACAGGTGCGTTTGCTCGCAGGCGTCGAAGCTGGTCGGGCTGATGCTGATCACGTGGTCCGCGTGGTTCACCTTCCTGCAAACGGATCGCTCATGGGGCGAGGACGCGCGAGCCCACGGCGCGATCCGCCAGTCGATGTTTCGCGACTGTGCCGTTGGAGTTGTGAAGTAACCGTTCCCGCACGGTTTGCGTGGCGACTGGCGAGCTAAGCTCGGTCGATCCGGCTCTCGGGCTGCCCTCGCGATTCGTCCGTCGGCGGAACGTGGTCGCAACGCACTCTGAAGGCGCCCCACATGACTCCTGACTCGACTCGCGCGCGCGGTCGTCGCGCGCGCGCGCACCTGCTGTCGCGCAGCCTCGCCTGCGCACTCGCTGCAATCGCGCTTTGCGCGCACGCTGCGCAAATCGATATCGCCGGTCCCCCGGGGAGCGTCGCGTTCGGGACGACGGTGACCGTTTTGCAGAACGGCAACGTGGTCGTCACCGATCCAGTGGCGGGCGGCGGCATGGGCGCTGTGCATCTGTACGCACCGAGCGGCACCTTGATCAGCACCCTGTCCGGCAGCGACCCGCAGGACCGGATCGGCGACGGTGGTGTCGTCACTCTGGGCAACGGCAATTTCGTGATCGTGAGTCCTTACTGGACCCACGACGGAGTCATCAACGCCGGCGCGGTGACGTGGGTCAATGGCAACACGGGCCTTTCGGGCGTGGTCTCCGCGGCGAACTCGCTGGTCGGCACGTCACGCGACGATTCGGTCGGTGCCTTCGGCAGTTTCGGCACGCCGGGGGTAGTGGCGCTGATCAACGGCAACTATGTGGTCGCCAGCTCGAACTGGAACAACGGCAACGACACGCTGGTCGGCGCGGTGACGTGGGCCAATGGCGGCACGGGCCGCGTTGGCGCGGTGTCGGCAGCCAATTCGCTGATCGGCAACTCCGGCGACCGGATCGGATTCAACGGCATCGTGGCCCTCACCAATGGCAACTTCGTGGTGCGCAGTTCGCTCTGGAACAACGGCGCCAGCGAAAACGCGGGCGCGGTGACCTGGGGCAATGGCAGCAGCGGCGTGGTCGGCACCGTGTCGCCGATGAATTCGCTCGTCGGCACGGTTTTCAACAACCAGGTGGGAGCGGGAGCCGTGGCCGCGCTGGCCAACGGCAACTACGTCGTGGCAAGTCCGGTCTGGAGCAGCGGCACCGTTTTCCAGGCAGGCGCCGTGACCTGGGGCAATGGCAGCGTCGGGCGGACCGGCGAAGTCTCGACGGCCAATTCCCTGACCGGCTCCACTCCCAGCGACCAGGTGGGGTCCGCGGGAATCACCGCACTCCGCAACGGCCACTACGTCGTGCGCAGCGCGCAGTGGGACAGCGAAACCGCGACGAACGTGGGCGCCGTCACCTGGGCCGATGGCAATGCGGGGTTGGCCGGCGAAGTGTCCGCGGCCAATTCCCTGGTCGGCACGACGAACGACGATCTCGTCGGCGGTGACGTGTTCATCGATAACCGGCGTTTACCCGGTGTCACCGCGCTCAGCAACGGCAACTACGTCGTGGCGAGCGGTGGGTGGGATAACGGCGCCACCGTGGACGTGGGCGCGGTGACGTGGGCCAACGGCAACGGTGGACGCAGCGGCGCGGTCGGGCCGACGAATTCGTTGATCGGCACGACCGCGAACGACGGAGTGGGAGGATTCGGCGTCACCGCGCTCGGCAACGGCCACTACGTCGTCGCGAGTGCCGGATGGGATAACGGCACTACCGTGAACGCGGGCGCCGTGACCTGGGCCGACGGTAGCGTTGGCCTCATCGGCGCCGTCGCGCCGGGCAACTCGCTGATCGGCACCACTGAATCCGACAGCGTCGGCATGCTGGGCGTGACCGCGCTCGCGAATGGCAACTACGTCATCGCCAGCCCCAACTGGAACAACGGCGCCGCAACAGCGGTGGGCGCGGCGACGTGGATCAATGGCAGCGCCGCGGCATCGGGCGTGGTCGGGTCCGCGAACTCGCTGATCGGCACTACCGCGAGCGACAGGGTCGGCAATGGCGGCATCACCGCGCTTGGCAACGGCCACTACGTGGTCGCCAGCATCACCTGGGACAACGGTGCGGTCACCGATGCGGGCGCGGTCACGTGGGGCAACGGCAGCACGGGGCAAGCCGGCGCGGTGTCGCCGGCCAACTCGCTCGTGGGATCGACGACCGGCGATGCCGTCGGCAACAACAATTTCTCCCGGCGCTCCGTCAACGCGTTCGACGACGGCAACTACGCCGTGGTCAGCGCAGAATGGGACAACGGCGCGATCGTGGACGCAGGCGCGGCGACGCTGGCGGATGGAGGTTCCGGTGCCAGCGGCCCGATCAGCCCCCTCAACAGCGTGCGCGGCACAGTGGCGAACGGAGGCCTGAACCTCCCCATCGCTTACGACAACGCACGCGGCCAATTGGCTGTCGGCCGGCCCTCTAGCAACATCGTGAGCCTGTTCAACCTGTCGGACGTGCTGTTCGCCAACGGCTTCGAGTAAGTGCGCCGGCGAAACTGACAAAAAAGGGGACGGAGGGAATTAAGTCGACGCGTGTCGCGGTCGCCCGCGTTCCCGGCAGATGACCGAGCAATTGAGGGTCCGCGCGATCATCGCCTGAAATCCCGAACTGCCCAAGGCGCGTTGCTGCCGCGTGTGGCGGCGGATCGACGCCAGATCTTCGGCGGAAAGCGGTTCCATCAACCACCGCCGATACCATGCTGCTCGTGATGCCGTGTCGCCGTGGATCGCAGTAAAGCAGGGATGCGCAGTCAATCTGGCGTCACTTCTCAATCCCAGGTGGGCGTGCACGCTCGACCAGGCGAAATCCCAGGGTCTTGCGACCATTCCGGCACGCACGGGATTCAACTCGATGTATCGAATCACTGAGAGAAGGTAGGCGTCGGAGTCGACTAGACACGACTTGAACCGGCCGTCCCATAGTGTGCCCGACCGCCGGTGCCTGAGGTTGAACCACTGGACGTAGCACTGCGTCGCATTGCGCATGGCGTGGGAGATCGCTCCGGCAACCGATGCGGTGACGAGCAGATGCACGTGATTGTCCATCAGGACGTATGCATGCAGGCCTGCTTCATGACGCCGCAGAGACTGCGAGAGCAGCCTCAGATAGCTTCTGCGGTCGAGATCGTCGAAGAAGACCGCTGCACGGTTCACGCCGCGATGCGTGATGTGCATCGGCACACCGGGTACCTCCAGCCGCGCGACTCTGGGCATCGTTGACCGAAAGCGTCGGGTTGTCCCGGTCAGTCTGTTCGAGCACCAATTCCTCGTCTGTAGGAAATCGTCGCCAGCGCCTGTGAGAAATTGGCCTGTCTTAATTCCCTCCGTCCCCTTTTTGGTCGTTAGCGGAGTTCGAACACTACGTTGAGCGAGACGGCGTGGGTCTGCTCGCCTGGCATGACGGGCGTGGTGCTCGAGTCCATGGCCATTTCGGTTTTCGCCATCATCATCGGGCGCGGCGGCTGGAATCCTGCGCCGGACTCATCGATGCTGACGATGCGCGCAACCCGCAGCCCGATCGCATCCGCATACATTTTGGCGCGCGTCCGCGCCTTCGCGAGTGCGGCGCGCCGCGCTTCGTCGAGCGCCGTCTCCGGCTTGTCCAAGGTGAAGGTCGGCCCATCGATCTGGTTGGCGCCCTGTGCCACCAGCGCGTCGAGCACCTTGCCCACGTCTCCAATATCCCGCACCTTGACGCTTACGCGGTTCTGCGCCTGATACCCATTGAGCTTCGGCGGCACGTTCTCGCCGTACTGGTACTGCGGTTGAAGGTTCACGCCACTGGTCTGCACATCCTTGTCCTCGATGCCCGCCCGGCGCACCGCGGCGACCACACGATTCATCTGCTCGGCGTTGGCTTTGAGAGCGGCTTGCGCATCTGTCGCTTGTGTCACTACGCCCACTCCGATCTCGGCGACATCGGGTGCGCGCCGCACTTCGCCCTGCGCAGAAACCTGCAGCAACGTGCCGCCTTGCGACGCCAGCATCTCCGTTTGCGCCATGGCGCGCGCCGCGGACAGGCACATCGCACCCGCAAGGAGGATCCGAACGACAGGATGCATGGCACGACCCTCGAGTGGGAGGTTCCCACGTTGCCGCCGCGGCCATGAACGCGACGGGAATCCGTCCGGATGCGCTTCGCCCCGGCCCCGCGGCGACTAGCGCCGGCTCATGGATGCAACGCCGGCGCTGATGTCTGCGACCACCGGCGAATGCAACCATGCCGCGGCGCGCGCATTGCCGCGTACATTGGCATCGAGGAACGCGATGCCGCAGGCTCGGATCAGCGCCTGTGCCTGGGGCTGCGACGGGTCGCTCAGGTTGAAGGTCGAATGGATCGCGGCGAGCGAGTCGATGTAAAGCAGGAACTTGTCGTGCGGCGCCATGATCTGGAAGCCGCGCACGTCCGCGGGTTGCTCACCGTCGGTGATGTCGCCGGCCCCCGTCGCCGAGAAGTCGGGCCGTTCGAGCGCCTGCCACGAATGCTCGCCCGGCAGTTCGAAGAATCCAAGCCGACCCGGTCCCTGTGGCGACAGGGCCATGAAGGCGATCGGTCGGGCGTCCCGGAAACTGACGCGGTGATGTGCAAATCCCGGCGGCGCGACCGCCGGCGGCGGACACAGATCCACCACGGCGCCGGCCATCGTGCGCGCCGTGTACGAACCGAAAGAATGCCCCGCCATCGCGATGCGCGAGTTGTCGATGCGTCCGGCAAGAATCGGAAACGCCGCCTGGATCATCGGCAGCGCATCGAGCACCGCGCGCGCGTCGCGGGGCCGATCCACCTGTGCGTAGCGGAAGCAGTCGATGCCCTGCGCTGGCGTCAAACCGTATTCCGCATACAAGGCCACGACTTCCGCATTGGACCGCGGGACGTGACTCATGTGGATGACGATGTAACCCGCGCGCACGAGCGACTCGCTCCACTCGCGCGAACCGAGCCGACCCGCGACGTCGGGCTGGCCGCCGTGGGACCAGACCACGAGCGGCAACGGCGCGCCCGGAGTGGCCAGAAGCTCCGCCGGATAACGCACCAGCACCGGCACATCGCGCTGACGCGCCGTGTCGTTTACGACGAAGCCGTCGAGCACCTCGATCGTGTACGGCGTCGAGTTGACGTACAGCGTCTCGACCGGCTCGAACTCGTTGACGAAGACGAAATCCGAACGCGCCCCCGCGGCGATACACAGCAGTACGCAAGCAAGTCGTTGCATGGCTTTCCACCGGAGGCGTGCTGTCACCAACGCTCGAGCCACCAGACGGTTGACCCGCAGCACGTACCGGCAGACCGCCTATAAGGGAACGCACGGACCCTTGCGCCTCACATGGGCGGTCAGTTCAGCCAGGCGCAGGGGCGGAAAGGTAGCCGTGCCCCCGAGCGGCACGGCGAGAGCAGCGATCGGTGCAGTCATTCCACCGCGGGCGCAAGGGCGCCCGCGGTGGGCGCGACTCAGGGGCACGTGCTAGTGGACGGCACGAAGAGCGCCTGGATCGGCGAGCTGGGCAGGGTCGTGTCGAGCAGCAGCGCAAGGCTATTGCCCCTCAGGGTCGCCGTCGTCCTTTCCGCGGGAACGCCAGGGGCGACGGGCGCGCCCACTGTCGCGGTGACGCCTACCGGAAGATTGGTGAGGCGGCACAGCGTGTAGTCGGAGATCACCGGCGCCGTGGTTTGCGTGGTGCCGTTTTGGAAAGTCCGCACGCACCGATTGGTCGCAGCGTTATACGTGAAGTTGTTGTTGGTGCAGGTCGCGAACACGTAGGCCGCGAACAAGGCGTCCACCGCGGTGATCGACGTATCGGTCCCCGTCGAGCACTCGCGTACGCTGTTGTCGTTCGCGCCGAAGCTGCATGAGTTGCCGTTCGGCGTCGTGTTGAGCTGCTTCTGGCCCATTTTGGTGAAGAAGACGCTGTTGTTGGCGCAGGTCGGGCAGGTGAACTTGATAAGGACCCGGTGGTTGGATTGGTTGCCGCCGACGCGGAAGGGCTCGCCCTCGTTGACGATCTGGTCCGTGTCGGGATAGATCGGGATCTGGTCGGTGAGGCCCGCGTTGCCGCGGCGGCTCGACGCGATGGCCAGCGCATCACCGCCGCCGGTCGCGCGCACCCGGGCGCGGACGAAGTCCTGCCCGTATGTCTGCGGGAAACCGTTGGGCTCGACAAAGATCACGGGGGATGGGTCGGGCGACTCGCGGAAATAGCCGAGGTTGGTCAGGTTGACCGCGAAGAAGGGCACGAGCTCGAGCGGATCGCGGTTGCGGAACGCCGCGCAGTTGCGCGCGGTGCTGTCGACGCACGCGATCGCGTTGCGCGTTTCCGACGTCAGGAAGTCGATGTAGATACCGCGCGCGTTGAGGTTGTGATAGCGATCCATCGGCAGCTGAACGTGGTCGTCCTCGTCCAGGTCGAGGAATGCGTTGTCGAATTCCCGCGCCAACTCGGTGAACGTGGCCGGAGTGGGCGGGATCGGAGGACTGGCGCCCGGATTGCCCGGGCTCGCCGGACGACCGACCTGATCCTCCAGCCCTCCGACCGGATAACCCGACGGCAGCGCGAGGGAAGCATCGCGCGGTGTGCTGCTGATGCCCAAGGCGTTTTCGACGTAGCGCTTGGCGAACGTCGCGTAGCTCGACACCAGGCCGGATGGCAGGGTCGCCAGCGCGTTGTTGGGATCGGCGCGATCGCGCGGGTCAAGGTTGAGCGACACCAGGTTCTCGAGGCGGCTGTCGACCGACACGCGGTTGATGCCGTCAACGCGCACCAGGCGACAGGCCTCGAAGTATTCGTCGCGGCTGGCCGCCACGCTCAGCGGGGTCAGGAATTGGGTCGGGCTCGCATTGACGTAGTGCTTGTGCGTCCCGCTCACGTACTCGGCGGCGGCGCGGAACGGATCCACCTTGTAGCGCGGCTGCAGCGACGGATCGACGTTTCTCGTCGGGCGCTCGGTTACTGACGCGGCGTCGTCCTGATGGTCGCGGCAGCACGACGTGCAGAGGTCGTCGAAGCGGTTGACGTCCAGCTGGTCATTGACCTGGTTGATGGCCTGCGAAACCACGCGGCCCACGATGGGCCGCGGAGCGGTATAGCGCTCGCCGGTCCACACGGTCGGCTCGTACGCCGGGTTGGTGGCAGTGCTGGTCGCGGTATTGAGCGTGCACTTGCAGGAGGCGTAAGCGAACTCGAGGCGCCGCTGCAGCAGCGGATTGCCGCCGTCGCTCAGGTAATTCTGCACGTTGAAACGCGTGAGGGTCGCGCCGCCCGCGTCGTCGAACTGCACGGGTTTCGGATTCGAGCTGGCCGACGCAATCCCGCTGCCGATGGCGATCGGGATGATGCCTTCCGCGCTTGGCGCGAAGATGCGCACCAGCGGGTTGGTGCGCGAACTGTTGGGCTTCGCGACCAGCGACGCCGAATCGGCGGGCATGATGGAGCCGAGCACGTCGGAGAGCGTGACCCGGCGGGTTTCACCGCTCTCGTTCGCCCAGGTCACGGCGACCTCGACCCGCTTGAAATCGGGTTGACCATTCAATTCAACCGCATCCTCCACCGGCTCGAAGCCGGGCACCGGCGCGTCAGGATTCCACCGGAACCGGTCGACGACCGTCGAGCGCGTGAAGGCGAAATCCTGTCCGCCGATCGACAGGTTCACCGTTGCGGCGGGGGCATCGACGATGTCGTTGCGCCAGCTCGCGGCGTTGCGGAAGGTGCGCTGCCGCTCGATCTCGGCCTTGGCCATCGCCAGCGCGGCGGACTGCATCTTGCCGTCGGCGCTCGAGCGCATGAGGCGCGCCTGCAGGACGGCGAGCGCGAGCAGGCCGACCGACAGGATGATGATGGCCACCATCGCTTCGATGAGGCTGAAGCCGGAGGATCGGCGGAAGATCTTCATGTCCAATTCCTAGAAACTGTCTGCGTCGGACCAGGAGCCCGGAAGTACACCAAAACGCTGGAAGGCGGGCGCGTGTGCCAGGTTCGTGAGAACGCGCTCGTCATAGATGAACTGCGGGTTGCCACGGATCTCCAGTGGGCCCTCGGTCACCAGCGCGCCGTACAGCTGCATGGCGCCTTGGATGTTTACGGTCGGGAGGAGGCCACCGCCGAGGCCACGCTTGACGAAGACCATGCCATAGATGACTGAGTTGGCCTGGATACTCAGCGAACCTTCCACGACGATGGCGACGGGCTCCGAAGGGGTTCCGATCTGCCCCATCACAACGCAGGAAACGCCGGGCGGTGCGTAATACAGGCCTGTCGACGTCGCGTTGAGGTTGTCGCACCGGCCCGTCAGGAGGATCGCCGAGCGCTCCAGGAAATCGCGGCCATCGTCCTTGCCATTGCCATCCGCGTCCACGAGCGCGCTGGCATCTTCCGACGAATTCTCCTGGCCGAAGATGTACTCGAACAGCGAGTCGTCGAGCGAGTTGGCGGCATTGTCGAGCGGGTGGAACGGGAAGTAGGTGGTGTCGGGCAGCGAGCCGTTGGGCGTGGCTGCGGTGCTGTTGTCGATATCGAGGACGTCGATGCCCTCGTATTGGCCGCTACCCAGTCCACCACCCGTCACCTTGCCCGACAGCAGTCCCCGGTCGATCTCGAGGCCGTTGCAGCGGCACGATTCGCAAACCGTGATGCCGTCGTACGGGCGCGGCCCACCAACACCAGACGTGTAATTGGTCAGGAACTCGCCAAGGTGGCAACTTTGCATCGCGCCCCCCGTGGTGATGTTGACGTCGCTGTTCGCCCAGATCGAGAGAGGTACTCCGAAGCCACCGGCGTTGGGCGAGGCGACCACTTCACCGGCGCCCAGTCCGCCGATCCCTGCCGAGGCGATGATCGGCACGTTGGGCGGCCCGTTGATCGCGCGGAACGAACCCACGGTGACTTTCGCGGTTCCGGCAGCGGACTCGCCCGGGATGGTCGAACGCGAAACGAGCGTCACGGCGACGGGGCCAGCCCAGCCGCGGGCCGGGTCGACCACGGTCGCGCACGCCGGATTGATCGGGTCGGTGTTGTCGACCATGCAGAGCAGGCCGCCGACCGCATAGTTGGAGGTGAAGCCCCCGATTCCGGTGACGCCGCCCGCGGCTGCCTGGGACACGAAGACCAGGCGCTCGTCGAGATTCGGCGTGCCGGCGTTGTCGGTGCCGAATTGATACCGGAAGAGGCGCTCGCGCCGATCCGGATTCGGTTCTGCGCCGCACGGCCATGCCGTGTCGGCACGCGTGCACCGCGCCCAGCGCCGCGTCGCCGCGTCGGCGGACATCCACTGGCGCGTCAGCGGGCGTGTCTGCGCCTTGACGAATTCGGCCGCCTGGCTGAGGCCGGCGTCCGCGACCTGCTCGACCATGCGCTGCCGGTTCTCGGCGCCGACGGTGCGCTGCTCGAAAATTCCTACCTGCAGCGCCAGGAAGGTGACGATCGTGAGGATGGCCAGCAGCAACATGGCGATCAGCAGCGTCGCCATGCCGCGTTGTGCATGGGGGAAAGGCAAGTGCTTGGTGGTTTTCATGGGAAGGTCACGATGTCAGTGCGAACGCGCACGCGTTCATTGAGGCCGCGCTGCGTGGCAGCGTCGGAAACCAGCGACGCGCGCATCTGGATCTGAACCTCGCGCAACGCGACGAAAATGGGACCGGCTGCCGTGGCGCCTGCCGGAATCGGCGCCAGATCGGTCTGGGTGAGGCGGAAGTCGGTCACCGAAACGTCCTGCGGGCTGGTGAGGTCGATCCACCCGGCATCGGTCGTGCAACTCGGCGGATTGGCCACGGTATTGATCTGGAGGATGCCGCGGCCGTCGACCACGTTGCGCCGAAATCCTTTCCACTCGCCGGCGCCGGGTGCATCGTTCGCGTCGTTGACCCCGACCCGGTCGTAACTCATCAGCAGGCAGTCTCCGGCCGGATTGATAGTGAGCGCCGCATACCCCGACGGAAAGGCGCCTAGCGCGATGCCGTCGATCGCATCCCGGTCGTACCCCGAACGCTTGATCTCGCGCGTCATCACGCTCATCGCGCCGCGCAACTCCTGCATGACGCGAGTCGCGCCGATATTGCGGCCGACACTGCCGACCGTGGAGACGGTGAATGCCACCACCCCTGCAATCACGATCATTCCAACCGCGAGAGCGATCATGAGCTCGACGAGGGAGAACCCCTCGGTGCGACGAATCGGAAGTCGATTCATGTGCAGCTCCGGTAACCGGCGACCGCGCGCGCAGCAGCGGGGACGCAGGCCCAGGTCCGTCCCGCGGGCGTGATCGCGAGCTGGAGGCGATAATCGAAGGCGTCGCTCGGAGAGCGCAGCACCAGGACTCCGGCGTCGGCGGCGTCATTGAGCATGCCGAGCTTGGGATCGAAACTCACGATCCCGTCGCCGTTGAAATTGGGTGCCGCCAGAAGCCGCGTGCGCTTGTTGCCTTGCACGGCTTGCTCCACTCCGGACAAGGAACTCGCCGAATCCTGCTCGGGCGCCTGGCCGAGGGCGCAGTAGCCGGCGGCGGTGGGATCGGGAAGAAAGCAATTACAGTTGGTGGCGTTGCCAAGGACGGCGCCGGCGCACCAGGCGGCTCCGTCTTGCCGCACAACGACGCTAACCGGCTGGTTTCGTCGTGCCGACTCGAACCGGGCCTGGGCGAGCAGCGCGACGAACTGCTCGGAAGCGCCGCGCACCGCGGCACGCTCGCGGAAGTCCTGGAAGTTCGGCACGGCGATGGCCATGAAGATCGCCAACACGGCAATCGTCACCATCAGCTCGATCAAGGTAAAGCCCGAAGGCCGGCGCGACGGCGCAGTTCTGGTTGTCACGAGGTGGACCCTTTTGCCCGGAAAGCAGGGATACGCCAAAAAGTAGCAATTTGCATACCGTTGCGGACGACCGGGCGGGTTTCCATGCCCAGTGGCAGGTATGAAGTGTTCGGCGTCTCACTCCCGCACCGCGGCTCGCCCCGGTGGGTTATCCTCGGCCGACTCACTGCCCCGGGGAAGCGACATGACCCGTCAACGCGGTTTCACCCTCATCGAGCTGGTCATCGTGATCGCAATCGTGGCGATCCTCGTGGCCATTGCCGTGCCCGCCTACCAGGACTACGTGGTGCGCGGACGGCGCACCGAAGCCATGACGGGGCTCGCCGACCTGCAGTTGCGCCAGGAACAGTTCCGCACCAACAATCCCAGCTACAGCCTCGCGAGCCCCGCGTTTCCGGTGCCGACGTCGACGTTCTACACGTTCTCTATCCCGACGGCGACGGCCACAAGTTACGTAGTGCGAGCCGCCGCGACTGCGGCACAGCGCGCAGACACGGACTGCCCGCAGTTCGAAATCGGGTTCAACGCGGGCGTCACCATCCGCCGGCCGAGCCCCGATACCAATAACTGCTGGCGACGCTAGCGCCGCACCGCACGTTCCAGTTCGAAGGGAATCGAAACCAGCGAGAATTCCTGGTTGATCTGCACCGCGAAGTGCAGGTGCGGGCCCGTGGCATAACCCGTGTGGCCCGACTTCGCCAGCGGCTGGCCGGCCGATACCCGGTCGCCGATTCGCACCAGCGCGCTGCGCGGAGCAAGGTGCACGTAGAGCGCCATCGTGCCGTCGGCATGTTCTATTCGGATCAGGTTGGCCTTGCCGTCGAATTCCGGGCGCAGCCCCCCGCCCTCGAACCCCATCACGACATCGATCACCTGGCCGTCGCGCGCGGCCACCACGGTCGTGCCGTCGGGCACTTCGAAATCCATCGCATGGAAGGACTGCGGCTGGCGGTGCGTCGGGCCACCGGCGCCCTGGCCGACGGCCGCGCGGACGTGCGCCGGCAGCGGCCGCCGATACGTGAAGGGCAGCACCGCGGCGCGTGCGAGCGGGCGGCCCGGCAGCGCCTTGAGCCCCAGCCCGTACGACGATTCGAGCGCGGGGTTGGCGGGCAGCAGCGCGACGACCTGCCGGGCGCGCTCGCCGCTCAGCACGGCGCGCAAGGGCAGCGCCGGAATCGCGTGCACGTTGCGTGCGTCGACCAGGCGCAATTCAATCTCGATGTGGCCGGGCCGCTTCGGTGTCGCGAAATAGGTCCGCCTTGGACCGTCTGACTCGACGCGCAACGTGACCAGTTCTTCCGCGTCGCCCGTCGCGTCGTTCGCGCCGGTCGCCAATGCCGCCGTGGCTGCCGCGCACGTCAAGCCCATCGCCAGTAGCAGGGCGCGTGCGTAAAGCCGGTCGATCATCGGAGGTTCCGTCGAGAGTCTGGCCATTGGTTCACGCAGCGCCGCGCGGGTCAAGCGCGCATTTCCGGGCGTCGCGAGTAATATCCACAGCAACCCGAGGCCGCGTCGCCGGCTCGCCGACCGCCGCGCGCCGCGGCGCTTGAGAGATCTGCCATGCGCAACGTCCGCCTGCTCGAAGCATTCAATCTGCTTGTCCCTGTCCTGGCCCTCTGGGCAACACCGCTCGCCGCGCAACTAGCGCAATTCCAGGACGGGTTCGAACCCGCCTGCTACGGAATCGCCAACGACCGTCCGGGTTGCGTCGTGGTGCCATTCAACCAGTCGCCGCTGACGGCACCGCTCCTCACGGCAAGTACGGTGGAGTGGACGCGCATCGACGCGTACGTGCTGGTCGACCGTTCCACATCCATGAGCACCGAGGGCACCGCATTGCGCAAAAACCTCGGTCTCGCCACGCAGGGGCTTGCGTGCCCGCCGCAGGGCGGCGGCATGCCCGGCCTGTGTTTCCGGGACGCCTGGTGGGGCGCCGGGACCTTCGCATATGCGATGAGCGGCGCGGAAGCCTTCCGCAACCATGCCGACCTGCAGCCGTCTCCCAATTTCGCGAACTTGGTACTCAACGAGCCGGCGGGCTGCTGCAGCGAGATCACCCTGCTCGCGATGTCCAGCACCCTTACGGGCCTGGGTAGCGCCGCGGCACAGTGCGGCGCGGGCAATTACGCTGCGCGCGCGACCTGCGCGGGATCGCCCGCGGCGAACACGGGGGCGCCGACATTCGGCTATCCCTGTTTCCGCGCGGACGCCGCGCCGTTCGTGGTCGTGTTCTCGGACGAGGCGCCGAGCGCGAACACCAACTGCCCGAGTTGGCCTGCGGTCGTCCGCACCCAATTCATTGCGCGCGGCGCTCGCTTCATCGGCATCTACGGCTCGGGCTCTTCTGCACAGCTGCTCAACGAGTTCCGCACGTTCGCGAGCGACACCGGCTCGATCGACCAGACCAACGGCGGCGCCCCGCTCGTGTTCGACGGCTCAGGCACCATTTCGCCCGCCGCCTTCACCAGCGCGATGCAGGCGGTGCGGCGCGGCGTGCCGATGGACGTGACGGCGGTGCTCATCGACGATTCGGCCGATGCGGTCGACGTCGCCGCGTTCGTGCAGCGCATCGAGGTGGTGAACGACGGCAGCAGCGGTTGCCCCAATGCAGCTGTCGTGTCGGACACCAACGGCGATGGTTTCGCCGACACGTTCCTGGCCGCGATTCCCGGCGCGCCGGTGTGCTTCCGCCTGATTCCCGGGAGCAACAGCAGCGTCGCCGCGGGCGCCCAACTGCAGCAGTTCCCAGGAATGCTGCGCATCCGCGGCGACGGTCGCATGCCGATCGCTGACACGCGCCTGTGGTTCGTGGTGCCGCCGGCTTGAGCTCGGAGGAGTTTCCTTCGCGCCTGCGGTCCACCTTGCATGACTCGAAAACCGACGCGAAAGACGCCGGTGACGCGACAGCGTTCGCCTGCCGGCCGATAATTCGATCGAACGCCTGAGTCTTTGGCCCGGGTTTCCACTGGATAGGAAATCGCGTGTCCCACGCGTCGCCCACTCGTGGCACAGTCCCGTTCGGCAACGCGCAAGGGAACTACCGCCAGTGTTCGAGCAGGCTTTCAGGAACATCGACGACGTGCTGCGCAAGGAGGCGGGCTGCACGACCGAGCTCGACTACACGGAGCAGACGTCGTGGCTGTTGTTCCTGAAATACCTCGATGGGCTGGAGCAGGATCTCGCCGATGAGGCCGCGCTCGCTGGCAAGAAATACGCGTTCATCCTCGACAAGGCTTATCGCTGGGAAAGCTGGGCCGCGCCGAAAGACAGGCACGGCAAGCTCGATCACAACGTGGCGTTGACCGGCGACGACCTGCGCGACTTCGTCAACCTGCGGCTGGTTCCGTATCTGCACGGTTTCAAGCAGCGCGCGACCGGGCCGAACACTCTTGAATACAAGATCGGCGAGGTGTTCGGCGAGATCAAGAACAAGATCCAGAGCGGTTACAACATGCGCGAGATCATCGAGCACATCGATGCGCTGCGCTTCCGCTCGCAAAGCGAAAAGCACGAGCTCTCGCACCTCTACGAAGCCAAGATCAAGAACATGGGCAACGCCGGGCGCAACGGCGGCGAGTACTACACGCCGCGCCCGCTGATCCGCGCCATCGTGCGCGTGGTGCGGCCTGGGCTCGGCGAGCGCATCTACGACGGCGCGGTCGGCTCGGCGGGATTTTTGTGCGAGGCGTACGAATACCTCAAGGAAACGCACCCCAAGCGCACCACCGCGCAGGACCGCACGTTGCAGGAGCGCACGTTCTACGGCAAGGAAAAGAAGTCGCTCGCCTATGTCATCGCGATCATGAACATGATCCTGCACGGCATCGAGGCGCCGAACATCCTGCATACCAACACGCTCACCGAAAATCTCGCAGATGTGCAGGAGAAGGACCGCTACGACATCGTGCTGGCCAATCCGCCGTTCGGCGGCAAGGAGCGCAAGGAAGTCCAGCAGAACTTCCCGATCCGCACCGGCGAGACGGCGTTCCTGTTCCTGCAGCACTTCATCAAGATGCTCAAGGCCGGCGGGCGCGGCGGCGTGGTCATCAAGAACACGTTCCTGTCCAACACCGACAATGCCTCGGTGAGCCTGCGCAAGCTGCTGCTGGAAAGCTGCAACCTCCACACCGTGCTCGATTGCCCCAGCGGCACGTTCCAGGGCGCCGGCGTCAAGACCGTGGTGCTGTTCTTCGAGAAAGTCGCGCCGACGCGCAAGGTCTGGTTCTACCAGCTCGACCCCGGCCGCAACATGGGCAAGACCAACCCGCTCAACGATGCCGACCTCGCCGAGTTCGTCGCACTACAGAAAACCTTCGCCGACTCGCCCAAGTCGTGGAGCATCGATTCAAAAACCATCGACAAGTCGACCTCCGATCTTTCCGTCAAGAACCCAAACGGCGGCGAGGAAGTCACGCACCGCACCCCGCAAGCGATCATGGAAGAAATCGCCGCGCTGGATGCCGAAAGCGCCGAAGTGTTGGCCAGCATCAAGGCGCTGCTATGAAGGTCGGCTGGGAAACCGTTCCAATGGGAGCTCTTTGCTCCATCAAGAGCGGCAAATCCGACACTAAAGACGCAGAAGAAGACGGCGCATACGCCTTCTTCGATCGGTCCCGCACAATCAAGCGAAGTAAGCGGTACCTCTTTGATTGTGAAGCTCTCATCATCCCCGGAGAAGGCACCGAATTCCTGCCGAGGCATTTCGTAGGTAAATTCGATCTGCACCAACGCGCCTATGCACTTTTTGAATTTTCTAGTCGGATAGACGTAAAGTTCGTTTACTACTTTCTGCATCACTTCGCCGACTACTTTCCGCGCGTCGCCGTCGGTGCGACGGTGAAGTCGCTGCGGCTCCGACACTTCGAAGAGCTTCCCGTCTCGACTACAACTCTCCCCGAACAACGGCGGATCGTCGACATCCTCGACGAAGCGTTCGACGGTATCGCCACCGCCGAAGCCAACGCCGAAAAGAACCTCCAGAACGCCCGCGCCCTCTTCGAAAGCCACCTCCAATCCGTCTTCACCCAGCGCGGCAAGGGGTGGGCGCAGAAAACACTGGCCGAAGTGTCAAGCGAACTCGGTCGAGGCAAGTCGAAGCATCGACCTCGCAACGATCCCAAGCTCTACGGTGGGAAGTATCCGTTTATTCAAACGGGTGATGTCCGCAACGCGAGCCACGTGATCGAAACCCACAGCCAGTCCTACAACGAGGCCGGCCTCGCGCAAAGCAAGCTGTGGCCCGCTGGAACGATCTGCATCACTATTGCCGCGAACATCGCTGAAACCGGCATCCTCGGCTTCGACGCGTGCTTTCCCGATAGCGTGATCGGCGCCGTAGTCGACGAAGATCAGACCAGCACAAAGTTTCTCGCGTACTTGTTGCAGAGCTTCAGAACGCGGCTTCAGGCTCTGGGGAAAGGTAGTGCGCAAGCGAACATCAACCTCGGGACTTTCGAGAACGAGCGATTCCCGTTTCCGAAAGCGATCGAGCAGGAAAGAATCGTGACCAAGCTTGACGGCCTCCGTGCAGAAACCCAGCGCCTCGAATCAATCTACCAGCGCAAGCTCGCCGCGCTCGACGCGTTGAAGAAATCGCTGCTGCACCAAGCGTTCACCGGCCAGATGTAGGGAGAATGGCCAGCCAATTACTGTTGGAGATCCTGTGCCGCTGAACCACGTTTCGCGGTACTCCGAGCTAACCGATTACCAATACATGGCTCTCGGAAAAGTCGTAGTGGAGTGGGCGAACATCGAGTTTTTGTTGGGAGTCCTGCTTGGCCGACTTCTCGCGACTCCGGAGTTCTTGGCCCGTACCTACACAGAATCGATGGCGGCCGTGCGGCTCCAAGACGCGATCACCCAGGCCATCGAGATCCACAAAGTCCGGTACAGATGCAAACTCATTCCGAAAGACCATTTAATCGAGATCGCGGCGATCAATAGCAGTGTTGTTTCTCTGCGGATCTCGCGCAACAAGATCGCTCACTATTGCTGGTCACGTTCGTCTGACGACGAAATGTTCGGGACAAAATTTGCCGGCGGAGTTCCGACTTCCAAGTCCGAAAGACGAAATTGCGGGATGCTTAGACTCTCCGACCTTTCCAGTCTGCATCGAGACGCGTGTCTCGTTGTTGATCGGCTAAACACGGTGATCTCCGCACTTCCAAGCTTCGAGGAAGAGCAGTTGCTCGCCCTGCTTTCCGAAAGTTCGAGCGAGGAGCGCTGAGAGAGCTCCTGTTGCCAATGCCTTCAGCGGCAGCCGCATCTACGATGAGGACACCGAAACCTGGTGGGTCTCGGTCGTGGACATCGGGACCGGGGTCGCACCGTACAGATTCTGTACGTTTACCAGCAGCCGATGCAGGCGTGGGAGTTCGTGAAAAAGCGCGAAGCGATCGAAGGACGGCGAATTCGCGGCGACGACTTCGTGAACCAGTACTTCGCGGCCCGCGAGGTGGTGAACCGCTTGAAGGCGGAATTTCGCGGGGCGGTGCGCGTGGACCTGCTGCTCAAAAACATCGACGGGACCAGCCGCATGTACCGGTCCAGCGTGCACAACATCGACAGCCACGTACCTGAGCGGTTTACCCGGCAATATGTCGAAAAGTGGGTTGCTATGGCATAGTCGCAACCATGTTTGCCTTCCTGAAGCCAAAACCCTCGGGCTCCACCCCGTTCTCGGAGTTCATCCGGAACGCGTCTGCGGCAGAGAAGAAGAAGGTTTACACCGTGGTCCTCAAACGGGCGACCGAGCGCCAGAAGCGCCAGATGGCCGCTGCCTGCTCCCCGTCGACTGCCAGCAAGAAAGCCGCCGCCGGTTAATCGGCCGGCCGGACTCGGTTTGCATCGGGGTCCCAGATCAGGCCGTCCGCCCGATCTACGACGAGGACACCGAAAGCGGGTGGTTGTCGGTGGTGGACATCGTGCAGGTGTTCACGCGACAAGCCGGGTGACGAGTTCAGCTATGCACTGGTTGCCAGTTGGCGGCCGCAGCGCAGCGCTGATTGCGCGATCTCATCCACGAGTTTCCAAATGAGTGGATGACTCAGGCCGTCGGCGTGCATTTCTGTTGCGCAGGTTGCGGCCAAGTCGGGTAGTACGACAATCATCTCGTTGAGGGTCGCGAGAGCCCACGTGAGATCCAGTCTCAACTCCCGCGCCAGCGTCATCCAGTCGCGCGCGGTTATGTCTCCGTATCGATAGTGGCTCCCGACCTTCATCGCCAGTTTGATCTTGCGATTGTCCGTGCCGTAGGGGAGAAAACTCGACAGGTCGTACAGCGGCGCGAGACGCACCTCGCCTCGTTGCCCGAGTAACAGCGAGTAATTTTTTGCATGGGCATCGGTGCCCGCGATCATCCAGTTGAATGCCAGCGCACGAAACAGGGTTTCGAGATCGTCCCGCGCACGACTCGAATGCGTCTGGATCAGGTCGGCCATTTCCTTGGGAGAAGGGCCGCCTTGATTCTGGTACTTGCGTTGCGGAAGTATTCCCAAAGCCTGGCAGAAGTCTTCCTGATGCACTCGGACGATTTCAGTTCCGCCCTGGTCGCGATCGTAGCGCTCGACGCAGATCGCGATCTCTTCACCGAAGCGCAAGACCGCTGACTCTGCCGCAGGTAATTGGGAAGCGCGTGCGAGCCTTGAGCAAAAGTGTTCGTTCTCGGCGTAGGCATCGAATGCGCCGGTCGGCGGCTTCAGGATATGGGTGGTGGGAACCCGCCCGCTCGGCACACCCCACCGTCCGCCGCTCAAAAGCAGTGCAATTTTTGGCTGAGCTCCCGCCAGACTGAACTGGCCGAGGTCGTCGTCATTTCGTGTTGCGCCACTGTCCAGTCGCACCCGTCGCAAGCGCGTTTCCACCTCTGACGCGTCCAGCCACTCGACGCCATCGCTTTCTCCCGCCGCCCACGCATTTACTCTGTTCGGGACGACGAACGAGATCGCGCCCGCGCAGTCTTCTCCGATGTGCGAGAGCAGCGCCAGCGGGTTGCGAGCCGAAACGTGGAATTTGGCGGCCAACCGCTGTAGCGCGTGCTCGCTGTCCGTGAGCAGCCCCCAGAGGACTGCGGCCACGGTGTCGGACGCGTGTGTCTCCGAGGCGAGCGGCAGGGACAGCGAAAGCGGAATCGCCCCCGGATCCGCGCGCCATTCCGGGTCGTATTCGAACTGCGGATTGCCGTTGCGATCGGCCCGCAGGAGTCCGATGCGCGTAGTGCCATGCATCCCGACGAGCTCCATTACCCGGTTTTCCCGCCGGAAGCGGGCGGCTTCTTGCGGCTCCGCTTCTCCTTCTTCGCTGGCGCCTCTTTCTGCTTGTATCCCGGGTTCTGAAGATCGTCGGGAATGCTCGATGACATCTGTTTCGCCGCCTCTGGGATCGAGCTCTGTTTCGCCATTTCAGCGAGCGAGTTCTGTTCGCGCATGAGTTTCCGAAGATCGTCGGGTATGCCCGACGTCATCTGCCTCGCATGCTCAAAAAGACGATCCTGCTCGCGAACCCTTCGAAAAATATCGTTGTCGATCCCAGTCGAATGGTTCCTCTTGTTGCGCTCAATGATCCGATCGATGTCGACGTGGCGCGCCGCTGTAGGTTGCAGCACTTCAGGCTTCCCCTGATCCATGTGCATCGACAATCCCAATGCATAGATCGTGCGCAGGACCAATCCGAGCTCGGCCCGTGGCTTGCCTTTCTCGATGTCGATGATCCATTGACGGCTGACGCCGATCTGTTCGGCGAGCTTCGACTGGTTCCACTTGAGTTCCTTGCGGCGGGCGCGGATGACCTGGCCCAGGTCGCCGGATGTCTTGATGAGTTGCACGAAGGAGATACCTATGTCTGCAAACGACGACATTATAGGCTATGTCGTTGATCGTGTACATTCAAAGCGATTTATGTGTTTGAACGCTGACTACCATCGATTAAAATGTCTTCGTACGACAACATTTAGACGAATGTCACCCTTCGCTTACATATGCTGGTCACCTAAACGAAGAGCGTTTGGGTTCTGCTCACCTCTGGACCAAGTTGCAACCAACGACGACAGACATCATGCTGCGTCGCAATTGCGATGCAGAAAGGACAACCATGAAGACGGCAAGCTTTCCTTCGCTGCGAGTGGATCCTGCCCTGCGGCAAGCGGCTGAAGAAGTGTTGCTGGAAGGCGAGAGCCTGTCGGGCTTCGTCGAGCAATCAGTGCGGGCCAACATCGAGCGTCGCAAGGCGCAGGACGAGTTCATCGCGCGCGGGCTCGCATCGCGCGAAGAAGCGAAACGGACGGGCGTCTACATTTCGTCTGCCGACGTGATCACGGCACTGAGATCGCAATTGGCCAAAGGAAAGCGCGAAGCCGCGTCGAAGTAAAACCGCATGTCTTTTCGAGTCCGCTTCACTGCAGCTGCCTTGGCGGACCTTCAGCGACTGTACGCGTTCTTCATGACCCGTGACATCAGTGACTGGCCCCTTGCCGAGCGCGCTTTGGATGCCATCCTTCACGGTATCGATTTGCTCGAGCACTCTCCCTTTAGCTGTCGCAAGTCCTCCGCAGGAGACAGCTTCCTCCGAGAACTTCTGATCCCATTCGGAGCGTCAGGCTACCTGGCATTGTTTGAAATCGACGACGACAAGACCGTCACCGTGTTGGCCGTGCGTCACCAGCGTGAAGATGACTACCACTGACCCATGAACGAAGCCGAGACGCGCGCCGACCACATCGATCCTGCCCTTGCGGCGGCGGGTTGGGGCGTGGTTGAGGGCAGCCGGACCGCGCGCGAACATTGCATCACGTTGGGGCGAATCGAGGGCCGCGCGCGCCGCGCCCCGGCACTGGTCGCGGATTACGTGCTGGTGTATCGCAACCGCAAGCTGGCTGCGATCGAAGCCAAGGCGTGGGACAAGGAACTGACCGAGGGCGTCGGTCAGGCCAAGGTTTACGCCTCAAAGTTGGCGGTGCGCTTTGCCTATTCGACCAACGGTCGCGGCATCTACGCCATCGACATGCAGACCGGGAAGGAGGGCGAGCTTGCGCGCTTCCCCACGCCGGACGAACTCTGGGCGCTGACGTTTGCCACGGCGAACGCGTGGCGCGATCGTTTTGCCGCCGTACCGTTCGAGGACAAGGGCGGCTCGCACCCGAGCCGCTATTACCAGGACATCGCCGTCGAGCGCGTGCTTGAGGCCATCGCTGACAACCGCTCACGCATCCTGCTGACGCTCGCGACGGGCACCGGCAAGACTTTTATTGCGTTCCAGATCGCGTGGAAGCTGTTTCACAGTCGGTGGAACCTCACCGATTGGGAATCCGACGGTGAACCTTCGCGCCGCCCGCGCATTCTTTTTCTCGCGGATCGCAACATCCTCGCCAATCAGGCCTACAACGCGTTCTCCGCGTTTCCCGAAGACGCGCTGGTGCGCATCGAGCCGGAAGACATCCGCAAGAAGGGCAGGGTGCCGAAGAACGGCAGCTTGTTCTTCACGATCTTCCAGACCTTCATGAGCGGCACGTCGGCGGACGGCAAGTCGGCGCCGTACTTCGGCGAGTATCCGCCGGACTTCTTCGACTTCATCGTCATCGACGAATGCCATCGCGGCGGCGCCAACGACGAGAGCAACTGGCGCGGCATCCTCGAGTACTTCGCGCCGGCGATACAGCTCGGCCTCACTGCCACGCCGAAGCGCCGCGACAACGTGGACACGTACGCGTACTTCGGCGAGCCGGTATACGTCTATTCGTTGAAGGAAGGTATCAACGACGGCTTTCTCACGCCGTTCAAGGTGAAGCAGATCGCGACCACGCTCGACGACTACGTCTACACGCCGGACGACACGCTGATCGAAGGCGAGATCGAGAGCGGAAAACGTTACGAGGAAAAAGACTTCAACAAGATCATCGAGATCAAGGAACGCGAAGCCCATCGCGTACAAGTCTTCATGGAGCAGATCGACCAGAAGGAAAAGACGCTGGTGTTCTGCGCCTCGCAGGTGCACGCCTTGGCCGTGCGCGACCTCGTCAACCAGTTGAAGTCCAGCACCGATCCGAACTACTGCCAGCGCGTCACCGCCAGCGATGGCGCGCTTGGCGATCAGCACCTGCGCGACTTCCAGGACAACGAAAAGACTATTCCCACGATCCTGACCACGTCGCAAAAGCTCTCGACCGGCGTCGATGCGCGCAACGTGCGCAACATCGTGCTGATGCGTCCGATCAACTCAATGATCGAGTTCAAACAGATCATCGGGCGCGGCACGCGCCTCTACGACGGCAAGGACCACTTCACGATCTACGACTTCGTGCGCGCACACCACCACTTCAGCGATCCGGAGTGGGACGGGGAGCCGCTCGCGCCAGAGCCGCGGGCTGCACCACGTGCGGCCGAGCCGGCGCGGGACGACTATTCGGCTGCGGCAGGCGAGGCAGCGCAACAATCGCGCCAGAAGATCAAGGTCAAGCTCGCCGACGGCAAGGCACGCGCGATCCAGCACATGATGTGTACCAGCTTCTGGCACGCGGATGGCACGCCGATGTCGGCGCGGCAATTCATGGAACTACTCTTCGGCAAGTTGCCCGAGTTCTTCAGCGACGAAGCCGAGCTGCGCGCACTCTGGAGTGAGCCCGAAACGCGCAGGAAGTTGCTGCTGGGCCTGGCCGACAAGGGCTTCGGTGCGACGCAACTCGCCGAGATGCAGAAAATCATCGACGCCGAGAACAGTGACCTGTTTGACGTGCTGGCGCACGTGGCCTACGCATTGCCGCCACTGACCAGGGAACAGCGTGCCGCGAGCGCGAAGCTCGCGATCGGCACGCGCTTCAGCGACCGTCAGCAGGCATTCCTCAACTTCGTGCTTTCGCACTACGTAAGCGTCGGCGTCGAGGAACTCGACCCCGACAAGCTGACCCCGCTCCTGCGCCTCAAGTACCACAACTCCATCGCCGACGCGGTCGCCGACCTTGGTCGCCCCGACGACATCGGCCGCGTCTTCACCGGCTTCCAGAAGTACCTCTACGAACTGAGAGGTGCTGCATGAGTCTCGTGGATAGGTTGAAAAGCCTGGGTCGCGCTGCGTATTCGCGACTCTCGCAACTAGTTCGAATTTTGTCCGCGGAGGAGGCCAAGCGCGAACTTTGCGAACCTGACAAGGTTACCGTCGCCCCTGCCGCAACGGCGGATACGCATGATGGAGGATGCGTTTGCCGCTTCGTACGCTATCGCATGATGTCGCAGCCGCTGTTCGTGAACTGCTGTCATTGCCGGTGGTGCCAGCGCGAGACGGGAGCATCGTTCGCGTTGAACGCGATGATCGAGGCCGACCGCGTGCAGTTGATTCAAGGTGAAGTCGAGGTGGTGAATACGCCCTCCGCGAGCGGCAAGGGTCAGAAGATTTCGCGCTGTCCCGCTTGCCGGGTCGCGGTCTGGAGTAACTACGCCGGAGCGGGGGAAGCGATTCGCTTTGTGCGCGTGGGGACGCTCGATGAACCCGACCCGTTTCCGCCCGGCATCCACATCTTCACGACAACCAAGCAGCCCTGGGTCGCACTTCCCGGCAACGTGCCTGCGGTCGAGGAGTACTACTCCGCGGCCGAGATCTGGCCGGCCGACAGCCTTGCACGCCGCGCCGCGCTGCTCGCGGACAAGTCAGCCGACAAGACGTGACGTGATCGCGCCAAATGGGGCGCAATGGCTTTATCTCTCGCGATAGAGTGCGCAAACCAGACGCAGGGTCGCGGCCGCCTGCAGGATTGCCAGCATGGCGAGTGTCGAATCGTGAGCGACTTGATCGAACTGCTGCAGCGCGCGGCCGATGGGGACCGGCGGGCGTACGACGCCGCGTATGCGCAGGTGTATCCGGTGCTCAAGCGGCTCGCGCGGGGGCAGAAGCGCCGCGCAGGCTCGCGCGACGACGCCAACACGACTTCGATCGTCAACGATGCTTGCCTGCGGCTCATGCGCAGCGCGTCGCCCAAGGACGAGGCGCATTTCTACGGCATCGCGGCGAGCGCGCTGCGTCAGATCCTGATTGATCGCGCGCGCCGCCGCCTGGCCGAAAAGCGCGGCGGCGGCGAGGTCACTTCACTCGACGGCAAGGAAGACCTCGTCGAGGCGATCGCCGACCTGCCGAACGTCGACGTTCTGGAACTCGACCAGGTGCTGACGACGCTCGGCGAAGTGGACGCCCGACTCGCGAAGGTCGTCGAGTGGCACTGCTTCGCGGATCTCGATTTCGAAGAGATCGGACGCCTGATGGCGACCTCCGGACGCACGGTGCGCCGCGACTGGCGGCGCGCACGCGCGTATCTGTTGCTGCACCTCGAAGGGCCGGGTTCTTGATTCCTGAAGATCCGGCGTCCTGGTCGCGCGCGATGGATGCGTTCGACGCGGTGGTGGACCTCTCCGCCGCCGAGCGCGAAGCGGCGCTGGTCGTGATGGCGCGCGAGTCGCCGGCGCTTGCGACCCAAGTGCGCGGGTTGCTCGCGGCCGATGCACGGGGTCAAGCGCAATCCGACGCGCGCGACGAGAGCGGGATCTCTGGGGGACAACGTCGCGCGAGAGTTGGAATCGATGGTGCTGCGGATGGCTTGGGCGACGGGGAATTCGAGGTTGCCAATGGGGGAGGGGCGGATCGGCGTTCGCTGGCCTCGAACTGGCCGCGCGTGCCCGGTTTCCGCGTGCTCGGCGTGCTCGGCCAGGGCGGCATGGGCGAGGTGTTTCTCGCCGAACGCGAGACGGAGGACTTCGTGCAGCGCGTCGCGCTCAAGCGCATGACGCTCGGGCGCACCGACGCCAGCCTGCGCGATCGCTTCCTGCGCGAACGGCGCATCCTCGCGCAGCTCAACCACCCGAACATCGCGCATCTGCTCGACGGCGGGCTCGACGCCGAGGGCAATCCCTACTTCGCGATGGAACTGGTCGAAGGCGCGACGCTGACCCGTTACGCGCACGACCATGCACTCGACCTGCGCGCGCGCCTCAAGCTCTTCATCGTGGTGTGCGAAGCCGTGGCGCACGCGCACTCGAACCTCATCGTGCATCGCGATCTCAAGCCTTCGAACGTGATGGTCGACACGCAAGGGCAGGTCAAGCTGCTCGACTTCGGCATCGCCAAGCTGCTCGCCGCGAGCGACGACAACGCAACCTCCACCTTGGCGATGACGCCCGCCTATGCCGCGCCCGAGCAGCTGCTGAGCGAACCGATCTCGACCGCCACCGACGTCTATTCGCTCGGCGTCATGTTGTACGAGTTGCTGGTCGGCCATCTGCCGGAGCGCAGCTTGCGCGAACGCATGCGTGAGGCGCTCGAAGCGCAGGACTCGACGGAACGGCCCAGCACGGGCGTGTTGACTGCGCCACTGTCCGAAACCACCTGGCCCGACGTTCGCCAGCGTCGCCGCCTCGCGCAACAACTGCGCGGCGATCTCGACCAGATCGTGTTGCTCGCGCTGCGCCGCGATCCGGTGCGGCGCTATTCGTCGGCGCAGGCGCTGGCCGACGACCTGAAGCGATTTCTGGACGGCCGGCCCGTGCGCGCTCGCCCGGACCACTGGCGTTACCGCCTGAACAAGTTCGTGCGCCGCAACGTGTGGGCGATGGCCGCGGCGACTTTGACTTTCGCAGGGCTTGTCGCTGCGACCGTCGTGGCCTTGTCATTCGCCAACAGCGAGCGCGCGGCGCGCGCGGTCGCCGAGCACGAACGCAGCAGGGCCGCACAGGAGGCCGAACGCGCCACGCGCACCAAGGATTTCGCGATCGCGTTGCTGAGCGACGTCGATCCCCTGAAAGCGGCCGGAGGCAAGGGCGACGACTACACGGCGGTCGAACTCCTCGACGCGGCGGCGCTGCGCGTCAATACGGATCTTGGCGACTTGCCCGAGGCCCAGGCCGAGCTGCGCGTGGCGCTCGCGGACAGTTTGCGCAATCTTGGTCGTGCACAGGAGGCGTTGCTCCTGCTCGAGGCCAGCATCCCGCAATTGCGTGCGCAGGGAGCATCCGGCCGGCGCACGCTTTCCGGCGCCTTGCTGTCGCGCTCGCAGATCCGTGAACACCTGAGTGACCTCGCCGGCGCCGAAGACGATGCGCGCGAAGCGCTGCGTATCGCGATGTCCCTGCCCGACGACGCCGATACCCGCATCGGCCGCATCCAGATCCGCACGTCGATCGCCAAGCAGCTCACCCTGCGCGGCAACAATGCGGAGGCGCTCGCGTATTACCAGGCGATTCTCAAGGACCGAACGGCGCATCTTGGCAGCGCCGATAGTCCCGATCTGGCGGTCGACTGGAACAATTTGTCCGCCATGTACGACCGGCTGGAACGCTTTGAAGAGGCGGAATCGAGCGCACGGCGCGCGATGGAATTGTTCGCGAAAGGTAACGGCGTCGAGCATCCGCGCATGGCCTGGCTGCACAACGCGATCGGCTTCGCATTGATCGGACAAGGCCGGCTGGACGAAGCCCAGATCGAGATTGAAACGGCGCGTGCGCTGGCACTGGCCAAGCTCGGCCCGCAGGCCCAGATCCTGCTCAACATCCATGTCGGAATCGGGCGCGTCGCGCAGGCGCGCGGCAAGTTTGCCGAAGCCGACACGGCATTTCTCGAAGCGATCGCGATCGGCACAACGCTTAATCACCCGTCACTTGCTGCTGCGCAAACGCGTCATGGTTTGTCACTGCTCCGGCAGGGGCGCCAGGCCGAAGCCGAGCCGATGCTGAGGCAGGCCTCCGAAACTTACCGGAAACTGGGTCCGGTGCAGCCCGATCCGCTGATGCTCGAAGGCGACATCGCGCGCGGCGTGGCGCTAGCTCACCTTGGTCGCGGCGAAGAAGGAAAAGCGCTGGCACGCGCCGCGCTCGCGCAGCTCGAAACAGCGGTCGGCAAGACCAGCGCCCGCTACATCGAAAGCGCCCGCCTGATCGAGGAACTGAGCAGGTACCGCGCCGATGGCCGCTGACTGACCAGTCCTGCGTGTACATGGGTAAGTCGGAGCATTTCCGCTCCTCCAGACCGGACTACCCATGACCCGCATAACTGACTCCCGGATCCTCGCTGCGCTCGCGCTGCTGGCGTGCGCGCCCGCCGGCTACGCCGCCACATTCTGCGTCGACACGGCTGCAGAGCTTCGAACGGCCATGACCACCGCGTCCACCAACGGCGCCGACGACGTAATCCGCATCAAGACCGGCGCCTATTCAGGCGCGCATCCGATCAATGCGACTACCGCGTTTCTGCTGGGCGTGCAGGAGAACTTCGGTCTCACGTTGCAGGGTGGGTGGGTCCCGCTCGTCGCGGTGGATTGCGGCAGACGGATCACCGATCCGGCGCTCACCGTGCTGAGCGGCTCCAACCTGCGCAAGGTGCTGCTCGTGATCGGCAACGCGGGGACATCCGGCGCCCTTGCGGTGGAGAACCTGACCTTGCGCGACGGCAATGCGACGGATCGTGGCGCCGGGCTGCACTTGTTCGGCAACTACACGGGCAATGTGCGCATCGAATACGTGAATTTCTTCAGCAACGACGCTGGATCATTCGCTGGGGGAGCCTCGATCAGCACCGGCGGCATCATTGAAGTGCGCAACAACCTGTTTCGCTTCAATAGCTGTCCCAACCGGTTTTGTGCGGGGGAGATCTTTGGCCAGACCGCCAGCCCCTCCGTGATTCGAACCTTCTTCGGCAACAACACGGTGGTGAACAACCGGTGCAGCCCAGGGGCGCCGTCCTGCACCGGTGCGGGCGTGGGCGTGTACGGCCCGTCGCGTGGCGTGATCTTCAACAACGCGTTTGCCTTCAATGACGGGTTCGACGTCGACGTTTCCCCGACCGGCGCCAATGTCGACCTGCTGTTCAACAACATCAATGAGAGTTCTGGAACTCCCGCCAACAGCATCGGCAACATCAATGTCGCGGATCCCCTGTTCGAGAATCCGCTCGCCCCCGACTATCGACTGCGCTTTTCCTCGCCCCTGCGCGATGCAGGGACCTCGAATCTGGTTCTCGGGGAGGTCGACTTCAACGGCCTGCCGCGCATCAACAATGGCCTCGTGGATATCGGCGCCTTCGAGAATGACGACGCCGTTTTCCGGAACAGTTTCGAGAACCCGCAGTGATTTGCATCGCGCGACGTCCGGAGAACGCCTTGATGAAGAACCCGTCGGCTGCACGCTCAGCGCATTGGCTGGTCGGATTCCTGCTGTTCGCCTCCGGCGGCGCACATGCGTCGGTCTGCACGTGGAATGCGCCGAGCGGCAACTGGGATGCGATCGCCAACTGGAGCGGTTGCAGCGATGTGCCCGGACCATCCACGCGCACGCCGAATGCCACCGACACGGCGCTCATCGGCAGCGGTGCGGCGAGTTTCAATGTCGATGCGACGGTGGCCCAGTTCGAGATTGGCGCGGGTGCTTCGTTGACATTGATCGGTGGCGCGCCGCGCCAGCTCACTGTCAACAATGCGCTGCGTCTCAACGGCGGCACCTTGTCCACCACCAACACCGGCTCGTTTCCATTCTTTCGCGTCGTCCTTGGCGCCACCGGCACCGGTCAGGTACTGGCCAACAGCCTGCTCACCAACACCGTGGAACTGGAAAATCGCGGACTGCTGCAACTCACCTCCGCCAGCGGCACGGCGCTCAACGTGCGGAACTTGAGCCGCGTCGTGAACGTCAGTGGCTCAACGTTTGCGCTTGGCGGCGGCAACGCCCGACTGCATCTCGAAGGATCGGTACCGCTCATGGTGCAAGCAGGCGCGATGCTCAGCACCAACGGCAATGTGTTCATCGGCAAGAGCGTCGCCGGTAGCGGCGCGCCGCGCATCGAGAGTTCCGGCAGCATGACCCACGTCGGTCCGGGCACGCTGACGATCCAGGGCAGCGGCACCGGTGGCGATGCAGCGGTGCTGCAGGCCGAAGGATTGCTATCGGTCACCAACGGCACGTTGCTCTGCAATGGCGTCGTCGACAACTGCCGGCAGCAGAACGGCAGCGGCGGCAGCGGCAATCTCGACATCGTGCTCGCCAACGGCACTTATTCGCGCGGTGGACCGACGGGCAACTGCACGCTCCCGGTAGGCAGCAAGTTGCGTGGCAGCGGCACCCTCGACGGCACGCTCCAGACCTTGCGTGGACTGGTTTCCCCGGGCGCGGAGTCCGGGCCGCCCTACGGCAACCTGTCGATTACCGGCGGGATGGAGCTGAGCCTGACGGGGGAGCTGCGCTTCGATATCGGCGGCACGACTGCGGGCACGTTCGACACGCTCGCGTTCGGCGGCAGCACCCGCTTCACCGCGACGAGCATGAGCGCACTCGGCTTGCAGCTCGCAGCGGGATTCGCACCTCCGCTGGACACCGTCTTCCCGATCGTGACGTACGCCGGCGTGCTGGTGCAAACCGAGGAGCCGATGTTCGGCCTCGTCGACAGCAACTATGCGCTCGACTTCGCCACGCGTTTCACACCGAGCGTGCTCGAAGTATTTCCGGCGCCGCGCATCACCGTCGACGATGCCAGTCTGATCGAAGGCAACGCAGGCGACGCCACGATGAACTTCAATGTGCGTCTGTCGCAACCGAGCTCGCAGACGGTGACGGCGCGACTGCGCGACTTCGACGGCACGGCCGTCGAAGGCCCATCGCCTGGAGGCGACTACGTCGCAGCGTCGAATCAGCTGGTGACGTTCGCGCCTGGCGAGACCTTGCGCACGGCTCTGGCGACGATCCACGGCGACTCCGTCGTGGAGGCGGACGAAGCCTTCCGCCTCGAAATGCTTCGCGTCGACGTGGTCAACGCCGCGATCGGCAATGGCGTGCGCGGGAATCCCAACGCGGCCGGAACCATCGTCAGCGACGACCTGCCGCCGGGTACGCGGTTCGTGCTGGTGGGCAAGGATTCTGCGAGCGGCAATATCCGCCGCTACACCAGCACCGGCGGCTTCATCGACGTCTGGAACACGATGCAGCCAAACTCGTTCGGCCTGCCCAACACCGGTCAGTGTTTTGCGCCGAACGGCGATGTGCTCGCCACGCGTTTCGCCCACACATCGCCGATCCGCTTCAGTCGCCAGGGCGCGGTGCGCAATGCAGATTTCGGCAGCGCGCAAGCTTTCAGCTTCAATCGCCACGAGTCCTGCGTCTTCGACCAGGCCGGCAATGTCTATATCGGACAAGCCGGCTTCAACGACCAGCAGACGGACGCGCAGGTGCCGGTGTTGAAGTTCAACCCCTCCGGCGTGCTGCTCGACAGCTTCGTGTTGCCGACCGGTCCGCGCGGCACCGACTGGATCGATCTCGCGGCCGATCAGTGCACGTTGTTCTATACATCTGAGGACACCACGGTGCGGCGTTACAACCTGTGCACACGCACCGCTTTGCCGCCGCTCATCACGACGCTCACCGCGCCATCCTGTTACGCGCTGCGGCAGCGTCCGAATCGCGAGTTGATGGTGGCGTGCCAGGAAGCCGTGCATCGTGTGAGCCCGCAAGGCGTGAACCTGCAGACCTACACGCGGCAGAGTCTCGGCGAGACCAATGCGCAGGGTTTGTTCGCGTTGAACCTGGATCCCGACGGCACCTCCTTCTGGACCGCCGGCGGCCTCAGCGGCAATGTCTACCGCGTCGACATCGCCAGCGGCGCGGTGCTCACGACGTTCAACTCGGGAGGCGGTGGCGTGGGCGGGCTCGCCGTGTACGACGAGATCTTCGGCATCGAGTCCGACGTGCTCTTCGCCAACGGTTTCGAAGCCGCGCCGACATCGCAACAACCTCACTCGGCTTCGATTCAGTCCGACGCGCAGCTCAATCCACTCAGCGCCGACTGCACACTGGGGCCTTTGCAAACCGGCTACGCGATGCCGCACTTCTGGACCACGTCATGGGCCCCGGAATTCGGCACGTCGCCCTGCACTCGCTGATCGCCGAGGATCAGGCGAGGCTGCGCGAACGAAAAGGGGACGAACGAAAAGGGGACGGAGGTAATTAATCGCGATTAATTACCTCCGTCCCCTTTTCCGGCTCAGCCGCAACCGCTCGCCGTGCAGGGAGCGTTGCCAATCGAGCGGCTGTCGACGTCGTGCGGCTGGTAGGGGCGAGTGGTGCCCAGCGGCGGGAACGCTTTTCGCGTCGCGACGCGGTTGCCGTAGGTCTGGCCAAAGGCTTCGTCGTTCGCGCTGACGCGCGGGTCGAGCGACTCGAGGCCGCCTAGGTACCAAAGACTCTTGAAGATGCTCATGGGGTTTCTCCGGGTTCGATGCGGGTGCTAGCGCGGGTCTTGCGGAAGCCGGCGAGAACCCTGCGCATGAGGTCGTTCGCCGTGCATTCGGGGGCGGGTTCTGATGAAATCGCATCGAGGGAGATGCCTCGTTCGATTCGACCCGTCACTTGAATGACACGCAAGATAATCGGATGCGTAGGCCTCGAAAAGCGACCAAATCGCAAATGTGTGTTGAATACTGTTCAACGCATTGGGATCAGGAAGGACTCCGGATGACTGAGCCGTCGTTCGACAATCGATTGCGCCGTACCCTGCGACCGCTCGCGCGGTGGCGCGCCGCGGTCGGCGAGCCGCTGCGTTCGTTGCTGATTGGCCGCACGATTCCATTGGTAGGCACGGCGAGCCTTCGCATCGAGCGCCTCGACGAAGACGAAGTAGTCGTCTTCCTCGCCAATCGACGGCACGTGCGCAACCACATCGGTACCTTGCACGCCGCCGCCATGGCACTGGTGGCGGAGACCGCCAGCGGGCTTGCACTCGGCATGCACGTGCGCGACGACGCGGTGCCCGTGATCCAGCGCATGGCGGTGAAGTTCGACAAGCGCGCGCAAGGCGACACTGCGCGCGGTGGCGCGGATCCCCGTCGAAGAAATCGCGCGGCTGCACAACGAGCCGCGTGGCGAGCTGCTGGTACCGGTGACGGTTACCGACGCGGGTGGCCAGTCACCAATCCGCTGTGAGATGCAGTGGGCCTGGCGTCCCAAACGCGCGTAACGCGCGACTGCTCACTCGAAGCCGTTGCCGAATACGAAGTTCTGGTTCTCGTAGGCACCCACGTCGAGGATGGCGGAGCGCACGCGCGGATTGCCGTCCAGGTCGAAGTTGTTGAAACCGTCGAACGGCGGCACACCGCGTCCGCGGTTGATGAGCACGGAGTCGTCGCGCAACCGGAAGTTGCCCGCGGGTGCGTCGACGAAGCCCGGATCGCCGGTGATCGCATTGGTGATGGTCGGCGCGAGGTCGCCGGTGACCACGCCGACGAGGCTGTAGTCGATGAAGGCCGTGCCGCCGCCCTCGATGTTCACGTCGCTGGTCGCGTTGTTGAAGAACACGCTGTTGAGGATGTCGCCGCGAATGCCTGTCGGCAGGCTCAGGTTGATGCCGCATCCGCGGCCGCTCTGGCTGGCACATGCGCCGTTGACGAAGGTGCTGTTGGCGACGATGACACCGGATCCGTTGAATGCTTGCGTTGCGGTCACGATTGCGGAGAGGTGTCCAAAGGCGGAAGTGGGCGCCGAGTTGCCGTCGAACAGGCTGTTGACCACCCGGATCAACCCGCGCGCGGCGTAGAGATCAGCTCCGCCGCCGAAATACCCGGAGTTGTAGCGCACGATCACGTTGTCGAGCCAGAGCTCGGCCTGTGCGTTGCCCGTGGCGAGACTCGCGAGTGCGATGCCACCACCTCGCAGGAACCCGGACGCCAATCCGTTCTGCACGGTGAGGTTCTCAACCGCGATCCGGGGCGCGGCGGCGGCGGGTCCCTGGACTACGTACGCCATCGTCAACACCTGGTGCTGGACACTGCCGTCGAGCACCGTCGAAATTGCGTTGAGTCCGCGGCTCGCGCAGCCGGAATCGTAGCCGCCGATCACGTAGATCCAGCCAGGATTGGAACTCGAGTACCGGAACGCCCGGTTGGCGACGTAGGTGCCACGCACGAGGCGCACCTCGTCGTTTTCCGCCGAAGCTTCCGCATCGGTCAACGCCGCCTGGAGCTGGTCCCCGTTGGTGACGCAATACACCGCCGCGTGGGCAGGACCGATCAACCCACAGCACGCCCACACACCGGACAGGAAGCACGAACGAGCGCGCATGGCAGTCCCTGTTTCGAGGAGATTGCGCGACCATACTCTCCTGCCCGCGCCAGGGCACTCGCACGCGATGCCGATCCCGCCCAACTGCGTGACCGGCATCGCATATTTCCCGCCTTAGCGCACTCGACCACAATGTGTCATTCGAAGCGTCGCCGAACAGGCTGTAGTTGGCGGCGTTGCAGCCGGCCGCGAAATCGGACTGATACGCAGCGAGGTCCGCACATCAAGAACTTGCGCCGCAAGATCGGGGGCGCGTGGCCGGGTTGCGATTCGGTCGAGTCTGTCTACGGCGTCGGTTACAAGTTCGACGACACGCCCACGGACCAGGAGTGGAACCTCCCTCAAGAGAGAAGGGAAAAAGCTCAGGCCGTGCGAGGATTGCTCCCCAACGGCGCAGTGCGCAGCCGCCTGCACAAGACAGCTCATGGTTACGCCCGGCTCCAGAACTTCCCGCCCGCACCTGCGCGCCTCCGATTTGCGCGGCATCGCACGACTGGCGACGCAGGCCACGGAGAACGTGACACGCATCTCCGAAGGGGTGCATCAGTCGGTGTGGGACACATTGGGTGTGCGCGGTGGCGCAGCCCCCGGGCGGACCGGCGGCCTCACGGGTTTCGTCTACGCAAGCGTACGGGGCGCCGCGCGAATCGTGGGCAAGGGCGCGGAGGCGGTCTTGTCGACTTTCGAGCCGATGCAAGCCTCACCCCAGGACGCTGAGTCCGGCTCGGCCGCGCGTGAAGCGGTTCTTGCGGTGATGAACGGCGTTCTGGGCGACCACCTTGTCGCCACCGGCAATCCGCTCGCGACGCCGATGACGTTGCGGCGTCGCGGCGAGGTGTTGGACGGTCCCGCGATGTCCAGCTTCCCGGATGCCACGGGCAAGGTGTTGTTGCTGGTCCATGGGCTCTGTCTCAACGAGGGTCACTGGCATGCGCACGACCAGGGGCGCGTCGTCGATCATGGATCAGCGCTGGCTGCGGCGCTCGACTACACGCCCGTGTACGTGCGTTACAACACGGGCTTGCACACCTCGCAAAATGGAATCGAACTCTCCGCGATGCTCGAACGACTGGTCGAGCAGTGGCCCGTCCCGATCGAGGAACTCACGATCCTCGCGCACAGCATGGGTGGCCTGGTCGCACGCAGCGCCTGCTACCAGGCAGAACGCGACGGACTGCGCTGGCGAGGGTTTCTCAAGCACCTCGTGTTCCTCGGCACGCCGCACCACGGAACGCCGCTCGAGCGCGCGGGCAATTGGGTCGATCAGCTCCTGGGCGGCATGCGCTACACCGCGCCTTTCGCGATGCTCGGAAAGTTGCGCAGCGCGGGCATCACCGATCTTAGATACGGGCACGTGGTGGACGAGGACTGGCAAGGCCACGACCGGTTCCACCACAAGGCCGACACACGGCAGGTCGTGCCGCTGCCTGATCATGTTGCGTGCCACACCGTGGCCGCAACCGCGGCGGCGAAACGCAGCGCGACGGCGGATGAACTGATCGGCGACGGCCTGGTGCCGATCGACAGCGCGCTCGGACAGCACCCCGACGCGCGTCGTACGCTCGGGTTCGCGTCCACTTCGCAGTGGATCGCGTATCGCACCAATCACATGCAGCTGCTCGGCAGCCCGGAAGTCACTCGACAGATCGTTGAGTGGCTGACTCCGACCAACACATGACAATATTCCGCGGGGAGCCTGCAATGACCGAGACACAAGACTATCCCTACGCCACGCACTTGAACGTGCTGATCCCGGCGCTGAGCCTGGTGGACGTGCCGGCGCTCGTCGAAGCCTGCACCGATCGCTGGTACAACCAGACGCTCTGCGAGGTGAACGACTCCGTCGTCCGACTCGGCGTGATGCAGGGCGAATATCACTGGCACAAGCACGATAACGACGACGAGTTTTTCTTCGTGCTGGACGGTCACTTCATCATCGACCTCGAGGACCGTTCGATCGACCTGCAGCCGCAGCAGGGGTTCGTGGTGCCGAAGGGTGTTGTGCACCGCACGCGCGCGCCGGAACGCGCCGTGATCCTCATGGTAGAGAACGCCGGCATCGTACCCACCGGGGATGCCTGAAGTTCGAGGCTCGCGCGATGCCCTATCGATTGCTCGCCGATGTCGTGCTCACCATGCATGTCGCGCTGGTGGCGTTCGTGGTCGGCGGGCTGGTGCTCGTCATCGTCGGCAACCTGCGCGGCTGGCGCTGGGTCAACAACTTGTGGTTCCGCGTGGCGCACATCGGCGCGATCGCCATCGTCGTCGCCGAAGCATGGCTGGGTTTCACCTGCCCGCTCACGACGTTCGAGATGTGGCTGCGCGCGCAAACCGGATCGGCTACATACGGTGGCGGCTTCATTGAACACTGGTTCTCGCGAATCCTGTTCTACGACTTGCCGCCGTGGGTCTTCGCGGTTGCCTACTCGGTGTTCGGCCTGCTGGTCCTCGCAACGTGGTTGCGCTTTCCCCCGAGGTCGAAAGTGCATCCGGCACCGCGGGAGGTTCGATGAATCGCCGCGTCAGGCCATGAAGCCGACAGCAAGAGGGGATGCAGGCGGTCAGAGCCAGCGCCGGAGGTCAAATTTTCTCCGTCCCACTGATCGTCCCCGATTCGGGCAATACTCCCGGCGTCGTGATCCGGATGGAACACCCGATGGCCGGTTTTCTTGCCGAGCTCAAACGCCGCAACGTGATCCGCGTCGCGGTCGCCTACCTTGCCGTCGGCTGGCTGGTGTTGCAGGTGGCTGGCCTCATCATCCCCGCGTTCGAGATTCCGTCGTGGGCGCTGCGACTGCTGGTGGTCGTGGTCTTTTTGGGCTTTCCCGTCGCGCTGGTGATCTCGTGGGTGTTCGAGCTCACGCCCGAAGGGCTCAAGCGCGAGTCTGATGTCGAGTCCGGCCAGAGCATTGCGCGCCTGACGGGGCGCAAGCTCGATTTCATCATCATCGGGGTGCTGGCTTCGATCGTGGGCCTGCTGCTGCTCGACCGCTTCGTGCTGGCGCCGCGCACCATGGAGGCCGTCGAAACTGCCGCGCCGACACGTTCCATTGCGGTGCTGCCGTTCGTGAACATGAGCTCCGACAAGGAGCAGGAATATTTTTCCGACGGACTTTCCGAAACCTTGCTCGACATGCTGGCGCAGGTGCCCGACCTCAAGGTCGCCGCGCGCACCTCGTCGTTTGCTTTCAAGGGCAAGCCGCAGGACGTGCGCGGCATCGGCGCCGCGCTGGGCGTGGCGCATCTGCTGGAGGGCAGCGTGCAGAAGGCGGGCGACCAGGTGCGCATTACCGCGCAGCTCGTACAGGCCTCCGATGGCACGCATCTATGGTCGAAGCATTTCGACCGCCAGCTCGCCGATGTGTTCAAGATACAGGACGAGATCGCGACCGAGGTCGTGGGGGCGCTGCAGATCGCGTTGGGCAAGG
>Ga0183260_10000184_pt1 | contig 48036 bp, 60 predicted proteins | sample AntDrymUQ4972206_2_FD_129768 | JGI IMG/M metagenome (GOLD analysis project Ga0183260, IMG submission 129768) | Polar desert sand microbial communities from Dry Valleys, Antarctica - metaG UQ497 (22.06) (version 2) (version 2) | ecosystem: Environmental > Terrestrial > Soil > Desert | place... | reverse complement strand
GCCGAGCGCACGATCACCGCGCTCAACCCCGACGTCGAGGTCGTCAAGTACCCGGTGCGCCTGGACGCCTCGAACATCATGGAGATCCTCACCGATCGGGGCGGCTACGACGTCGTCGTCGACGGCCTGGACAACTTCCCGACCCGCTACCTGCTCAACGACGCCTCGGTCCGCCTCCAGGTCCCGGTCGTGAGCGCCGCGATCCTCGGCTTCGAGGGCCAGCTCTCGGTGTTCAAGCCCTACGACGGCCCGTGCTACCGCTGCCTGTTCCCCGAGCCGCCCCCCGCCGAGCTCGCCCCCTCGTGCGGAGCCAACGGCGTGCTGGGCGTGCTCCCGGGCACGATGGGCCTCCTCCAGGCGACCGAGGTCATCAAGCTGATCATCGGCGAAGGGGATTCGCTCGTCGGGCGCCTGCTGCTCTACGACGCGCTGGCCGCGACGTTCCAGGAGGTCAAGGTCCGCCGCGACCCAGAGTGCCCGATCTGCGCCCGCGACCCCGAGAGCATCACCGACGAGGAGATGGGCGTCTTCCCGGACTACGAGGCGTTCTGCGCCGCGGCCGGCTAGCCTGCCCGCCTGACGCATGGCCAGGGTCCGCATTCCACCCGTCCTTCGCCCGTCGGTGGGCGGGGAGAAGGAGGTCGACGCGGGCGGCGCGTCCGTCGGCGAGATCCTGCGCTCGCTCGCCGAGCAGCATCCCGACGCGCAGCGCCAGCTCTTCGGGCCCGACGGCGGCCTGAACCGCTACGTCAACGTCTACCTCAACGACGAGGACGTGCGCGTGCTCGACGGCCTCGAGACGGCCGTGGGCGAGAAGGACACCGTAGTCATCCTCCCCGCGATGGCCGGCGGGTCTGGAACCCGCTGATCACCGCCTGAGGGCGTCCTCGCCTGCTCGTGTGCCGTTACACACGTCGCAGGCTGCGTCCTTCTCAGGCGGCGCCAGCGGGCCCCAGACGGCGCCAGCTGAGGCCCGTCCTCGCTCGCTCGCGTGCCAAGCACGCCACGCTCACTGCGTCCTTGCCAGGGACGGTTCGCGACGCTCAGGGTGCGTCGGCGCCCCAGACGGCGTCACTTGGGTGCTCTGGCCGCCGCCCTCGAGGCTGACCCGTGCTCGAAGCGGGTGCCGATCGTGATGAGGAAGTGGGCGACGCCCATCACGATGAAGAGCGCCGTGGGCGCCGTCTCGCTCGAGAAGGCCAGGATGAACGGCGCGGCGATGAGCGCCGCGGCGAGGATGTAGTCCAGGACGACGTGCGCGGGGATCGGCACGCTGTCGATGAGGCTCGTCGGCCCGGCGGTGGTGGCGGCCGCGAAGAGGATCACCACGCCCACGAGGATCGACGCCGCCGTGGCGGCCCCAGAGTCGAAAGAGAGGAGGAACGGCGCCGCTATGAAGAGCGCGCCGGCCACGTACTCGATGATCCCGTGGATCGAGTGTGGAATGGGGCCTTCGCGAAGCATCGCGCAAAGACTACCCCGGGGCGGCGCAACGGCAACCGCCCCGGGTGCTCCTCAGCCAATCGCGCCCTGAGCTTTTCCCAACCGTCGCTGGCAAGGACGCAGCCTGCGTGGCGTACTCCGTACGCGAGCAGGCGAGGACGCAGCCAGCGACGGTCGGGGGGCGCTCAGGCCTTGATGAACGGCTTGACGGCGTCGAGGACGGCCTGCATCTCGAGCGTCTTGTCGAACGCGTCGGGGGCGGGATCCTCACCGGCGGCGAGCCGGATGGCCGCCGCATGGCGCGCTTCGATCTGGACGATGGTCCCGGCCGCCTCGAGGACGTCCTTGGACTTGATCATCGGCGCGGCGCCGTTGTAGGCCGACACGCCGGTGTCCTCCAGGGTGACCGCGAGCTTGAGGAAGCTCTTCTCGTCCTTGGCCGGGAAGGTGAAGGTCGGCTTCTTGGGCGGCTTGCCCCCGAGCTTCTTCACCGTGGCGGTCAGCGCGTCGACGTGCTCGGACTCTTGCTTGCCGAACTCCGATGCGAGCTTCTTGACCTCGCTGCTCAGGCCGAGGCTCTCGCCCTTCTTGTAGAAGGCGGTCTCGAGCAGCTCGAGCGTCAGGGCGTAGTTGACGATGTCCACGTCGCCCCCCTGCGCCATCGCCTGGTTGACGAACGGCGCGACCGCGCCGGCTCCGTAGACGGCGCCCGCTGCGAGCGTCGCGCGGAGGAGGAATGCGCCACGGGTGGTCCCGTGGATCTCCACGCCCTCAAGCTCGGGGATCGCCAGGGTCTCCTTGGTCATATCTGAACGTTTCCTTTCTCTAGAGCCAGGAGCTAGCTGGCGATGAAGGGCTTGACGGCCTTGAGCACCTCGTCCATCGAGGCCGGCTTGGCGAACGCCCCGTCCGGGGTCACCGACTTGCCGAGCAGCGTGTTCAGCGCGGCGGCGTGCCGGCCCTCGACGCTGTGGATGGAGAGCGCAGCCGCGAGGATCTCGGGATTCTTGATCTTGCCGGCCTGCCCGAGGTAGGCGGAGGCACCGAGGTTCTCGACCTCCGCGGCCGTCTTCAGAATCTTGTCGGGGCCGCCGCTGATGACGTCCTCGAACTTCGTCTTGGGCTTCGGGGCCGGCGTGCCACCGAGCTTCTCCACGGTCGCCGTCAGCGCATCGACGTGCTCCTGCTCGTTCTCGGCGATCTTCATGGCGAGCTCGGCCACCTTCTTGTCCTTGACCTGGCCGCTCTCGATGACCTGGTTGTAGAACTCGACCTCGAGGTACTCGAGCGTCAGCGCGTAGTTGACGATCTCGAGGTCCTTCTTGGCGCCCTTGCCCGAGCCCGAGCCCGAAGGCTTGGAGACCTTCGGGGCACCGTCAGAGCTCTTGTCGTCGTCGCTGCCGCAGGCGGCGAGGAACACGGCAAAGGCGCTCGCCGCGCCGGCGCCGCCGACCATCTTGAGAAAGCGCTTGCGCGACGAAGGGTCGCGAGCCAGCTCTTCCATCGTGGACTGAGTGTCCGTCATCTTCCCTGGGCCTCCCGATTTGGTTGTAGAGGGAGCTTACGCGGGGCCCCCCATAGCGGATCAAAGCCACCGCTACACTTCCTGAAGCGATGCCCGAGCCGCTACTGGAGAACCGGCCCTGCGGCGGGCGCTACGGGGACATCGTCCAGGCGATCGGCAACACGCCGCTCGTCGAGCTCAAGCGCCTGGCCCCGCACGAGGGCGTGCGCATCTGGGCAAAGCTCGAGTCCCACAACCCCACCGGCTCGGTCAAGGACCGCGTCGCCCGGGCGATGATCGAGGACGCCGAGGAGAAGGGCCTGATTTCCCCGGGCCAGACGATCCTCGAGCCCACCTCGGGCAACACGGGGATCTCGCTGGCCATGATCTGCCGCCGCAAGGGCTATCCGCTGAATGTCGTCATGCCCGAGAACGTGACGCCCGAGCGCACCCAGCTCCTGGAGATGTACGGCGCCGAGATCGTCACCAGCGAGGGCTCCAAGGGGTCAAACGGCGCCGTCGAGAAGGCCCTTTCGATGGCCGAGGCCGACGCCTCGTACTACATGCCCTACCAGTACGGAAACCCGGCGAACCCGCTCGCGCACTACAACGGGACCGCCGTCGAGATCCTCGAGGAGCTCGACGAGATCTCCGCCTTCGTGGCCGGCCTTGGCACGGGCGGGACGCTCATGGGCAACGGCCGCAGGTTCAAGGAGGAGCTCGGCGATCGGGTCAGGATCGTGGCCGCCGAGCCGATGCAGGGCGAGCCGGTCCAGGGCCTGCGCTCGCTGGACGACGGGTTCATCCCGCCGATCATCGATCTCGACCTCCTCGACCGCAAGATCTTCGTCACCAACAGCGACGCCATCTCCTGGACCCGGCGCCTGCTCGAGGAGGAGGGCATCTTCGCCGGGGTCTCCTCCGGGGCGATCGCCTCCATCGCCGTGCGGATCGCGAAGGAGACCGACGAGGGAAACGTCGTCTTCGTGGTCTGCGACGACGGGTGGAAGTACCTCTCGTCGGGCATCTACACCAAGCCGGTCGAAGAGATCGCCGATCTCGAGTCCACCGTGTGGTGGTGACCGCGGCGCTGCCGTGATCCGCCACGCCGGAGCGCCCGCATAGCGTGGCGATGTCCCAAGCCCCCGTTTCCCGTCGGCGGCTGCTCGGGCTGGCCGGCCTCGGGCTGGCTGGCTCCTCGGCGGGAATGCTCGCCGCCTGCGGCGGCGACAAGGGCGGGGAAGGGGGCGGAGGGCTCGGCACGACGACGCAGATCGAGCCCGAGGGCACCGCCGCATCGCGCGACGTGATCGTCCTCAACAGCGCGCTCGACCTCGAGAACCTGGCCGTGGCCACCTACCGGGCCGCGCTGCCGCTGCTCACAGGGACGGCGCTGAGCGTGGGCAAGGCGTTCCTCGAGCACGAGCAGGAGCACGCAGACGCGCTCGCCGAGGCCATCCGGCAGCTCGGCGGTGCCCCCAACAAGCCCAGCCGCGGCTACGGCTTCCCCCGCCTCGCCGGGCAGCGGGCCGCGCTGAGCTTCGCGGCCGACCTCGAGGGCACCGCGATCGCGGCCTACATCGACGCGCTGCCGCGCCTCACCAGCCCCGATCTGCGCGGCACCGCCGCAGCGATCGTCACCGACGAGGCCGAGCACCTGTCTGTCCTCTCCGGCGTGCTGGGCCGGCCGCAGGCGCCGCGCGCCTTCGTTACGGGGAAGGCGTGAGCGACCGCGGCCGCGTCACCATCCGTTGCGCCGACGCCGGGCTCTTACCGAACGGCAAGGCATGAGCGAGCGGCTCTCGATCCGCGACGGCGACGTCGACACGGCGGTTGTCGCACGCTACGAGCGCACCCGCCGGGAGGCCCTGTGCGTCGGGCTCGGCGCCGGCGCCGCGGTGCTCGCGGCCGCCACGATCCCCGCGCTGCTCGGAGTGCGCGGCGCCTTCGCTCAAGCGGAAGGCGACGTCGAGGTCCTCCTCGCGGCGATCCGGCTGGAGCAGACCGCGGTGGTCGCCTACGGGACGGCGGCGTCGAGCGGCCTGCTCGACCGCCCGTTCCTGGCCACGACGAGGCTCCTGCGCGGGCAGGAGCGCGAGCACGCCGACGCCCTGGTCGCCGCCTTGCGCCAGCTGGGAGGGACCGCGCCGCCCGCGCCCCGGGCTCGAGACGTCCCCGGCCTGCGCGACCTGCGCGACCAGCGCGAGGTCGCCGCCTTCGCGCTCGAGCTCGAGAAGATGGTCGTCGCCGCTTATCATCAGGCACACCAGAAGCTCCGCGCCGCCGCGCTGCTGCGCACGAGCGCCCAGATCATGGCCAACGAGGGTCAGCACCTGGTCCTCGTCCGGCAGGCGATGAACCGTCCACCCGTTCCCGACGCATTCGAGACTGGACAGCGATGAGAGCTCGAGACTGGAAGAGAAGCGTGGCTGCCGCGCTCGCCGCCGCGGCACTGGTCGCGGCCGGCTGCGGGGGCGACGACGAGGATGCAGGCGGAGCCGGGGGCTCGGGCGGAAAGGGAAAGGCGTCTCCAAGCGCGAAGGTGCAGATCGCCTCGTTCAAGTACGCGCCGCCGACGGTGACGGTCAAGCGTGGCGGCACGGTGACCTGGACCAACGAGGACAAGGCGCAGCACACCGCGACGGTCAAGGACGGCACGGGCTTTGACACCGGCACGCTCGAGACCGGCAAGAGCAAGCCGGTGACCTTCGACAAGGCGGGGACGTTCGCATGCATCTGCGAGTTCCACCCCTTCATGAAGGGCACCGTCGTCGTACACTAGGCGATCTGCCATGTTCGGTCAGGTCGGAACAATGGAGATCGTCGTCGTGCTGGTGATCGCCCTCATCGTCCTGGGGCCCAAGCGGCTGCCCGAGATGGCCCGCTCCCTCGGCAAAGGGATTCGCGAGCTCAAGGAGTCGATGAGCCTCGATGCCGGAGACGGCGACAAGGACGACGACTCGATCACGGGCGAGCGGGGCTCCTCGAAGCGCTCCCTGCCCTAGCCGTGCCGCTACCCTCGCGCCGTGCGGATCGCGCGCGAGCTGCTCGACGACATCGTCGCCCACTCCCTCGAGGACGCTCCGAACGAGTGCTGCGGGATGGTCGCCTCGCGCGACGGCGAGGCGGTCCGGACCTACCGCGCGCGCAACGCCGCCGCCAGCCCGCTGCGCTACGAGGTCGACCCGCACGACCAGCTCCGCATCCAGGGGGAGATCGAGTCCGAGGGGCTCGACCTCGGCGCGATCTACCACTCCCACACGCGCTCGGAGCCCTATCCGTCGCAGACCGACGTCAACCTGGCGCTCACCCCTGATGGCCGCGACGAGCTGTGGCCCGGCACCGTGTACGTGATCGTGGGCGTCGCGGGAGAGGAAACCGACGTGCGCGCCTTCACGATCGCCGCGCGCGGGAAGGTGACCGAGGTATCGCTCGACGTGCAAGCGCCGTGAGCGAGGTCACCGAGCCACTCACCTGCCCGCGCTGCGCCTCGACGCACCCGGCGGAGGAGCGCTTCTGTCCCGAGTGCGGCATGCCGCTCGTCTACTCGGGTGGCGACCGTCTGGACAAGCTGCTCACCGAGCGCCAGGAGCGCGCGCGCAAGATCAAGCCCCAGTACGCCGAGGGCGCCCTCGTCCGTGTCGCCGGCGGGCGCAACCAAGTCGAGGCGGAGTTCATCCAGGGCCTCCTGCTCGAGGAGGGAGTGCCGAGCACGCTGCGGCGGACGGCCGGCTTCGACGTGCCCGACTTCCTGGCCGCCGGGCCGCGCGACGTGCTCGTCCCCGAGTCCGGCGCGCTCGCGGCGCGCGAGGTCCTGCTGGAGACCGATCTAGCCCCCGGCCCGGCTGCGGCCGGCCCGGCGCCGCTGAAGGTCCTCGCCGGCTTGCTCGGCGGACTGGCGCTCGTGGCCGTGATCGCCTGGGTCGTCTCAGAGCTCATCGCCTGAGCGACACGCGCCACGCAAGGGCCGTGCGGGCGAGCGTTCTCACCGCCTCAGCGACACGCGCCAGGCGTCGGCCGTGCGGGCGAGCGGCCTTCCTCCGAAGGCGGCGACGAGCGCAGCGTTCGGTCCCCGCGGGTGGAGGCGCTCGAGGAGTCCGGTGACCGCGCCCGGGCCCTCCTCGCGCGCGAGGAGGTCGAGCACGCTTCCGCCGAGCAGCGTCGCGTCGCGAAGGCCGGGTGGGAAGGTGGGCTCCGAGCCCTCGTGCAGGCGGCGCGAGATTGCCGGCCGGGCGTGCGCGGTCTGCCCCGAGAGCCATTGAGCGGCGCCCTCGACCAGCCAGGCCCAGCGCGCGAAGCGGATCGTGGCGCCCGGGGTGAACGGAGGCGGCAAGCGGGGGTTCGCCGCGCCAAGCACGAGTCGCGCGTAGAGCGCGGCCGGCGTGAGCGCCAGCATCTCGCGCGAGCCGGGCACCGAGGAGGCGCGCCGCTCGAGCAGGCGCGGGGTCAGGACGTGCAGCTCGCCCCCCGCTGCCCAGCCGCCCAGATAGCGGCGGGCGGCCGGCGCGGTCAGGCGGCGCAGGACCGGCAGGACCGGAGCGGCGAGCGCCAGGAGCACCTCGCTCTCGTGGACGACGACGGTGACCTCGTCGAGATCCGCTGCGAGCACCACGGCGACGCGCTCGCGCGCGGCCTCGAGCGTCGAGAGGATGCGGCGGGCCTCGCCGGCGGCCGCGGACCCGTGGCGGGCGACGAAGGGGGGCGAGCGGGTCTCGACCCAGGCCACGGTGGGAGCTTCGGCGTGCGCCCTCGGTGCTCCTGCCCGCGCGCGGCCGCGCGCTGCTAGACGGCGACCGGCACGGAGTCGCTGGCGATGCCCGCGATCTCCTCGGCCGCCCGCTCGAACTCCTCGTCGGCGAGGACTGGAGTACCCTCGAACGGAAGGTCGCGCTGAAGCTCGAGCCACGAGCGGCAGCCCACGTATTCGTCGCGCACGCGGACGGTCACCGGACGCGGAATCCGGTAGGTGCGGAGAAGCAGCACGTGGAGGGGATGGCGGCGCTTCCAGGCGAGGCGCTTCTGTGCGTAATCGGGTGTCCACACGTAAAAGGGCGCGAGCGCCTCCACGCAGCGCTGATCGGTGACCGTGAAGTGCGCCGCGACCTGCGCCCAGGCGCGAATACGGACGCGGTCTGGCTGCGGGAGATGCCCGTTCTCGGCCCGGAGCGATTCGACGGGCGGCTCACCCTCGGCCCACACGCCTTCCTCGAGCGCGCGCCGCAACTCGGGAACGTGGGACTCGCGAACGAGGTCGTCGCGCTGGTGATCGAAGGTCGGGTAGAGGAAGAACCGCTCGTGGTCGAGCCCGAAGTGCTTGCCGGTCTCCCGTATGCCGCCCTTGCGCAGCGTCAGGAGCTGCTCGCCCTCGGCGAGCGCGCGCACGGTGACAGCCCATTCTTTGAACGCAATTGGCATATGACGAAGCGAGGGGACTTGCGAAACAGCCCGCGCGCACCACGTTCGTGGTGGGTCCACAGCGGACCAAACATTCTATGCACATACCGGGAGAATCCCAAAATCCCCTGCAATTTCCCGGTTCACCGAGGGGCCCTCGCTCCCTTCTACGCCGCTAGGGCGTGGAGCGGCTTACGTTCGCGTTCCTCGGTCTCGGCGAGATGCTGATGGGAGGGGCAGTAGCCGTTGTGGGGGAGCGGCATCCGCTGGCATGCGGTGCCCTTGCGCGTCGTCGCGCGGCACTGGAGGGGATTGCCCTCGACGTCGTAGCCCTGGCGCGGCTGGGCATCGAGCCACTCCTCGGCACAGGCGATGTAGCGCTGCACCACGTCCCACACCCGTCGCTGGGAGGCGATCGGGAAGTAGATGCGGATGTCGTTGAACAGTGTGCGCGCCGGCCGGGCGAAGTAATGGCGGTCGTGGGCGAGGCGCTCGAGCGCGGTCTCGCACGACCGCAGGATGGCGCTGTGGGGCCGTTCGCCGTCGGTCAGCCGGATGTCGACGATCTCGGGCGCAAGCTCTCGGTAGATCCCGCGACTGAACTGGTACATGTCCGTGCCCCTCCTTCTCGATCCCTCGTTCTTTCCCTGCCGGTGATGGCTTTCCGACGGCGGCAAGTATGTGCTCGCCCTGTGAAGTTCAAAACGATCCGCGTATTAATTCCGCGTTAAGCCGAATGGCGGCGTGCAGCTGAGGGCCCCCGAAGCGACGACGTGGTGCAGCGACCGGGACGGGGTCACTCCCAGTGCTCGAAGCGCGGCGGGCAGTCGGTGTGTACTACCGCGTGGCGCTCGTCGAGCGCGGGGTCGGTGCGCGGCGCGTCGCGGCGGTGGTGTGCGCCGCGGCTCTCCTCACGGGCCAGCGCACAGGCGCCGATGAGCCGTGCGAGCGGGTGCTCGTCGGAGAGAAGGCGCTCGAGTCCCTCGGCGCTGCGCTCCAGCCCCGCGTGCTCCCACAGGGCGGAACGGGTGTCGTTGCCAGGAACGGGCGAGCGCCCGATCTCGCGCTCCTCGACCTGGGTCGAGGGGTCGGTTTGCGGTTCGTCGAGCGCGCCCCTGGCGGCCCGGCGGCCGAACACGAAGCACTCGCTCAGCGAGTTCGACGCGAGGCGATTGGCCCCGTGCAGGCCGGTGCAAGCGCACTCACCGACCGCGTAGAGCCCGGGGAGCGTCGACGCGCCGTCGAGGCCGGTGGCGATGCCCCCCATGACGTAGTGCGCGGCGGGCGCGACGGGGATGGTCTCGCGGGCCGGGTCGATGCCAGCCTGGCGGAGGGTGTCGACGACGTTGGGGAAGTGCGCCGGGTCGACCGCACGCATGTCGAGCGCGACGGCGGCTCGCCCGCTCTCCCGCATGCGCTCTTGAATGGCTCGCGCCACCTCGTCGCGGGGCGCGAGCTCGTCGACGAAGCGCTCTCCGTCCTCGCCGAGCAGGCGCGCCCCCTCGCCGCGGATCGCCTCGGTGACCAGGAAGCCGTCGATGGAGCCGTCGACCACCGCGGTGGGGTGGAACTGCACGAGCTCGAGGTCTGCGAGGGCCGCGCCCGCCGCGTGGGCGAGGAGCATTGCACCGCCGATCGTGCCCGGCGGGTTGGTCGTGCGGGCCCACATCGCGGCGGCACCGCCCGTGGCCAGCACGACGGCTCGCGATGCGATGTGCAGGCCGTCGTTCGCGGCGGCCCCGACGCAGCGCCCGTCCGCCACCAGCAGTCTGGTGACCCGCTGGCCCTCGAGCACTTCGATGCGGCGCTCGCGGGCGACGAGGGCCGAGAGGTCGCGGGTGATGCGACGGCCCGTCGCGCTGCCTCCCGCGTGGACGATCCGGCGAACGGAGTGCCCGCCCTCCAGGCCGAGGGCGAGCGCGCCGCGACGGTCGGTGTCGAAGTGGACGCCCAGGCCCTCGAGGTCGCGCACGCACGCCGGCGACTCCTCGCACAGGACCCGGGCAACCGAGCGGCGCACCGCGCCTCGGCCGGCGCGCACCGTGTCCTCGAGGTGGCAGTCGGGCGAGTCCTCCGCGGCGAGCGCTGCGGCGAGGCCGCCCTGCGCCCAGTAGCTCGCCGACTCGGCGAGCGGCGTCGCCGAGACCAGGGCGACCCGTGCGCCCTCGCGGGCCGCGCACAGCGCGGTGTGCAGACCGGCGGCCCCGGCGCCGACCACGATCAGGTCGGCCTCGGTTCGGTGACCGCTCGCCATCGGGCTACGGTACTCGGATCGGAGCGCCCCTCTACCTGAGCCATCCCTCGTCGCTGGAGCACGACACGGGCGGTCATCCAGAGAGCGCGGCGCGCATTCCGGCCATCGAGCGCGAGCTCTCCGACCGCGGGTGGCTGGGCTACGAGCGGGTGCTCTCCGAGCCGGTCTCTCGGGCCGATCTGACCTCGGTGCACCCGGAGCGCTACGTCGACGCGATTCGGGAGCTCTGCGAGCACGGCGGCGGGATGATCGACGCCGACACCGTGGCGAGCTCTGGATCCTGGGAGGCCGCGCTCCACGCGGCCGGGGGAGCGAGCGGCTTGGTCGATCGGTTGATGGAAGGCGCCGCGCCGACCGGGATCTCGGTGGCGCGACCGCCGGGCCACCACGCCGAGGCCGCCCGCCCGATGGGGTTCTGCCTGTTCAACAACGTCGCGGTGGCGGCCCGCCGCGCACTGGATGCGCACGGTGCGGAGCGCGTTCTGATCGTGGACTGGGACGTCCATCACGGCAACGGCACCAACGCCATCTTCGAAGACAGTGACGCGGTGCTCTTCGCCTCGATCCATCAGCGACCGCTTTATCCCGGCACCGGGGCGGCGGACGAGATCGGCCGGGGGGACGGCGAGGGCTACTCGGTGAACCTTCCGGTCCCGGGAGGCTCGGGCGACGCCACGTTCTGCTCGCTGGTCGAGCACGTCGTCGTGCCGCTTGCGCGGGCATTCGAGCCGCGGCTCATCCTGGTGTCCGCCGGCTTCGACGCCCATCGCGACGACCCGCTGGCCGGCTGTGCGGTGACCGAGGACGGCTTTGCGACGATGGCCCGCTCGCTCCGCGGCGTGGCCGGCGAGCTCGGCGTGCCGGTGGGCGCCGTGCTCGAGGGCGGTTACGAGCTCGGGGCGCTCGCGCGCTCGGTCGCCGCGACGATGGATGAGCTCGCCGCGCCAGGTCCCCGCGCCGCCGTCGAGGTCGAGGTAAACCCGCTTGCCGCCGAGGCGGCTGCGCGGCTCGCGCGACACTGGCCGCAGCTGTCGGGCGCCCCGGGTTAGAGATCCCGCGCGGCGGGTTCTGGCTCTGCCCGGCTCCGTCTCCAGCGCCGCTCCGGCGCGGTCTCTGAACGGCGGAGGCTCTGGCCGGGCTTCGTTCTTGACCTAACCGCCCCCGGGCTTGGTAGGCGATGGCGGAGCCGGCGTGGTCTCGCGAGGCGCCGTCTGCGGCGGAGGCGCCGTGGGCGTCAGCTGATCGGTGGGTGTCGTCGCGCCCGGCGGGGCGGACCCCTCGGTGGTGACGGTGATCGTCGTCGTCAGCTCACCGCTCGTCACGATCCGCTCATCGTCGCCGCCGAGGGCGAGGAAGAGCGCGGCCAGGCCAGCGCCCGCGATGGCGGCGACCAGGCAGGCCGCGAGGATCGGGATCCGCCAGTTTCCCGCCGGGAGCACGCGGGTCGTCGCGCCTCGCCCGCAGTGCAGGCACCAGTCCTGGCCCTCGTCAAGCGCGCTTGCGCACTGAGGGCAGCGCAGCGCGCCCGGGGGCGACTGCTGCGCGGTCGTCATCGCCGGTGGAGCGGGTCGCCGGAGCTCAGCGAAGGGGGCCCGGTGGGATCGTCCTGCGAGGGGGAGTCACCACCCGGCGGGGACGCGGCGCCGGGCGCTGACTGGCGTCCGGCGTCCTGCGGAGGTGGCGGCGGAGGCGGAGGCGGCGTCTGGGAGCCGGGGCCCGACCTGCCGGGGCGGGGGGGCCGCGACCCGCCCGCCTTTGGGGCGGGAGCCGACCACAGTCCTCCGCCTGGCGGTTGGGCGGGCGGCTGGGCGGCGGGCGACTGGGCGGCGGGCGGCCTGCCTCGAGCGGAAGCGGCTTCGGCGGCGAGCCGCGCCGCCGGTGACGCCGGCGCGGAGGCGGCCAGCGACGTCTGTGCAGGCGCAGCGGAAGCGCGCGACGGGGCTGCAGGCACGGCGTGGCCCTGCGCCCCGAGAGACGCGCCGCACTCCGAGCAGAACCGAGAGGTGCTCGAGAAGAACGCGCCGCAGCGCTCGCACATGCCGCCGATCCCCGGCTCCCGAAGCTCCAGGAGCGGACGGCGGTCGTCGAGCGCCGATTCCAGCGCTCCGATCTCCGTGTCCACGCCCGCGAGCCGCTGGATCTTCGCGGCGACGAGGTCGTCGCGCGGCCGCTGGAAGCGTCGCGCGTCGAAGACGAATCCGCCCAGGTCCCGCAGGAGAAGCTCCCGGAGCTTGCGCAGGTAGCGCAGCCGGCGCCGAAGCTTCGGGCGACCGGCGAACCCTGGCGAGTCAAGTGCGTAGCCCTCCAGCACCGCGGGCTCGAGCGAGACGCCCGGAACGACGGGCAACTGGGCAGTGCCTGTCGTCGGGGCGCCGTCGCCGGCCGGAGCGAGACCCGGCTCCTCGGACTCGGCCTTGCGCCGTCTGCGGCGCAGTCCCTTGCGCTGCGGTTCGTCGTCGTCGGAGCCCGGGCCACCCGCCGCGCCTCCAGCGCCGCCGGGCGAACCGACTCCGGGGCCCGCGCCGAACGGGGGGGCTTGGCCCGGGAGGCCCGCGCCGGCTGGGGCGTTGTCTGCGGGGCGGGCGCCATACGGGGGGGCTTGGCCCGGGAGGCCCGCGCCGGCTGGGGCGTTGTCTGCGGGGCGGGCGCCATACGGGGGGGCTTGGCCCGGGAGGCCCGCGCCGCCGGGCGAGCCGGCTCCGGGGACGGCTCCGCCTTGAGGCAGCACGCCGGTCTCGCCCGTCTGGGCCTGGGGCCCAGTGACCGGCGCGTTCGGGCTGGGGGTACGGGTGTCCTTCGGCTGCGAGGAAGCGCCGCTGCGGGGGAAGATGCGATCGAGAAGCCCGCTCATGCTGAAACGGCGCCTCCGCGCGGCAGCTGCAAGCGGCGCGCCGAGGCGGCGAGTATAGCTCCGCCGTCCGCCGTCTACTCCGGTGAACGCAGGCACTTCGCGCGCGTTGCGCTTCTACGCAGATCGTTCACGAACACGTCTAGTTCCGCAACTCGCCCCTCCGCAGACTCGCCGGCATGGAAAGCCGCCGACGAAGGAGGAGCAGATGGGATACCGATTGATGGGGCGGCTGCACGCCGCCGTCGTGCACGCTTGGAACCGCGAGCGCGGGCAGGGGACGGTCGAGTACGTCGCGCTGATCCTGCTCGTAGCGGTCGTCCTCGCGGGCGTCGTGACCGCGACGAAGAGCTCGCAGATCGGCCCCAACGGGATCGGCACGACGATCGTCACGAAGCTGAAGGAGGCCCTCAACGCCGTCGGGGGCAAGCCCGCCAAGTGATCCGGGGAGGGCGGGGCGGCGTCGAGCCAGCGCCCTCCGCCCCCGCCAGCCCGTCTGACACCATGGGCGCGGTGAGCTCCCGGGATCCGCGTACCCGTCCGATCGGGGTGTTCGACTCCGGCGTGGGTGGGCTGACGGTGCTGCACGAGCTGCTCGTCTCCCTCCCGCATGAGGACTTCCTCTATCTCGGCGACACCGCCCGGTTTCCATACGGCGAGCGCAGTCTCGAGGAGCTCCGGCGCTTCAGCGTCGAGGTCGCCGACCGCCTTCTCGAGGCGGGTGCGAAGCTCCTGGTGGTGGCGTGCAACTCGGCGACGGCGGCCGGGCTGTCGGCGCTCCAGGCGCATATCGCGGAGCGGACCCTGCCCATCGACGTGGTCGGGGTCGTCTCGCCCGAGTCGGTGCTCGCGGTGGCGGCGACCCACAACGGCCGGATCGGGCTGCTGGCCACGCCGGCCACCGTGGCGAGCGGCGCTTACGATCGCGCGATCGTCGCTGCCGATCCGCTCGTGCGCCTGGTCAGCGTGCCTTGCCCCGACCTCGCGCCGATCATCCAGGGCGGATTCCCCTTCGACCAGCGCGTGGTGGACACCGTTCGCGGCTACTGTCAGCCCCTTCGCGCGGCCGGGGTGGACACGGTGATCCTGGGGTGTACCCACTACCCGCTGGTCGCGCCGATGCTCCAGCGCTCACTTGGTCGCGGGGTGCGGCTCGTCCGCTCGGGAGCCGCGGTCGCCCGGCGGGTCGAGCACGCCCTCGCGAGCCGGGACCTGGAGAGCCCTCGCATTGAGGAGGGGGCTTACCGCTTCCTATGTACGGGCGACGCGGAGACCTTCCGCGCCCTGGGCACCCGCTTCCTGCAGATGCCGCTCGGGACCGTCCAGCACGTCGACCTCCAGGCGCAGGTCGCGGCGTGAGCGAGATTCGCCACGACGGGCGCGCGACCGACGCGCTGCGCCCGACGACGATCGAGCCGGGCTTCGTCCGCACGGCGACGGGGTCCGCCCTCATCTCGGTGGGGGAGACCCGCGTGATCTGCACGGCGAGCGCCCAGAAGAGCGTCCCGCGGTGGATGGCCGGCAAGGGCCGCGGCTGGGTGACGGCGGAGTACGGGATGCTTCCCGCCTCGACCGGGGACCGCAAGCAGCGCGACGTCTCCCGCGGTCGCCCGGATGGGCGCTCGGTCGAGATCCAGCGGCTCATCGGCCGGGCGCTGCGCGGAGTGATCGACTTCGAAGCGCTCGGCGAGCGGACGGTCTACCTCGACTGCGACGTCCTCCAGGCCGACGGGGGCACGCGCTGCGCTGCGGTGACGGGCGCGTGGGTCGCCCTCGAGCTCGCCGCCCGGCGGCTGCTTGCCGACGGCGCCGTCGAGCGCACGCCCGTAACGGGCTCCGTCGCCGCCGTCTCGTGCGGCATGGTCGACGGCCGGGCGGTGCTCGACCTCGACTACAAGGAGGACTCCGCGGCCGAGGTCGACGCCAACGTCGTCATGACCGGCGATGGCGGTCTGGTCGAGGTCCAGGCGACCGCGGAGCGAACGCCGCTCTCCCGCGCCCACCTCGACGACCTGCTCGCCTTGGCCGCGTCGGGAATCGAGGAGCTGCGCGCGCTCCAGGGGGAGGCTGTGGAGGGCGCGGGATGAGCGAGACCGGGTGAGGCTCGTGCTGGCCAGCACCAACCCGCACAAGCGGCGCGAGCTCGCCCGCCTGCTCGCGCCGCACAGGATCGACCGGCTCCCGAGCGGCGTCGACCTCCCGCCCGAGACCGGGGCCACCTTCGCCGACAACGCGCACCTCAAAGCGTGCGCCGCGGCGGCTGCGACGGGCCGGGCCGCCTTCGCCGACGACTCCGGCATCGAGGCGGATGCGCTCGGAGGTGCCCCTGGCGTGCGCTCCGCGCGCTACGCCGGCGAGTCGGCGACCGACGAGGAGAACCTGGAGAAGCTTCGTGCGCAGGCGCCCCCGGGCAGCGCGGTGGCCTACGTGTGCGTGATCGCCTATCTCGATCCTGCGACGGGGGCCGAGACGCTCGTCGAGGAACGTTGCACGGGCACCCTCGCCGCCGAGCCACGCGGCGAAGGGGGCTTCGGCTATGACCCGATCTTCCTACCGGACGACCGCGACCGCGACGACGACCGGACGATGGCCCAGCTCTCCGACGCCGAGAAGGACGCGATCAGCCACCGTGGGCGCGCTGCTCGCGCGCTGCTCGCATGTCTGAGCCGCTGACCGACGCCGCGCCGTCGGCCGAGGCGACGCGCGCGAGCAAAGGGCGGCGCCAGGCCTCCCCGGCGCCGGGCGCCAAGCCGCGCGCCGCCGCGCTCTCGATCGTCTCCAACAGCCTCCTGATCGTCCTCAAGCTCGTCGCCGGGGCGGTCACCGGCTCGGTGGCGATCGTCACCGAAGCGATCCACTCCTCCATCGACCTCATCGCCTCGGTCGTCGCCTTCGTCTCGGTCCGCAAGGCCGACGAGCCCGCCGACGCCGAGCACCGCTACGGCCACGAGAAGATGGAGAACCTCGCGGCGGCGGCCGAGGGCATGCTCATCCTCGTCGGCTCGGGGATCATCGTCTTCGAGGCCACCCGGCGGCTCGTCAGCGGCTCGGAGGTCCACTCGCTCGGGTTCGGCATCCCGGTCATCGCCTTCAGCGCGGTGGCGAACCTGGCCGTCTCGAGCTATCTCGCCCGTCGCGCCCGGGAGACCGAGTCGCCCGCGCTCGAGGGCGACGCCGCCCATCTGCGCACGGACGCGATGACCTCCGTCGGCGTGCTCGCCGGGCTCGTCCTGGTCGAGCTGACAGGCGAGGCGTGGATCGACCCGCTCGTCGCCCTCGCGGTCGCGGCGGCCATCGTGATGGCCGGGCTGCGCATCCTGCGCCGCTCGTCGCGCGTGCTCGTCGACGAGGCGCTGCCAGAGTCAGAGGAGGCCGCCATCCGCGAGGAGGTCGTCACCTTCGGGCCGGGCGGCGTGGCCGGCTTCCACAAGCTGCGCACCCGCCGCGCCGGCGCCCGTCGCTACGTCGACCTCCACGTCCAGTTTCGCTCCGGCACGAGCCTCGAGGCAGCCCACCGGACTGCCCACCAGCTCCAGGACGCGATCGCCGGCCGGCTGCGCAACGCCGACGTGCTCATCCACCTCGAGCCCGAGGACCGCGTCCAGCCGGGGACCGAGGTTCCCTCCGATTGAGGCCGTCGCCGGAGGCGGGGGGCCCGGACATCGCTCTCGTCCGTCTGCTCGTCGAGCGCGGGGCCACGCAGGACGAGGACGCCTTCTACCACGCCTGCGAGTACTCCCACAACGAGCTGCTCGACCTGCTCTACGCACGCGGACACGAGAGCTGCGTCAACCACAAGCTCGACTTCGAGGACGTCGCCGGCCTGCGGTGGTTTCTCGACCGCGGTGTCGACGTCAACGCCCATCGCTGCCTGCACCACGCGTGCACCACGCGATCAGTCGCGGGCGCGGAACGACGATCCTGGGGATGCTGATCGACGCGGGCGCCGACGTGAACCTTCCTTGGGACCGCTGGGACGTCGGCCGGCGCCCACTTGCGCTGGCGGCGCGCTGCCGCCATCTCGCGGCCTACGACCTGCTCGCGTCTCGCGGCGCGACGGCGGAGGTCGACCGCGTCGATGCAGCGGTGCTCGCGGTAGCGCGCGGCGAGTCGGTGCGACTCCCGAACGCGCCGCCGCCGTCGCTCGGAAACCCCCCGGGCAACGATTTCAGGTGGATCCTCGGCCAGTTCGCATTGCTCGGGCGGACCGACGTCGTGCGCGCGCTGCTCGACGACGGCATGCCGGTCGACACCCGGGGCTGGAGCAATTTCACCCCACTCGATCAAGCGGCGATGCACGGCCGCACAGAAACGGTGCGACTGCTGATCGAACGCGGCGCAGATCTGGCCGACTGCGCGTTTGACGACGAAGGACCGACGCCGCTTGACTGTGCGCTGTGGGGGGTCAAGAACAACCGCGCGCAGGACGGCGACTACCCGGGAACGGTCGAGGCGCTCCTGGCCGCAGGAGCGCCGACGCGCAACGCGGCGCCGACCGGGCACGCCGCGGTGGACGCCGTCGTGGCCAAGCAGACGTCGTGATCGCGCCCGAACATGTTCGCTTCGATGGCAGCGGCGCGCGGATGCCACACTCCCTGTATGACCGCTTCGCCGCTCACGGGGCGCTGCCTGTGCGGCGGGGTACGCTTCGCCCTCAGCGAGCCGCCGACCGCCGCCGGGTACTGCCACTGCACACGCTGTCAGCGACGCACCGGGACAGCGGCATCGGCACAGGCGAGGATCGACGGCCGGACGCTCCGGCTGCTGCGGGGCGAGGACCTGGTGAAGGCGTGGCGTCATCCCGATGGCGGCTTTGAGAAGTGCTTCTGCCGGGAATGCGGCGCGCACCTCTTCAGTCGAGATCCGGACGACCCTGCGCAGATGAGCGTCCGCCTCGGAGCGTTCGACGGTGATCCCGGCGTGCGTCCGAGCTGGCGAACGTTCGTCTCCTACGCTGCCGACTGGGAGACCATCCCCGACGACGGACTAGAGCGCTTCGAAGAAGCCAAGCCGAGGTTCTGACGCACGGCGATCGCTCAGGAGCCCGGCCCAGACCCTGCTCATAGCGTCTAGGATCGCTCGGCGGGAGATGCTGGGATCGTCCATCCACCAGAGGACGAGCGAGGCCATGCCCATCCTCATCAGCTCGGCCAGCGGTTCGAGCTCGCGCGGCGGGATCGGAGCCTCGCTCAGCGAATGGATCATGTCGACCAGGACCGCCCGCGCCCTTGCGTGGACCGCGAGGCGGAAGGCCTGGATCTCGGGTCCGCCGCCGGTGTCCCTGAAGAGCATCCTCCAGGCGTAGGGGTGGGCCTCGACGTAGGCGATCCACACCTCGAGCACCACCCGCAGGCGCTCCTGCGGGCTCCCCTCCGCGGGGATCGCTGCGGCGAAGCTCCCGAGGTCGTCCCGGTGTCGTTCGAGCAGCGCCAGGTAGAGGGCCTGCTTGGCCTCGAAGTGGCGGTAGAGGATCGGCTTGGTGACGCCGGCCGCGGCGGCGATGTCGTCGAGGCGAGTCGCGTCGTAGCCGTGGTCGCCGAACAGCCGCCCGGCGGCCTCGATGATGAGCGCGCGGCGCTCCTCGGTCGGAAGGCGCTTGCGCCGCTGGGTCCCGGTCATGTTACCCAAGAGTAGCTTAAGCTGATAGCGTTGCTGGAGACATGGCCGCGACGCAGGTGGAGGTGGCAGACCGACGATGACCCAGACCATTAACGAGCGGATCCACGACCCGATCCATCGTGTCGCCTACTCCTTCCGCCGCGAGGGCGGGAGCCTCTGGGTCTCGACCTGGCTCGAGGACGGCGGGCATCTGCCCGAGCACTTCCATCCCTCGCTGGAGGAGCACTGGGACGTGCTGGAAGGCACGGCCAGGGTCAAGCTCGACGGCGCCTGGCGCGACCTCGTCCCCGAGGACGGCCGGGTGGCCGTCCACGCGAACGTCAGGCACGAGCTCAAGAACGTCAGCGGCCGCCAGGCTCACCTGCGTGCCGAAGTGATCCCCCCGGGCCGCCTGGAGGAGTTCCGACCGAGAGCGCGCGGGGCGCACGCGAGGGCCTCTACAACCGGCGCACCATGCCGACGAGCCTCCGCGGCGCGGTCTGGCTCGCCGGTCTCGCCAACCGCTTCAAGGACGAGACCGTCATGTGCTCGCCACCGCCTGCCGTTCAGCGCATCCTCATTCCCGTGGTGGCGAGATTTGCTCGCTGAGAGCTGAGTCAGCTGTCACCTGGAAGAGCGCAACATGGCCACGAGCAGCTCCTCGGGGTGCGAGACACTTCGTTCATGAGCACGTGGCCTCAGCCTCACTGGGCGATGGAGGGCGAGGTCCTGATGGGTCGAGCCGCTGGTGCCCTTAGGGGGTGGCATGATGGTACGGTAGCTTCCGTACCTGCCACCGAAAGGGGTTGATAGTAAGGTGGCGTCCAATACCCGGGCGCAAGAGGAGGCCATCCGTGGACGAGACGAAGGCCATGACGCTTCGGCTTCCGGCCCAGCAGGCGAAGGAACTGGAGGCGGTGGCCCAGATCGACGACGTGCCTGTCGCGGAGGCGGTGCGCGCGGCGATCACCGCGCACATCGAGTCGCGGCGGCGCGACGAGGAGTTTCGCGCGCGGCTGAAGCGCGCGCTCGAGGAGCAGCGAGACATCCTCGAGCGGCTCGCGCAGTAGCCCGTGGGCTGGCGCTACCTGGAGCTCGGGGACTACCTGTTGATCGCAGAAGCGGTACTCGAGATCCCAGCCGAGCAGCTGGCCCGCCTAGACCGCCTCGACCTCGCCGACTCCGCCCTGAACGCACCGGCGGCCGGATTCGGCGATGTTGAGGCCTATCCCAAGTTCGAGACCAAGGCCGCCGTGCTGTGCTGGCACCTGGTCAAGAACCACCCGCTGCCCGATGGCAACAACCGGGAGCTGCCGCCGGGATGGCCGAGCGCTGGGTAGAGGGTCGCTCGAAGGGCCTGGGTCCTGAGACTTGGGCTGTCCTCGAGCCGAAAACGCGGCGACTGAAGGGTTCGGCACCCAATGGGGTGCCAAATCCTTCAGTGAGGCCATCATTCTCGCCCTGGGAGGTCGTGGACCGAAAAGACGACCCATACGTGACGGTTTGGACGACCAAACGGAGGTAGGTGCTCATCCACCTCGAGCTCAGGGACCGCGTTGCGCCAGGGACCGAGGCCCCTTCCGATTGAGGTGGCGCAGCAGTGCGGTGACCCCTGCGATCAGCCCGCCGAGGACCAGCCCGAGGCCAAGGGCGCCGATCGCCGCGAAGATCGAGGATATGAAGCCGAAGATGCCGATGCGCGGGCCCACGGCGAGCGCCAAGCGCCCAGGGGAGCCCTCGGGAGAGCGGCAGAAGACGCGGTGCGCCCCGGGACGCCGCGCCTCGAAGTCCCTCTCGGCCACGAACCTGTCCTCGTTGAGGGTGAGGGAGAGGTCGCCGCTCGCGCTCGTGGTCACCGCGGCCCCGTCCGGTCCGCGCACGGTGCAGTCGAGCGAGCTCCCGATCTGCTCGGCCGTTCCCAGATCCGAGGGCGTCGCGACGCCCTCGACCTGATGGTAGATCGTCCGATCCTCGCCGCCCTCGAGCTCGACGACGATCGACTTGCCGCTGACGAAGCGCTCCACCGGCGCGTCCACCTCACGCGCGGCGCTCAGGCCGAAGAAAATCGCGCCGGCGATCCCCGCGGCCGCGACGAGCACGGCGACCGCGTACCAAGCGCGCGAGGGTCCGGCCATGTCAGCGCAGCAGGTTGATCGAGGCCGAGAGCGCAACTGCGCAGACGAGCACGGCGTAGCCGTAGTACTCGGAGACGAGCAGGAGCAGCGCGGCGATCAGGAAGACGACGACCGTCGCGAGCCAGGCGATCCGGGGCAGCGGCACGGTGCCCTATTCTCGCTCATGGGCATGACGGCAGACCTCACCCCCGATCAGGCGCTCGCGCGCCTGGGCGAATTGTCCTCCGCCGTCCGTGATGCCGTCGTCCTCGACGCCGCTGGGAATCTGCTCGCGGGCAGCGAGGAGCTTGGGCGCAATGCCGCGGCGTTCCTGCGCGCAACGGAGGCGGCCGCGATCGAGGTCGCCGACGAGCGCGGAGCGGTCTACGCCGTGCGCTCCGGCGAGCATGCGATCGTCGCGCTCGCGGCACGGCCGGCGCTGGCGGCGCTCATGTTCTACGACCTGCGGGCGGTGCTCGCGCAGCTCGGGGAGCGCCCGGCGGCGTGAAGTCCAGGCGCCCGATCGACGCGCTCACCTCCGCGGCCGAGGACGTCGCCGGCTCTCTGCGACGGCGGCGCGAGAGCCGCGCGCTGCGTGTCCGCCTCTACGACGAGGCGGGCCGGATGAGGACGCTGGATCCCGACGACGAGGAGGCGCGACCCCTCGTCGAGGCGGCAGACGCGCTGCTCAGCTACAGGAGCCGGGGGGAGGGAAGGCCATGACCTCCACCAGGTTGCCCGCCGGATCGCGGACGAGGGAGCGTGGCGAGCCCCAGTGCTCACGGCGCGCCTCGACCTCATGGCCTGCGTCGCGAAGTCGCGCCACTGTCTCCTCGTAGCGCTCGGCGACGATCGCCACGTGACCCTGGGGAAGCGTCGTCGGCTCCTCCACGCGCAGGAGGTGGACCTGGGTCGGGCCCCGCTGGACCCACGCCGCGCGCTGCGCGAGCGAGGGGGGAGGTTGCACCGCGGCGAAGCCCAGGAGGGCGTAGAACGCGACGCAGGCGTCGATCTGGTCCGGGCGAACCTCGAAGGTGACGTGCTGGATCATCGGTTAAATGTCGCAAAGCGCGGGATTCCGTGGGCGGAAATCCGCTTTGCAGGCGAGTTTCGTGCGCGCCGCGGGGCTACCGTTCGTCTGCGCGCCTTGGTAGCTTCGCGTGTTTCCCGAGGACAAGAGGAGGAGCCAGTGACGAAGTCCGAGTTCGTCGATGCCGTGAACGACCGTGTGGAGGGCATGTCCCGTAAGCACGCCGGTGAAGCCGTGGACGCCATGCTGGAGACCATCACCGAGACGCTCAAGCGTGGCAGTGACGTCACGTTCTCGGGGTTCGGCAAGTTCCACGTCGCCGAGCGCGGCGCCCGAGAGGGCGTCAACCCGCGCACGGGCGAGCGCATGCAGATCCCCGCCTCCAAGGTGCCGCGCTTCACCGCCGGGTCGGGCCTGAAGACCGCCGTCAAGAAATAACCAGCTTGGCCCCGCCCGCCGGGGGCGCCGTTCCGGTGCCCTTCGGCGAGCGGCTTGCCGCGCGTGTCGCCGAGCGCCGGTCCAACCTGGTGCTCGGCCTCGACCCCGATCCCGCCCGGTTGTGGCCGGCGGCCCTGCGCGAGGCCGCCACCGGAGCTGGCGGCTCTGCGTCGCAGCGCGCGGGGGAGGCGGTCGCGGCCCACTGCCGCCTGCTCATCGAAGCGGCCGCCTCCGAGTGCGTCGCCGTCAAGCTCCAGCTCGCCTGCTTCGAGCGCCTCGGCGCGCCGGGATGGGCGGCGCTCGAGCGCACGGCTGCGCTCGCCCGCGAGGCCGGCCTGCTCGTGATCGCCGACGCCAAGCGCGGCGACGTCCCCGTCAGCGCGGCGGCCTACGCGCAGGGGCTGCTCGGCGCGACCGCGACGCCGTTCGGCGAGGTATGCGGACTGGGCGCCGATGCGATCACGGTGAGCCCGCTGCTGGGCGAGGACGCTCTGGCGCCCTTCGTGGAGGCCGCAAGGGCGGCGGGCGCGGGCATCTTCGTGCTCGTCCGGACCTCCAACCCCGGAGCTGCCGACGTCCAGGACGCGCCGCTGCGCGACGGGCGGCCGGTGTGTGAGGCGCTCGCCGAGATGGTGGACCGACTCGGCGGGGCGCAGGACGACGGGCTCGCCGACGTCGGCGCGGTGATGGGGGCGACCCAGCCCCAGCACATTCACCGCGCCCGCGAGCTGATGCCCCGCGCCGTCCTGCTGCTTCCGGGCGTTGGGGCCCAGGGAGGCCGGGTCGAGGATCTGGCTCCCGCCTTCGCGCCCGGGCCGGCGGGCGGCCTGGTCACCGCCTCGCGGAGCATCGATCGCGCCTTCGAGAAGACGGGCTCAGAGCCGGCTGCCGCGGCCATGGCGCAGGCGCGAGCGCTTCGCGAGGTCGCTTGGTCGATGGCCGCCGCGTGAGCGGACGCGCGCCTTCGGAGGGGCTGTGCTGCGCGCGGGATCGGCGGAGCCCGCAAGTATCCTTGCGCCGCCATGGATCTCCGCACTATTGCGCGGTACCTCGCGCCGCTCATCCTCGTCGCGATGCTCGTGACCACGGTGGTCGTCATCTCGACCTCGGTGGGCGGCGACAAGGAGGCGAAGCGCGGGGACTCGCAGATCTCGGCCCAGGAGAAGCGACGCAAGCGCGAGCGGCGCCGGGTTCGAGCGCGGCGCACGACCTATGAGGTCCAGCCCGGCGACACCCTCGAGGTCATAGCGATCAAGACCAAGGTCTCGCGCGAGGATCTCGTGCGCTTCAACCCCGAGTTGGACCCCCAGGCGCTCCAGCCGGGCGAGAAGCTCAAGCTGCGATGACCAGGCCCGCCGTGCGCCGCGCCTGGTGCGCGGCTCCCGTCGGGCTGCCCGCGATGGCGCCCACTGAGCGCCGCGTCTCCTTCGCGGCCCCTGGCCTGCCCATGGTTGCCTTCGCTGTGGCGCTCGTCCTGACGGCCTCGGTCGTGGCCAGCGCCCTCGCCGCGCCGTCGTCGGCCGCCGCGGCCGCACGGCCGCCCGAGGTCTCCGCGCCCGCGGCGATCGTCGTGGAGGCCTCGACGGGCGACGTGACCTACCGCCTCAACGCGGGCCAGCGCCGCCCCATCGCGAGCACCACGAAGCTCATGACCGCCCTGCTCACGCTGCGCCGGGTCCGCCTGGACGAGACGTTCGTCGCGCCCCCCTACGACCCGGCCCCCGCGGAATCGCGCGTCAACCTGCGTACGGGGGAAGCCCTCACCGTGCGCGACCTCTTGCGAGCAATGCTGCTCGCCTCGGCCAACGACGCGGCGGTGACGCTCGCCCGTGGTGTGGCCGGAACGACGGAGGACTTCGTGGGCGACATGAACCGCGAGGCGCGCCGGCTCGGGCTGCGCGACACCAGCTACGCGAATCCCGTCGGCCTCGACGATCCCGCCAACTACTCGACGGCCAGAGACCTCGCCGCGCTTGCGCTCGTTCTGCGCCGAAGCGCGTTCGCGCGCCGGACGACCGACCTGGAGCGCGCGACCCTGCGCTCGGGCGCCCGCGTGCGGCAGATCGTCAACCGCAACGAGCTCCTGGGAGAGGAGGGATGGGTCGACGGGGTCAAGACCGGCTTCACCTCCAGCGCCGGCTACGTCCTGGTCGGCTCGGCCACCCGCGGACCGGTGACGGTGATCAGCGTCGTCCTGGGAGAGCGCAGCGAGGCGGCGCGCAATCGCGACTCGCTGTCGCTGCTGCGCTACGGGCTCTCGCGCTACCGGTCGGTGCGACCGGTCCGGCGCGGTGAGGTGCTCGCCCGGCCCGGCGTGCGCCTCCGGGGCAGCCTCACCGTTCCGGTCGTCCCGACGCGCTCGTCGTCGCACGTCGTGCGCCGGGGACGGAGGGTGACCGTCCGCGAGCGACTTCCGAGCGTGCTCGAGGGTCCCTTGCCCGCCGGCCGCAGGGTCGGAACGGTGCTCGTGCGCGCGGGCCGGCGAGTCATCGACCGCGTGCCGCTTGTCACGGGCGCCGCCGTTCCCGTGCCGTCGAGCAGCGAGCGAGTCAAGCACGCCGTCCTGCGGCCATGGCTCGCCGTGGCCCTCGCTGCCTTCCTCCTACTCTTGGCAGCCGGTAGCCTTCTGCTCGTGCAGGCCAGGCGTCGCCGCAGGCGCCGGCAGGATGGCCGGCGGGCGAAGGCGCGGGCGAGGCCCGGCACCCCGGCATGATCATCACCGTCACCCTCAACGCCGCCATCGATCGCACGCTCGACGTGCCCAACTTCCGCCTCGGGCGCCGTCACCGAAGCGTCGAGCAGACGACCCTTCCGGGAGGCAAGGGCGTAAACGTCGCCCGCGCCCTCAAGCGCCTCGACCAGCCGGTCATCGCGACGGGCTTCGTCGGCGGGCAGACGGGCACGCGGATCGTGGAGGGCCTCACCTCGGAGTCGGTTCCCAACGACTTCGTGCGCATCGCGGAGGAGTCGCGGACGAACACGGCGATCGTCGAGCCGACGACCGGAGAGCAGACCGAGGTCAACGAGCCGGGCCCGCACGTCGGCGAGGTCGAGCTCGAGCTCTTCACCGACAAGCTGACGTATCTGGCCCAGGGCGCACAGGTAGTCGTCTTCGCCGGCTCACTGCCCCGGGGAGCGGCCGCCGAGGTCTACGGTCGCCTGGTTCGCGAGCTGCGCAAGAAGGGGCTGACGACGATCGTCGACAGCGACGGCGACCCGCTGCGCCAGGCCGTGCGCGCCGAGCCCTCGGTGGTCTCGCCCAACGTCCTCGAGGCCGAAGAGCTCGTGGGGCACGAGTTCAACGACGACGAGGACCGGGTCATCGCCGTGCGCGAGATGGTCGAGCTCGGCGCGGAGGAGGCGATCATGACGGTGGGGGACGGCTGCTTCGCCCAGGTCCTGGTCGACGGGGCGCCGCGCCTCTACCGCGTCCGGGTCGAGCCGCGTCCCGCCCGATCGACCATCGGCTCGGGCGATGCCTTCCTCGCGGGCTACGTAGCCTGCCGCTACAGGGGGAGCGCCGCAGAGGAGTGCCTGCGCTTCGCGGTCGCCTGCGGCGCCGAGTCGACCGAGCACCTCGGTGCGGGGGTCCTCGACCCCGCCAAGGTCGAGCGGGTCATGGCCGAGGTCGAGGTCGAGCCCCTCGAGCAGCCGGCTGAGGTGTCATAAGCCGGCCGGGGTTCACAGCTAGAGTGGGAGGGGTCCTTTCGTCCGCCCCGACACCTAGGATCAGCCAATGGAAGTAGAGATCGGCCGCGGGAAGAAGGCGCGGCGCGCGTACGGCTTCGACGACATCGCGATCGTGCCCTCCCGGCGTACGCGCGACCCCGACGACGTCGACATCTCGTGGACGCTCGGGCCCTACCGCTTCGAGCTCCCGCTGCTCGCGTCGGCCATGGACGGGGTCGTCTCCCCGGCCACGGCCGCGGCGCTGGGCCGGCTCGGCGGCCTCGCGGTGCTCAACCTCGAGGGGATCTGGACCCGGTACGAGGACGCCGACGAGCAGCTCGAGCGCATCGCCTCGCTCCCCAAGGAGATCGCCACGCGCGAGATGCAGGACATCTACCGCGAGCCCGTCAAGCCCGAGCTCATCGAGCAGCGCATCCGCGAGATCAAGGCCCACGGGGTCGTGGTCGCCGCGTCGCTCACCCCCCAGCGGGTCCGCACGCACTACGAGCTCGCCCTGGAGGCGGGGCTCGACATCCTCGTCGTCCAGGGCACCGTGGTTTCGGCCGAGCACGTCTCGACCGACGAGTCGCGCCCCCCGCTCAACCTCAAGGAGTTCGCCGGCGAGGTCGGCGTGCCGGTCGTCGTGGGCGGATGCGCCAGCTATCACACCGGCCTGCACCTGATGCGCACCGGCGCGGCCGGCGTCCTGGTCGGCGTCGGCCCCGGGGCGGCGTGCACGACGCGCGGCGTGCTGGGCATCGGCGTGCCGCAGGCGACCGCGATCGCCGACGTCGCCGCCGCCCGCTCGCAGCACATGCTCGAGACGGGCGAGTACGTCAAGGTCATCGCCGACGGCGGGATGCGCAACGGCGGCGACGTCGCCAAGGTGATCGCCTGCGGCGCGGATGCGGTGATGATCGGCTCGCCGCTGGCCAACGCCTACGAGGCGCCGGGTCGCGGCTTTCACTGGGGGATGGCGACCTTCCACGCCTCGCTCCCGCGCGGCGCGCGCGTCGGAACCACCCAGAACGGCACGTTGGAGGAGATCCTCGTCGGGCCGGCCCGCGAGAACGACGGCGTGTTCAACCTCATGGGCGCGCTGCGCACGTCGATGGCCACCTGCGGCTACAAGGACCTCGCGGAGTTCAACCGGGCCGAGCTGCTGGTGGCCCCCGCGCTCCAGACCGAGGGCAAGCAGCTCCAGCGCGACCAGGCGGTGGGAATGGGCTCGAACGGAAGAGCAGTTGCCCTTGTCAGCGACTGAGACGACCGTCGAGCGGGCGCCCGCGCCCGAGGGCGCGACGGTTCCTGTCCAGGAGCGTCCGACGGCCACCGAGGAAGTGGTCGTTCTCGACTACGGCGGGCAGTACTCCCAGCTCATCGCGCGGCGGGTGCGCGAGTGCGGCGTCTTCTCCGAGCTGCTGCCCCACCACGTGGGGATCGAGGAGGTCGCCCGCCGCAACCCGCGAGGGCTGATCCTCTCCGGCGGGCCGGCGTCGGTCTACGCCCAGGGCGCCCCGCGACTGGACCGGGGGCTGCTCGAGCTCGGGATCCCGGTGCTGGGCATCTGCTACGGGATGCAGCTCCTCGCCCACGAGCTCGGCGGCCGGGTCGAGGGCGCCGAGGTCGGCGAGTTCGGGCGCTCGTCGTTGACGGTGTCCGAGCCCGGGCGGCTGCTGGCCGGCACCCCGCACGAGCAGACGTGCTGGATGTCGCACCGCGACATGGTGTATGCGCCGCCGCCGGGCGCCCGGGCGCTCGCAGCGTCCACCGGGTCCCCCGTCGCCGCCTTCGAGGACGTCGGGCGCGCGCGCTACGGCATCCAGTTCCACCCCGAGGTGGTCCACACCCCCTACGGCCAGCACGTCCTCAGCACCTTCCTCGAGGACGTCTGCGGCTGCGAGCGCAGCTGGAGCCCGGAGTCGATCGTCGCCCAGCAGGTGCAGCGGATCCGCGCTCAGGTGGGCGACGCCGCGGTCATCTGCGGCCTTAGCGGCGGCGTCGACTCTTCGGTGGCCGCCCTGCTCGTCCACCAGGCCGTCGGCGACCAGCTCACCTGCGTGTTCGTCGATCACGGCCTCATGCGAAAGAACGAGGGCGAGCAGGTCATCGAGGCCTTCCGCGAGGGCTTCGGGATCCCGCTGGTGGCGGTCGAGGCCTCCGATCGCTTCCTGAGAGCGCTGGCGGGCAAGACCGACCCCGAGCTCAAGCGCAAGACCATCGGCGCCGAGTTCATCCGCGTCTTCGAGGAGGAGGCGGCCCGGCTCGCCGACGCGCGCTTCCTCGTCCAGGGGACGCTCTACTCGGATGTCATCGAGTCGGGCGGCGGAACGGGCGCGGCGACGATCAAGTCCCACCACAATGTCGGCGGGCTGCCCGAGGATCTTCGCTTCGAGCTCGTCGAGCCGCTGCGCACGCTGTTCAAGGACGAGGTCCGGGCCGTCGGCGTCGAGCTCGGCCTCCCCGAGCGCCTGGTGTGGCGCCAGCCCTTCCCGGGTCCTGGCCTGGCGATCCGGATCGTCGGGGGCGAGGCGACCAAGGAGCGCCTGGAGGTCCTGCGCGAGGCCGACGCCATCCTCCAGGACGAGATCCGCAAGGCGGGCCTCTACCGCGAGCTCTGGCAGTCCTTCTGCGTCCTGCCCGACATCCGGACCGTCGGCGTGCAGGGCGACGCGCGCACCTACGGCCATGTCGTGGTCATCCGCGCCGTCACCTCCGACGACGCGATGACCGCCGACTGGGCCCGCCTCCCCTACGACCTCCTCGAGCAGATCGCCTCGCGCATGATTAACGAGATTCGCGAGGTCAACCGCGTCGTGCTCGACATCACCAGCAAGCCCCCCGGCACGATCGAGTGGGAATAGCTTTCGCGGGCGCCTCGTCAGGCGCAGGATAACCCTGTTGCCTGTCGCGCTGTTGAGCGAGCGGGCTACGGGCGGCGGGCGTGCAGGGCGGCGGCGTAGCGGCGCATGCGCGCGACGCGGCGCTCGACCTCGGCACGGCGTGGTGTATTGCGCTCGCGCATCGCGCGCACTATCTCGGTGGCGCTGGGTCGACGCGCAGAGTGGGACTCGGTGGCCATAGCCGACAGGTTACACGCCGCCCTCGCGTGGTTCGAGTCGTTCGGCCAGCGCCAGCAGGGCGCCCTCGAGGTCGTCCACCTGCCGCTGGAGCTCGGCGACAGTATCGGTTGTGTCCGCAGCGAAGTCCGGGGCCGTAGGCCAGTCCGCCGGTGGACAGCTCCGTGGGGAGCCGGCGGGCCGCCTGCGAGAGAATGCTGATGAGGGCTACGACGATGGCGAACAACGCGCCAGCGCGCTCGGCGTGCAACAGCACCGTGGAGCCGAGCGCAACACCCGGCAGGCGGCCCGGGGCGCCCTCGAGGAGACCATTGCCGTAGCCCGCGCGCGCGGCCAGGCGCGCGCCGTGACCGGCTGGGGCCGAGGATGAGCGCAGACGCGCCCACACTACAGCGGCGTGCGCTCAGGCCGGTATGCGCTCAGCAGTGCTCGTCGGCTCAGGCACGGGCTCGCCGTGCTCGCGCAAGCTCTCGAGGTGGGCGGGGATCGCCTCCCGGATCAGCCGGTCGACCTCCTCGCGCGTCTCACCGACGGCGGCGCAGCCCAGCAGGTCGGGAACCCATGCCCCCCAGCTCGTGTCACCACGCTCGAAGATCACCGTGTAGCTGCTCATCGCTCTGAACCTTTCAGGCCGGCGCTCTTGAGAATCGCATTCAGCGTCCCACGAGGAACGTCAGTGCTCGACTTGCGGCAACGGTCACGGTACCGCGCTTCGTCGGGTGGCGAAACTGCCGATGGCTTCCCCGTTGGCGCTCAAAGCGCCAGCCGTCCTGCTCGAGTAGACGCACAACCTCGCGGACCTTCACGGCTGCGATCTTTACGGACGGCACCCCGTGATGCGCGGGTCCGCCACCCTCGAGCTAACCGCCGGCGCCAGCGCCCGCCGCGCCCCCCACGGGGCGTATAGAGCTCACAGACAGCGACACAGGCAGGTGCAGACACGGCAACAAGGAGAACGCAATGTGCACGATGCAGCATGTCTGGACCCAGGTGTGGGGGTAGAGCCTTTCGTGTCACTCGACCGTATCGTCGAGGTGACAGTCAGGCGAGCGGGTCGCGGGACCGGAGGCCGAGGTCGGCCCAGCGGGCGAAATCGCGATCGCGGCTGGAGAGCTCGAGGCCGTGCTCGATCGCGATGGCGGCGAGGTGGGCGTCGGTCACGAGCCGCACCGAGGGCTGCGGCCCGAGCAGTGCCTCGAGGACATCGAGGTGCCGCGGCCCGGGCTCCGGTATCCATGCGCACGGACGCGATAGCCACGAGCGCACGACGGCGAGGGCTCCGCCGACGGGAAGCGGTGGCTCCCAGGCTCGAGGTTGCCCGGCGACACGCACGAACCCGGTGATCGACGCCCACGGCAGCCCCACCCGCGCAGTTCCGGCCAACTGGGTCTGCAGCCACGACCGCGCGGCCTCATGGTCGCGCGCGGCCGTCATCGTGGCGTCAACCAGCAGGTTGACGTCGACGAGGATCACGCGCGGCTGCGCAGAGCGCGCTCGTCATCCTCGTCGTCGAGCAGGTCCTTCAGCGCTCGGAGGTCGGTGATGAGCGCGCGGCCCGGACCGAACGTCGGGAGCTCATACGGTTCCCCCGCGTCAGGGCTCGGTTGGCTCACGGCGGCCAGACCGGCACGCAGCAGTTCGTTGACCTCACGGCGCAGACCGGTGCCGCGCTCAACGCGGCGTTGCACGAGCGCAGCAGCAACGTCATCGTCGAGGGTAAGCGTGGTTCGCATGTGCTGAGCCTATCCACGCGACATCACAACATCAAGAGTCCGGTGGCGAGACATAAGCGGCCGGCAACGCGCCCTGTCCCCCACTTACAGAGTGATCTTCATCGCTAACTGGCGCGGTTCTGACGGCGCAACGTGGTGCGACCACCCTGAGAACCCAAGGATTCCCCCTGCGGGACGTCGCACATGCCTTGGGGGGACAGCGCGGTCAGCGGTGGGCTGGCTCCCCAAAGCGCTCCCGTGCGGCTTGCTTTGTGACGCCGAGCACCGCTGCGATCTGTGTCCAGGTCCGGCCGTTGGCTCGGGCCTTGGCCACCTGGTCGGCCAGGCTCAGATCGCTGGCCGCGACGGCGTGCAGCGCCTCGCCGATAGCACGGAGGTCCGCTGCGTCTGACTCGGGTGACGTGAGGGCCTCGGGATCGAGCCTGTCGAGCCATGCCTCGGTGTCGGCGAGGGCCTTCTGGAGCTGTTCACGAGTTCGGGGCATGATGGAGCTGATCCGAGGTAGCGGTGGAACTTGGGTCGTAGCGGCATCGCATGGATCACGACCGGCTCTTCGTCAGGGTCGTCGTCGAGCACGACGACCTCCAGCAGTCGGCCGGCGCGATCCGCGCCGATGATGAGATCTCTTCCTTCGCCTGGTACCACCCGCAGGGGATTGCGCACAGCATGGTTGATGTCTCTCTCGCGGACGCCGTGCTTTCGCGCACTGTCCGCGACCTCCACGCGGACAAGGTAGCCTTGTCTCGGCGTATCGTCAAGCCGACCTTATCCGGCGACGTTCCGTAAGGCGGATCGCTCAGTGGCGATGAGTGGGAATGACCCCGGCGGCTCCGGGGGAGGTAAGTGGCCAACCAGAACGACATCGACAAGGAGGCGAGCGGGTGGCTCGCCCTTCTATGGCGTCTTAACCGCGCCTGGCGCGGTTAAGGTGACGCAGAAGTCTGCCCTGGCCGGATGCTACGCCGAAGGACTTGAGCTAGTGCGCATGGACCGGCTCTACGTCGATCTTCTCGGGCGGTAGGCGGGCGGCGAGCAGGGCGGCGAGGGCGGTCGTGATGGGGACCGCGGAGATGAGGCCGATCGAGCCGACGAGGGCGGCGACGATCTGCTCGGCCACGGCCTCCTTGCTCACGGCGTCGGCGAACGGGGTCTCGCCGACGCTGAAGATCAGGAGTATGGGGAGGGAGGTGCCGACATATGCGAGGACGAGGGTGTTGACGGTGGCGGCGACGTGGTCGCGGCCGATGGTGAGAGCGCCGCGGTAGAGGTCGCCGAAGCGCTGGGCCGGGTTGGCTCGGCGCAGGGCCATGACCGCGGAGGCCTGGCTGACGGTGACGTCGTCGAGCACGCCCAGCGCTCCGATGACCATTCCCGCGAGGACCAGGCCCTCCAGCGAGAGGTCGGACTGGCCGACCTGGAGCAGGATCGCCTCCTCGGAGGACAGGCCCGTTATGTGGGTGAGCTTGGTGAAGGTGACGGCGAGGGCGACGGTGAGCGCGAGGCTCGCCGCGGTTCCGAGGATCGCGGCGAGGCTCTTGGGCCCGAGGCCATGGGCGAGGGCGATGGTGAGCAGCATCACCGCCAGCGAGCCGACCACCGCCACCGCCAGCGGCGGACGCCCGTCGAGGATGGCCGGGACGATGAAGGCCGCGACGACGACGAGGCTGGCCGCCAGGCCCACGAGCGAGAGGGCTCCGCGCGCCCGGCCGAAGACCACCACGATCGCGGCGAAGGCGATCGTGAGCCACAGCATGGGCGAGCGCCGGTCGAGGTCGGCAAAGGAGTAGGTGTCGCCCCGCGCCTCGGGAGGCGTCCCGGCCGGGGGCGGCGGGTTGCGCACCACGCGGATTCGATCGCCGACGCTCAGGTCGGGATCGGCCCGGGTGTCGCCAGTGCGAAACGAGGCGATCGCTCCCTTCTCGGGCCCGTCGAGGACCCGGGCGCGCACGAGGCGGCAGTCGCGCTCCTTGGGGACCCTGCATGGGGTAGCGGCGAGCACCGTGACCTCGGCCTCGCGCGTGCGCAGGTTGCCGGGCAGCGAGTTGCGCGCGGGTGAGGAGCCGTCGGGCCGCAGGACGACCAGGCCGACGATCGTCCCCAGCGCCAACACCAACGCGAGCGCGACGAACGGCCGCGCGGCGCGAATGGTGAAGAGCGCCCGCATCCAAGTCAGCTACGTGGCCCGACGGCCGAGTCCTGCCGGCTGCCCTCTGGCGCCCGCCAGATCTAGGAGCCCTTGTCCCAGGCCTGCAGCGCCGGCAGCGGGTCGATCGCCTGGCCGCCGTCGAACCACGGGCCCTGCCAGATCTCGAAGTGAAGGTGGCAGGCGGTCGAGTCGCCGGTGCTGCCCACCTCGCCGATCCCCTGGCCCGTGAAGACGCGGGCCCCCTTGCGCACGAGCGCGGGATCCTTGAGGTGCATGTAGACATAGTCGTAGGAGCTCTGGGCGCCGTCGATGACGATGTAGTTGCCGGCTCCGCCGGCCTGGTAGCCCGTGAACTTCACGAGCCCGCCGCGTGCGGCGACAAGTGGGGTGCCGCAGTCGGCGAGCACGTCCTGGCCCATGTGCGACCGCCCGCCGCGGTCGGCGCCGAAGCGGTTGACCGCCGTCCCGTAGTCGTGGGGCCCGCGGATCGGGAACTCGTGGTCGAGGAAGAGGAAGTCGCCCGCGCTCGTCGCGCCAGGCATCGGCACGGCGCCCGCCGCCGACCGCGCGCGGGCGAGCTCGCCCGCCGTCACCCGGAACTCGTAACGACCCTCCGCGGCGGCGGCCCCGCCCTGGCCGAGCCCGTTCCACTCCACCTTCTGCGGGGTGCCGGGAACCACGGCCGCGCGAGCCCAGCTCGTCATCACAGTGTTGTCGCTCGTGCGGACGAGATCGACGCGCACCGGGGCGGGCTTGGACCCCTTCAGGAGATAGGTGAGCTTTGCGCCGCGCCTGGCGCCGAAGAACACCTTGCGCGCGGCGACGCGCGCATCGACGGCCCCCGAGCTGACGCTCTGGCCGACGGTCACGCCGAGCAGGGCGACGCTCAGAGCCGTACGCCCGTCGGCGGAGAGGAGGCCGACGGGCCCCGTCTTGGCGCCGCGCGGCACGCGCGCCTCGAGGCCGCTCGCCGTCACCTTGCTCGGCTTGGCGCCCACGTCGTTGCCGGTCCCCGCGGCTCCGAGAAAGACGACGCGGATCACTCCCGCGAGGTTCGCGCCGCGCACCCGGATCACGCTGCCGGGCCGGGCGACGTCGACCGCGTCGCAGTCGGCCACGCAGGCGAGGCCGGCGATGGAGGGGTCGGGTGAGCCGTAGGTGCCGCCGGTGCCGTTCGCCGAGGCGACCGCGGGAAGCATCGCGTAGCAGCACGCCACGAGCATGCCGGCGATCCATGCGCCAATGCGCCTGTCACCCCGGGATCGGGGCGCACGTCCCTCCGTCAATTGCCCTTCCCTCTGCGTCTGCCTACGGGGTTAGCTGACGGGCTCGCGCTTAAAGGGCAGCGCTACCGGGCGCTCGGGCCCGGACTCGCCCCCGGCCGTGGGTCGACGACCGAACGGGTCCCCCGTCCCGGGCGATCTCGGGTGAGATCGCACGAGCTCGGCTGGCTTGAGACTTCGCGGCGGCAGTATACAAACGGTCCCGGCGTCATCGGTCGCGTCCTCGCTGGGCATTCCTCGCCGTCTATCTCGTTCGCCGGGTGGGTGGCGATTCCCTCCCGCGGACGCGATCTCTCCTACAATGGTCGGCCGCTGCGCTCGCCGAGCGTGGCCTTTTCATGCCGTGAAGAGCACCGTCGCCTCAAAGACCTACGTGGCCAACGCCGCTACCCGCGAGCGCATCTGGCTGCTCGTCGACGCCGAGGGAAAGACCCTCGGCCGCTTGGCGACCCAGATCGCGGATGCGCTGCGGGGCAAGCGAAAGCCCGAGTACACGCCGCACGTGGACACGGGTGACTTCGTCATCGTGGTCAACGCAGAGAAGATCGTGGTCACCGGCAACAAGCGGGCCGACAAGCGCTACTACCGTCACTCGGGCTACCCGGGCGGCCTGCGGTCCCGGACCTTCGAGGAGATGCTCGCGCGGCGGCCGGAGGAGATCATTCGCAAGGCCGTGAAGGGGATGCTTCCCCGCAACCGGCTCGCGCGCAAGCAGCTGACCAAGCTCAAGGTGTACGCGGGGCCCGAGCACCCCCACGCTGCACAGCAGCCCAAGCCTGTAAACATGGAGACCTGACGAGATGGCCGAGACCCCGCCCCAGGACGACGACCAGCGCGACGACGCGCCCGAGGAGGCGCAGGACGCCCCTGAGCCGGCGGCGGAGCTGTCCGAGGAGACGGCGGACGCGCGCGCGGAGGGGACCGACCTCGCCGACCTCCCCAGCGAGCCGCCCCCGGGGGAGCCAGAGGCACTCACCGCGCCTACAGCGGGGATCGCCGCCGAGCAGGGCACCGACGAGCCCGTCGTGGGTGTGGAGGAGCCGGTGGAGGACGTCGCTGCCGAGGACGGCACCGACGGGCCAGTCGGTGCGGCGGAGGGGCCCGTGGAAGACCTGGCAGCAGAGCAGGGCGCCGACGAGCTCGCCACGGTGGCCGACGAGCCGGTAGGGACAGGGGCGGCGGCGCAAGCCGAGGTGCCCATCGCACCGGCTCCCGACGCAGCCTCTGGCGACGCTCCCGGAGCCGAGGAGGCCGCGGCGGACGACGAGGCGATCGGCGCCGAGGAGATCGGAGCCGAGGAGGACATCGTCGACGAGGCGCCCGCGCCGCGCGTACGGCCGGAGATCCCCGGCGCCGATCTCGAGCCGGACATCGTCCTCGAGGGCAGCGATCCGCTCGAAGGACGCAAGAAGCCCGAGTTCCCGGGCGCCGATCTGGAGCCCGACATCGTCCTCGAGGGCGACGAGGTCGTGCCGGCCGAGGAGGCTGAGGGCCTGGAGGATGCCCCGGCGCAGGCGGCCGCCGAGGACGGGGAGCCCCAGACCATCGCCCAAGCGACGATCGACCTGGCGGCGGGCGCGCGCTACAACGCGACGGGGAAGCGCAAGACCTCGATCGCCCGCGTGATCCTCAAGCCCGGCGCCGGGACCTACCACATTAACGGCCGCCCGCTCGACACCCACTTCCCGCGCCCGGCCCTCCAGCGCAACATCCGCCAGCCGCTCGAGACGGTGGGCTACGAGTCGCGCATGGACGTCGTCGCGACGATCCAGGGCGGAGGCGTGTCCAGCCAGGCCGGCGCGCTGCGTCACGGCATCGCCCGCGCGCTGATCGAGGCGGACCCGAACCTGCGCTCAGAGCTCAAGCGCCGGGGCTTCCTCACGCGCGACTCGCGCGTGAAGGAGCGCAAGAAGGCCGGCCTCAAGAAGGCGCGCAAGCGGCCGCAGTTCTCCAAGCGCTGACCGGCGCGCCGGAGCGCGCGGAGCGCAAGCTCTTCGGCACCGACGGCGTCCGAGGCCCCGTCGGCGAGCTGATCACCGCCGACCTCGCCCTCGCCCTCGGCCGGGCCGCCGCGAGCACGCTGCGCGTCGCTGCGCCCCGCGTGCTCGTCATCCGCGACACCCGCGAGTCCGGCGAGATGCTCGAGGCAGCCCTCGCGGCCGGGGTCGCCGCCGCCGGCGGGGAGGCGCTGCTCGGCGGCATCCTGCCGACCCCTGCGGCGCCGCTCCTCCTGCGCCGCTACGGCTTCGACCTAGCGGCGGTGCTCTCCGCCTCGCACAACCCTTTCGAGGACAACGGAATCAAGTTCTTCGGGGCCGACGGGAACAAGCTCTCCGACGCGACCGAGCTCGCCATCGAGCGTCGGATGGAAGCGGGTGCGGGCGGCGCGGCGGAAGGAGAGGGCGCGACCGCCGGCCGATCGACCGGCCGCATCCGCGCGCTGCACGGGACGCTCGACGACTACCTCCGCGCGCTCGCAGAGCGGTTCTCGACCCTCGACCTCACTGGGCTCGACGTGCTCCTCGACTGCGCCAACGGTGCCACGTTTCGAGCGGCACCCGAGATCTTCCGGCGCCTTGGCGCGTCGGTGAGCACGCTTGCCGACGCCCCCGACGGCCGCAACATCAACCTCGACAGCGGCTCGACGCACGTCGAGCGGCTCGCCGCGGCGGTGCCGGCGGGCGGGCACGATGTCGGCTTCGCCTTCGACGGCGACGGCGATCGCGTCCTGGCAGTCGACCGCCACGGCACGGTCGTGGACGGCGACGAGCTAATCGCCCTCGCCGCCCTGCACCTGCGCGAGGCGCGGCGCCTGCCCGGCGACGGAGTGGCGGTGACGGTGATGACCAACTACGGCTTCCACGCCGCCATGGCGCAGGCGGGGATCGCGGTCGCCACCACGGCGGTCGGCGACCGGTACGTGCTCGAAGAACTGCTGCGCCGCGGGTGGGCGCTCGGCGGCGAGCAGTCTGGCCACGTCATCGAGCTGGGCTTCGCGCCGTCGGGGGACGGCATCGCGAGCGCGCTGCTGACGCTCGAGTCGTTGCGCGGATCGGACCTCGCCGACCGTGCGGCGATGGAGAAGCTGCCCCAGCGGCTCGTCAACGTCCGCGTGCGGGATAGAAGAGCCGCCCAGCAGGCTCCCCGGGTCCGTGAGGCGATCGAACGCGAGCACCAAGCGCTGGAGGGACGGGGCCGTGTGCTCGTCCGCCCGAGCGGGACCGAGGCGCTGGTGCGGGTGATGGTCGAGGCGCCGAGCGCCGAGGAGGCCAACGAGGTGTGCGGGCGGCTGGTGGACGTAGTGCGGAGCGAGGCAGGCGCGTGACGCGCGAGCGAGGCGACGCCCATCCGGGACTCCAGGGTCGCCTCCTCAGCGGTCACAGTGCCGGGTGCAGGTGAGCATTCGCTTGCGTCCTTGCTCGCGAACGTCTCGAGGAACAGCTGCGTGAAGTCGAGCGACCGGTACTCGCCGGCCATCTACGCGTCGGCGCGCTTGGAGTGGTCCTCCTCGGTCAGCTCGCGCACCCGGCCCTCGCGCGAGTCCGCATGGGCGCGCTCGAGCAGGCCGCGATGCTCGGCAGTGTAGGCCCAGGCGTCCTCGCGATTGAGCACGACCGCCGGCCGTAGGACGACGGTTCCGTCCGGCGCAACGTCGATCTCGAACTGGGCCGCGCCCTCGAGACCCAGTTGCTTGCGCGCAGCCGCGGGAAGGGTCAGGCGACCAGAGGCGTTCATCGAGACGTAGCTTCGCATCGTTGCGCAGGGTATCGGCGTTACGCGCACCTGATAAGACGCGATAAGACTGAAAAGCCCGCCGGGTACGATCCGCTCCCGTGCGCTTCGGCCTCTTCTACGAGCACCAGCTCCCGCGGCCGTGGGAGGAGGGGGCCGAGGAGAAGCTGCTGCGCGATGCGCTCGACCAGGTCGAGCTCGCCGATCGGCTCGGCTTCCACTCGGTGTGGGAAGTAGAGCACCACTTCCTCGAGGAGTACTCGCACTCCTCCGCCTCCGAGGTCTTCCTCGCGGCGGCCAGCCAGCGCTCCCGGGCTATCCGTCTCGGGTTCGGGATCGTCGCGATGCCGCCCGGCTACCAGCACCCCGCCCGCGTCGCCGAGAAGGTCGCGACGCTCGACCTGATCTCGGGGGGCCGCGTCGAGCTTGGAACGGGGGAGACCTCGTCGGGCGCCGAGCTCGGAGGCTTCGGGGTCGACCGCGAGACCAAGCGCGACCAGTGGCGCGAGGCCGTCGACGCCGCCACGCGGATGATGGTCGAGGAGCCCTTCGCGGGCTATGACGGGCGCTGGGTCAAGATGCCGATCCGCAACGTCGTCCCCAAGCCCAGGCAGAAGCCCCACCCGCCGCTGTGGGTGGCCTGCTCGCGCCGCGAGACGATCCGCCTGGCCGCCGAGAAGGGAATGGGCGTGCTGTCCTTCTCGTTCATCGAGCCTGAGGCGGCCAAGCAGTGGGTCGACGAGTACCACGCGATCCTCGCCTCCGAGCGCTGCGTGCCGGCCGGCTTCAGCGTGAACTCCACCTTCGCGATCGTACTGCCGATGATGTGCCACTCAGACGAGGCGACGGCGATCGAGCGCGGGATCGACGGCGCGCACTTCTTCGGGTACTCGCTCGCGCACTACTACGTCTTCGGAGAGCACCGTCCGGGCGCCACGAGCATCTGGGAGGAGTTCGAGGAGCGTCGCGAGGAGGTCGGCTTCGCCCGAGGGGTCATCAACGCCGACGACGCCCCCCTCGGGGTCAAGGTCCTCCAGGAGGGCCTGGGCTCGCTGCGCGGAGCGATCGGCACGCCCGACCAGGTCCGCGACCTGTGCTCGCGCTACGAGGCGGCCGGCGTCGATGAGATCATCTTCGTCTCACAGACGGGCAAGAACCGCCACGAGGACATCTGCGAGTCGCTCGAGCTCTTCGCCACGGAGGTCCTGCCGGGCTTCGCCGAGCGGGCGGACGAGCTCGACGAGCACAGGCGGCGGCGGATGGCCGGCGCGGTGGAGCGCGCGCTCGCGCGTCGCGAGGGACCGCGGGTTGCTGACCCCGGCTATACCATCGCGCCGCTGGATTCCGGCCCTCCCGGGTCATCCGGCTCCTCGGCCAACGGCGCGGCGCAGCAGGCCGCCGAGGGCCCTTCGTCGGGCAGGGCGCAGCTCCAGGCGCTCGCCGGCCGGCTCCAGAAGCGTGGGGAGGACGCCTTCGCTGCCTTCGTGCGCCGCTCCGGCGACGCGCGGCTGGAGCGCACGCTGGGCTCCGACCCAGGCCTGCGCGTCCTCTTCGGCGGGATGACGCGCCGCTTCCGCCCCGAGAAGGCAGCGGGCTTCGAGGGAGAGATCCAGTACCGCCTGAGCTCCAACGGCACGACGCGCCCCTGGATCGTCGACGTCCGCGCGGCCCGCGCGACCGCCCGCCCCGGGGTCGCGGAGGACGCCAAGCTCACGTTGACCATGAGCACCGCGGACTTCCTGCGCTTAGCCGCCCACGAGCTCGATCCCGGCAAGGCGCTGATGACGGGCCGCCTGCGCCTCGACGGCGATTTCACGGTCGCGACGAAGCTCGGCGAGATGTTCGGCGAGCCCTCGCCGTACTAGTAGGCCCGGCTCGCGAAGCAGGCGGCGAACGGCACTCACCTCACCGCCTCTTGATCACCGGGCCGTGCCTCTGTCCGAAGAGACGCAAGATCCAGGCGTCGCGCGTATTGCTGTAACGCAGGAACGGACGGAGCAAGACGAACACGAGCCGGCCGACGGTTCGGCGGGGCCGCATGGCGCCACGACGGTACACCCGGGGAGATCGGGGGTGTTTAAGACGGGTTACGTCGCGAGCACAGCAGCTCGTGCTCGTGCCTCGCCTACAACGTCCGCGACGTCGACGGCGCGACGGACAACGCGGTTCAGCAGGTCGCCCTCCAGTACCGCGTCGGCTCATCGGGCTCGTGGACCGCGCTGCTGGGCCGCGCGCGCGAGGATCAACTTGCACACCGAGGCGACCCATGCGAACATCTGTTCGCATGATGATCGCCTGCGTCCTGCTTCCCCGCTTCGAGCTCGCCGTGGCCGTCGGGAGAAGGGAGGCGTTGATGGGGGCGCCGGCGGCCCTCGCGCCCGAGCCCGGGCGCGAGCAGGTGATCGGGGAGGTGTCGGCGGGAGCCGAGGCGTTCGGTGTGCGGGCGGGGTTGCGGCTCGGCGAAGCGCTCGCGCGCTGCCCGCAACTCGCCCTGGTGCCGCCCGATCCCGCCGGGGTGGCCGAGGCGTGGGAGGCGCTGCTGGTGGCGCTCGAGAGCATGGGCGCGGCGGTCGCGTCCGAGCGGCCGGGGCTCGCCTGCTTCGACGCGCGCGGGCTGCGCGGGATCCACGGGGGAAGCGTCGAGGGGGTGGTGGCTGCGGCACGCCGGGCGCTGGGCGGCGGGGAGCGAGAGCGTGCATCGGGCGCGAGTCGCTCGACGCTCGGCAGCGCAGCGGCCGGTCGAAGGAGGGCATCGGGCGCGGGTCGCTCGACGCTGCGCAGCGCAGTGGCCGGCGCGCGGCTCGGCGTTGCCCCCTCGCCGTTCTGCGCCCTTGCGGCCGCTGCGCGGACACGGCCCCGCCGCCCACCGGTCGTCGTGCATGGCGGAGAGGCGGAGGCGCGCGCCTTTCTCTCGCCGCTGCCGGTCTCGCTGCTCCGTGCCCGCGCGCGGATGGCGGAGCTCCCCGACGCGCTCGAGCGCCTGGGCGTGCAGACCCTCGGCGAGCTCGCCGCGCTGGCGCCGGGGCACGTCGCCGACCGCTTCGGCGCCGCGGGCCTGCACGCCCGCGAGCTGGCCTGCGGGCGCGACGAGCCGCTGCGTCCGCGACGGCCGGGGGAGCGACTGGCGGTCGACCTCGACCTTCCAGAGGCGGCGAGCGGGCCGCAGCTCGAGCGCGTCCTCGAGCTGCTCGTCGACCGCCTGCTCGCCCGGCGCGAGCGGCGCGGGCGCTCCCTGCGCGCCGTCGTGCTCAGCGCCGCGCTCGTCGAGGGGGGAACGTGGCGCGAGCGGGTCGTGTTCCGCGAGGCGCTCGCCGACCCCGTGCGCATGCGGCTCGTCCTCGCCCCCCGTCTGGCGCTCCTCCCGGCGCCCGCGGAGAGCCTGCACCTCGCCGTGGAGCGCTTCGGGCCACCCGCGGTCGATCAGCGGCGCCTGCTCGATGACGGGGCGACCGTCCGCGCCGCCCGCCTGCGCGAGGCGGTTCGCCAGGCCCGCGCGGCCGCCGGCCCCGAGGCTGCCCTGCGCGTGCTCACCGTGGACCCCGACTCCCGCGTCCCCGAGCGCCGCGCGGTCCTCGCCCCGTTCGAGCCGTGAGCGGCCCGCGCCGCCTCGGCGTCCCGCGCCCCACGGTCGTGTGCGCCGCCGACGGAGGCCGGCCGCTCGCCGTCGAGGGCCGCGAGGTCGACGCGGCCCTCGAGTCGTGGCTCGTCGAAGACCGCTGGTGGACCGACCGTCCGCTGCGCCGCCGCTACTGGGAGGTCGTCACGACCGACGGCCGCGACCTCGTCGTCTTCCACGACCTCGAGGGAGGCGGCTGGTTCGCCCAGCGGTAATGCCTAGGTCCGCTTGGTCGTCCACACCGTCACGAATGGGTGATCTTTTCCGGCCACGACCTCCTGGGGCGAGAATGGTGGCCTCGCTGAAGGATTTGGGGTTCCATCGGGTACCGAATCCTTCAGTCGTCGCGTTTCCGGGCTCGCCTTCGCGTTCTGCGTCGTCTCGACCACATCAGATGTGGTTCAGACAGCGCAGAACGATGGGACCGCCCGATTCCCTCCCTTCGTTGCCCAGAGCGCACGCCGACGTCAGCTCCGGTCGCCGCGCGCTCGGTTCACACGTTGGAGCCCTTTCCCTACTGGCCGGATGGGAAGGCCCGCTAAACCTAGACTGCCGCGCCCATGGCGCCGACACCATTACCGACGTGCTTGGCTTCAGGGAGATGCGCCGCGCCGCCGACCCCCAGCCGCCGCAGCTGCCCGCCGACCTCGAGCGTCGCGAGATTCGAGCGCTCGAGCACGACGCCACCTACGCCGAGGTCGACCTCGCGAACCTGGCGCTGACCGACCAGCACGCCAACGGCGTGACGTTTCAGACCGCCAAGCTCACAGGGGTCGAGCTGGCGGGCTCGCGGCTCGAGCACCTGGGCATCACCGACACGCAGCTCACCGGCTGTGACCTGGCCAACCTGCAGAGTCCGCGAGCAAGCGCCACACGGGCGGCGATCAGTACGAGCCGTCTGACGGGCATCGCCCTACCCGAGGCCGTGTTGCGCGACGTCGCGATCCGCGGCTGCCGCGTCGACCTGGCGTCCTTCGGGTTCACCCGCCTTGCCCGAGTGACGTTCGAGGACTGCTCGTCCAGACCGACTTCCTCGAGGCTCAACTGGAGTCTGTTCGCTTTCACCGCTGCGACCTCACCCGTTCGGACTTCCGCGGCGCCAAACTCGAGCACTGCGAGTTTCGCCGCAGTGATCTCACCGACGTCCAAGGCGTCGACAGCCTTCGAGGAGCGGCCATGGAATGGCCCGACATCATCGGCATGGCCGGTGTCTGGGCCGCCGCGCTGGGCATTGAAGTCCTCGATCAAGACTGAGCAGGAGCACCGCGAGACACCAGGGCCCGCGCCACTGCTCCCACGCTCCACGCGCACCCGCCCGCGACTAGCGCGTCGGCCAGTCGCCGCCGCCCCGTGCCGGCGACGACGAGGCCGGCCACGCGCACCGGGGTCACGATCCGCGCCGCGCGAGTGACCGCGGGATCGGGCGCGGTCGCGCGACCGAAGTACACATAGAGCGCGTAGGAGAGCCCTGCGCCGAGTCGCGCGGCCTCTCCTGCCACCGCCGGGCGCCCCAGCCAGTCGCGCCGCAGCGCGCCCCGCAGCGCGGCCACCGCGAAGGCGGCGTCGACTAGGCCCTCGAGGTCGCGCCCGATGCGCGTCGGCTCGCCCGCGCGCGCGAGGCGGCCGTCGAGCACGTCGGTTGCGCCTGCCGCGGCGCAGACCAGCGGCGTCGGGGCGTGCGCCGCGACGGGAACCAGCCACGCTCGCGCCAGGGTGAGCGCATCGGCGGGCCCGAGGGCGCGCGGCCGGCCGTCCTCGGTCTCGACCATTCCGAGGTGCCAGTCGACCATCAGCCCGGTCGCGCCCCACCAGGCAAGGCCGCCGCGGGCACCGCGCCGGAAGGGCTCCACGTCCGCGAGCGCGAGCACCACCCAGGCCGCGCCGCCGGTCGCCATCCAGCCCCACGCCTGCCGGGCGAGCGCGGGGCGCGCCCGCCTTCGCTTGTTGGTCCGCGCGAAGGCGGCGGCCACGAAGCGGACCATCGCGCCCGGGGTGAAACGGCCGCCCTTCAAGCGCTCGAGCTCCTCGCGGGCCCAGCGTTCCCCGTCCGTCAGCGGCGGGTGATCCGTTCCCGCCGCGAGCCGCTCGAGCTCGTCCCCGGCCCAGCGCTCGCCGTCCGTAATGCGCTCGTAGTCCATCCGGCGATTCTGGCCCATAGGGTGTGGGCATGTCCGAGCGCGAGGTCGACGTGGTGGTGATCGGGGCCGGGCCGGCGGGCGAGAACGCCGCGGGCCGCCTCGCCGAGGGTGGGCTCGAGGTGGCGATCGTCGAGCGTGAGCTGCTCGGCGGCGAGTGCTCCTACTGGGCGTGCATGCCCTCCAAGGCGCTTCTTCGCCCGGCCCAGGCGCTCGCCGAGGCGCGCCGCGTCCACGGCGCCCGCGAGGCGGTCGGCGGGAAGCTCGACGTCGGCGCCGCGCTCGAGCGGCGCGACGAGATCATCCACGAGCTCGACGATTCGGGCCAGGTGCCCTGGCTCGAGGAGCGGGGCGTCGCCCTCCTACGCGCCGAGGGGCAACTCGAAGGCGAGCGGCGGGTGCGCGCCGGCGACGATCTCCTCACCGCGCGCCGCGCCGTCGTGGTGGCGAGCGGCACCACCGCGGCGTTGCCGCCGATCGAGGGGCTAGAGGCCGCTCGCCCGTGGACCAACCGCGAGGCGACCACCGCAAAGGCCGCGCCGGAGAGGCTCGTGGTCCTGGGTGGCGGAGTGGTGGGCGTGGAGCTCGCGCAAGCGTGGGCGTCGCTGGGCTCGAAGGTGGTCCTCGTCGAGGCGATGGACACACTCATCGCACGAGAGGAGCCCTTCGCCGGAGAGCAGGTGGAGGAGGCGCTGCGCGATGCTGGAGTCGACGTGCGGATGGGCGCGCGAGCGACGAGCGTACGGCGGGAGGAGGGCGGCGACGCGACTGCCCCGGTCAGCTCGGCGCCCGGCGACGAGGGTTGCGACGCGCCGGTGGCGCGCGGCGACCAGCCGGCGGGCGGCGAGGCCGTCGTCGAGCTCGAGGACGGCGACTCCGTGCGCGGGGACGAGCTGCTCCTCGCGGTCGGCCGCGCCCCGCGCGTCGACGGGCTCGGCCTCGACACAGTCGGGTTGACCGCCGACGGGCCGCTCGCTGTCGACGAGCGCATGCAGGTGGGCGGGCTGGGCTGGCTCTACGCGGTCGGCGACGTCAACGGTCGCGCGCCCCTCACCCACATGGGCAAGTATCAGGCGAGGATCGCCGCCGACCAGATCCTCGGACGGGGCACGACCGCGGCGCAGTGGGACGGGCCGCTCGCGCCCCGGGTGATCTTCACCGAGCCCCAGGTCGCCGCAGTTGGCCACACGCTCGATTCCGCGCGCGAGGCCGGCGTCGACGTACGCGCGGTCGACTACCCGACCGGCGGGGTGGCCGGGTCGAGCTTCCACGGACGGGGCGGTTCCGGCACGGCACGGATCGTCGTCGATGAGCAGCGCGGTGTCCTGATCGGGGCGACGTTCACCGGCCCCGACGTGGCCGAGCTCCTGCACGCCGCCTCGATCGCCGTGGTGGGCGAGGTTCCGCTCGAGCGGCTCCGCCACGCCGTGCCCGCCTTCCCGACCCGCAGCGAAGTCTGGCTGCGGCTGCTGGAGGGCTACGGCCTCTAGCGCTGCCGCCGCCTGGCGCGGAGCTGGCGACACCCCGCTCGCCACGGCCGCGCCTCAGCTCGCGGTCGCGCCTGGCGCCGCCGACCAGCTTCAGCGCCGGCTCTTCTTCGCCTGCACGATCTTCACCTATGACGTGGGGAGGAGGAGCCGGTAGGCCAGGGTGGCGCGTCGCATGCTCTCCGCGTCGAGGTTGCTCAGGCTGGAGAGGTCGAGGCGGTCTTCGGCGTCTTGGAGCCACATGCGCTCGGACTTGCGCATGTCCAGCGCCATCGCGCGGGGGTCGTCAACGAGCGCGAGCAGCTGCAGTAGGTCTTCGCGCTGGGTGTCCGGGTTGCTGTGAACCATCAGCGAGCGGGCCTTGATCAGCACCGCGCCCAACAGAGTTGGACGGCGCAGCTCGACAAGGTCACCGACGCCGGCCCATAGCTGACGACTCGGGGCGTCGCGGAGGGTGATGTCGATGTCGCTCATCGCGCCAGCGCGCGCGGCTTCGCGACGGGCCCGCGGGTCGTCGTGCTCGAGCAGATCAATGATCACCGCAGCCCTCGGCGCGACCCGGCTGTCCCGGGAGATCAGCAGGGACCAGAGGTCGTCGCGGATCCAGCGGAGTCGCACGGCCCCGGCTCCGGCATCAAGGGCGTGCTCGTCGACGATGTATTTGCGGGAGGTGGCTGGCGCGTAGCCCTCGGCGGCTTCGGGTCCCCCGATGAGGTCCAGGATGCCGCCGGCCGAGATGCCGGTGCACAGCACATCGGGGCGCTTGAGGATGCGGGGAAGCTCAGAGGGATGGGCTTCGAACTCCTCCGGTAGCGCCCGAGCCCGCAGCCGCGCCGCGTGCTCGACCAACTCATGGTCGCGCAGCCACGCATCCGCTCGCGACCGGTAGCGGTCCCGTCCAGCGGCGCGTGCTGCCGCTTCGGCGTCACCAGAGGCCAGCAGCAAGACAGCCCAAGCCATCTCCGGCGACAGCGGCCTCCCCCGGCCGAGTGGTTGTCGGGCCAGGCGCTCGACGGCGCGGGTGTCCAGCCACCAGCCGGGGCCACGCTTTACCGCCGGAAGCCGCTGGGAGGCGATCTGCTGACGAACGGCGGCGGGGCTTACGCCCAGCCGCTCTGCGGCTTCTAGAACGCTGATGAGGGACGCGAGCTCCACGGACAGAATGCTATCGCGTGCGAAAGCATTCTGTCCTGAAGGTGCGGGTGCGCGTCCATCAGGGTCGCCATCGTGATGGCGGTGACCTGCGACCTCTCATCGCCGGGAGAGATAAATGCGTGTCCTCGTGCGCCACACCGCCGACTTCCGTGCGAACATGTGTTCGCTGTGTACGCCGAGCTCCACTGCCACTCCGCTTACTCCTTCCTCGACGGCGCCTCGCTGCCTGACGAGCTTGTCGCCGCCGCGCTCGAGCTCGGCCACGACGCGGTCGCCCTGACCGACCACGACGGAGTCTCGGGCTCCATGGAGTTCGCCCAGGCGGCTGCGGCCACGGGGCTGCGGGCGATCCACGGGGCCGAGGTCTCCCTGGACGACGGGCGTCACCTGACCCTCCTGGTCGAGAGCGAGCGGGGGTGGAGCAACCTGTGCCGCCTGCTCTCCCGTGCCCACGCCTACACGCGCGACGGGCCGCGCCGGGAGCGCGAGGAGCCGGCGACACCGCTCGACGTCGTCGAGCGCCACGCCGAGGGCCTGGTGTGCCTGAGCGGCTGCGCGGCCAGCGGGGTGCACGACGAGCCGACGCTGCGGCGGCTGCTGGGCGCCTTCGGGCCCGAGCGGCTGCGGATCGAGCTCCAGCGACCCTTCCACCGCGGCGACCGCGCGCGCAACCGGCGGCTGGAGGGACTGGCCCGGCGGCTGGGGGTCGCGTGCGTGGCCACGGGCAACGTCCACGCCCACGCACGCTCGCGCGCGCCGCTGCAGGACGCGCTGGTGGCCGTGCGCCTGGGGATGACCCTCGACGCCTCGGAGCCGCTTCGCCGCGGCAACCACAGCCACGTGCTCGCCACCCCGCAGGCGATGGCCGCGCGCTTCGAGGACCATCCCGAAGCGGTGGCTGAAACCCGCCGCCTGGCCGAGCGGCTGCGGTTCGACCTCCTCTCAGACCTGGGCTACCGCTACCCCGGCTCTGAGGACCCGGAGTCCGACCGGGCGCTCGCGGAGGTGTGCGCCGTGCTCTTTGAGCAGCGCTATCCGTCCGGCCATCGCTGCCGGGCCGAGGCGCGGCGGCGGTTGGAGGAGGAGCTGCGGGTCATCGCAAAGCTCGAGCTGGCGGGCTTCTTCCTTCTTCACCGCGACATGCTCGAGCTCGCCCGGGAGGTCGCCTTGGAGGTCCGGGGCCCCGACTCCGCCCGTGCCCTGCTGCCGCCGGGGCGGGGGAGGGGCTCCTCAGTGTCCTCGATCGTCTGCTATCTCACCGGGCTCTCGCACGTCGATCCCGTGGAGAACGAGCTGCTGCTCGGGCGCTTCCTCAACGAGGAGATCACCTCGCTGCCCGACATCGACCTCGACTTCCCGCGCGACATTCGCGAGGCG